>Ga0213834_100049_pt1 | contig 179707 bp, 128 predicted proteins | sample SWPTP12_FD_160580 | JGI IMG/M metagenome (GOLD analysis project Ga0213834, IMG submission 160580) | Coastal seawater microbial communities from Marineland, Florida, United States - SWP TP1 #2 | ecosystem: Environmental > Aquatic > Marine > Coastal | place: USA: Florida | collected 2016-08-06 | reverse complement strand
AGCAGCTTCACGCCGCCGTCTTCGAGCATGTAGCGCAGGCGTTCGGTCGGGTAATCCGGATCGAGCGGGATGTACGCGCCGCCCGCCTTGAGCACCGCGAAGAACGCCAGCCACAGGTCGACACCGCGCTCCATGGCAATGGCCACGCGCACTTCGGTGCCGATGCCGCGCGCCCTAAGGGCATGAGCGAGCTGGTTGGCACGGCGATCGAACTCGGCAAAGGTCAGGCGCCGCTCGCCATGCACCAGGGCGATGGCGTCAGGACGCAGACGCGCGTGGTCGGCGATCAGTTCGTGGATCGGGCGATCGACGTAGGGCGAGAACGGCGGCGTATTCCACTGATCCAGCGCGGCAAGGTCGACCTCACTGAGCAGCGGCAGGTCGCCGATGGCGGTCTGCGGTTGCGCACAAACGGCGCGCAGCACGGTCTGCAACTGGCCGAACAAACGCTCTACGGTCGAGGCGTTGAACAGGTCGGTGGCGTAGTCCAGATAACCACTGATGCGGCCGTCCTGATGTTCGAAGGTGCCGAGCACCAGGTCGAACTGCGCGCCCTTGATGTCCCACTGTTGCGCCTCGATGCTCAGGCCGTCGAACTGCAGCAGCGACATGTCCGGTTGCTGCTGGTGGTTGTAGCTGACCTGGAACAACGGGTTGACGCTCAGGCTGCGGGCCGGTTGCAGCGCCTCGACCAATTGTTCGAACGGCAAATCCTGATGAGCATGGGCGCCCAGCAGGTTGTCCTTGACCTGCGCCAGCAGCCGAGTGAACGGCTGATCGCCGCTGACCTGCGCACGCAGCACCAGGGTGTTGACGAAGAAGCCGATCAGGCCTTGAGTCTGCACCTCGGCGCGCCCCGCCACCGGCACACCGACGCGCAGATCGCGCTGCCCGCTGAGGCGATACAGCAACGTGTGGAAGGCGGCCAGGAACAGCATGAACAGCGTGGCATCCTGCGCCCGGGCGGTAAGCCGTAACTGGTCGGCCAGGTCCTGTGGCAGCACGAAAGCATGCCGCCCGCCTTTGCCGTCGCGTTCGGCCGGACGTGGCCGGTCAGCCGGCAGCTCCAGCACCGGCTGCTCGTCACCCAGCGCCGCGCGCCACCAGTTCAGCTGACGCTCGCGTTCGCGGCCACTGAGGTACTCGCGCTGCCAGCTGGCGTAGTCGGCGTACTGCACGGTGAGCGGCGGCAACTGCGCGTCTTCCCCGCGCGAGAAGGCGCGATACAGCGCGGCGAAATCTTCCAGCATCACTTGCACCGACCAGCCATCGGAAATGATGTGGTGCATGCACAGCAACAGACGCCATTGGTCATCGGCGAGCTGCACCAGAGCGACCCGCCAGGGCGCGCGCTCGGCATCGAGGTCGAACGGCTGGTTCATGAAAGCGTGGGCCAGCGCGACGAAATCTTCCTGCGCGGTGACGCGCTCACGCAGATCGTGGCGAGCGACGGTGACGCTGCCGATGGGCAGAATGCGCTGCAAGGGAATGCCGGCCTCACCGGGAAGCAGGCACGTGCGCAGGCTTTCATGGCGCGCAGCCAGTGCGTCGAAGCTGCGTTGCAGGGCATCGAACTGCAGCGTGCCGTCGAGGTTCAAGACGCACGGCAGGTTGTACGCCGCGCTCTCCGGTTCCAGTTGCGCAAGGAACCACAGGCGCTGTTGCGCGAACGATTGCGGCGCGAACTCACGCTCGCTTCGCGGCAGCAGCACGGGCATGGCGGCCTGCTCGGCGCGGGTGGTGAGGTAATGGGCCAGATCCGCCAGCATCGGCGATTCGAACAGCGCCCGCAGCGGCAGCTCCCGCTTGAGGTCGCGCCGGATCTGCGCCACCAGTTGAATGCCGAGCAATGAATGCCCGCCCAGCTCGAAAAAGTTATCCTGACGGCCCACCTGCTTGACGCCGAGCAGATCCTGCCAGAGCTCGGCCAGTGCGCTTTCCACGCCGGCCAGTGGCGCTTCGAAGGCGCGTTGTTGCAGCTGAGGTTCGGGCAACGCCTTGCGATCGAGCTTGCCGTTGGCCGACAGCGGGAATTGTTCCAGCGTCACCAGATGCGCCGGGACCATGTAGTCCGGCAGGCGCTGTTTCAATTGGTTGCGCAGCTGTTCTTCGTCGAAGGCGTCGGCAACCAGATAGCTGACCAACTGCATGCCGGTGCTGAGTTGACGCGCGACCACGACCGCTTCGCTCACCGCCGGATGATCCAGCAGCGCCGATTCGATTTCGCCGATTTCCACCCGCAGACCGCGCAGCTTGATCTGGTGATCGAGCCGGCCGAGGTAATCCACCGCGCCGTCGGCACGCCAGCGGGCCAGGTCGCCAGTGCGATACAGCCGCTCGCCGTGGCCGAAGGGGCTGGCGACGAAACGCTCGGCGGTCAGGCCGGGACGCTGGTGGTAACCCCGGGCCAGCCCGGCGCCACCGATGTACAGCTCGCCCGGCACGCCGATCGGTTGCGGGTTCAGGCGGCTGTCGAGGATGTGGATCTGCAGGTTGGCAATCGGACGACCGATCGGTACGCCAGCACCGGACTCATCGCGGCAGGTCCAGTGGGTGACGTCGATGGCCGCTTCGGTCGGGCCATAGAGGTTGAACAGGCCCGCGTTGGGCAGACGCTGCAAGGTGTCGCGAGCAAGGTCTGCGGGCAGCGCTTCGCCGCTGCAGACGATGCGTTTGAGCGAGGCACAGCCGGACAGATCATCCTGGGCCATGAACGCGGCGAGCATCGACGGCACGAAGTGCAAGGTGCTGATCCGGTTCTGCTCGATGAGTGCGGTGAGCAACGCCGGATCGCGATGATCCCCCGGCTGGGCCATGACCAGACGCGCACCCGTCATCAGCGGCCAGAAGAACTCCCAGACCGAGACGTCGAAGCTGAACGGGGTCTTTTGCAGCACGGCATCGGACGCGTCGAGGGCGTAGGCGTCCTGCATCCAGGCCAGCCGGTTGAACAGCGCAGCGTGGGTGTTGCCCGCGCCTTTTGGTTGACCGGTCGAACCCGAGGTGTAGATCATGTACGCCAGCTGCTCGGGATGAATCTCGACGTTCGGCGCGGTGGTGGGCTGATCGGCGAGATCCAGGCGATCCAGATTCAGTACCTGCAACCCTTCGATCACGGGCAGATCATCAATCACCGCATCGTGACTCAGCAGCAGCGCAATCCCGGCGTCTTCGAGCATGTAGCGCAGGCGATCCAGCGGATACTCCGGGTCCAGCGGCACATACGCAGCGCCCGCCTTGACCACCGCGTACAGCGCCACGACCATCTCGACGCAGCGCAACGCCGCAACGCCGACCAGCGATTCCCGACCCACGCCCTGCCCGCGCAGGTAATGCGCCAGCTGATTCGCACGCTGATCCAGCTGCCGATAGGTCAGCACCTGATCGCCACAGCGCAGGACCTCTCGGTCCGGGTGCTGCTGCGCCAGGCGTTCAAAGACGCGATGCACAACGCAATCATCCGCAGCCCAATCCCGCGCCGTGTCGTTGGCCCGCGCCAGTTGCACGCGGTCCTGCGCATCGAGCAGTTCGAAATCACCAATCGCCGCGTCGGGCTGCTCGAGCAGCTGCGCAAACAGCTGCATGAAACGTTGATGCAGGCGCTCGATGCTGGCGTGCTCGAACAGGTCAGTGGCGTAATTCCATGAGCCACCGAGCGGACCGTCCGCGTCTTCGTGAGTGTTCAGCGCCAGATCAAACTGGCTGCTGCCATCGTCCAGGGGCAGCACCTCGGCCTGCACACCAGGCAGTCCGGACAGCGGCTCGAAATCACGTTGCTGATGGTCGTAAGCCACCTGAAACAGCGGGTTGTGGCTGAGGCTGCGCTGCGGTTGCAGGGCTTCGACCAACTGCTCGAAGGGCAGGTCCTGATGGGCGTGCGCCCCCAGCGTCAGCGCCTTGGCGCGCTGCAGCACCTCGTCGTAGGACAGCTCAGCCGACACCTCGGTGCGCAGCACCTGGGTGCTGACGAAGAAGCCGATCAGGCCTTCCACTTCCAGGCGTGAGCGCCCGGCAATCGGAACGCCGATGCGCAGATCGTTCTGCCCGCTCAGGCGATGCAGCAACACCTGATACGCCGACAGAATCACCATGAACGGCGTGACGCCCCGGGCCTTGGCGAAAGCGCGCAGGCGCTGGCTGAAGTCGCCATCGAAACTGAACAGCAGGCGATCACCCTGATAGCTCTGCTGCGCCGGACGCGGACGATCGGTCGGCAGCTCCAGCACCGGGTGTTCGTCGCCCAATTGCTGTTTCCAGTAGGCCAGTTGACGCTCGCCCTCGCCCGCCGCCAGCCACTCGCGCTGCCAGACCGCGAAGTCGGCGTATTGCACCGGCAACGGCGTCAACTCCGCTTCGCGCTGCTCAACGGCGGCGCGGTACAGCTCGCTGAACTCCTGCAACAGCACGCGCACCGACCAGCCGTCGGAGATCATGTGGTGCAAGCACAGCAGCAGGCGCTGTTCACCCGCGCCCATGCGCACCAGCGCCAAGCGCCAGAGCGGGTCGTGGGAGAGGTCGAACGGACGCTTGACGAAATCCTGCGCCAACACGCTGAAGGCCGCTTCCTGATCGGCTTCCCGACTGCCCGGTGCGCTGAGGTCGATGCGCTCGATCTCTACGGCACGGGTCGGCTCGATCTGTTGCAGCGGCACCTCATCGCCCGCCACAAACCGTGTGCGCAGCACTTCGTGCCGTTCGGTCAGCGCGTCGAATGCCGATTGCAACGCCGCTTCGTCGAGTTCACCCCGCAGACGCACCGCGCCCGGCAGGTTGTAGGCATGGCCGCCCGGTTGCAGTTGATCGAGAAACCACAGGCGCTGTTGCGCGAACGACTGCACCGCGCGCGTGGCGTGACGGGCTATAAGCTCCAGTGGCTTGCCCGGCTGTTCGTCGGCGGGGTCAAGCTGTGCGATGCGCGACGCAAAATCGGCCAGGCGCGGCGCCTCGAACAGCGCCCGCAGCGGCACGCTCACGTCGTGTTCGTGACGCAGGCGCGAGATCAACTGCATCGCCAGCAGCGAGTGGCCGCCGAGTTCGAAGAAATGATCGTTGCGGCCTACCGCGTCGATGCCCAGCAGGATCTGCCAGAGCGACGCCAACTGCTGTTCCAGGGCATTCTGCGGCGCCTGATAATCGCTGGAACTGACTTGCGGATCGGGCAATGCATTGCGGTCCAGTTTGCCGTTCGGCAGCTGCGGCAAACGCGGCATGACGACGATGTGTGCCGGGATCATGTATTCCGGCAGGGTCAGCTGAAGTTGTTGCTTGATCGATTCTTCGTGCAGCTCGTTGCCGCCGACATAGCCCAGCAGACGCTTGCCGCTCGGCCCCTCGCGGACGATCACCAGCGCCTCGCGCACGCCTTCGCAGCCCTTCAGCGCCGCTTCGATCTCACCGGCTTCGATGCGGAAACCGCGAATCTTGATCTGGTGATCGATGCGGCCCAGGTATTCCAGCAGCCCTTCGCTGCTCAGCCTTACACGGTCGCCGCTGCGGTAGAGGCGCTCGCCGGGGCGGAACGGATGCGGCAGGAAACGCTCAGCCGTCGCACCCGGACGATCCAGATAACCCCGCGCCACTGCGCCACCCAGGTACAACTCGCCTGCAATCCCTTGAGGCAGCGGGTTCAGGTCGGCGTCCATCACGTAGCCCTGACGGTCGCCCACCAGATCACCGATCGGCGCGTACGCGGTGCTGAAATCCGCCGTTTGCGCAGCGGCCAGCCACAGCGTCGGCGTGACCACCGTTTCGGTCGGACCATAGCCGTTGATGATCCACAGCGGCTGGAGGTTGCGGATGACGTCGCGCAGCATTTCGCGGCTGAACGCTTCCCCGGCAAAGCAGTAGGTTTTCACGCCGGGTCCCTTGCCCTGCAACCCGGCCCAGTCGGACAACTGGCGCAGGTAGCTCGGCGGGAACGAGGCGACGGTGATGCCTTCACGAATCAGCGTGTCGTAGGTCTGCTCGACGCTCCACAGCTCCTGATCGCGCAGCACCACGCGGGCGCCGTAACACATCGGCATCATCCAGCCCTCATGGGCGCCGTCGAAGCTGATCGACAGGAAGTGGAACTTGCGATCTTCCGCGGTGAAGCGGTAACGCTCGCCGATGGTCTGAATGTGCATCGAGATGTCGCCGTGGGCAACCGCTGCGCCCTTCGGCTTGCCGGTCGAACCCGAGGTGTAGATCAGGTACGCCAGTTGCTGCGGATGAATCACCACCTCCGGCGCGGTGTGCGGTTCAGCCGAGACGTCCAGCTGATCCAGATTGAGCAGCGGCACGTCGCCCACCGGCACGCGATCCAGCGCCGCGTCGTGGGAAATCAGCAGCTTCACGCCGCCGTCTTCGAGCATGTAGCGCAACCGCTCGGTCGGGTAATCCGGATCGAGCGGGATGTACGCGCCGCCCGCCTTGAGCACCGCGAAGAACGCCAGCCACAGGTCAACACCGCGCTCCATGGCAATGGCCACGCGCACCTCGGTGCCGATGCCGCGCGCCCGCAATGCATGAGCGAGCTGGTTGGCACGACGATCGAACTCGGCAAAGGTCAGGCGCTGCTCGCCATGCACCAGGGCGATGGCGTCGGGACGCAGACGCGCGTGGTCGGCGATCAGTTCGTGGATCGGGCGATCGACGTACGGCGAGAACGGCGGCCGGTTCCAGGCGTGCATCTCGCTGACGTCACGCTCGGTGAGCATCGACAGATCGCCGACACTCGCCTCGGGGAAGCGGCAGAGGCCATCCAGCAGTTTCTGGAAATGGCCGCACAGACGGTCGATCTGGTCGGCGCTGAACACGTTGCTGTGATAGTTGACGTGGATGTGTGCCCGCTCCCCCGCCACCACCGCCAGGCTCAACGGGTAGTGGGTCTTGTCGCTCAACTCCACCGAGCCAAGGTTGACGCTGCCTGCCTGCTTGTCGCGCAGCACTGCATCCACCGGGTAGTTCTCGAACACCACCAGGCTGTCGAACAGGTCACGCCCGGCGTGCCCGGCGTAGCGCTGCGCTTCGAACAGCGGCGTGTGTTCGTGTTCACGCAGTTCGAGGTTGTGCGCTTGCAAGGCGTTGAGCCAGTCGCCGACCTTCTGCTGCGATTCCGGCGCCTGGACCAGCGGCAGCGTGTTGATGAACAGACCGAGCATGCGCTCGATACCCGGCACCTGCGCCGAACGGCCCGACACCGTAGCGCCGAACGCGACGCGCTTTTGCCCGGTGTAACGCTGCAACAGCAAGACCCAGACCGCCTGTATCAGCGTGTTGACGGTCACGCGTTGACGACGGGCTACGCTGTGCAAAAGCGCGCTGTCCAGGTCCATCGACCTGACCAGCACCTGCGCGGGCAGTGGCTCGCCGGTGGCCGACGTCGGCGCGGTCAGGGCTGCGGCCATCAGGGTCGGCTGCTCGAATCCGGCCAGATGCTGCCGCCAGAAATTCGCGCTGTGCTGCGCATCGCGGCTGAGCAACCACTGCACGTAGTCGCCGTAGTGCCCGGCAGGCATCGGCGCGATGTCGGACATGGCCGTCTGGATCACTTCGCCCAGCACCGCCGCGCTGCTCCAGCCATCGAGCAGGATATGGTGGAAGGTCCACACCAGTTTCCACAGTGTTTCGTTCTGACGCACCAGCAGCACGCGCATCAGCGGCGCTTCGTGCAAGTGGAACGGCGTTTCCCGCTCCGCCGCGAGCACCTCGGCCAACGCCCGCGAGCCGCTGCGCAGTTCCAGTTCGCGAACCACCAGCGCCGCATCACGACGAATCAGTTGCACGGGCTGTTGGCTGCCGGCCAGACGCAGGAAGGACGCGCGCAGAATCGGGTGACGCTGAACGGCAGCGGCCCACGCCGATTTGAAGCGCGTCAGCGGCAGGTGATCGATGTCCAGCGCCACCTGGTTGATGTAGAGATCTCGGGCATCATCGGCGCCTTGGGTCTGGGCCAGCTCGCTGTGGAACAGCAGGCCTTGCTGCATGGGCGTCAGCGGGTACAGCTGCTCGATGTCGCGCGCCGCGCCCGGCAATGCATCCAGTTGCGCCTGAGTCAGGTCCAGCGACGGGAAGTCCGACGGCGTCACCGCCGAATGGCTGCGGCAGTGCTCGATGACCTCGTCCAGTGCGTCGGCGTAGGCATCGAGCAGGCGTTGAATGGAGGCTGCCTCGTGACGCTCGCCGCTGTAGCTGCACGTCAGGCTGAAACGGCCATCGCGCACCTGGGCGTCAATGGACAACTCACAGCCCAGCGGCGCATCGGCGGCACGCTGTGCGCCGCTGCTTTCTTCGGCGAGCATGAACAGACCGCTGCTGTTCTGCAGACGGCCCATGTAGTTGAACAGCACGCAGCCGTCCAGCGCCGGCAAGGCTTCACCGCGCAGGTGACGCAGCAAGCCATAACCAAGGCCGCCGTGAGGCACCGCGCGCAGGGTTTCCTTGGTGTGTTTGAGCGCTGCATCGAGATCGTCGTGGGCCTGCAGACTGACCGGGTACAGGCTGGTGAACCAACCGACGGTGCGCGACGGGTCGAGGCCCTCGAACAGGTCCTCGCGACCATGCCCCTCGAGCGCGATCAACGCGCGGGATTCACCACTCCAGTGGGCCATCGCCCGCGTCAGCGCGGTCAGCAGCAAGTCGTTGATCTGCGTGCGATAGGCGGCCGGCGCTTCGCTGAGCAGCGCCTGAGTGCGCGCCTCGTCCAGCTGCAACTGAAGCTGCTGCACCACGTTCTGCTGCGCACTGCCCCTCGGGTTGGCGCACGGCAGTGGCGGCGCGGCAGGCAGGTTGCGCCAGTAATCGGCTTCGGCCAGAACGGCATCGCTGTAGGCGAAGTCCAGCAAGCGATTGGCCCAGCGCTGAAACGACAGGCCCTTGTCGCCCAGATCGATATCCAGACCGGCCTGGGCCTGATGGTAGGCGTTGTGCAGGTCTTCGAGCAGGACGCGCCAGGACACGCCGTCCACCACCAGATGATGCACCACCAGCAACAGACGCTCGCCGCCGTCGGCCAGTTTGAAATGCACAGCGCGCAGCAACGGGCCGTCCTTGAGATCAAGGCTGGCCTGGGCTTCGTCGCAGGCTTCGGTCAGTTGATCGGCGCTCAGTTCACGCTGCCACAGCAGCGCATCGACGGGTTCTGCGCGATCAGCATCCGGATGAGTTTCAGGGCGATAACGCTGCTGCCACTGACCGTTGTCCTGACGCACGAAGCTCATGCGCAAGGCATCGTGCCGGCTGATCAGCGCGTGCAGCGCCTGCGCCAGAGCGGGCACTTGCAGGGCTTCGCCCGGCGTCAGCAGCAACGACTGGTTCCAGTGGGCGCGGCGACGCATGGGTTGCTCGAAGAACCCGTGCTGAATCGGCGTCAGCGGGATGTCGCGGTTGAATTCGATGCGCGCCTGCGCCACCGCTGCGTCGCGGTCCAGCACCTGAGCGACCTGCGCCAGCTCGGCGATGGTCTGGCGCTCGAACATCTGCCGTGGCGACAGTTGAATCCCGCGTTTCTTGGCGCGGGAGACGATCTGCAGACTGAGGATCGAATCGCCACCCAGCTCGAAAAAGTTATCCTGACGCCCCACCTGCCTGACGCCGAGCAGGTCCTGCCAGAGCTCAGCCAGCGCGCTTTCCACGCCGGCCAGTGGCGCTTCGAAGGCGCGTTGTTGCAGCTGAGGTTCGGGCAATGCCTTGCGATCGAGCTTGCCGTTGGCCGACAGCGGGAATCGCTCCAGCATGACCAGATGCGCCGGGACCATGTAGTCCGGCAGGCGCTGTTTCAACTGGCTGCGCAGGTGCTCTTCATCGAAGGCATCGGCAACCAGATAGCCCACCAGTTGCATGCCGGTGCTGAGTTGACGCGCGACCACGACCGCTTCGCTTACCGCCGGATGATCCAGCAGCGCCGATTCGATCTCGCCGATTTCCACCCGCAGACCGCGCAGCTTGATCTGGTGATCGAGCCGGCCGAGGTAATCCACCGCGCCGTCGGCACGCCAGCGGGCCAAATCGCCAGTGCGATACAGCCGCTCGCCGTGGCCGAAGGGGCTGGCGACGAAGCGTTCGGCGGTCAGGCCGGGGCGCTGGTGATAACCCCGGGCCAGGCCGGCGCCACCGATGTACAGCTCGCCCGGCACGCCGATCGGTTGCGGGTTCAGGCGGCTGTCGAGGATGTGGACGTGCAGGTTGGCAATCGGGCGGCCGATCGGTACGCCAGCACCGGGCTCATCGCGGCAGGTCCAGTGGGTGACGTCGATGGCCGCTTCGGTCGGGCCGTAGAGGTTGAACAGGCCCGCGTTCGGCAGGCGTTGCAAGCTGTCGCGGGCAAGGTCTGCGGGCAGCGCTTCACCGCTGCAGACGATGCGTTTGAGCGAGGCACAGCCGGACAGATCGTCCTGGGCCATGAACGCGGCGAGCATCGACGGCACGAAATGCAAGGTGCTGATCCGGTTCTGCTCGATGAGTGCAGTGAGCAACGCCGGATCGCGATGATCGCCCGGTTGCGCCATGACCAGACGCGCACCCACCATCAGCGGCCAGAAGAACTCCCAGACCGAGACGTCGAAGCTGAACGGAGTCTTTTGCAGCACGGCATCGGAAGCGTCGAGGGCGTAGGCGTCCTGCATCCAGGCCAGCCGGTTGAACAGCGCAGCGTGGGTGTTGCCCGCGCCCTTCGGTTTACCGGTCGAACCCGAGGTGTAGATCATGTAAGCCAGTTGCTCGGGATGGATTTCGACGTTCGGCGCGGTGGTGGGCTGATCGTCCAAAGCCAGACGATCCAGATTCAGCACCTGCAATCCTTCGATCACGGGCAGATCGTCGATCACCGCATCGTGACTCAGCAGCAGCGCAATCCCGGCGTCTTCGAGCATGTAGCGCAGACGATCCAGCGGATACTCCGGGTCCAGCGGCACATACGCAGCACCCGCTTTGACCACCGCGTACAGCGCCACGACCATCTCGACGGAACGCAACGCCGCAACGCCGACCAGCGATTCCCGGCCCACACCCTGCCCGCGCAGGTAATGCGCCAGCTGATTCGCACGCTGATCCAGCTGCCGATAGGTCAGCACCTGATCGCCACAGCGCAGGGCCTCGCGGTCCGCGTGCTGCTGCGCCAGGCGTTCAAAGACGCGATGCACAACGCAATCTTCCGTCGCCCAATCCCGCGCCGTGTCGTTGGCCTGCGCCAGTTGCGCGCGGTCCTGCGCATCGAGCAGTTCGAAATCACCAATCGCCGCGTCGGGCTGCTCGAGCAGCTGCGCAAACAGCTGCATGAAACGTTGATGCAGGCGCTCGATGCTGGCGTGCTCGAACAGGTCGGTGGCGTAATTCCAGTTACCCGCCAGTTCACCCGCGGCGTTTTCCCACGTGTGCAAAGCCAGATCGAACTGCGCGCTGCCGCTGTCCAGCGGCATCAGGGTCGCCTTCAGGCCAGGCATCAACTGCAGGGCTTCGTCCTGACGTTGCTGATGGTTGTACAGCACCTGGAACAGCGGGTTGTGGCTCAGGCTGCGCTCAGGCGCCAGGGCATCGACCAACTGCTCGAAAGGCAGGTCCTGATTGGCCTGCGCGCCTTGGGATGTGACGCGCACGTTGTCGATGATCTGATTGAATGTGGCATCGGCAGTGACCTCACCGCGCAGGATCTGGGTGTTGACGAAGAAGCCGATCAACCCTTCGGTTTCGGCGCGCTGCCGACCGGCAATCGGCACGCCGATGCGCAGATCGGTCTGCCCGCTCAGGCGCTGCAGCAGCACCTGGTAGGCCGCGAGCATCACCGTGAACAACGTAACGCCACGCTGTTTCGCCAGCTCACGCAGGCGACCGGACAACGCCGCTTCGAAGCTGAACGGCAGGCGCGCGCCGCGAAAACTCTGACGTGCGGGGCGCGGCCGGTCGGCGGGCAGTTCCAGAACCGGCGGCTCATCGCCGAGCTGCTGCTTCCAGTATTCCAACTGGCGATCACCCTCACCTGCGTCCAGGCACGCCCGCTGCCACAGGGCAACGTCGGCGTAGTTCAGGGCCAGCGCGGGCAGCGCTTCATCGTCACCCTGAAGTGAGGCGCGATAGGCCTGAACGAAGTCGAGCAACAGCACCTGAATCGACCAGCCATCGGCGATGATGTGATGCAGACAGACCAGCAAGACATGCTCATCGACAGCACGCCTGACCAGTGCCACGCGCCAGAGCGGCCCTTGCGCCAGATCGAACGGGCGACGGGCGAAGGCATCCGCCAGCCCCTGCAACGCCTCTTCGTCAGCGGCCTCGAGCTGCTCGAAGGGCAACGCCTGGCGCGGCTGAATCACTTGCTCCGGCGTGCCATCTTCGGCCGTGGCAAATACCGTGCGCAGGCTGGCGTGCCGCTCAGCCACGCGCTCGAACGCTGACTGCACGGCTGCGATGTCCAGCGTGCCTTCGAGCCGCAGCGCACCCGGCAGGTGATAAGTGCTGTTACCCGGTTCCAGCTGTTCGAGGAACCACAGGCGTTGCTGGGAAAACGACGTCGGGCTGCGCTCGCCGGCCACGCCCGAAGGAATCGGCAAGGCCGACGCATCCAGCCCCTGTTCGCGCAGCTTGCCCAGAAACACCCGGCGCTGGGCCGCGCCCAGGCTGAGGAAGCGGGTGGCCAGTGCCTGCAGCTTGCTTTGCGAAGTCATGCTCGGTTGCGACATCAGTTGCTTTCCTCCAGCTCATTCATTAACTCGTCCAGGGCATCGAGCCGGTCGAGTGTCAGGGTCTGCCCCTGCAAGGTGTCGATCAGGGCGGCCTGCGCGGCGATGGTGGTGGCCTCGAAGGCCTGGGCCAGTGGAATGCTCACGCCCAGGCGCTCGCGAATGCGCGACAACAGCCGTGTTGCCAGCAGCGAATGCCCGCCCAGTTCAAAGAAGTTGTCGTCGCGACCGACCCGCTCGACTTTCAGCAGGCTTTGCCACAGCTCGGCGAGAATCTCTTCGCGCTCGCCGCGAGGCGCTTCAAAACGGCGGGCCTGCCAGTCAGGCGCCGGCAGCGCCTTGCGGTCGAGCTTGCCGTTGGCGTTGCGCGGCAGGCGTTCGAGCAGCATCACCTGGGCCGGCACCATGAACGCTGGCAGCTCCAGTGCCAGCGCGGTCTTCAGCACGTCGGCCGACAGACGCTGCTGCGGCTCGCCGACCACATACGCCACCAGTTGCGGACCGTGGGGAGTCGGCTGCGCGCTGACCACCGCGTCGCGCACGGCCGGTTGCGCCAGCAGCACGCTTTCGATCTCGCCCAGCTCGATGCGCTGGCCGCGGATCTTCACCTGGAAGTCGGCACGGCCGACGTACTCCAGCGCGCCGTCGGCATTCCAGCGGGCCAGATCGCCGCTGCGATACAGGCGTGCGCCCGGATCGCCGAAAGGATCGGGCAGGAAACGCTCGGCGGTCAGCCCGGGACGAGCGGCATAACCGCGACCCACACCGATGCCGCCGATGTACAACTCACCCACCACACCCGGCGCCGCCAGTTGCAGGCTGGAATCCAGTACATACAGACGGTTGTTATCGGTCGCACGCCCGATCGGCATGTTCGCCTTGGCCGCGGGTGCGGCGGTCAGCGTATGCAAGGCGACGTCGTCGGCGCATTCGGCCGGGCCGTAGGCGTTCACCAGCGGCACGTTCGGGTAGCGGGCGAACCAGCGCGTGGCCAGATCGACGGTCAACGCTTCACCGGTCGGCAGCAACCAGCGCAGCGCATCGAGCTTGTGCGGCGCCACGGCGAGCATGCCGTCGATCACCGCGGGCACGCATTCGAGCACCGTGATCTGGTTGACAACCACCTCTTCCAGCAGGCGTTGCGGGTCGTGGACCACGGCGTCCGGAAGGATCTCCACGCGCCCGCCAAACAGCAGTGCGGTGAGGAACTGCCAGACGGAAATATCGAAACCGGTGGCGGCTGTCTGGGCAATCACGTCGCCCTCGCCCAGGCGCAGATACGGCAGCTTGGACATCTGGTTGTTGAGCATGCCGCGCTGGTTGACCATCACCCCTTTCGGCTCGCCCGTGGAGCCGGAGGTGTAAATCACGTAGGCCAGTTGCTCGGCACTGGCGTAGCGGCCCGGATTGCTGTCGGCGGTGCTGGCGAGCAGGTCTTCGAGAATCAGCAGGCGCGGCCTGGCCTGTGCCAGCGCCAGAATCGCCTCGACCTGAGCCAGGCAGTCAAGGGGCGTCAGCAACACCGGCGCGGCACTGCTGCCCAGCATGCGCGCGCTGCGGCCGGCCGGGTGACGATCGTCCAGTGCCAGATAGGCACCGCCGGCCTTGAACGCGCCGATGATCATGCTCAGCAGCGGCAGACCGCGCGGGGCGAACAGCGCCACCACGTCATCGCCCTGCACACCGGCGGCGATCAGGCCGTGACCAATGCGGTTGGCATCGCGGTTGAGTTCATCGTAGGTCAGGCTCTGGCCCTGACAGCGCGCCACTTCCCGTGCCGGGTGGGCGAGCACGCGCGCCTCGAAACGCTCCAGATAACTGATGCCGTACCAATGCGTCTCAAGCGGTCCGCGCCCCTGCGCCAGCAACTGCTCGCGCTCGGCCTGTTCCAGCACCTGCAACTGATCGAGGGTCTGCTGCGGATCGTCGATCAGCTGCGTGAGCAGGCGACGGAAATGCCCGACCAGCGAGGTCATGTCGGCGTCGTTGAAGTGTCGGCTGTCGTAGGTGAGCTGCAATTGCAGCGACTCGCCGGGCAGCAGCACCACCGTCAACGGGTAGTTGGTGTGAGTACGGTTTGCCAGCGGATTGATTCGGTATTCGTTCACGGCCTGCTGAACCTCGGCGCCCAACGGAACGTTTTCGAAGACGAACAGGCTGTCGAACAACGGCTGCCCGCGCGGTGTGTCGGCCAGCAGCTGGATGTCTGCCAGGGACAGGTGTTCGTGCTGACGCATCTCGGCGTTCTGGCCTTGCAGCGCGTTGAGCAGTTCAAGCGCAGAAGCCCCGACGCCCGGACGCTTGATGCGCAGCGGCAAGGTATTGATGAACAGGCCCAAGGCCCCTTCGATCCCCTCAAGCTCGGTCGGACGACCGGCCACCGTGACGCCGAACAGCACTTCGTCGCGGTCGGCATGGCGCATCAACAACAGCGCCCAGGCGGCCTGCACGAAGGTGTTGGCAGTCAGACGATACTGCCGCGCCTGCTCGGCCAGCTTCGTGGTTTGCCCGCTGCCCAGCGCCAGCGTGACATCGCGCATCTGCGATTCGCGCTGCAGGTGACTTTGCGGGCTGTGGCGGTAGGGCAACGGCGTGACGTCGGTGAAACCGGCCAGGGCGTTGCGCCAGTAATCGCGGCTGAGCGCTTCGTCCTGCTCGGCCAGCCAGGCAAGAAAGTCACGGTACGGCCGCGCCGCCGGGAGGCTGACCTGGCGACCGTCGAGGAACGCGCGGTAATGGGCGAAGAATTCAGTGAGCATCAGGCCGCGGCACCAGGCGTCGATCAGCGCGTGGTGATGGCTTTGCACGATGCGGAAATCTGCCTCGCCGAACTTCACCAGACGCAGGCGCAGCAACGGCGCCCGGGCGAAATCGAAGCCCTGCTCACGCTCGGCGGCGAGCAATTCGTCCAGCTCCGCTTCGGCAGCCGCGCGAGGCAAATGACTGAGGTCGATCAGTTGCGCCACCGACGGCACGCGACGCATCACCACCTGACGCTGCACGCCACTTTCCAGGCCATGGAACGCCGTGCGCAGGGCCGGATGACGCTGCACCACTTGCTGCCAGGCGAACTTGAATGCGTCGAAATCCACGTGGCTGCCGACGGCGTACTGATCCTGCATCAGATAGATGCCGTTGCCCTGTTCCAGCAGGCTGTGCAACAGGATCCCCTGCTGCATCGGCGCCAGCGGCAGGATGTCTTCGATGTCCCGCGCAGCGATTGCCAGCGCATCGAGCTGGCCCTGATCGAGCCCTGCCAGCGGGAAGTCCGACGGCGTCACGCCGCCGTGGCGCTCATCGCTGCAGTGGGCGATGAGCAGCGACAATTGCTCGCGGTACAGCGCCACCAGCTGCTCGATGCTGTCACGACTGAAACGCGCGTGGCTGTAGGTCCAGTGAAGCTGCAACTGGCCGTCGCGAACCTGCCCGTCCACCGCCAGCGCGTTGGCCAATGGGCCTTGCGGGTCGCGCAGATGGCCGGGGGTCTGTTCCGCTCGTGCAAACCGCACCCCTTCGGCGTCGTCGAAACGGCCCAGATAGTTGAAGGTCACGCCCTGCCCTGTGAGTTCAGGCAAGTCGGCACCCGCCAGGTATTTGAGCACGCCATAACCCAGGCCTTTGTCGGGCACGGCACGCACGGCCTCTTTGACCGACTTGAGCGTGGCGACCACGTCGTCACCGGCTTGCAACGCCACCGGATACAGGCTGGTGAACCAGCCGACGCTGCGGCTCAGGTCCAGCGCGCCGCTGGCATCCTCGCGGCCATGGCCTTCGAGACTGATGACGTGACGACGGCGTCCGGTCCATTGCTGCAGCGCCTGGGACAACGCCGCCAGCAACAGGTCGTCGATGCGTGTGCGATACGCCGCCGGGGCTTCACTGAGCAGGCGCCGGGTGTCGTCCGCGCCCACTGTCAGGTCGACGGTCTGACCGTCGCCGACCCGGCTTTCAATCGAGGTGTCGCCTGGCAGGCAGGCTTCGGCGGCGTCCAGCGCTTGCCAGTACGGCAATTGAGCGGCCAGTTCCGGGCTGCGGGACCGTGCGTGGAGGGCGTTTGACCAGCTCTGAAAGCTGGCGGTTTTCTCCGCCAGCGTGGCGCTGTGTCCGGCGGCCAGACGGCTGTAAACGTGCTGCAGGTCTTCCAGCAACACGCGCCAGGACACGCCATCAACGGCCAGGTGATGAATCGCCAGCAGCAGACGCCCCTCGCCTGACGGCAGCCGAGCATGAACCACGCGCACCAGCGGACCGGTCTCGATGTTCAGGCTGCGCTGGGCTTCGTCGCTCAGTGAGGCAAGGTCTTCTTCACGGCTCAGCTCACAGGTCCAGAGCACGCGGTCGACGGTTTCGCTGTCGCGATAGCGCTGCAGCCACTGCCCGTCGTTCCCCTGATGGAAGCTCAGGCGCAGGCTGTCGTGTTGCACCAGCAACAGCGCCAGCGCTTGCCCCAGCATCATCACGTCCAGCGCCTGCGGCAGGTTCAGAAGAAGTGACTGGTTCCAGTGCGAGCGCTGCGCCATCGGCAGGCTGAAGAAACGTGCCTGAATCGGCGTCAGGGCGAAATCCCGCGGGGCAACCGCTGGCGTGGATGCGGCTGCGGCAGGCTTGGCATCGGCCAGCACCGCCACCTGCGCCAGCTCGGCGATGGTCTGCTTTTCGAAGAGCTGTTTGGGTGTCAGGCGAATCCCCTGACGGCGAGCCCGGGCAATGATCTGCAGGCTGAGAATCGAGTCGCCGCCCAAGGTAAAGAAGTTGTCGTGACGGCCCACGGACTCGACGTTCAGGGCCTTTTCCCAGAGCGCAGCGAGGGTCGCCTCGACGCCATCGTGGGGGGCTTCGAAAGTCTGCGACGTCACGTTCGGCGTCGGCAATGCGTGGTGATCGAGCTTGCCGTTGGCCGTCAGCGGGAAAGTCTCCAGCGTCAGCACATGGCTGGGCAGCATGTAATCGGGCAGGTGCTCCGCGAGGCGCGCCCGCAGGCTGTCGCCGTCAGTGTGTGCCGCCTTCTCGGTCAACGCATAGGCGATCAACTGGCCGCGATCGTCGACCCGCACGTGCGCATCACGCACGCCATCCAGCTGGCGCAGGCGCTGGGCAATTTCACCCAGTGCCACACGGTAGCCGCGAACCTTGACCTGATCGTCGGCGCGACCGAGGAACTCGATCTGCCCGTCAGCCAGCAGGCGCGCGCGGTCACCGCTGCGGTAGAGACGGCTGCCCGAGCCGACTGGATCGGGAATGAACACCGCCGCCGTCATGCCAGGTCGGTCGTGATAGCCGCGAGCCAGACCCGGTCCACCAATGTACAGCTCGCCGATGTCGCCCTGCACCACTGGCTCCAGCTGATCGTTGAGGATCAGCGCCAGCGCATTCGGCAGCGGGCGGCCAATCGGCGCGGTTTGCGCAGCGCCACCGGCGTGCGTCAGTTCATTGCTCAGCACGCCGACCGTGGTCTCGGTCGGGCCGTAATGGTTGATCACGCGGCAGCCCGGTTTCAGGCGCTGGACCTGTGACACCAGCGCCCAGGGCAATGCATCGCCGCCGAGAATCAGCGCCTGTTCGGGCAGAACGTCGGCGGCATTTGCGGCCTGCAGCAGACCGATCAGGTGCGTCGGCACGATCTTCAGCACGCCCACCGAGTGCTCGGCCATGTAAGCGGCAAAACGGTCGGCGTCGTTGGTGCGTTCAGGGCTGATCAGGTGCAGCGTGCGCGCCGAACACAGCGCGCCGAACAACACGGTATGGCCCAGATCGGCACCGACCGTGGAGACCATCGCCATGCTCGCCTCAGGTGACAGGTCCAGACGTTTGAGCAGGCCCTGAACGTAATCGGCCAGCGCAGCGTGGCTGATGACCACGCCTTTCGGCGTGCCACTGGTGCCGGAGGTGTAGATCAGATACGCGGCCTGCTCGGGATGCAGACGCCCATGCAGCGCTGCAGCAGGCAGTGAACGCCATGCAGCGTGGGCGTCCATGCCGATGACTTCGCCGGTGAAACCGCCAGGCGCCGGGGCATCACTGAGCAACCCGCGCGCACCGCTGTCGGCCAGCACGAAGGCCTGACGTTCTGCCGGCCATTTCGGGTCCATCGGCACATAGGCCGCGCCAGTCTTGAGGATCGCCAGCAGACCGACGACGAACTCTACCGAGCGCTCCAGCACCACGCCGACGCGGCTTTCAGGACCGACGCCGACCGAGCGCAGGTACTGAGCCAGTCGATTGGCGTCGGCCTCCACGGTCTGGAAGTCCACGCTGTGTGCCTCGCTGCGCAGCGCCGGATGGCCGGGCTGCGAGCGGACACTGGCGTCCCACAGCGTCAGCACGTCACTGCCTGGGAATGCCAGCGTTTCAGCCTGCAGCCGCGACGGCACGGCCGCCACCTGCAAGTCGCCCAGGTGACGCTGTGGCTGAGCCACCACCTGCGCGCAGATGCGCAGCAGATCGGCGGCGAAACCTGCAATCCGGGGTTCATCGAACAGGTCGCAGGCGTAGGTGAATACCGCCTGAATGCCTTCGGCGGTGTCGGTAATGTCCAGCCCCAGATCGAAGTGCGCCGAGAAGTCATCCAGCTGGTTGACGTCCATGCGCAACCCGGCGATTTCCAGGTTCTGCGGCAGCGGGAACTGCTGAGTGAACTTCACCTGACACAGCGGATTGTGGCTGAGATCTCGCGTCACGCCCAAGGCTTCGACGAGTTGCTCGAACGGCAGGTCCTGATGATTCTGCGCGCCCAGCGCCGCGTCCTTGACCGCCTCGATCAGCGTACTGAAGGGCTGCTGCGCAGAGACCTCCGTGCGCAGCACCAATGTGTTGACGAACAGTCCGATCAGCCCCTCGGCCTCGGCGCAGGTGCGCCCGGCCACCGGCACACCGACGCGCAGATCGGTCTGGCTGCTGTAGCGATGCAACAAGGTTTTGTAGGCCGCGAGCATGACCATGAACAAGGTGGCGCCGTGGCTCGCCGCCAACTGGCGCAGGCCCTGACTCAACACAGCATCGAACGCGAGGGCGTAACGCGCGCCGCGATGGCTTTGCTGCGCCGGACGGGGACGGTCGCTCGGCAGGGTCAGCACTGGATGGGTGTCGCCCAGGCGCTCACGCCAATAGTCGAGCTGACGCTGGCCTTCGCCGCCGGCCAGGCGCTCACGTTGCCAGGCGGCGAAATCGGCGTACTGGATCGGCAACGGCGTCAGCGTCGAAGTCCGGTCCTCGGCGCAGGCGCTGTACAGCGCAGCGAAGTCCTTGAGAAGGACCTGCACCGACCAGCCGTCCGAAATGATGTGGTGCAACACCAGCACCAGTTGCTGCTGGTCCGGCGCCAGACGCACGTTGATCACCCGCCACAACGGCCCGGTCTGCAAGTCCATGGGCTGCTCGACGGCGGCCCTGGCCAGTTCGCCCAAGGCTTCGAGCGGTTGCGCTTGCCGGCTCAGGTCATGGCGCTCGACGGCCACCGGCTGCGCCGCGTGAATGTGCTGCACCAGGCGCTCATCGGCATCGATGGCGAAGGTGGTGCGCAGGCTTTCATGCCGGGCGACCAGGTCGTCGAGGCTGCGCTGCAGGGCAAGGTCATCGATGGCGCCGCTCAGACTCAACTGGCCACACAGGTGATAGGCGCTGCTGTCGGGTTCCAGTTGGGCAAGAAACCACAGGCGCTGCTGCGCGAAGGATTGCTCCGCAGGCGTGTCCCGAGAAGTCCGCGCCACGGCCTGCGGGCGTTCCGGGCTGCGCGTCTGGCTGGCGACATGGGCACTGAAGGCGCCCAGCGTCGGGTGTTCGAACAGGTGAGCAGGCGCAAGCTTCAGGCCCAGTTCGGCGTTCAGGCGCGACAGCACCTGCACCACACTCACCGAGTTACCGCCACGGGCGAAGAAATGATCGTCGGCGCCCAGGCCCTGTTTGCCGAGCACTTCGGCCCACGCCGCCACCACCTGCGGCAACAGCGGCGTCGCCTCGCCGGTGCCCTCTTCGATCGGCGCATCGAGCAGACGCCCATCCTGCCAGATCGCGAAACTGTCGAGGCTGCCGTCCTGCCAACCGCTGCGGCAGGCGGCGCGCTGCAGCTTGCCGCTGGTGGTGCGCGGCAAGGCGCCGGGCTCCAGCAGAACGATGACTTTCGGCGCCACCAGAAACAGCTCGGAGACCGCGTCGCGCACCGTTTCGCAAATCATCTGCGGCTTCATCAGACGGCGCACGTTGCGGCTGATTTCCAACGCCAGCCCCACCCCTTCGGCGCCCTGCTCGTCGGTCACCGGGAACGCCGCGATGCGGCCACGGCGCAGCAACTCCACGCTCTTCTCCAGCGCCTGCTCGATGTCCTGCGGGTAAAGATTCTGGCCGTTGAGAATGATCAGGTCCTTCAGGCGACCAGTGATGAACAGCTCGCCTTCACTGGCGATCGCAAGATCGCCGCTGCGCAGCCAGCGCTTGCCGTCTGCCTGTACGAAGGTGGCGGCGGTGGCTTCGGCGTTCTGCCAGTAACCCTGAGCGACGCTGGGGCCTGCGATCCACACTTCGCCGACCTGCCCGGCCTGCAGAACCTGCTGAGTCGCGGGATCGACAATGCGCAGGTCGTGATCCGGGCGGCACCAGCCACAGCCGGGCAAGCGACTGGTGGAACGCTGCCGGGCGAACACCGCTTCGTCAGCGTCTCCTGCCGCCAACTGGCTGCCATCGAAGTGCCTGATGCCGAACGGCACCTCACGTTCTGCGGCGCTGACATACAGCGTCGCCTCGGCCAGACCGTAGCTGGGCGTCAAGGCGCGGCGATCGAAACCGGCCGGGGCAAAGTGCTCGCTGAACGCGTCCAGGGTCGCGATGCGGATCGGCTCGGAACCGGAAAACGCCAGGCTCCAGTGTTGCAGATCGAGATGCTTGACCGCCGCTGGCTTGATGCGCTCCACGCACAGGCGGTAAGCGAAATCCGGGCCGCCGGAGAAGGTGCCGTGGTACCGGCTCATCGCTTCGAGCCAGCGCGCCGGGCGGCCGAGGAAGTAGTTTGGCGACATCAGGGTCAGCGTACCGCCGTAGTACAGCGGCAACAGAAGTCCGCACATCAGGCCCATGTCGTGATACAGCGGCAGCCAGCTGACCCAGCTTTCGGTCGAGGCATCGGTGACGAAGTGCCGTGCCATCGACAGTTCGTTGGCCATGAGGTTGTCGTGGGAAACCATCACGCCCTTCGGCGCACTGGTCGAACCCGAGGTGTACTGCAGAAACGCCAGCGACGACGTATCGATCAGCGACGGCTGAAATTGGCCCTGCCAGCCGTGCACCTCTTCGATGGCGACGAAGCGCCCGCCAGCCGGCATGAAGGGCTGCAGCAGGTGCTGGAATTTATCCAGATCCTCGCGACGGCCCAGCACCATGCCCGGCGCCGCGTCGTGAAGGATACCGGTCAGGCGGTCCAGATGCGTCTGGCGGTTGTACTCCGGCGCGAATGCCGGCACCGCGATGACATTGGCATACAGGCAACCGAGAAACGCCGCTGCGTAATCCGCACCGGTCGGCAGAATGAGCACACATCGCTCGCCACCACGGGTTCCCAGGTGGTGCTGCAACAGCCCGGCAATCGAGCGCGCCTGCGTATCCAGCTGCGCGTAGCTGGTCAGCAGCGGTTCCTGGTCCTCGTGGACGATGTGTCGAAGGGCAATCCGGTCCGGCTGGCTCTGCGCATAAAGGCCCACCAGTTCGGGAAAATGCGCGGCCTGATCTCGTATGGATTTCATTCTTTCACCTATTTGTTTCGGCAAGGCTCAACCCACGGACGGCCCGACGGCCTGGCCCGCAACGTTGTGAAAAGGAATTCGGTGGCCTGGACGGCCACCGTCATGACGGCTCTGGCGTGGCGCGCCGACTCAGCGCGCCAGCTTCAGCGCCACCCGCTCGGTCTGCGCCGGTCGGCTCGAACAGGGCTGCTCGCAATCGGCGAAGATCGACTCGACCACTTCCTGAGAGCGCACCGCCAGTACCGACAGCAGCGTGTCGCTCAGGCCGTGACTTTCCTCGCAGCAACCCTGCAGGAAGATCCCCGCCTCGCTGCCCGGACGCAGTGGCAGGCGGTAGTGACGGTCGACGCCGGCGCCTTGCACGTAGTCCTGCAGACCGGCCAGCAGCTCCAGGTGATAGTCGCGTCGGTAACCGGTGGCCAGCACCACGACGTCGAACGACTCGCTGTGCGTCTGGTCATGGGGCGCGTCACGCAGGAACAACTCGATGCCGCCGGCACCCACTTCGGCGTGCGCCACTTCGCGATTGGTCAGCAACCGGTGACGCTGCTCACCACGCACTTTCTGCTGATACATGCGCTGGAAAATGGTCTCGATCAGGTCGGTGTCGACCACCGAATAGTTGGTGTTGCGGAACTCATTGAACAACGCACCGCGACGCTCTTCGCTGTGGTTGAAAATGGTGTCGGTGAACGACGGATTGAAGATCTGGTTGACGAACGGGCTGTCATCCGAAGGTTTCAGCGCGCTGCCGCGGATGATCAGCGAGGCCTCGACGTTGTCGAAGCGGGTGGCAAGGTCTTCGAAGATTTCCGCGGCGCTCTGACCGCCGCCGACGACCGCCACGCGCACCGGGCCGGGACGATTGGTCAACAGTTTCTCGATACCGCCCCGATAGCCGGCCGAGTGCAGGACACGCGGATCATTCAGGCCATCGAACGCCGCCGGCGCCTGCGGAATGCCGCCGATACCGAACACCAGATTGCGCGCGCGGCGGCGCGAGACATTACCGGTCGGGCCCCGCGACAGCACGTCCACGGCCACGAAACGGCCGTCCTGAAAATGCGGTTCGACCGACATTACTTCCTCACCGTAGTGGGCCTGTTCGCTGAAATGCGACGCCGCCCAGCCGAGGTAATCGGTGTACTCCTCACGCGTGGGGAAGAAGGTCTTGAGGTTGATGAAATCCTGCAGACGACCGCGTTCCTTGAGGTAATTGACGAAGGTGAAGCGGCTCGCCGGATTGCGTAAGGTGACCAGGTCCTTGAGGAAGGAAATCTGCATGGTGGAGCCGTCGATCAGCATGCCTTCGTGCCAGTTGAACGCTGGTTTTTTTTCGAGGAAACACACCTGGGGCGCCAGACCGTTGCGCAGTGCATGCTCCTGGGTGGCGATAGCCAGCGCCAGGTTCGACGGGCCGAAACCGATGCCGATGTAGTCGTAGACGAGTTCCATGCTTCCCTCTCGTAAGGAGCGATGCGCGATCGGTTCCGGCAAGGCAGCAACGACAGTTGCCGGCGCCAGGGGCAGCTCACACGCATCGAGAATGAGTAAGACTGATTATCATTACAAAGACGCCTGAGCCTTCCGGCTGTTTAGTCTCTGCGGATGAAAAATTTACAAAGTGCTTACATTTTCCAGGCGGTAGGCGCCGCCGATTTCTTCCACCGCATCGCGGCTGGCGTTGTCGCGGCGATCGCCCTGCAATTCGCTGAGCTGGCCGGACTCCATCTTCACCAGACGGTCCGCCAGGTCGAAGTACTGATCGTCGTGGCTGATGGCGAATACGGTGACACCCGCCTGCTTGAAGATCGGCAGAAGCTCGCGATAGAAGAAGCGGCGGAACAACGGATCCTGATCTGCGGCCCACTCGTCGAGCAGCAGAATGTCGCGTTTTTCCAGCAGCGCCAGCAGCAGTGCGAGACGCTTGCGCTGCCCTTGCGAGAAGCGCGTGTCGAGCAGATGACCGGCGCCGATCTGCACCTTGTGCTTCATGTGCAGCTGGTCCAGCCAGTGCTCGACCTGCACCGCGTCGGCATCCTGGCCATCGGCGCCCAGCAGCTGGGAAAACAGATGGAAGTCAGTGAAGACGCTGGCGAACAAATGCCGGTACGCGAGCCAGTCGCCTGAGGCAATCACTTTTCCGTCGATCAGAATCGAACCCGCCGACGGTCGATACAACCCACTGAGCAGACGCGCCAGACTGGATTTTCCGCTGCCGTTGCCGCCCATCAGGAAAACGGTTTCGCCACGGTGCAGGGTCAGATTGACCGGGCCGACATCGAACCCCGGCTCATCGCCCTGCGCCGGGTAGTGGTACTCGACGTCGCGCAGCTCAAGCGTCTGCCAGTTGCCGACGATGTGACTGGGCGCGACCTCAAAACTGTCGTGATGCTCGGCGAGCGCCAGCGATTCGACCTTGTCCAGCGCCACGCGGCCGGAGATCTGCGCGGGAATCGCTGCCACCGCCAGCACCAGCGGCGTGCGCATGAACAGCACGGTCAACGCATACGTCGCCGCCACCTCGGTGGGTGCCCAGCCCAGGCCGTTGGCCAGGTAGAACGCCAGACCGATCGTGCCCAGCACCATGATGTTCGCCCAGTTGCTGGCAAGCCCGTGATAACGGTCGGCCAGGGTGAAATGCTCGCGATAACGCAGGGCCGCGGTGTCGAAGGTTTCTTCGTACAGACGCCGGGCGCGATCGCGATTGAGGGTCAGCTCCTTGCGGCCATCGATCACCGCCTGATAGCTCTGATAGAGCTTGTCCTCCGATTCCCGCAGGGCGCGGATGTGCGCGTTGAGCTTGCCGACCAGCAGCCAGCCGACGCCCAGCGTGAAGGCCATCCAGCACAACGTGGTGATGAACAGCGAAGGCGACAGCCAGGCCAGGTAGCTGAACGCGGCCACGCTCAGGACGGTGCCGTAGATGAGGTCCGGCAGTTGCACGAACGCCATGGTCACGGCGCGGATGTCGCTGGAAAGGCTGGCAAAAATCTTCGCGCCGCCGATGGATTCGATGCGCTCGATGTTGGTGTCCAGCAGACGTTTGACCATCACCCGGCGCAGCCCGTAAACGAAGCGATGGCCCAGCGCGGTCAGCGACAGCGAAGCGCCCGAGGCCAGCGCCAGCAGCAACACGAGCATCAGGCCGAACTGCCACAACGCGGTGCCCAGACCGTCATGGGTGCTGATCATGCGCTGATTGACGAAGGCAATGACGCCCACGCTCAACAGGCCGCTGCTGATGCTCAGCAGCAGCACCATCGCGAGCGGCCAGCGGTATTGCTGGAAGACCAGACGAATTAATTTCATGGATGACTCCGGGCAATTAAGGCAGAAACACGTGCAGTCGATTGAACGAAACCTAGATCTCGCCCACGCGCGCGCGGCAGTGGGACAGGGTGTCGCGCAGGAGGAAATTGACCATTGTGGGCGAAGTGCCGATGACCTTGGCGACGTCACGCTGGGTGTAGCCCTGAATCTGGCTGAGGTTGAAGACGATGCGCATGCGCTTTGGCAGCTCGTTGAGCGCGCCGACCAACTGGGTGAGCGATTCGCGCCCGGCCAGCACGCGTTCAGGGGACACCTCGAAGCGCGGCTGCTCGTCCAGCTCGCTTTCGCTTCCGTGGTAACGCTCCAGGCGCTGGCGACGCAGGCGGTCGATCGCCAGGTTGCGCACCACGCGGTACATGTACCGCGCAGGCTCGGTGGAGGCCAGGTCGCTTTCGAGCATCTTCACGAAGGCGTCCTGAACCACATCTTCCGCGCGGGCGCGACAGCCGAGGAATTTCGCAGCCAGCCGCATCAGCCCTTCGCGATGGGTGTGGTAGGTCCCCATCAACGCATCCAGACGAGGATCGACCGATGCGCAGGCCTCTGCCGCACAGGCACCTCGCAGCTTGGCAGGCCGGCTCATTGCAGGACGAAAATCCATCTTGTTCGACATCCCTGGTTACAAAGGAACGCGAAGAATAACGCAAACGATTCTCATTGCAATGTAAGAAATTTTACCGATTAGTGAAACTTTGGATATATGGAAAATGTCGCGGAGAGGCCGCCAAGATGGCGGCGAAACAGTGGCAGGATCGCCAGAGGACCCGGAATCAAAGGCTGGCGGCGGGATGGCCGTTGCCGCCACGATGCGGCCCACTCAGCGGAAGGCGGGATTTTTTGCGGTCAAAAAAATGTGTCGGTGTCGATACATAACGTCATCGGTCGGCGGGCGTCCGCAGTGAATGGAGTTGGGAACCAAAGCGCGGCATCACTTCAGCAAGAGTTCGGCACCTGCCGCCGCTGCACCGCTGGGCCTGGGTAGCGACTTCTCGGGCACCGCTCCACCACTGGCCCCTGCCTTACCGGTGACAGCGGTTCCATTGGGAGATTTTTGTTCAACCGGGGCGTTTCCTTTTCCCCCCGCAGGCGGCAAGTCCGTTTTGGACTCATCTGCACTCGGGAGTCTGCCATTGCCTTCCCCTTGTTCCGAAGAGGATTCGGATCGGCTTGGCAATGCGAATGTTTTCACCAACTCAGATCGCCGCTGGTATTGCCTTACCAAGTCCTCTCTCAGTTGTTTTTTCTGCGCTTCAGTCAACCCAAGGTCGCTACTCAAAATTGCGTTGCGGGTCGTTAATATTTCTGCGTCCAATGCCGCAAGCATCTCCGTCGTGCTCACAGTCTTGCGCGCTTCCAGCGCAGTGGCTTTACTGACGATCGAAGACAGTGCCACGGTCAACGAGCACAGGTTGTGATAATAAATAACGTCCGAGACCGCCGTATAATAACTGTAGCTGCTGACTGGCTCACCGAATTTCAACGAAATGGCATCCCGCAGAACAGACCTAGAGGTGCGAATTTCTTTAACAATATTCGGCATTAAAATACCTGCAAACATCTCGTCATCGATCGATTGTTGTGTCGCGGAAGTAACGGCAGAAACACCCGCCAGATTCTGTCCGGCGCGGCCTGCAACTATTGCGGCTGCGGTCGCAGTGGCCGTGGCAAAGAAACCTAAACTGACGTTGTTGGCGGCACGTCGCGTATCCACGGCCTCGATGAACTGATTGCAGTTAATATCGGACTTCGCCAGCAGGCGGGATTGAACCTGATTTCGATAGGCCGGACTGGCCGCTTGCCCCTCGGACGGACTGAACAATACTTCGAGTTGTTCTTTCTGCAAACTTTCATCGTCCACAATGCCGCTGGATCGTCCTGACTTTACCAAGTCAAGATCACGCGCTGCTTTTGCGGGATTCAGTGAGCTATCGGAACTGCATGCCGAAACGAAACAGCACATGACAATGATGGCCAGTTTCATGAACAAGTCCTCCGGGGAGTTCGACATAGTCAAACTCAAGCTCAATCAAGCATCCCTGTCAACACTGGACGAAGAAATACAAACTGGAGCCGACAAACTTCTAATCGTCGGGGTGACCGCTATTTACCCAAACGGCCATATTGGCAATATCCCTTTGACGGTCAGCTAAACATTTATCTTGTTTATGAGTGAATAAAACTGCAGCGACAAGATCACGTTCCCTCAAATACATGAAAAGTCGACAAACCCTTTACCCGCATCCGCTGCCGCAATATTCGAAGATCGTGCGAGCGTATGGCGTGAGATTGCGCTGACGCTGAGGGGCTAGAGCGCATGGAGCGCACTCAAAGTCATCCGCTGCGACTTCCTTTGCAATGTCCAGCGCCTGCAGCCCTTAGTCAGCGCCCGCTACGATCGGCATTCAGCGCATCAATCGCAGCTCCAGGTACTGCAGCAGCATGATGGTCTTGCCGTCGGCAATTTCGCCGCTGTCGACCATCGCAATGGCCTGATCGAAGCCCAGCTCGAGCACCTCGATGTCCTCGCCCTCTTCCTGCAGACCGCCGCCGTCACTGACCCGGTCGTGGGGCTGGTATTCGCCGATGAAGAAGTGAATCCGCTCGGTGACCGATCCGGGGCTCATGAACGCGTCGAAGATTTTCTTGACCGAGCGGACCGCGTAACCGGTCTCCTCTTCTGCTTCCAGACGGATCCGCTCCTCGGGGCTGGCGTTGTCCAGCAGGCCGGCCGCCGCCTCGATCAGGTAGCCGTCGTGCTCGTTGACATACGCAGGCAGGCGGAACTGCCGCGTCAGGACCACCGTGCGCCGGGCCAGGTTGTACAGCAGGATGGTCGCGCCATTGCCGCGGTCGTAGACCTCACGTGTCTGCGGCTGCCAGCTGCCGTCCCGGCGTTTGAGGTCGAAGCTGTACTTTTTCAGCACGCCCCAATTGTCAGAGAGGGTCTGTTCGGCGGTGATGCGGATCGGTGCGGAGGGCATGGAGGTCCTTGAAAGCAGGTCGTCGAAAACGCCCATACCGTAGCAGCACCGGCCGTCTGGAGCGAGCCTTCGGGCGCGACCCGGTCATCGGCTGGCTGAACCTTCCGCCGCGACGGGGCTCCCTAGTTCAAGACCCGCTCCCGACCTCCCGCACAGGATTTGACATGGGCCTTTACCCCGCCGCAACCGCTTCGACGTCCGGCTCGACCAGCGCGCTGCCCCTGCGCGTCGAGCGTGAACTGAGCCCTCGCGCCGTGTTGACCGGTGCCGTGTTAGGCATTCTGCTGACGCCCTCGAATGTGTATGCGGGGCTGAAAATCGGCTGGTCCTTCAACATGTCGATCATCGCGCTGCTGGTGGGTTTCGGCATCTGGCAGAGTCTGGGGCGCAACCGAAACCTGGCGCCCTGGACACTTCATGAGAGCAACATCAATCAGACGGTGGCGTCGGCGGCAGCGTCGATCATCTCCGGCGGGCTGGTCGCGCCGATTCCTGCGTACACGCTGCTGACCGGTCAGCAACTGGACCCATTGCCGATGATGGCGTGGGTGTTTTCCGTCAGTTTTCTTGGCATCTGGATCGCCTGGTATCTGCGTCCCACGCTGCTCAATGACCATGGCCTGAAGTTTCCCGAGGGCATGGCGACGCTGGAGACCCTGCAGCACATCTACCATCACGGCCGCGAAGCCGTGTCCCGGATCAAGGTGCTGTTCGGTGCTGCGCTGTTGTCGGGTTTGCTCAAATGGGTCGATGACTTCGTCTGGGCGATACCGCGCTGGGCGCCGACGGCACACTTGGAGCGGCTGACCTTCACCCTGGATCCGTCGCTGCTGTTGATCGGCTTTGGCGGCATCATCGGCATTCGTGTCGGGCTGACACTGCTGCTGGGTGCATTGCTGGCGTGGGCGGGTCTCGGACCGTGGTTGATCGACAGCGGTCTGGTGACCCTCGCCCCGGATGCCAGCGGGCCGCAATTCGCCCGGCTGGTGGAATGGCTGCTGTGGCCAGGCGTGAGCCTGATGGTTTGCGCAACCCTCACATCCCTGGGCGTGCGGCTGTTCCACAGCCCGCCGGCACGCTCGACCGAACCCGGCGCCGACACAACGATGCCGCAGGCCCGGGCACCCTTCGCCTGGCCGCCGGCGCTGGGGCTCGTCCTGTCGATTGCGTTGGTCGTGACGCTGCAGGCGCTGCTGTTCGGCATCGACGTGTGGATGGCGCTGTTGAGCATCCCGCTGGCGATCTGCCTGGCCGTGGTGGCGGCGCGGGTGGTCGGGGCCACGGGCATCGCTCCCATAGGCGCGATCGGCAAACTGTCGCAACTGACCTTCGGCCTCGTCGCGCCGGGCCAGGTGGGCATCAACTTGATGAGCGCCAATACCGCAGGCGGCGCGGCCGGACAGTCCACAGACCTGATGAACGATTTTAAGGTGGGCCTGGCGATTGGCGCGACACCGAAGAAGCAGGTCATTGCTCAATGCATTGGCATCGCCATCGGCAGCGTGGTCGGCGTGCTGGTCTACATCACGCTCATTCCCGATCCTCAGCACATGTTGCTGACCGAGCAATGGCCGGCGCCCGCCGTCGCGACCTGGAAGGCCGTCGCGCAGACGCTCACCCACGGTTTGCAGTCGCTGCCGCCGGATGTTCGCTGGGCCATTTTTGTCGGCGGATTCGTCGGCGTGCTGTTGGGTGCGCTGGACAGCCTGCTGCCTCAGCGCCTGGCCCGCTGGCTGCCCAGTACGGCAGCGCTGGGGCTGGCATTCGTGCTGCCTGCGTCGACGTCGCTGATGATGGGCCTTGGCGCGGTGCTGACCTGGGCGATCAGTCGCCGGTGGCCAAGCGTGACCGAGCGTTTCGCGATCACCGCTGCCGCAGGATTGATCGCCGGCGAGAGCATTACCGGCGTCGGCGCGTCGTTCTGGGAGATGCTGAAAAATCTCTAGCGGCGTTCGCGGGCCGGTCAAGCACAGGCGTTGCCACGCGCTCAAGTCCTGAACTATCGATTGTGTCGATAGCCATCATCCGCACGGGCGCCGTTCAATTCAGGGCGGCAAACCGGGATCATGGCGCCATTGAATCGAAACCGGACAAGGATTTTCACCCATGACAGTCAACATGACCCTTCTGCTGATGCTGATCGTATCGTTTTCCATCGCACTGGCAGGCGTCGCCCAGTTCTGAAGCCCGGCAGGTCACCTCATCGGGCCTGCCGGCGCTGACCCGTTACTCGTGAAACTCAGCCACCGTCTGTTTGCTGCCAACGAAAAAACTGTCGGCGACGATACGCAGCGGCTGCAGGTCCAGATCACTCTGCCGATCGGCGATCAGCTGCGCGAAGTGCCGGTACATCGCCGGATACTCGCCCTCCTCGGCCACCGGCTGGCTGACCCCGTCAATAGCCACCTGCGCGCCACCGGCGTCCAGGCGCATCACACCCTCCTCGCAGTGCAGCTCGATGCTCCATTGCTCATTCACGCTGTGATCGAAATCCAGCTCGGCCACCACGTGCACCGCTGGGCCTGAACGCATCTGCAACGAGGCGGCAATCGGCGACTGACAATTGCTCGGCACGCTCAGCGCAGCAGCTTCGACGAACAGCGCGTCAGGCAGCAGATCCGTGACGATGGACAGCGCATTGATCCCCGGATCGAACACCCCCAAGCCGCCCGCCTGCCAGATCCACGCCTGACCGGGATGCCACTTGCGCACTTGTTCCTTCCAGTCCACGCGCACCTGCTTCAGGGTCTTGCCGTGCAGCCAGTCTCTGGCATTCGACACGCCCGGGGCGAACCGCGAATGCCAGGCGAACAGGCCGCTGACCCCCGCCGCGTTGACCTCATCGATCAGCGCCAGGGCCTCGCCAAGGGTTGAGCACGGCGGCTTTTCCACCAACACATGCTTGCCTGCTTTCAGCGCCTGTTGCACCAGCGCGAAGCGACCTTGAGGGGGCGTGCAGAACGCGATGGCATCCACCGGCGGGCCGTTTTCCAGGAGGTCGGCCAGCGAGCTGAAATTATCGACGCCGGGGCACGGCGCTCCCAGCGTGGCGACGGACACCAGCTTGAACTGCTTACTGGCATTGATCGCCGGCACATGCTGGTCTTGCGCGATCTTGCCGTACCCCACCAGCCCTAAACGAATCGGATGCATCGATGACTCCTGTGATGTTGTCTTTATTTGCAGTCGTATGTTGTCGTCCGACGCCGCGCCCGCGGGGCGTCGTGTAATCAATCTGCTCAGTGAATCGCTGCCCCGGCCCCTTGCTGGTACTCGCGCGGCGTGCAGCCAAATTCGCGACGGAACACGGTGTGCAGGTACTGCGCCGACTTGAAACCGCAATGCTGGGCAATGTCGGCGATGGCCGAATCGGTCTTTTCCAGCCGTGTCGCGGCGGCGGCCAGTTTGAAGCGCAGGATTTCATCGTGCACGCTGCAGCCTCGTTCCTTGCGAAAATGCGCCTCGAGCGAAGACCGTGAGACACCGACGTAGCCCGCCACCTGCGCGGTCTTGATGCCTTGGCAAGCGTACTGGCGGATGAAGTGCAGCGCCTGCATGACGTAGGGATTGCCCAATGGCTGATGCAGACTCGACGCCTGCACATTGATCGCCTCCGGCGGCACCAGAATCTGACTGCCCGTCGCGGGCATGCCGTGCAGCATCTGATGCAGCAGACGCGCCGCCGTGCGGCCCATGCTCTGGGTGCCTTGAATCACCGAACTGAGCGGCACGCGGGTGAGCGTGCGGGTCAGCGGATCGTTGTCGATGCCGATCAACGCGACCTGCTCCGGCACCGCGATGCCGGCCGTCAGGCAGGCCTGCAACAGCTGACGCGCACGGGCGTCGCTGACGGCGATGATGCCGATCGGTTTGGGCAGGCTCTGCAGCCAGGCGATCTGCTGTTCAACGGCGCTGTCCCACAACGGCGCGCTGGTGCTCAGGCCCCGATAGACCTCGCCAGTCAACCCATCGCGCTTGAGCAATCGGCGAAACGCCTTCTCGCGTTCCTGTGCCCAGCGATTGCTTTGCGCCTCGGGCAGGCTGAAACAGGCGAAGCGGGTCAGTCCGGCCTCGATCAAATGCTCGTACGCCAGTTTGATCAGCGCGAAATTGTCGGTGGCCACGTAGGGAATGTGGCTGGGATAGGCCCGTTCGTCTTCGTAGGAGCCGCCCACCGCAACCACCGGCAAGCGGCTGCCGGCCAATGCCTCGCCGATCAGCGGGTCGTCGAAGTCGGCAATGATGCCGTCGCCCTGCCAGCGCTCGATGCCCTTGAGGCGGCAGAGAAAATCTTCCTCCAGAAACAGATCCCACGACGCGCGAGTGCTGCTCAGGTAGTTGCCGATGCCTGTGATAATGCCGCGATCGTAGATTTTGCCGCCGTTGAACAACAGGGCAATACGGTGAACGGGCGGGACGGTTTTCATTGTTGTTACCCCGAGCCTGTGAAACAGGTCGGCACAGACTAGGCCTGCGCCGAGGGAATCTCAATACTCAAAATCGAACACCGAGTTGGTGATTTTCGTAATCGGCGGGCATCGGGCCGTTGCTAGTATCCAGGCAGCCTCAGATCAAAAACAGAACAACAAGGAAACGTCCGATGCCCTGCTTTCCCGATATCGACCGAATTCGCTACGAAGGCCCTGCCAGCCAGTCGCCCCTGGCCTTCCGTTACTACGACGCCGACAAGATCATCCTTGGCAAACCCATGCGCGAACACCTGCGCATGGCCGCGTGTTACTGGCACACCTTCGTCTGGCCGGGCGCGGACATGTTCGGCGTCGGCACCTTCAAACGGCCCTGGGTCAAACCCGGCGATGCGATGGCGCTGGCGCGCCTGAAGGCTGAGGCCGCGTTCGAGTTTTTCTCCAAACTGGGCATCGACTATTACAGTTTCCACGACACCGACGTGGCCCCGGAAGGCGCGTCGCTCAAGGAGTACAGCGATAACTTCGCGCAGATGGTGGACGTGCTCGAAGGGCATCAGGAGCAGACCGGCATCCAGCTGTTGTGGGGCACCGCCAACTGTTTCAGCAACCCGCGTTTCGCCGCTGGCGCGGCCAGCAATCCGGACCCGCAGGTCTTCGCCTACGCAGCCGCTCAGGTGTTCAATGCGATGAACGCCACGCTGCGCCTCAAAGGCTCAAATTACGTGCTGTGGGGTGGTCGCGAGGGCTACGAGACGCTGCTCAACACCGACCTCAAACGCGAGCGCGAGCAGCTGGGGCGCTTCATGCGCATGGTGGTCGAACACAAATACAAAATCGGCTTCAAGGGCGATCTGCTGATCGAGCCCAAGCCGCAGGAGCCGACCAAGCATCAGTACGATTACGACAGCGCGACGGTGTTCGGCTTCCTCCACCAGTTCGGACTCGAGAACGAGATCAAGGTCAACATCGAAGCCAACCACGCCACCCTCGCCGGTCACAGTTTCCATCACGAAATCGCCACGGCCGCCTCGTTGGGCATCTTCGGCAGCATCGACGCCAACCGCGGCGATCCGCAGAACGGCTGGGACACCGACCAGTTTCCCAACAGCGTCGAAGAGCTGACTCTGGCGACCTACGAGATTCTCAAGGCCGGAGGATTCCGCAACGGTGGCTATAACTTCGACTCCAAAGTCCGCCGCCAAAGCCTGGACGAAATCGACCTGTTCTACGGCCACGTCGCCGCCATGGACGTCCTCGCCCTGTCCCTGGAGCGCGCCGCCGCCATGATCGAAAACGATGTCCTGCAACAGTTCAAGACCCAGCGCTATGCCGGCTGGGACACGCCGTTCGGCCAAAGAGTGCTGTCCGGCGACTTCAGCCTCGAATCACTCGCGCAGCATGCATTGGCAAACGCGTTCGACCCCAAAGCGGTGAGCGGACGGCAAGAGATGCTCGAGGGCGTGGTGAACCGGTTTATTTATCCCTGAGGTCCTACAGGCCAACGCCGGTCTCTGCACGTGAAGAGGCCGGTTACATTCTCACGACAATTCCCTGCTCGCGGCGCGCGACAGCTATCTACAGTTCTACCGGCAACACGTACACGCTCATGAAGTGCCCCAAACAAAAATAAAAGGACGCACCACAATGAAGAACCTGAAAGTCACCCTGCTCGCCAGCGCTCTGGCCCTGCTCAGCCTTCCGGTCATGGCCGACTCGGCTCATCCGAAAATCGGTTTCTCCATCGACGATCTGCGCCTGGAACGCTGGTCGCGAGACCGCGACTACTTCGTGGCCGCCGCTGAGAAAATGGACGCCAAAGTCTACGTCCAGTCCGCCGACGCCAATGAGCAGAAGCAGATATCGCAGATCGAAAACCTGATTTCACGGGGCGTGGACGTCATCGTTATCGTGCCTTTCAACGCCACGGTGCTGACCAACGCCGTCGCCGAAGCGAAGAAGGCTGGCATCAAAGTCGTGTCTTACGACCGGCTGATTCTGAACGCTGACATCGACGCCTACATCTCTTTCGATAACGAGAAGGTGGGCGAGATGCAGGCCTCGGGCGTCCTCAAGGCGGCCCCCAAGGGCAACTACTTCCTGCTGGGTGGCGCGCCGACCGACAACAACGCCAAAGTGCTGCGCGAAGGCCAGATGAAGGTCTTGCAGCCGGCCATCGACAAGGGCGACATCAAGATTGTCGGTCAGCAGTGGGTCAAGGAATGGAACCCGACCGAGGCGCTGAGCATCGTCGAAAACGCCCTGACCAAAAACAGCAACAAGATCGACGGCATCGTTGCATCCAACGACGCCACGGCCGGTGGCGCGATCCAGGCGCTGGCCGCACAGAAACTCGCCGGCAAAGTGCCGATTTCCGGGCAGGATGCAGACCTGGCAGCGGTCAAGCGGGTCATCGACGGCACTCAGACAATGACCGTCTACAAGCCACTGAAACTGATCGCCTCGGAAGCCGCCAAGCTCTCGGTGCAACTGGCGCGCAACGAGAAACCAGCGTTCAGCTCGCAGTACGACAACGGCACGAAAAAGGTCGACACCATCCTCCTGACCCCGACGCCGCTGACCAAGGACAACATCGACCTGCTGGAGAAAGACGGGTTCTACACCAAGGATCAGATCGCCGGGAAGTGATCACTGTCTGCTGGCTGCCATAGCTGCAGCGTGAGCCCTGCACCGACACCTGCAGGAGCGTGGCTTGTCCCGCGATCGGCGGGGATCCCGTCGTGAAACCTGACGCTGTGGTTTGCCTGACACAACGCCTCGGTTGACTTCACGACGGCTTCCCAGCCAGTCGCAGGGCAAGCCGCGCGCCTGCACGAGAACTCCGGTCTGTCCTGGAATATCCCGCAATGTCCGATTACCTGCTGCAAATGAACGGCATCGTCAAAGCCTTCGGCGGTGTCAGAGCCCTCAACGGGATCGATATCAAGGTGCGCCCCGGCGAGTGCGTCGGCCTGTGTGGCGAGAACGGCGCCGGCAAATCCACGCTGATGAAAGTCCTGTCCGCGGTGTACCCATACGGCACCTGGGAGGGTGAAATCCTCTGGGACGGCGAACCGCTGAAAGCCCATTCCATCAGTGAAACCGAAGCGGCCGGCATCGTCATCATCCATCAGGAGCTGACCCTGGTGCCCGACCTGTCGGTGGCGGAAAACATCTTCATGGGCCACGAACTGACGCTGCCCGGCGGGCGCATGAATTACCCGGCGATGATCCACCGCGCCGAAGCCCTGATGCGCGAGCTGAAAGTGCCCGACATGAACGTCGCGCTGCCGGTTTCGCAGTATGGCGGCGGCTACCAGCAACTGGTCGAAATCGCCAAGGCGCTGAACAAGAAAGCACGCCTGCTGATCCTCGATGAACCCTCCTCGGCCCTGACCCGCTCGGAAATCGACGTGTTGCTCGACATCATCCGCGACCTCAAGGCCAAGGGCGTGGCGTGCGTCTACATCTCCCACAAACTCGATGAAGTCGCGGCGGTGTGCGACACCATTTCAGTGATCCGCGACGGCAAGCACATTGCAACCACGGCCATGGCCGACATGGACATCGCGCAGATCATCACGCAGATGGTCGGCCGTGAAATGAGCAACCTCTATCCCACCGAGCCCCACGACATCGGTGAGGTGATATTCGAGGCCAGGCACGTCACGTGTCATGACGTGGACAACCCGAAACGCAAGCGCGTCGACGATATCTCGTTCGTGCTCAGGCGCGGGGAAATTCTCGGCATTGCCGGCCTGGTCGGTGCCGGTCGCACCGAGCTGGTGTCGGCCCTGTTCGGCTCCTATCCCGGCCGCTATCAGGCCGAAGTCTGGCTGGACGGCAAGCCGATCGACACCCGGACGCCACTCAAGTCGATTCGCGCCGGACTGTGCATGGTCCCTGAAGACCGCAAACGTCAGGGCATCATTCCCGACCTGGGCGTCGGTCAGAACATCACCCTGGCGGTGCTCGACAGCTTTGCGCACCTGACGCGCATCGACGCCGAAGCCGAACTGGGCAGCATCGACAAGGAAATCTCGCGCATGCACCTGAAAACCGCGAGCCCGTTTCTGCCCATCACCAGCCTCTCCGGCGGCAACCAGCAAAAGGCCGTGCTGGCGAAAATGCTCCTGACCCAGCCCCGCGTGCTGATCCTCGACGAGCCCACCCGTGGCGTCGATGTCGGTGCCAAGTACGAGATCTACAAGCTGATGGGCGCGCTGGCCGCCCAGGGTGTGTCGATCATCATGGTGTCGTCCGAGCTGGCCGAGGTGCTGGGCGTTTCCGACCGCGTGCTGGTGATCGGCGACGGCCAGTTGCGCGGCGACTTCCTCAATCAGGGGCTGACTCAGGAGCAGGTCCTCGCTGCCGCACTCAGCCAGCCCCAGGGACATAACAATAATGATCGACCGGATGCCGTGGGGAGAAGCGCGTAAATGAATCAGGTCAAACAACTCTTCACCCGCTACAAGATGCTTGCGCTGGTCATCGCCATCGCGCTGATCTGGGTTTTTTTCAGCTGGCAGACCGAGGGCGGTTTCGTTACGCCGCGCAACCTCTCCAACCTGCTGCGGCAGATGTCGATCACGGGGATTCTCGCGTGCGGCATGGTGCTGGTGATCATCAGCGGCGAAATCGACCTGTCCGTTGGCTCGCTGCTGGGTCTGCTGGGCGGCGTCGCGGCCATCCTCGACGTGGTCTACCACGTGCCGCTGCCGTTGAACCTGGCCATCGTCGCGGCATGCGGGTTGGTAATCGGCCTTGCCAATGGATGCATGACGGCTTACCTGCGCATACCCTCGTTCATCGTCGGTCTGGGCGGAATGCTGGCGTTTCGCGGGATTCTGCTGGGCATCACCGGTGGCACGACGATCGCCCCGGTTTCGCCGCAACTGGTGTATGTCGGCCAAGGCTACCTGCCGCCGCTGGCGGGCGTCACGCTGGGTGTGCTGCTGTTCGCCCTGACGCTGTTCCTGACCTGGCGCCAGCGTCGCAACCGTGCGCTGCACGGCCTCGCTGCGCACGCCCTGATGCGCGATGTCGTGCGGGTGCTGGCCATCGGCGCCGTGCTGGCGGGCTTCGTCTACACCCTGAACAGCTACGACGGGATTCCCGTGCCGGTGCTGTTGCTGCTGGTGTTGCTCGGGGTGTTCAGCTACATCACCAGTCAGACGGTGTTCGGGCGCCGCATCTATTCGGTGGGCAGCAACATGGAGGCCACGCGCCTTTCCGGCATCAATGTGCAGGCCGTGAAGCTGTGGATTTTCGGCATCACGGGCGTCATGTGCGCACTGGCCGGTCTGGTCAACACTGCACGGCTGGCAGCCGGCTCGCCCTCGGCGGGCAACATGGGCGAACTCGACGCGATTGCCGCGTGCTTCATCGGTGGAACGTCCATGCGCGGCGGCTCCGGCACCGTCTACGGCGCGCTGCTCGGTGCGCTGGTCATCACCAGCCTGGACAACGGCATGTCGATGCTCGACGTCGACAGTTACTGGCAGATGATCGTCAAGGGCAGCATCCTGGTGCTGGCCGTGTGGGTCGATGTGAGCACGCGTAGCGGACGGCGCTGAGGCCAAGGGACCCAGTGCAAACAGGCTGGCTTCTGCAGAAAACGTGGTCGGCGACAGACACGGCTTCTGCAGAAGCGCGCTTGCACCCACCGGGTCGAAATCCTCATCGACATCGGTTCTGAAATCCCGCACAAAGCGCTACGCTGACGCCCACGTCCCTTCTGCGGAAACCCGATGCGCCCACGTCTATTCGCCATGGTTCTGGCATGTCTATGCGCAAGCGCAGCCGCCGAACCCACCACCTGCCCTGCCGGCGAAAAACTCATCTGCCTGAACGGTTGCTTCTGTCTGCCCGATATCGGCCAGATACTGGGCAGCGGCATGCCCACCGACATCACCCAGATCGCCGGGCCAGCCCTGGCGTTGTGGCTCAGCCAGTCTCGCGCCGAAGCCGCAACCGGTCTGACCCAACCCATTCCCGAACAGATCCGCGAGAAACTGCTGCGCTGGTACCCTGCCAGCGTCCTCGATGCAGCGCTGTACAAGGTCGGCGACGACGGCGAACTCAGCGCAGCCCACGCCATGATGCAAAATCCCGATATCGGCGCCGTCACGCTGATCGACATCATCGTGTTCCGCAGCGCCAGTGACGCCGAAAACAACGTCGCCCTGTGGGCCCACGAGCTCAAACACGTGCAGCAATATCAGGAATGGGGCGTCGACGGATTCGCCCAGCGCTACACCCAGGACTTCAACGCCGTGGAAGCGCCGGCGTACGAGATACAGACCACCGTCAGCCGAGTGGTGCGTGGGCTGGACCCGTGAAACAGTTGTCGCCGCAAGCTGCCCGTGGCAGGAGCTGAAGCGCTCGTCTGCCGGCGTGTCATATCGCCTGCAACACGCCAATCACCGCCCTTCCAGCAATTCCCCAGCCTTGTCCAGCAAGCCCAGCGGATCATCGGTCTTGTGGATGTCCACCGAGAGCAACTGGCGGAATTTTCGTGCGCCGGGGAAGCCGGTTCCCAGGCCCAGCACGTGGCGGGTGATGTGGTGCATCGCTCCGCCGTCGCGCAGGTGCGCGGCGACGTAAGGGCGCAATTGCGCCAGCGCTTCGGCGCGCGAGATGGACGGTCGGCTGTCGCCGAACAGTTCGCGGTCGACCTCAGCCAGCAGGTACGGGTTATGGTACGCCTCGCGGCCCAGCATCACGCCATCGAATGTCTTTAGGTGGTCCTGGCACTGCTCCAGGGTTTTGATGCCACCGTTGAGGACGAACTCAAGATCAGGGAAATCCTGCTTCAGACGCGCGGCCACGTCATAGCGCAAGGGCGGGATTTCGCGGTTTTCCTTGGGCGACAGGCCCTCGAGAATGGCGATGCGGGCATGCACGGTGAAGCTGGTGCAGCCGGCGTCACGCACCGTACCGACGAACTCACACAACTGCTCGTAGCTGTCGCGGCCGTTGATGCCGATGCGATGTTTGACGGTGACCGGGATCGACACCGCGTCGCGCATGGCCTTGACGCAGTCGGCGACCAGTTGCGGATGGCCCATCAGCACGGCGCCGATCAGGTTGTTCTGCACCCGATCGCTCGGGCAACCGACATTGAGGTTGACCTCGTCGTAGCCGGCCGTCTGAGCCAGGCGAGCGCTGGCCGCCAGGTCGGCCGGGTTGCTGCCACCCAGTTGCAGGGCCAGCGGGTGCTCGGTCTGGTCATGGCGCAGGAAACGTTCGGCGTCGCCATGCAACAGCGCACCCGTCGTCACCATCTCCGTATAGAGCAGCGCATTCTTCGACAGCAGGCGCAGGAAGAATCGGCAGTGACGGTCAGTCCAGTCCATCATCGGCGCCACGGAGAAGCGCCGCGAGGGTTGAACGGGCTGGCTGGCATTGGAAGAGGCGGTCATCGGCAACATGGAATTGATCAGAACGGTCAGGCGTAAAGGGCGCGTAGTTTACCAGTTCGCGAGGATTTAGCAGTCAGCCATAAAAAAACCCGCCGAAGCGGGTTGTTTTTTCAGTTCATGGCCATCCCAAGATCCGTTCGGTAGCGCTCCGCGCGATGGCTGATCATCCTTGATCTCTGAAGCGGGTCCTTCGCTTCAGTTGATGGATCCAATTTACCGCCGTCGTCCGATGTTTCATAGGGCGAGTTTTCGCCTGCGCGCGTAAGCCTTTCGCTATAGCTGCGGCGCGAAAATGACGTTTATCAGTCAGCCACCAGCGCGTTGGCGATCGCCTGCATCCACAGCGCCACTGCGAAAGCGCCCGGATCCACGTGGCCCAGTACCCGCTCTCCGAGATAAGACGACCGCCCCTTCGCCGGCAACAGATGGCGCGTCTGTTCGGCACCCGCTTGCGCGGCGTTCACCACCTGAGTCGCAGCGACCAGAGGCGTTGCGTCCTGTGGCTGGCTCGCGAGCACTGTTGCTGCCGGAATCAGTGCGTCGAGCATCGTCCGATCGCCAGCGTTGGCTCCGCCGAGTCTGATCATCGCCTCGCAACCGGCCTGCAACGCCTGCGCCCACGCCGCTATCGTATCCGGATGAGTATGCGCGGCCAGGGTGACGCCCGCGCGCAGGGCGAACACGGCATACAGTGGACCGGACGTGCCTCCCAACACGCGCCGCAGAATCGCCGACAACTGCTGAAGCGCCACGCCGGGGCGGTCGAGGGCAAGCGAGTCCAGGGCGTCGTCGATTGCCCTGGCGCCACGGGCGAGGCTGATGCCGATATCGCCGTCACCCACCTGTGAATCCAGCTCGGTCAACACGGACTCGTTCTCCTGCAGCGCCTGGCTGACCGCCTGAAGGACAGCGCGCAATACATGCTCGTTGCGCTGCGGCCACCCGCTGCCCTGAAGCGTGTCCTGCTCGGCGGTCTTGACGCGAGGAATCCGTCGGATAGCCGCGACAGGTACGGTCATCCCGTGCCATGCACTGGCGTCGCTGGGCGCCTGCAGGCGCTTCAATGTCCGGTCATCGACCCGCATCAGGGAAAGGGAGCAGCCGGCCATCTCCAGCGCCGTCAGAAACGTGCCCACCATCGCCGCCTCGACGTTGATCCCGCGAGACGTACATCCCGCCAGGACATGCCGCGCAACAATGTCGAGTTCCTGCACGGCGCTGCCACCCAGGTTGTTGACCATCAGGACCACGCGGTCCCCCCGTTCCAGCGCCCCGCGCTCGACGATCCGCTGCAACAGAACCTCGACCATGTCGTCCGCTCGCTGAATCCGGCCGCGCCGCACGCCGCTTTCGCCGTGAATCCCCAAGCCATATTCGACTTCGTCGTCTGCGATCGCGAAGCCCGGTTGACCCGCTGCGGGGACGGTGCACGGGCTGAGCGCCAGGCCCATGCTGAACAGGCCGGCGGCAGCGTCCTGCGCTTCAGCCTTGACCTGCGCGAGGGACAGACCGGCTTCGGCAGCCGCCCCGGCGACCTTGTGAATGAACACCGTGCCCGCAATCCCTCGTCGCCCGACGCGTCCTGCGTCGTCATCCAGTGCCACGTCGTCGCCCACCACCAGCATCTCGACCCTGACGCCGGCGGCGGAGGCGATTTCCGCTGCCAGTCCGAAATTCAGCCGGTCGCCGGTGTAGTTCTTCACCACTAACAGCACGCCCGCCGGACCGGCCACGGTCATGATCGCGCTGAGCACCGCATCCACGCTCGGCGATGTAAACACCGGCCCCGCCACCGCCGCAGTGAGCATGCCCTTGCCGACGTAGCCGGCATGCGCTGGCTCGTGGCCGGCCCCGCCGCCGGAGACGATGCTCACCTTTCCGGCCATCATCAGGTCCTGATAATCGCTGCGCACGACGATGTTTTCGCCCTCCAGCAGAACCCGGCGCTGATCCGCCATAGCGACGCCTTCAAGCATCTCGTCGACCACGCTCAGCGGATCGTTGATCAGTTTCTTCATGGTGGGTGCCCCTTGTCCCGAATCGGTCCTCAGCACAATAGACGAAGGTAGCGGGAACAACCTGCCGCGCCCATGCTCCAACCAGTCTGGATCGAGCGTCCGCCCTCTTCGGCCACCGACAACCCTGCCACTTGGCAGCCCGCGAACAGGGCTGTTCAATCAATCGCCCGGCGAAAACGCTGGCAGGCTGTTTGCGCAAACGCAGGCCGCTGAATCAGCGGGTTTGTTGCGGTTTACGCCCTTGAGTGACCGGCGACGCTCGGGTAATGTCATCAAACCCACAGGACAGAGCACGCTCATGACTTCCAAGCTGGAACAACTCAAGCAATTCACGACCGTCGTTGCCGACACCGGCGATTTTGCCGCCATCGAAAAGCTCAAGCCGGTCGATGCGACGACCAACCCTTCCCTGCTGCTCAAGGCGGGTTCGAGCGACAGCAACGCTGACCGCCTGAAAGAAGCCTTCACCGGCGCCAAGGGCGACATCAATCTGGCGAGCGACCGTTTCGCCGTCGCCATCGGCCGCGAAATCCTCAAAGTCGTGCCGGGCCGTGTTTCCACCGAAGTGGACGCCCGCATCTCGTTCGACACCCAGGCCTGTATCGCGCGCGCCGAGCGTATCGTCGGCCTGTATGAAGAGTTCGGTATCGGTCGCGACCGTATCCTGATCAAGCTGGCCTCGACCTGGGAAGGTATCAAGGCAGCCGAGCAACTGGAGAAGAAAGGCATCCAGTGCAACCTGACCCTGCTGTTCTCCTTCGCTCAGGCCCAGGCGTGTGCCGACGCTGGCGTCTTCCTGATTTCGCCGTTCGTGGGCCGCATTTACGACTGGTACAAGAAAGCCGAAGGCAAGGATTACGTCGGCGCAGAAGATCCGGGCGTGAAATCCGTGACCCGCATCTACAACTACTACAAGGCCAATGACTACAAGACCGTCGTCATGGGCGCCAGCTTCCGCAACCTGAGCCAGATCGAAGAACTGGCCGGTTGCGATCGCCTGACCATCAGCCCTGACCTGCTGCAGAAACTTTCCGAAGACACCGGCACGCTGGAACAGAAACTCAAGCCGGGCAACGGCGGCGAGCCTCGCGTGACGCTGAACGAAAGCCAGTTCCGCTGGGCGTCCAACGAAGATGCGATGGCCACCGAGAAACTGGCCGAAGGTATCCGCCAGTTCGCCCGCGACCAGGAAAAACTCGAAGCGCTGCTGTCCGCCAAGCAGTAACGCGCAGACACAAAAAGGGCGGCACCTTCACAGGTGCCGCCCTTTTTCATGCCCGCGTTTCAGACAACGGGCGAATGCTGAGCTTACTGATGCTCGAGCGCGTTGACCAGGTCGCGAAACGCCTCGCGATTGGAGTCGTTCAGGCCCATGAGGATCTTGTGCGCTTCCAGCACCTTGGCCTTGACCACATCTTCGCACTGATCCTGCGACGGAAGATCGCTCAGTGCCTCGGGCCGCGGAATCGGTCGGCCGACGATGTTGAACACCTGATCGAAGCCCATCGACTGCAACAGGCGCGTGATGTCTTCGTGGGTGGTCACGACGGTCGGCAAGAGCCCTGCTTTCTGACGTGACAAAATCGACAGCTTGGCCAGCAGGCCGAGTGTCGTGCTGTCAATGCTGCGGGTTTCGGTCAGATCGATCACCACGGTCGAAAAATTCATCGAGGTGAAGATCCGCTCAATCGTCGCATCCAACGCCGAGCATAGAGTCAGACGCACTTCACCCACGAATTTCAGGACGAACGTGCCATCTTGCTCGGCAAACTGGATTCTACCGGTACTCATTAAAGGTTCCTGCTCAACACTAACAAGGCGATATCATCCGGCATCTCCCCGAGTGTGGCCAATCCAAACTTACGACGCAGGCCATCCAGGCTGCCGCCCGCCGACTTGACCAGTTCGGGCAAGTTGGCCTCTTTCTCTTTCAGTGTATCACCTGGCAAAAGATCCAGAATGCCATCAGACAGCAGGGTCAGACTGAAGGACTCGGGCAGATCCAGCACGTGGTCCGAGTAAGTCGCTTCATTGAACAGCCCCACCGGCAAACCGCGGCCCTCGAGATAACGGGTCTCGGCAGGCGTATACAGCACCGGAAGCGGCAAGTGGCCACCGACACTGTAGGTCAATTGCCCGGATTCTTCGTCGATCACCCCGCCCACCATCGTCACATGCTTGCCCAGCTTGCAGCTGATCAGACCGCGATTGATGTGGCCGAGGACGTCCGAAGGCTTGAATTCCGGCAAGCTGCCGCCGCGCTTGGATTCGAAGAGCAAGCGCGTGGTCATGAACTTCAGCAGCACGGTAATGAATGCCGATGACGCGCCATGACCGGAGACATCCGCCAGGTAAAAGGCCACGCGGCGCTCGTCGACGCGGAAATAATCGACGAAATCGCCGGAAAGATACAGCGACGGGATGATTTCATGTTCGAATTCGAACGCGTCAATCGCCCAGGGACTGGTCGGCAGCATGTTCATCTGCACCTGGCGACCGGCATCCTGATCTTCCTGAAGCAGGTGCAGGCTGGCCTCGAGCTCGCGATTGGCGGTCTCCAGCTTCTGCCGGTACTGCTTGTTCTCCTGCAGCAGCCGGGCACGGTCCAGCGCGCGTCGCACCGAGTGCTCCAGCACGGCAAGGTCTTCCAGAGGTTTGATCAGGTAATCGGCCGCGCCCAGACGCAATGCCTCGACGGCATCGCTCATGACACCCGCACCGGACACCACGATGACCGGTGTTTCCGGCGCAAGGCTGGTGACCTGGCGAATCAGCTCGAGGCCGCCAACTTGCGGCATGCGCAGGTCGCAGATCACCAGATCGGGCTTTTCCTGCTCGAATGTCTGTAGACCCTGCTGGCCGTTTCCGGCTTGCAGGACGCTGAACCCACTGTCTTCCAAATAGGCCGCGAGACTCGCGCGCACTACTTCGTCGTCATCGATAATCAGCAGCGTGGCACTGGTTTTTTGCATGTGGGCAAACGGCGCCAGATTAGGTTGGCGTAACCGGTCGGATGCTGTCGGACCGCTTACTGGATTCGCTTCTAGCCTCTCTGGTTCAAGGTGGCGGACTTTTGGTCAAACGCTTCACGTGTACAGAGGTGCCCTTCAAGGCGCAGACGGTACTCCCATCCGACGGGCGTTTCAAGCTCGCTCCAGCGGTCGGCCAACGTCTTTACACCGCAAATCGCCGAGAGTTATAAGAACCCTTAAATCAGCAACGAAAACGAAGGATGAGCCATGGGCCAGATCGATCGCGACTACGCCGAGAAACGAGACTACATCCGCATGCGGGTCGACGCCGACATCAGCCTGATCTATGCCGGCCAGATCATCCCGGCCGTGTGCGTGGATTTATCGAGCTCCGGCATGCAGATACAGGCGCCGCGCACGTTCAAGGTCGGGGACAAGATCAGCGTGCGTATCGACTCCGAACACGCGGCGCTCAAAGGTCTTGAGGCCGATACCGAAGTCGTCTGGATTGCCGATGTCGACGGCGGCGAGCAGAAACTGGGCCTCACCATCCTTGCGATGAAGTGATAGCACTGCGGAACTACTTCACAGTTTCGAAAAAATCCGAAAAAAGAAAAAGGCGACCCGAAGGTCGCCTTTTTTGCATCTCGCAATGGCCGGAAACGATTAAAAATCGTCGACGACCTTGCCATCCTTGACCTTGAACTCGCGGTTCTGCAGGTAGGCGTTGCGGATGAAAATGTACTTGTCGCCGTTGATCAGTTTTTCAGCCGACAACAGGCTTGCGCGTGTATCGACCACGCTTACGCCGAGCGCCGTGTTACGGGTCGGCACGTGATCGATGTAGCGGTAAGGCAGCGTATAGGTGTCAGGGTATTTCGCCACGGCGTCACGCACGGTGCTCGGGCCGAAAAACGGCAGCATCACGAACGGACCGCTTTCAACGCCCCAGTGGCCCAGCGTCTGGCCGAAGTCTTCATCGTTGCGTTGCAGGCCCATCTTGGTGCCGACATCGAAGAAGCCCAGCAGGCCGAAGGTGGTGTTGACGATCAGGCGGGCAGTGTCGACGCCGGCCGCTTCAGGCTTGGCCTGAAGCACATCGTTGGCGAAGTTGGTGACCTCACCGATGTTCTTGAACATGTTGTGGATGCCGTCTTCGAGGAACTGCGGCGTGATGAACTCGTAACCCTGAGCAATCGGTTTCAGCGCGTAGGTATCGAGGGTGTCGTTGAAACGGAAGATTGCGCGGTTGACGCCTTCCCATGGATCTTCCTCAGCTGCCTGAGCGGCCATCGGCACGACTGCCAGGCCGGCCCAGAAACACGTTCGTACCAGACGATTGATAAAGCCTGCACCGGTCACGGGCATAGCTGAGACTCCCAGTCAAAGTAATGAAGCGGGCGCTACGCCCCAAACCAAAGGCTGGGAGTATAAAGCGTTCTGCGATTATTTACCCCGCCCAATGCAGGGTGAGTTCTGTCAGGCTTAAACATTTACTCATCAAGTCATCTTCCGGTCATCGCGTTGTCATGCAAATCCCTTAGCGTCATGCTCATTTGAGAGGGAATTCCATGCTTGCCCCCGTCGCTGCGCCTGCCCCGTCTTTTACCGCCGTGCTGTTCGGCCTGAGTGGCTGTCTGGTCGACTTCGGGGCGCAGACGCGGACGTTGCGCAGCGTCGATGGCAAATCCTTTCATTCCCACGATGCGCAGCCCTTCGCCACACCCACTCCCGGAGCGATGCATGCGCTGAAACAGCTCAAGCAGCAGGGCATTCCCTGTGCCTGGATCGATGAATACCCCGCCGCTATCGCAGAACAACTGGCCGAGCCGCTGCACGGCCTGATTCAGCCGACGCCTGCACCGAACCACCACTGGCCCGCGCCGGACGCCTGCTGGCAGGCGCTGATGACACTCAAGGTGGGTCAACTCGATGGCTGCGTACTGATCAGCGGCGACCCACGCCTGCTCATGGCCGGCCTCAATGCAGGCCTGTGGACGGTCGGTCTGGCCTCGTGCGGGCCGTTGTGTGGCCTGTCGCCCGCGCAGTGGGAAAATCTCAGCGACCTGGATCGCGAACGCCGTCGCGCCAGGGCCACCCTTGAGTTGTACGCCAGCGGTGCGCACTCGGTCATCGACCACCTGGGCGAACTGGATTCCTGCCTCGCAGACATCACCCTTCGCCGTCAGAAGTCAGAAAAGCCCTAGCACGAAGGTGTCATGCAAGCTCGTCAAGAGTGGATTAGTCTTACGATGTAAAGGACCTTTGCCCACACGCTGCGGTCCATGCTGAGACTATCAATGAAGGGAGCACCCTATGCCCGCCCGCGAACTGCAAGCACAACTCGACACCCTGCGCGAGCAACTGGAGCAGAACCCGCCGCTGACTGCTGAAGAACACGTGCATTTGAAGGAGCTGATGGCCCAGATCCAGGCTCAGATCGAGCTTGAGTCAGCAACGCCCAACAATAATCTGGCCGATGGCGTGAATCTGGCCGTAGAGCGATTCGAGGTCGAGCACCCCACCATCGCCGGAACCCTGCGCAACATCATGAACACGCTGGGCAGCATCGGCATCTGAACACCCTGCTGCACACCCGAAAAAGCCCGTCGTAATGGCGGGCATTGTCTTGTGCCAGGTTTCACCCAGGCTGCAGATCACTGCCGCGCCAGGCGACCATTTTCCAGCGTGAGTGTCTCGGTGCTGCGATAAGGATTGATGTCCAGTCCGCCGCGACGCACATACCGCGCATACACCGTCAGCTTTTCAGGCTTCAGCAAACGCTGCAGGTCCATGAAGATTCGCTCCACGCACTGCTCGTGGAAATCCGAATGCTGGCGAAAACTTACGATGTAGGCCAGAAAACTCGCGTGATCCAGCGCCGCGCCCCGGTAATGCACCGCTACACTGCCCCAGTCCGGCTGACTGGTCACCGGGCAGTTGGATTTGAGCAGATGACTGTGCAGCGCCTCTTCGATCACCTGTGATTCGTCGCAGCGCAACAGCTCCGGCTGAGGCCGGTCATAGCTGCTGATGGACACGTCCAGGTCATCGACGCAGACGCCGGGTACCGCCTCGATGCCCGCTGACTCGATGTCCTTGAGCGAACGGATGCGCACGCCCACCGGTTTGCCGGCAGCTGTCGACAAGTCCTGTTCCAGTGTCGCGACCAGATCGGCCTGGGAAGCGAACGGCGTCTGGTTCAGCGAGTTGAGGTACAGCTTGAAGGACTTCGATTCGATGATATTCGGCGAATCGGCGGGAATGCTGAATTCCCCGATCGCCACCACCGGCTTGCCCGACGGCAACAACCAGGACAGCTCGTAGCAATTCCAGAAATCGACGCCCTGATACGGCAACGTCTCGGCAGTCAGCCCCAGTTCCGCCCACTTGGCGGTGCGCGGAATGGGAAACAGCAGAGACGGCGTGTAGGTGGCGATGTATTCACTGGACTTGCCCAGCGGCGAGTGTTCGGCTGCGGGATGCATGACGGGACCTGAACCTGAAAACGGATGTAATGACCAAGGCCAGGAGTTTATAGGTTTTGTCCCGCGCTTTCAGCGATTACTCGGCGATGGCGATTTTTCCGACCATGCCCGCCTGATAATGCCCGGGGATGTTGCAGGCGAATTCAAGATCGGTGGCTTTGCTGAACGTCCAGGTCAGCTCGGCGGTCTTGCCCGGTTCGACCAGCACGCTGTTGGGATCATCGTGCTTCATGCCTGCGCCGCCGTGGTCCATGCCCGGCATGTCATCGTGTTTCATCGCATCGTGGTTCATGCCTGTGGAGGTCAGCATGCCGCTGGCGACCATTTTCAGCATTTCCTGTTGATGCGCCGCGTGCATCGCGGCGTCTCCCAGATTGAACTCGTGCAACAGCTGGCCCTTGTTGACGAGGACGAAGCGAACCGTTTCGCCTTCTTTGACGGTCAGCGTCTTGGGTTCGAAATACATATCGCCCAAGGTCAGCTCGACCGTGCGCGTAGCCTGCTCCGCTTTGGCCGGATGACCGAAGGTGAAGTGCTCACCCGGCGAGGCCTGTGACGACAGGCTCGCGCCCAGCAACAGGGCAGCAGCGACAAAACGAGCGAACATGTGGATCTCCAGTCAACGACAATCGATGGGCATACCTTAGGCCTTGGCCGCTGGCAATGAGCTGACCGCAGGATTACAACTTTGTAAGCTTGGCCCCTGCCCTGTCCGCTCACGCTATAAAGCGTGCCTTCCAGGCGTCCTCATGAACACGAGCCACCCATGAAATTACTGATCATCGAAGATCAAGCAAAAACCGGCCAATACCTGCGTCAGGGCCTGAACGAAGCCGGCTTCAACACTGAACTGGTCGCAGACGGGACGACCGGTCAGCACCTGGCGCTGACCGGCGAATACGCGCTGCTGATTCTCGACGTCATGCTACCCGGCCGCGACGGCTGGCAGATCCTGCAAGCCGTGCGCGGCGCGGGCCTGGACACTCCGGTGCTGTTTCTTACCGCTCGCGACGCCGTGGCCGACCGGGTTCGCGGCCTGGAACTGGGTGCGGACGATTACCTGGTCAAGCCATTCGCGTTCTCCGAGTTGCTGGCCCGAGTGCGCAGCCTGCTGCGGCGCGGCAGCAGCAGCCATCAGGAAACTCATCTGCAGCTTGCCGACCTGCGACTGGACCTGCTCCGGCGCCGCGTCGAGCGCAATGGCCAGCGCATCGACCTGACCGCCAAAGAGTTCGCCCTGCTCGAGTTGATGCTGCGCCGTCAGGGCGAAGTGCTGCCCAAGTCGCTGATCGCCTCGCAGGTCTGGGACATGAATTTCGACAGCGACACCAATGTCATTGAAGTGGCGATCCGCCGTCTGCGCCTCAAGGTCGATGACGATTACCCAGACAAGCTGATCCACACTGTGCGCGGCATGGGCTATGTGCTCGAAGAGCGCGGCCTGTGAGGCTCAGGCGTATTTCTCTGGGCAGTCGGCTGGCGCTGCTGTTCGCCGCCTGCACCTCGGTGGTCTCGCTTACCGCAGGCATCCTGTTCAATCAGGCCAGTGAAACCCACTTTCTGGAGCTCGATCAGCAACTGCTGGACAGCAAATTGCCGACCTTGCGCGAGGCGTTGGCCGACGTCTCCAGCGTCGAACAGCTCACTGCACGCGAACCGGGGCTGCAGGCCGAGCTGAGTCACTCGCCCGACCTTGCGCTGCAGGTCCGCGGTCCCGACGGCTCGCTGTGGTTCGACAGCCTGAACAGCGCGCTGCCGGACACGGCAGCCCACACCGGCCTGCACACCCTGAACGACAACCAGACGTCTTACCGCGCTTACACCGTTGCCCTGCAACCCCATCGGCCTGAATCGCCAACGCTGACGTTGCTACTGGACATCACCCATCACCAGCACTTCCTCGAACGCATGCAACGCCTGATCTGGCTGACCGTCGGCCTGTCTGCGCTGGCCACTGCGCTGCTCGGTGCCTGGGCGGCCCGCAGCGGCCTGCGCCCCTTGCGCAACATGAGCGAAATTGCCGCCAGCGTTTCCGCCAGTTCGCTGACCACGCGCCTGCCTCATCAGGAAATGCCTGCGGAGCTTGCGGAGTTGAGTCAGGCTTTCAACGCGATGCTCGGGCGCCTGGACGATGCCTTCCAGCGGCTGTCGGCGTTTTCAGCCGACATCGCCCATGAACTGCGCACGCCGCTGTCGAATCTGCTGACGCACACCCAAGTCACCCTGACCCGTCCGCGCGACCGTGAGGAATACCGCGAGGCGCTGCTGGGCAATCTGGAGGAGATGCAATGGATGGCGCAGATGGTCAACGACATGCTCTACCTGGCCAAGGCCGAGCACGGGTTGCTCAATCCCGACCGCGAACGGCTGCAACTGGCAGATGAAACCGACGCGCTGCTGGAATTCTTTCTGCCGCTCGCCGAAGAGGCCGATGTGAGTCTGAGCCGTGAGGGCGAAGCGACACTGGCAGGCGACCGGCACATGCTGCGCCGCGCCCTGTCGAACCTGCTGGACAACGCGCTGCGCTTTACGCCCGCACAGGGCCGGGTGGCGGTGAAACTGGAATCATCTGTCCAGCGCGTGCGGATTGGTATAGAAAACACAGGCCCAACCATTCCGGCGGAGGCGCTCCCGCGGCTCTTTGACCGGTTTTATCGCGCTGACCCGGCACGTCATGAGGGCAGCAGTGAACATGCGGGGTTGGGGCTGGCGATTACCCAGTCGATCATCAAGTCTCATGGCGGGACGATCCGTTGTGAATCGCGGGAAGGCGTGACGCGGTTTTTGATTGAATTGCCCATCTGAAACCGCTGTCCCCTGTAGGAGCGTGGCTTGTCCCGCGATCTGCCGGGAACCGGCAGCAAACCCATACGCCACAGCAGTGTCAGGAGAAGCGCATCGACAGCATTCACTGACGCTGCGCGTCAGATCGCGGGACGAGCCACGCTCCTACAGGTCATGCGCGAGCGTTAGCTGAAGCCTGCGAGACCCCAGCGTCTTACTCATACCGCAGCGCATGGGCCGGCTGAATCTGCGAAGCGCGATACGCTGGGTAGATCGTCGCCAGAAAGCTCAGGATCAACCCTGCCGCACAGATCATCACCACGTCACTGCCTTCCAGCTGCGACGGCAGGTTGCTGATGAAATAGACGTCGGACGTGAAGATATGCTGCCCGGTGATGCGCTCCACCCAGCCGACCAACTGGCTGACATTGATCGCGGCAATCACCCCAAGCACGCCACCAATGATCGTACCGACGATGCCGATGACCGTGCCCTGGACCATGAAGATGGTCATGATCTGACGGGGCGTGGCGCCGATGGTGCGCAGAATCGCGATGTCGGCGCCCTTGTCGTTCACCACCATGATCAGCGTCGCGATGATATTGAACGCCGCAACTGCAACGATCATCAGCAGCAAAAGGCCGATCATGGTCTTTTCCATCTTCATCGCGCTGAACAGACTGCCCTGCGTGTGGGTCCAGTCATCGGCCTTGTAGTCCGCGCCCAGCCCGCCGGCGATTGCCGTCGAAACCTGCGGCGCGGCGTACAGATCGGTGAGCGCCAGACGCACGCCTTGCACCTGATTGGGTTGCCAGCGTTGAATCACGGCAGCGTCGGCGACGTTGACCAGCGCCATGGAACCGTCAAGCTCGGCGCCGACCTTGAAGACGCCCACCACGGTCAGCCGCTGCAGCCGCGGCGTGATACCGCCCGGCGCGCTGCTGATCTCGGGGACGATCAGGGTGATCTTGTCGCCAACGCTCAAGCGAAAACGTCGTGCCGTGATTTCGCCGATCACCACACCGAACTCACCCGCTTTGAGGTCCTGCAGACGGCCCTGGACGATGTGCTGCGTAACGATCGAGACTTGCGATTCCAGCGCCGGATCGACGCCGTTGATCTGGATCGGCTGCATCGCGCCCTTGTATGACAGCATGCCGTCCATTTCAGTGAACGGCACCGCGGCGGTGACTTGTGGATCCTTGAGCGCTGCCCTGGCCGCCGGCTGCCAGTCGTCCAGCGGCTTAACCCCGGAGATGACCGCGTGCGGCACCATGCCCAGGATGCGCGAGCTCATTTCCTTCTGAAAGCCGTTCATTACGGACAACACGACAATCATCGCCAGCACGCCCAGCGCCAGCCCGATCATCGACGTCATCGAAATGAACGAGATGAAGTGGTTGCGTCGCTTGGCCCGGGTGTAGCGCGTGCCGATGAAGATGGATAACGGTCTGAACATTCGTGGAGCACCGTAGCTGAATAGGATCACCCCGTCGCCCCATAGGCGGCGCCGGGTTCAATGCATCACGCCTCGACGAGGCGGCCTTCTTCCAGACGCCAGACGCGGTCCATCTGCCGGGCCAGCGCCATGTCGTGAGTCACCACCAGAAACGCGGTGCGCGACGACGTGCTGAGCTCCAGCATCAGGTCCTGAATGCCTTGCGCGGTGTGGGAGTCGAGGTTGCCGGTCGGTTCATCGAGCATCACCAGTCCGGGCTGATTGACCAGCGCGCGCGCGATCGCCACGCGCTGACGTTCGCCGCCGGAGAGTTCCGAAGGCTTGTGCGCCAGACGGTGCTTGAGGCCGACCCGCTCCAGCAGGGCGGTGGCGCGCTGACGGGCTTCGGGGATCGGCGTCTTGCCGATGAGCAGCGGCATGCAGACGTTCTCCAGCGCGGTGAACTCAGGCAGCAAGTGGTGGAACTGGTAAACGAAACCCAGCGCCCGGTTGCGCAACAGGCCACGGGCCTTTTCATTCAGCGCGGACAGCTCCTCGCCCGCCAGCCAGACGCTGCCTTCGGTGGGCGTGTCCAGGCCGCCGAGCAGATTGAGCAAGGTACTTTTGCCGGAACCCGAGCTGCCGACGATGGCCACGCGCTCGCCCGCGTGCAGTTCAAGTTGCAGGCCCGAGAGGACCACCACGGACTCCGGCCCCTCCTCGTAGGATTTGCCCAGGTTGCGGCAACTCAATACAGCTTTATCACTCATGCCCGACTCACTCATAACGTAGCGCCTCCGCCGGCTGGGTGCGCGCCGCACGCCAGGCTGGATACAGGGTGGCGAGGAAACTCAGGACCAGGGCCGCGCCACACACCAGCAGCACGTCCTCGGCCATCAATTGCGAAGGCAGATAGTCGATGAAATAGACATCCGCGTTGAGAAACTTGTGACCGATCAGGCCTTCCAGCGCGGAGATCGCCGAGCTGACGTTGAGCGCGGCGAGAATGCCCACACCCGCACCGATCAACGTGCCGACCACGCCGATCACGGTGCCCTGGACCATGAAGATCGCCATGATCTGGCCCGGTGTCGCGCCCAGCGTACGCAGGATGGCGATGTCGCCGCGCTTGTCGTTGACCACCATCACCAGCGTGGAAATGATGTTGAACGCCGCCACCGCGACGATCAGCAACAGCAGCAGGCCGATGATGGATTTTTCCATGCCGATCGCCTGATACAGGTTGCCGTGGGTCCGGGTCCAGTCGCGGGAATAATATTGGTGCTCGCCCAGGCTCTGGGCGATTTCGTAAGCGGTGCGCGGCGCCTTGAACAGGTCGGTGAACTTCAGGCGCAGGCCTTGCACCTGCTCAGGCTTCCAGCGGTGCAGCCGGGCCAGGTCCTGCAGGTTGGTCACGCCCAGATAACCGTCCAGTTCGCCTGCGCCGACGTGGAAAATCCCCACGACCGTGAAACGCTTCATGCGCGGAAACATCCCGGCTGGCGTGACCGTGACTTCAGGAGAAACGAAGGTCACTTTGTCCCCGACCCCAACGCCCAGTTTGGTCGCGGCCTTGTCCCCGATCACCACGCCGAAACCGCCCGCAACGAGGTCATCGAGGCTGCCCTGCTTCATGAAGCCGTCGATGATCGAAACTTTGCGTTCCTGAACCGGGTCGATGGCATTGAGCAGGATTTTCTGGACATTGCCGTTATTAGTGAGCAGGCCCTGCATCTGTGTGAAGGGTGCGACGGCTTCGACTTGCGGGTTGCGTTTGACCTTGTCCGCCAGCGCCTGCCAGTCGCCGATAGGCTCACCGGATTCGATGGTTGCGTGAGGCACCATGCCCAGGACGCGGGTGCGCATTTCATGATCGAAGCCGTTCATGACCGATAACACGACTATCATCACGACTACGCCCAGGGCGAGACCGATCATCGATGTCAGGGAAATGAAGGAGACAAAATGATTACGGCGTTTTGCACGGGTGTAACGCGTGCCGATGAATACAAAAAGAGGTCTGAACATTTAGGGGCTTGTTCGGAGGAATGGGAACGTCCTTGTGGCGGGCCTGGGCCTGCGGCTTTACACTCGAATCACTAGGTTACGATTCTGAGCAATCACTCTGACAACCGCCGCTACCATGGGTTCGCCATGCCGACACTAGATGAAGAAGAACGCCGCGAATACTACCGTATCGAGGACAGCGTCGCACTGGAAATTAACCGCATTCCCGGTCCCGGCGCCCTCGACGAACCTGCTCTGCACGACACTTCCACGCTGTTCGATCTGCTGAGCGAACTGCACGTCGCCGAGTTCGAATCCCAGCACCTGCTGCGCCAGCTCGATGACCGCGACCGCACCACCAACAGCTTCCTGCGAGCGATGAGCAAGCGCATCGACCTGCTCGGCCAGGTCGTGGCTCAAACCGTGCTCGGCAAGCTGGGCACGCCGCAGCGGGTGATCATGTCGGAGGGTGGTCTGCAATTCGAATCCCATCAGCCCTTCCCCGTTGGCAGCCTGCTGTCGGTGAAGATGGTGCTGATGCCGCAGGCCTCCGGGATGATGTTGCGGGCCAAAGTGACACAATGTCAGTCGCTGACCATCGGCGACTTCGAGGTCGGTACCGAATGGATCGACCTGAGCGATGCCCAGCGTCAATTGCTGGCCCGACACATTCTGCAACGACAGGCTGCGCAACGGCGCCAGGCCCGTGAGCAAAACGACCCTGAAGTGAAATGAACCGATTCCAGCCTTAGCGCGCATTCGAGGAACAATTGTGACCTTAATTTACGGCCACCGCGGCGCCAAGGGCGAAGCACCGGAAAACACCCTGACCAGCTTTCAGGAATGCCTCAAGCACGGGGTCAAGCGTTGCGAACTGGACCTTCATCTCTCCCGCGACGGCGAGCTGATGGTGATTCACGACCCGACCCTCAAACGCACCACCGACAGGCGCGGCAAGGTGGTCGAGCACGACGCCGCCGACCTTGTGACCTATGACGCGCGCAAGGGTGGCCCGGGCTGGGTGCAGCCCTGCCCCATCCCGCGTCTCGAGGAATTGTTCGAGCAATGCGCCTTCGACCACTGGCAGCTGGAAGTCAAAAGCGCCTCACGCACGCGCGCAGCGACCACGGTGCTGGCGATACGCGAACTGGCTCAGCGCCACGGCTTGCTGGACAAGGTGACCATCACGTCGAGCTCGCGGGAGGTGCTGCGCGCGGCCCTGGAGCTGACACCGGATCTGTCCCGCGGGCTGGTGGCCGAATATGCGTGGCTGGACCCGCTGAAAGTCGCGGTGGGATATGGCTGCGAGATATTGGCGCTGAACTGGACGCTGTGCACGCCCGAACGCCTGAAAAAAGCGCAGGCGCTGGGCCTGCATGTGTCGGTGTGGACGGTCAACGAGCCTGCGCTGATGCGCAGACTCGCCGACTTCGGCGTTGACAGCCTGATTACAGACTTTCCCGGTTTGGCCAGCGCCACGCTCGGGAATTACTGAAATCGGTCTCCCCGGCCGGCTCAGGCCACCGGCCGGAGCCGCTCAAAAAAGCCGGTTGAGGCCGTCGTAGGCCGCGACCCGGTAGGCCTCGGCCATGGTCGGGTAGTTGAACGTGGTGTTGACGAAGTACTTGAGGCTGTTCAACTCGCCCGGCTGATTCATGATTGCCTGACCGATGTGCACGATCTCCGACGCCTGGTCGCCGAAGCAATGCACGCCGAGGATCTGCAACGTCTCGCGGTGGAACAGGATCTTCAGCATGCCGACCGGCTCGTTGGAGATCTGCGCGCGCGCCATGCTCTTGAAGAACGCCTTGCCCACTTCGTACGGCACCTTGGCCACTGTCAGGTCGTGTTCGTTCTGGCCGATGGAGCTGATTTCCGGAATGGTGTAAATGCCGGTCGGCACGTCATTGACGAAGCGCCATGCGCCATTGTCGACCGCGCTGCCCGACGCGGAACGCCCCTGGTCATACGCGGCACTGGCCAGACTCGGCCAGCCGATCACGTCGCCGGCGCCATAAATGTTCGGCTTGCTGGTGCGGTAGGTTTCATCGACCTCGATCTGCCCACGGCCATTGGCCTTGATGCCGACGTTTTCCAGGCCGAGCTTGTCGGTGTTGCCGGTGCGGCCGTTGCACCACAGCAAGGCGTCGGCCTTGACCTTCTTGCCCGACTTGAGGTGCAGGATCACGCCGTTTTCCAGGCATTCGACGCGCTCGTATTCCTCGTTGTGCCGCACCATCACGTTGTTGTTGCTGAAGTGATAGCTCAGGCCCTGGGAAATTTCCGAGTCGAGGAAGCTCAGCAACTGGTCGCGGTTATCGATCAGCTCGATGTCCACACCCAGGCCACTGAAGATCGACGCATATTCGCAGCCGATCACGCCAGCGCCGTAGATGATGAGCTTACGCGGGGTGTGGTTGAGGCTGAGAATGGTGTCGCTGTCGTAGATGCGCTTGTGGGAAAAGTCGATATCGGCAGGACGATAAGGACGCGAGCCGGTGGCGATGATGATCTGATTGGCGACCAGTTTTTCCACGACACCAGTGTTGCAGACCACGTCGATGGTGCGCTCGTCGGCAAAGCTGCCGGTGCCGAAGAACACGTCGACGCGATTGCGCGCGTAATAACCGGTGCGCGAGGCCACCTGCTTGTTGATGACCTTCTCGGCGTTTTTCAGCACGTCAGGGAAGGAAAACCAGCGCGGCTCGCCAATGGCCCGGAACATCGGGTTGGTGTTGAACTGGATGATCTGCTTGACCGAGTGACGCAGCGCCTTGGACGGAATCGTGCCCAGGTGAGTGCAGTTGCCGCCGACCTGCCGGCGGCTGTCGACCATGGCCACCTTGCGCCCAGCCTTGGCGGCGTTCATTGCCGCGCCTTCACCTGCCGGACCCGAACCCAGCACCACTACGTCGTAGTTGTAGACAGCCATGCGTACTCCTCAGAACAGGCCGAGACACCACTCTGGCGTCTCTGGCTAACTCACGCCGCAGCCGGCGGCATGAAGAATCGATATTCGCGGCGCAGTCTAAACGCCCGGCGGCGGAGCGAACATTAACCCTTGGTCGCGTCCCGGGCCAAACGTGTCTGCGCAACAGTACGCGGGACGCAGGAAAAGCCGTCGCGCGACAAATTGCAGCGGATGATAAATCCGTTGGCGTGGCTGCGCATGAAAAAAGCTGCGATTTTGTGCGATTGCGCGAAAACCCGTACGTTTTTGTCGTCCACAACGAAACCGCCAGCCCGATCAGGGGCTGGCGGTCTGGTCTGCGGCGAGCCTCAACCGCACGGCTGCGGATCGCGATACAACGCGGCTCAACCCTGCCGACGCTTAGTCGTTGGGCTGCACCGGACTAACGGCCGGCTGCAGAAACAGGCGCTTGGCCAGTTCTTTGCCGATCGAGCTGCGATAAATGCTCACCACCTCTTTATTGTCTCTGGCGGCCTTGACCAGCGCCTTGTAGCCGAGAAAGCGCTGGTCGGGCAGTTTCAGGTGCGCCGCCGTGAACGCCGCGTCCGCGTCGGCCTCGCCGGCATAGTGAAAGTGCGCCCACCACAGCACGCTGTGATCCTTGTCGCGAATGACGTACTCCTGCATGAAGTCATTACGTCGAGCCCCCGACATGTTTTTGCGTCCGTCGACACGGGCGATGTCGACTTCACGCTGCCGATACAGATAATTGACCCGCGCCGCAGTCGGCGGCTGACGCTTGATCATGGCGATGCGCAGACTGCGGCCCTGCTCACGCAGTCGCGCCTCACCGGCCTGCACATCGGCCAGTACAGTCGCGAGGGTGACACGGGTTTCGTCGGTCAACTGCTCATCCCCCTCATGCATGCCCAGCTTGCCGGCCAGATCCCGCAACTTGTCGGCCTTCTGCACGAGGATGTCTTCCATGTCTTCAGGCTCGCTGACACGCCTGGCCTGACGCTGGGCGCTGGCGATATCCGGCTCCACGCGGTCGAGCAGCGCCTGGCCGCGACGCAGAAGCTCCGACAGCGCCACAACGCTTTCCCTCACTGGGGGCAGCGGACGTCGCGTCTCCAGTTCGACCCATTCGCCTTCGGCATGTTGGTGATAGGAACCGATGACCCGGTTGCCGACCGTATCCTTGACCTCGACCACTTCGCCGTGCAGCGGCTCCTCGCCCTCGCGCAGACGCCCGATCAACGTTCTCTGGCCCTGCGTTTTGATCACCCGGCGACGTGGCTGCTTGACCCGCGGGGCATATTCCGATGGTTTCAGCGCCGGCTCCTGGGTTTCACGAATGAGGTCCGACAGGCGTGCCTCGGCGTTATCGCTGATGGCACTGAGATCGTCCAGAAAGGCGCTGAAACGGGCCTTCTCGACCGCCGCAGGCTCGCTCTCGAAGACCGACATGGCGATGATCGACGCGCGGTTGTATTCCCTGAGCGAACTTTCGAGCACGCCGATCTGCTCGTCCATCGAATAGTCGTTGGGCTTCTCCAGCTCCACTTGCGACGTCAGCGCGGCATGCAATGGCTCATCCAGCCGCAAGGCTTTCAGGGCGAGCGCCTCGCGTCGCTGCAGAATGCTTTCCCGACTGAAACACAGCTCCAGGTACGACCACATGCGGCTGATTTTCCATTCCAGCGCGGTGAACATGTTGCTCTCGTGCAACTCCAGCACCTCCTCGCGCCAGTAGGCCTCGCCGACCTTGGGCACTTCGCGCAGTTGCTGCCAGAGTTTTTCCCGGACGCCGGACCAGTGCACGCCGGTCTCCTGCAGCGCCAGCACTTTTTCGAACAGGCCCAGGTAGATGTCGACGTTACTGGACGTGACCGAATCGCCAGACATCGCGTTCATGCGCTCCGAATCTTCACGGGCTGACTTGAGCATGTCGTTGAGCAGGATGCCTTCGAACAGGCACACCCGACGGCTGATGCCTTGCAGGTCCTTGCCATAGGCCTTCTCGCCCATCCGGTCCGCCGGCCTGAGCTCTTGGTCCAGCACCTGTTTTTTCTCGATGATCTCAATGGTTTCACGCAGCGCCGCTTCGAACATCGTGGTCACTTGCCCTCGCATCTGCGCGGGGACGGTTTGCAGGGATTTGTCGTAATCGGCGATCTCTTTGATCAGCGCCGCCTGACGGTGCACCAACGCGGTTTTCTGCGCGACGACGCGCTTGAGGGTGGCGGCGTTATCCAGGGCCATCTGGCGTGCGTTGCGCTTGGGCGCGCCGCCGCGCAGGCGCAGTGAAAGGTCAAGACGCCACGCGGCGCCGTCGCGCACCAGGCGCGGACCGGTGACGTTTGCGTCCAGCGGGTCGACGACGAACAGCGCTTCATCGCGCCACTGAACCTGAAAAAGATCGTCGCCCACCGACGCGTACCAGGCGTCGGCGCCACGGCACAGGCCCTCGGATTCCGGCGCGTCGGAAGCCGGCTCAAGCGCGGGACGATCCGTGACTTTGAATCGCTGCAGGGCAGCAGACTGCGACGGGGTCAGCCGGTCGTTCATGCTGGTCCAGGAAAAATCGAGCACCGTGCCCGCAGTCGTCGGCTCGAACTCATCCACGGGATGCGCAACGACTGGCGTGCGCTGAGCTTCAGCCTCCGGTCGTCGAACGGCCAGGCCGCGGGTGCCGAAAGACAGGCCGTGATGCAGCAGAATCATGGACAGACTCAGCAGCAGTTCGCCCATTTGCACCGAGCGCTGATGACCGTCATCGCCTGGCGCCTGCGCCAGCACCGCTTGCACATCGCTCATCAGCTGCACCAGCCAGAGCGCCGTGCCCGCTGACCCGGAGATGAACGGCATGACGGCGTTCAACGCCAGCCATCCGCCGCGCTTGAGCATTGCCCAGCGACTTTCCGCATCGGACACCGACTGCCGGTCCGCGAGCTCCACCAGCGCCTGTGCATTGGCGTCGTACAAGACCGTCATCAGGTCACCGACGACTGCCTCGTGCACCAGTTGCGCGGGCTGCGGTGTTTCAATCGGTGCGAAGTCGGAGCCGAGGCCGAAGCGCAACAGATGCGGCTCGTCGAATCCGCCGTTGGCATAGACCGGCTGTGCCTGCTCGCTCATCCACGCCAGCACTTCGTTTTGCAGCTCGCCCGGCGCTGCAATGGCCGTTCGCAGCGCGCCCCAGGATTCGAACTCGGTCAGGCCGTGGCTCGACAAGGGTCGATACAGCACCACCGGGCCCACGGTGGGATCACGGTCGGCGATCACGAACATGTCGGCGACCTTATCGGCAGCGCGCCCGGCCGACGCACGAAATGCCAGCGGCATGACCACGGTATGCCGCATGTCGCTGTCGCGCTGATCGGCCGCCTGCATGATGGCCGCGACGCGTCGATAGCCTTTCTTGCTGATGCCCTCGTCGCGCAGCTTCTGTTCGAGCGCCTTGAGCGGCAGTTGGATGCTCAACTGGCGAGCGAACAAGGCCTGACGACGAGTGCGCTGGGCGTGATCATCAGTCAACACGCGCTGAACCAGCGCAGGATAGGTCCGGCCGATGTCGACATGGCAGACCAGCAGTTTCAGGTAATCGGAGGTGAACCATTCCGGCACCTGCGAGCCGTCTCGGCTCACCACCGACAGCGTGCCGCTCGGGACGCTGGACAGGTTACCGAGGGCGAACTCGGCCACGCTCGTTCGCTCCGGCTCGACGTTGCCAAGGGCAACGACTTGTCCGCCTGACGCCACGGCAGCGCCTGTCACCTTATTGATCAGCACATCCAGGCTGACCACCGACAGGCCGCCGTTCTCTGGATGATCGATGTCGATCTTCTTCTGCAGTTGCTCGTTCGCATAGGCCAGCAACGACGGCAGACCGTCGTTAAAGCCTTGCCCGCCGCTCTGCGCCTGGGCACTGGCGAGTGCAGCGGTTCTGCGGCTGAAATCCAGCCGGTCGCCCGGGCGTGCATCGCGCAACCACTGGGGCAGATGCTGCCACTGGGCGACAGCCGGCTGCCCGGCATACAGCACGGGGGTGATGTCCAGAATGCTGCTCAGACACAGTTCCAGTTCTGCAGTGGTGTTGGCTTGCGCAAGGTCAGCGCTGCGCAGAGCCTGCAACTGATTGTCGAAAACCACCTGGGCCAGCACATCGAAGATGTCATCTTCGGTTTCGCGCAGGCGGCCGCGCGGGGCTTGCCCAGCGTCGGCAGCGGTCAGGCTCAAAGCGTCTTCAAGGGCGAGCAGCGAAGCATGGGTCTGCAAATCGCCAGCGGGTTGCCAGCTCAGAAACACCTCGACACCCTGCCACTTCCCGGTCACCGCCAGCCACGGCACCGGCAGCTGCCAGGGCTGCGTCTGCGGCGCGCGATCGACGACACAGGCACGGATGACATCGCCTTGGCCCTTTTCAGTGATCTTGAGCATGAAATCTCGCTGACTTTTCTCGCCGAACGAGGTAATCGCTGTCATCAGTGCGCGCTGTGCGTCGCTCAGGACAGAATGGCTCGCCACCGCGCTCGCCAAATGTTCCCTGAGCGTGTCGGACACAAGCGCCCAAGGACTTTTCCCGCCCGCTTGCGATCGACGCCAGAATTCCACCATTGCCTGCTCGAAATCCTCAGCCAACGCCAGTGCCACACTGTCCACAACGACCCCGAGCTGCTCGAAATCGATCGGGATCACGTCCGGTACCGTCGCCGATGGATTGACCACCAGCTGGTTTTTTTCGCTGCTCCAGCGCGGCGTGCGCTTTTTCGCGAAGACGTAAAGCAGGTTGGCCAGCAGCGTTTCAGACTTTTTCTCGCCATCTGCTGTGGTTCGGGTGATCTCACAGACATCAGGGAGCAAGCCTGTGCCGGGAAATTGTTGCTCGAGGGCCGCCAACAGTCGCTCACGCGCCACGCTGGAAACGGTTGGACGCATTGAAAAAGCGTCGATCAGGTCAAACTTTGTACTCATTTCGGATTCAACTCGCAATTATTGCTAATTCTTCTCACGCATCAGGAGCAGTGAGAACCAGAAGCGGCGAGTTAATGCATGGGCCGACTGAACGGTGGGATACATAAATATTGTTTTGCGATGACACGAGGCGAACGGTGCGACAGCGGCAATGGTCTTCTGATTGCCAACCCAGTTGTTTACACATATCGTTACAAATCTGCGCCACGCGAGATGACCGGCGAGCGGCGCAGCAGAGGACGCATAAATACAACGGATCCCCAAGCTAGACAGCCTAAGTGAGTAATTCCAGATGGCCTCGACCACAGGCAAAGGCAAGGCGATTTTTCGCGTTGTCAGCGGTAACTTTCTTGAAATGTTCGACTTTATGGTCTATGGCTTCTACGCCACAGCCATCGCCAAAACCTTCTTCCCTGCCGACAGCGAATTCGCCTCACTGATGCTGTCGCTGGCCACCTTCGGTGCCGGCTTCCTCATGCGCCCGCTGGGTGCGATCTTCCTCGGCGCGTACATCGACCACCACGGCCGTAAGAAAGGCCTGATCATCACGCTGGCCATGATGGCCATGGGCACGATCCTGATCGCCTGCGTGCCGGGCTACGCCACGCTGGGTGTCGCTGCGCCGTTACTGGTGCTGATCGGCCGTCTGCTGCAAGGCTTCTCGGCGGGCGTGGAACTGGGCGGTGTTTCGGTGTATCTCGCTGAAATCTCGACGCCGGGCCGCAAAGGCTTCTTCGTCAGCTGGCAGTCCGCCAGTCAGCAGGCCGCAGTGGTCTTCGCCGGTTTGCTGGGCGTTGCGCTCAACCACTGGCTGAGCCCTGAAGACATGGGTCAGTGGGGCTGGCGCGTTCCGTTCCTGGTCGGCTGCATGATCGTTCCGGCGATCTTCGTCATCCGCCGCTCGCTGGAAGAAACCCCAGAGTTCGAAGCGCGCGCCAGGCACCACCGTCCAAGCCTGGGCGAAGTGCTCAAGTCGATCGGCCAGAACTTCGGCCTGGTGATCGCGGGCATGGCGCTGGTAGTGATGACCACGGTGTCGTTCTACCTGATCACCGCCTACACCCCGACGTTCGGTAAAAACGAGCTGCACCTGTCCGACCTGGACAGCTTGCTGGTGACCGTGTGCGTGGGTATTTCGAACTTCATCTGGCTGCCGGTGATGGGCGCGGTGTCTGACAAGATCGGTCGCAAACCCTTGCTGCTGGCCGCGACCATTCTCGCAATCGTCACAGCTTACCCTGCCCTGTCCTGGCTGACCTCGAACCCGAGCTTCGCCAACTTGCTGATGGTCGAACTGTGGCTGTCATTCCTTTATGGCTCCTACAACGGCGCGATGGTTGTCTCGCTGACCGAGATCATGCCGGTTGAAGTGCGCACGACAGGGTTCTCGCTGGCCTACAGCCTGGCGACGGCAACGTTCGGTGGTTTTACACCGGCGGCCTGTACGTACCTGATTCACGTGCTGGATAACAAGGCAGCGCCGGGCATCTGGCTCAGCGGCGCGGCGGTGCTGGGCCTGATTGCGACGCTGGTGCTGTTCCGCAAAGGTGGTCAGGCACGGATGGAAGCGGTCGCCGGTTAAGGGTTCGACGCTTCACTCTGGATTCGCGAAAACGCCTCGACATTGTCGGGGCGTTTTTTATTGCCCCACGCCTACGGCAGCGTCAACCGCAGAAGCCCGCGTCGCTCACCGCAGGCGAGACTAGTCTGGCAACTGCCAGCACTCGACCCCCACTTTATAGAGCAAAAAAAACGCCCCGAACCATCGGAGCGTTTCTTTCGACTCAGCGTGCGGCGTGCGGCATCCCGCCAATCGCCCGCATGTGCATCGACCTTACTTCGGGAAAGCCGGAGGGTTGACGCCCGCCATGTCTTCCATCACGCGAACCACCTGACAGCTGTAACCGAACTCGTTGTCGTACCAGACATACAGCACGACGCGGTTGTCGTTGCAGATGGTCGCTTCGGCGTCGACCACACCCGCGTGACGGGAGCCCACGAAGTCGGTGGACACCACTTCCTGAGAGTTCACGAAATCGATCTGCTTGTGCAGGTCCGAGTACAGCGCGGTGTGGCGCAGGTATTCGTTGATTTCTTCGCGGGTGGTCGCGGTACCCAGGTTCAGGTTGAGAATCGCCATCGACACGTTCGGCGTCGGAACGCGGATCGCGTTACCGGTCAGCTTGCCGGCCAGTTCCGGCAGCGCCTTGGCAGCAGCGGTGGCCGCGCCGGTTTCGGTGATGACCATGTTCAACGCAGCGCTACGGCCACGGCGATCGCCCTTGTGGAAGTTGTCGATCAGGTTCTGGTCGTTGGTGTACGAGTGCACCGTCTCGACGTGACCGTTGACGATACCGAACTTGTCGTTGACCGCCTTGAGCACCGGCACGATGGCGTTGGTGGTGCAGGACGCCGCCGAGATAATCTTGTCATCGGACGTGATGTCCTGATGGTTGATACCGTGAACGATGTTTTTCAGCTTGCCCTTGCCCGGCGCGGTCAGCACCACGCGGTCGACGCCAGGGCACTGCAGGTGCTGGCCCAGGCCGTCGGCATCGCGCCAGACACCGGTGTTGTCGACCAGCAGCGCGTCCTTGATACCGTACTGGGTGTAGTCCACCTCGGTCGGGTTCTTGGCGTAGATCACCTGAATCAGGTTGCCGTTGGCGCTGATGGTGTTGTTCGCTTCATCAATGGTGATGGTGCCGTCGAACGGGCCGTGGACCGAGTCGCGGCGCAGCAGGCTGGCGCGCTTGACGAGGTCGTTTTCAGCGCCCTTGCGGACCACGATGGCACGCAGACGCAGGCCGTCGCCGCCACCGGTTTTCTCGATCAGGATGCGCGCCAGCAGACGACCGATACGGCCGAAACCGTACAGTACGACGTCAGTGCCCTTGCGCGCGCCGGAGTTCTGCTGACCGACGATCTCGGCCATTTCGTCACGAACGAACTGCTCGGCGGTGCGACCTTTGCTCTCGGCCTTGTACTTGACGGCCAGCTTGCCCAGGTCCACCGAAGCGGCACCCAGCTTGAGCTCGCTCATTGCTTTGATGAGCGGGAAAGTCTCGTGTACGGACAACTCGGTGGCGTCAGCTTGACGATGACGCGCAAAGCGGTGGGCTTTGAGAATCGCGATCACTGAACGGTTGATCAGGGTGCGGCCATAGATCGAACTCACCACGTTATTATTGCGGTAGAGCTGACCGATAAGCGGGATCATCGCCTCGGCGAGGGCTTCACGATCAATCCATTCACCAAGACACTGGTCGGGCTTCTGAGTCACGGGAACCTTCCACATGTAGGGGCTGAAAAAAGGGACTACATTATGCCCAAGCCTTTGTTTATGAGCAATCCAGTGTTTTGAACAACCCGGGCACTACATAAATGCGTGAGCACAAAACTGACAGCGGATTCCCGATTTAGTTACAATCCCCGGCTTTGCCGCAACGCCTGGAGCTTTATCTTCCGTGCCCGTTCTGCGCCTACCGATTCTTCCTGCTGCCGCAGGCAAACAACATTGGGGCAACCTGCCCGGTGCCGCTCAAAGCCTTGCCATCGCCGAGGCTGCCAGCGCCGCGAAACGCTTCACCCTGCTTTTGACCGCCGACAGCCAGAGTGCCGAGCGACTGGAACAGGAATTGAAGTTTTTCGCCCCCGATCTTCCGGTGTTGCATTTCCCCGATTGGGAAACCCTGCCCTACGATCTGTTCTCGCCGCATCAGGACATCATCTCGCAGCGCATCGCCAGCCTGTACCGGCTGCCTGAGCTGGAGCATGGCGTGCTGGTGGTGCCAATTACCACGGCGCTGCACCGTCTGGCGCCGACCCGGTTCCTGCTGGGCAGCAGCCTGGTGCTCGATGTCGGCCAGAAACTCGACGTCGAAGCGATGCGCACGCGACTTGAAGCCAGCGGCTATCGCTACGTCGACACGGTGTACGAACACGGCGAATTCACGGTACGCGGCGCGCTGATCGACCTCTTCCCGATGGGCAGCAAACTGCCCTACCGGATCGACCTGTTCGACGATGAGATCGAAACCCTGCGCACCTTCGAGCCGGAAACCCAGCGTTCGATCGACAAGGTCGATTCGGTGCGACTGCTGCCAGCCAAGGAATTCCCGCTGCAGAAAGAAGCCGTCACCCGCTTCAAGGCACGTTTTCGTGAGCGCTTCGATGTCGACTTCCGTCGCAGCCCGATCTTTCAGGACTTGAACAGCGGCATTACGCCTGCCGGTATCGAGTACTACATCCCGCTGTTTTTCGAGGAAACTTCCACGCTGTTCGACTACCTGCCGCAGGACACGCAAGTGTTCTCGCTGCCGGGCATCGAGCAGGCCGCCGAGACGTTCTGGAAAGACGTGCGCAATCGCTACGAAGAGCGCCGTGTCGACCCCGACCGGCCGCTGCTGCCGCCTGACGAACTGTTCCTGCCCGTCGAGGACTGTTTCGGTCGGCTGAAGAGCTGGCCGCGTGTGGTCACCAGTCAGGACGACATCGAGTCCGGCGTCGGCCGCGAGCGTTTCCCGGCGCAGGCGTTGCCGAACCTGGCCATTGAAGCCAAAGCCAACGAACCGCTCGCTGCGCTGGCGCACTTTCTTGACGACTTCCCGGGCCGCGTGCTGTTCACCGCCGAGTCCGCCGGTCGCCGCGAAGTGCTGCTGGAACTGCTCGAGCGCCTGAAACTGCGCCCGAAAACCCTCGACAGCTGGCAGGAATTCGTCGACAGCAAGGAACGGCTGGCGATCACCATCGCACCGCTGGACGAAGGCCTGATGCTGGAGCAACCGGCGCTGGCGCTGGTCGCCGAAAGTCCGCTGTTCGGTCAGCGGGTCATGCAGCGCCGTCGCCGCGAGAAGCGCATCGATGGCCATTCCAGCGACGCGGTGATCAAAAACCTTGCCGAGCTGCGCGAAGGCGCACCGGTGGTCCACATCGACCATGGCGTCGGTCGCTATCTGGGGCTGGCAACGCTTGAGGTGGAAAATCAGGTCGCCGAGTTCCTGATGCTTGCCTACGCCGAGGACGCCAAGCTCTACGTGCCGGTCGCCAACCTGCACCTCATCGCACGCTACACCGGCAGCGATGACGAGCTGGCGCCGCTGCACCGGCTGGGCTCCGAGGCGTGGCAAAAGGCCAAGCGCAAGGCCGCCGAGCAGGTGCGCGACGTGGCCGCCGAGTTGCTCGACATCTATGCACGCCGCGCCGCGCGGGAAGGTTACGCGTTCGCCGATCCGAAGCTGGACTACGAAACCTTCAGCGCCGGGTTCCCGTTCGAGGAAACCCCTGACCAGCAGACCACCATCGAAGCCGTGCGCGCGGACATGCTGGCGCCCAAACCGATGGACCGGCTGGTGTGTGGCGACGTGGGCTTCGGCAAGACCGAAGTCGCCATGCGCGCCGCGTTCATTGCCGTGCACGGCGGCAGGCAGGTGGCAATTCTGGTGCCGACCACCCTGCTCGCCCAGCAGCACTACAACAGTTTCCGCGACCGCTTCGCCGACTGGCCGGTGAAGGTCGAGGTGATGAGCCGCTTCAAGTCCGCCAAGGAAGTCAGCGCGGCCGTCGCGGAGCTGGCCGAGGGCAAGATCGACATCGTCATCGGCACCCACAAGTTGTTGCAGGATGACGTCAAGATCAAGAACCTGGGTCTGGTGATCATCGACGAAGAACACCGTTTCGGTGTGCGTCAGAAGGAACAGCTCAAAGCGTTGCGCAGTGAGGTGGACATCCTGACCCTGACCGCCACGCCGATTCCGCGGACCCTGAACATGGCCGTGGCCGGCATGCGCGACCTGTCGATCATCGCCACGCCGCCGGCGCGTCGCCTGTCGGTGCGCACCTTCGTCATGGAACAGAACAAGCCAACGGTCAAAGAAGCGCTGCTGCGCGAGTTGCTGCGCGGCGGCCAGGTGTATTACCTGCACAACGACGTGAAGACCATCGAGAAATGCGCCGCCGACCTCGCCGAACTGGTGCCTGAGGCGCGTATCGGTATCGGCCACGGCCAGATGCACGAGCGCGACCTCGAACAGGTGATGAGCGACTTCTACCACAAGCGCTTCAACGTGCTGATCGCCTCGACCATCATCGAGACCGGGATCGACGTGCCCAGCGCCAACACCATCATCATCGAACGCGCCGACAAGTTCGGCCTGGCCCAGTTGCACCAATTGCGCGGACGCGTCGGGCGCAGTCACCACCAGGCCTATGCCTACCTGCTCACGCCGCCGCGCAAGCAGATCACGCCGGATGCCGAGAAGCGTCTGGAGGCCATCGCCAACACGCAGGATCTGGGCGCAGGCTTCGTGCTGGCGACCAACGACCTGGAAATTCGCGGCGCCGGCGAGCTGCTGGGCGAAGGTCAGAGCGGGCAGATTCAGGCAGTCGGTTTCACGCTGTACATGGAGATGCTCGAGCGCGCGGTGAAATCGATCCGCAAAGGCGAGCAACCGAATCTGGAACAACCGCTTGGTGGCGGCCCGGAAATCAATCTGCGCGTGCCGGGGCTGATTCCCGAGGACTACCTGCCGGACGTTCACGCACGCCTGATCCTCTACAAACGCATCGCCAATGCCGCCGATGAGGAAGGCCTGAAGGACTTGCAGGTGGAAATGATCGACCGGTTCGGCCTGCTCCCGGAGCCGACCAAGAATCTGGTGCGCATGACCTCGCTCAAGCTCAAGGCCGAGCAGCTGGGGATCAAGAAGGTCGATGCGGGTCCGCAGGGTGGACGAATCGAATTCGGTGCCGATACTTCAGTAGACCCACTGACGCTGATCAAGCTGATTCAGGGACAACCCAAGCGTTACAAGTTCGAAGGCGCCACGCTGTTCAAGTTCATGGTGCCCATGGAGCGCCCCGAGGAACGCTTCAATACGCTGGAAGCGCTGTTCGAGCGTCTGACCCCGCAGTCCACAAAATCGGCTTAAGGATTCACCATGCGTCTGATTCGCGCGTTCACCCTGCTGCTGGTGCTGGTTGCCCCTGCGGCCTTTGCCGATGGCACCTATCAGGTCGAACTGATCCTGTTCCGCCAGAACGGCGAGCCGGCGGCGACCAATCAGCCTGCGCCGGAAAACTGGGCCGCCGACGCCCGGCGCCTGGGTTCGGACAACCAGACCTCGACCAGCCTCGACGCGTTGGTGAGCAAGCTGCAAACCAGCACTGGCTACGCCGTGTTGCTGCACCGCGCCTGGCAGCAGGACCTGAGCGCGACGCCAGGCAAGGTGGCGATCAGCAGCGGTGAGGAACAGTTCGGCCATTTTCCGATCGAGGGCACGGTCAGCCTGAGCCTGGCCCGATTCACCGACATCGATGCAAATTTCTGGGTGAACCAGCTCGATGAACACGGCGTGCTGGTGACCAGCGAGCGCATGCGTCAGGCCACCCGGGTCCGCAATGGCGAACTGACTTACCTGGACAACGGGAGCCTGGCCATGCTGATCAAGGTCTCTCCGCTTCCAGCACCGCGTTGACGTAGGGCAAGACGTGTCATCCCTATTGGAAAAAGCCCTGGCTCTGCCATGGGAGCCCTTGTTCAAAGCGCAGAGCGTCGAGCGCGGGCTTGAGTACGCGCGTCAGAAACGGGTGATGCTGGAACACTTGAGCGACGACGTGGTGCGCACGGCGTGCCGCGGCTCGAGCCTGGAAATCTACACCCAGACCTTGCAGTTCAAGGACCCCGAGCGCACGCGGCATTTCGTCGTCGGCAAGTGCACCTGTCCGGTCAGAAACAACTGCAAACACTGTGCGGCGGCGCTGTTCTTCCTGCAGGACCCGGACAACCGTTCGGGGATTCTGGCGGCCGTTGAGCGGCAAGGCGCGGCGCGCGCGGCCAAGGCTGAGGAAAAACCCGCGCTGCCCGAGCGCATCATTGAGGCTGTTGCGCCCGAGCCGCGCCTGATCCTCGCCAGCTTCGAGTTCAGCGCCTACGAGCCGCGCAACGGCAAGATGCAGCGGCACATTCAGCACCGTGCCGCGCTGGCGTTTCGTTACAACGAGTTCTACGCCTCGGGTTTGCCTGGCCCCGGTCGTTCCAGCGATATCGTGCGCCACCTGAGCGACGAAACCCTGCGCCTGCGCCGCCATCTGGATCAGGAGGCGCAGTACCGCAAGCAGTTGCAGGACCTCGGCTTTCGCATCGCCACGCGCCAGAGCAAGGCACTGCCGGACAGTGCCGGCGAAATGTTCGAGCTGCCCAACGACAAGGCCTGGCTGAGTTTCATGCTCGATCAGTTGCCAGTGCTGCGTGAACAGGGCTGGCAGGTCGAGATGAACGACGATTTCGGCTTCGACGTCACGCCGGTGGACGACTGGTACGCAGTGGTCGACGAAGAGCCGGAGCGCGACTGGTTCGATCTGGAGCTGGGCATCATCGTCAACGGCGAACGCCTGAGCCTGCTGCCGATTCTGATCAACCTGCTGCGCACGCATCCCGAATTGATGACCCTTGCCGGTATCGCCAAACGTCGCGACGACGAGCAGTTGCTGGTCCAGCTCAATCATTTCACCCAGCGCGGTGGCGGACCGATTCAGGTGGCCCTGCCCTATGGCCGACTGAAAACCGTGCTGGCGACCCTGGGCGATTTCTATTGGCGCGAAGACGGCAACGATGCCATTCGCCTGAACACCGCCGACGCTACACGCCTCAAGCAACTCGATGACATGCCGCTGGTGTGGCAAGGCGGAGATCGGCTTCGGCAGTTTTCCGAGCGCCTGGTCAATATCAAGAATGCCAGCGTCAAAGCGCCAAAAGGATTGAACGCGAAGCTGCGGCCGTATCAGCTCGAGGGCTTGAGCTGGATGCAGGCGCTGCGAGAGCTGGAAGTCGGCGGCGTGCTGGCGGACGACATGGGCCTGGGCAAAACATTGCAGACCCTGGCGCATCTGCTGCTGGAAAAGCAGGCCGGGCGTCTGGATCGCCCGGCCCTGGCGGTCATGCCGACCAGTCTGATACCCAACTGGATGGACGAGGCGAAGCACTTCACCCCGCAGCTCAATGTGCTGGCACTGTACGGCGCCAATCGGCATCAGGATTATCAGGATTTGCAGGACTACGACCTGATCCTGACCACCTATGCGCTGCTGCCCCGGGACGTGGAACTGCTCAGTAAACAGTTGCTCCACGTGCTGGTGCTCGACGAGGCGCAGTACATCAAGAACCCCAACAGCAAGGCTGCCCAGGCGGCGCGTCAGCTGAACGCGCGACAGCGCCTGTGCCTGAGCGGCACGCCGCTGGAAAACCATCTGGGCGAACTCTGGTCGCTGTTTCATTTCCTGATGCCGGGCTGGCTGGGCGACGCCAAACAGTTCACCAGCAACTACCGCACCCCCATCGAAAAGCTTGGTAACGAGGCGCGCCTCCAGCACTTGAACGCGCGAATCAAGCCTTTCCTGCTGCGTCGCACCAAGGAACAGGTTGCCACCGAACTGCCGCCCAAGACCGAGATCGTGCACTGGGTCGAGCTCAGCGATGCGCAGCGCGATGTGTACGAGACCATGCGGCTGGCGATGGACAAGAAGGTGCGCGACGAAATCACCCGCAAGGGCGTGGCGCGCAGCCAGATCATCATCCTCGAGGCACTGCTCAAGCTGCGCCAGGTGTGTTGCGATCTGCGTCTGGTCAACAGCGCACCGGCCGGCCCGCGCCCGTCCGGTTCGGCCAAGCTGGAAAGCCTGCTGGACATGCTGGACGAACTGCTGGCGGAGAACCGCAAGATCCTGTTGTTCTCGCAGTTCACCTCGATGCTGGAACTGATCGAAGCCGAACTGCAACAGCGCGGCATCGAGTACGCGATCCTCACCGGGCGTACCAAGGATCGCCGTACGCCGGTGCAGGATTTCCAGAGCGGCAAGCGCTCGATCTTTCTGATCAGCCTGAAAGCCGGCGGCACCGGCCTGAACCTGACCGCCGCCGACACCGTGATCCATTACGACCCGTGGTGGAACCCGGCGGCCGAAAACCAGGCCACCGACCGCGCCTATCGCATCGGTCAGGAGAAGCCGGTGTTCGTCTACAAGATGATCGCGCGCGGCACCGTCGAGGAAAAGATCCAGCACTTGCAGCAGGAGAAAACCGCACTGGCATCAGGCGTGCTGGACGGCAGAACAGCCGGTGACTGGAAGTTGCAGGATGACGACATCGAGGCACTGTTTGCGCCGCTGCCGTTGCCGCCGAAGAAGGTCAAACGCTGACTTCTGGAGGGGATTTCGGCACGTTTACCCAGGGTGATGGATGACCTGTGGGGGTCGGCGTGCTCACGAAGGCTGATTTCCGACCACTGCATCTCCACAGCCTGCACCGGCCTCTTCCCGGCTAAAGCCGGTCCTACAGACGCTGCAAATGTTGCGTAGGACCGGCTTTAGCCGGGAAGAGGTCAGTCCACAGACGCCGGAAGTCTTGTAGGACCGGCTTCAGCCGGGAACGCGTTGGGTGTCACGCGTTTGATCGAAGGGGGCGTCAAAGACCTTTGGCTCACTTCCACAAGCGTCCGATCGACCGGGCAAGTGGGTTTCTGTCTGGTTGTCCGCCCGCTCCGCCCATTGCACATAACAGACCACGACCGGCATCTCATGCTCGGCGCAGAAATCCAGCCAGCGCAACTGGTTGTCCTGCAGGCGATCACCCGGGCCCTTGACTTCGATCATCCGGTAACGGCGTTGCTCAGGGTAGAACTGGATCAGGTCGGGCATGCCGGTGCGATTGGCTTTGATGTCCTGTAGCAGCCGCCGGAACCAGCGCTGAAGGTGCTGCGCGGGCAGACAATGCAGCGCCTGCTCCAGCAGTTGCGGCGTCAGCGTGCCCCAGAACACGAAAGGCGATTGCAGCCCGAACTTGTTCACGTACGTGTCGCGAATGGCGCTCAGGTAACGCTCATCGTCCAGCAGCGCCAGGCGCTCATCGAACAACGCAGCGCGACGCTGATAGAAGTCGGGGCTGTACAGATCACTCGGCGCGCTATGGAACGGGTGAAAGAACGCTCCCGGCAATGGCGCGAAAATCACCGGCCAGCACAGCAGCCCGAACAGCGAGTTGACCAAGGCATTTTCGACGTAATGCACCTCGCTGCCTTCTTCGGCCAGGTGCGCCTGAATCAATCGCTCGACACTGTGATCCGGCAGTGGCATCACGCTCAAATCCAGCCGGCTGACCACGCGTCTGGCTCGTCGCTGAACCCCGCCCTCGCCCAGTTTGCGCTTGAGCCGCGGCTCGATTCGCAGCAGGTGCTGGGTTTCTTCGTCGTTTTCCGGGGCGGCCTGCGCCTGCAGCAGCAGCGCCATCGATTCGGCGAAGCGCTCCGCGCGCTCGAGCACACGGATCCGGCGCACGCGGGCGCCGGGATAGCTCGATGAGCCGTAGACGCTCAGCGCCAGGGCGGCGTCCTGCTCGCGCTCGGCCTGTTGACCGATCCGGAACAGCAATTTGGCGCGGCGCATCGCCAGCCACGGGTTGTTGGTATGAACCGCCAGCGCCTGAGCCGCCAGCTCGCCCAGTGCGGCGCCTTCATCGAGCGCCTGACGACAGGCGTGCAGGTGCAGGCAGATGTCGATGTCGGTGCGCTGATTGATGCCCCGCGACTCAAGGGAAAATTCGACCTTCTCGTAGCGGTAGATGCCCAGGTCCGCCAACACGAATTCGGACCATTCCTGATACAGATTGCCGAAGTACAGCAAGCGCAGCCGGTCGCACAGCGGCATCACCTGGAGGGAAAAAATCACCTCGTCGAAACCGGCAAACCATTCATCGAGCGGCCGGGCCGTGGGATAGGAAGGCAGCAGGCGTTCGAGCAACGTGGATTTGTTCTCCGCCCGCTTGATCCCGTGCGCCTTGAAGCAGGCGCACAGTTCTTCCTTGCGCAGCAGCGCGAACAGGGCTTGAAGATCAAGGTGCGGCTGGCCTTCGAGCCATCCGTTGTCCAGCAGTGGCGCGGCGGCGAGGCGTAAGTCGCCGATCTCCGGGTATTCCAGTTTACTCGCCCTGAACAGCGTGCCCTTGCGCATGACCATTCGCACCAGCAGCGCCTGCGCCGGCTGCGGCAGGGACGTGAAGTCGGCAATGAACCGGCGCTCGTCGTCATCCAGCAAGTCTTCATAGCGCTCGGCGATCCAGCTCAGCACCTGGCGGAAGTTCTGCAGATAATAAAACGGGTTGTCGAGGGGCGAAGTGCTCACGGCGAGGTCACGCAACGGCTGGTCGAAAGGCGTCAGGATACTGTTTATCCGTACAGATTCCAGCCCCTTTCTACCGTGCACAGACGCTGGTCTGATCAACGGCACCCCCGCGGCACGTTAGAATTCCCGCACTCACTCTGGCAGGAACCGCTCATGTCCTTTTCATCGCCGCCGCGCATTTACCTTGCAGGCTTCGACGTGTTTCGCGCCGACGCCGTCGACCATGGCCGCTATCTCAAAGCACTGTGCCAGGCTCGCGGGCTCGAAGGGCTCTACCCGTTCGATAATGAAGTGCCGCAGGATCTTGCGCCGGAACAGACCGCAGCGCTGATCTGCCACGCCAATATCGAGATGATCAAGGATTGCGATGCCGTGCTGGCCAATCTGAACGCATTTCGTGGCGTGGAGCCGGATTCGGGGACAGCGTTCGAAGTGGGCATGGCGGTCGCGCTGGGCAAACCGGTCTGGGCTTATTTCAGCGCCGAAGGCTCGCTGCGCGATCAGATCGGACACGATGCCCAGGGGTTCGATGCGCAAGGTTTTCAGGTGGAAGACTTCCGGCTGCCGAAGAACCTGATGCTGGCGTGCACCTGGGCAGGCAGCAGCGAGACAGCGGAAGCCGGAATTGAGGCGTTGAGCAGTTATCTCGAAGCTCATCACGCCGGCCAGTCCTGATCCGTCCGGCTGGCGAGGCAGGCGCTGCGCAAGTCGGTATGCTCAGCCCCGCGGCTCGCCTGCCAGGTATTGGAGCCTGGTATCAGCCGAGCGTCGAGGAGCCGATGTCCAGTTTGTCGGCGTCGGCAAATTCGTCCAGACCCAGTTCGCCCAGGTCGAGTTCGCCTTCCGGATCGCTGTCTTCGTCGGCGTCGGCGTCGTTGAGCGGCGAACGGTCGCCGCCGAAATGCTGATCTTCGGTGTTGAACAGAAACGCTGAGCGGTGCAGAAGTGAAGGGTCGGACTGTGCATGCATCGTGAGGTTCTCCCGCTGAAGAAAGGTCAAGGCTCAGGCTAACCCAGTTCGCCTGGAAAAAGCATCGGTCACGACCAGCTCAGGAACGAGCCGCCGTTGTCGCGCAGCATCTGCACCATCGCATGAGCGGCGGGCGACAGGTAGCCCTCGCGACGCAGCATCACGCAGATAGTGCGCGCCATCGTCGTCTGCTCCAGCGGGACCTCGCGCAACTCCTGCATGTTCTTGCCGAACTCCAGGGTTTCCCGGGCGATGAAGCTCAACAGGCTGGTCTGCGCGATCAGGCGCGGCAGCAAGGAGATCGAATTGGCCTCGATCTGCACCACCGGCAGCGGCAGATCGTGCCGGGCAAACGCTTCGTCGACCCAGATCCGCGACGACACGCCCTGCGGCGGCAGCACCCAACGATAGCGACACAGGTCGCTCATCTGGAACGCCTTCTTGAATATCGGGTGGTTGCGACTGGCGATCACCACGGCCTCGTCGGTGAGAATCGGGTAGCCGGTGAATTCGTCTTCATTGCTGCGCTGCGCGCAGATGATCATGTCCAGATGCCCGGAGCGCAGTTGCTCGCGCAACATGTCGTCCTGGCCGATCACCAGCTTCAGGGTGATCGCCGGGGAGCGCTTGAGCAAGGCGTTGGTCAGTTCGGGCAGCAAGTACTCGGCCATGGTGGCCGCGCAGCCCAGCCGAATCTCGCCGACCGCGCCACTGGCGAAATCCCGCACCTCGCGCTGGGTCTGGGCGATGCTCTGCTGCAGCACCTTGCCGCGCGCCTGCAACAGTTCACCCACGGGGGTCAGCTTGATTCTGCGCCCGTCACGCTGGAACAGCTTGGTGCCGAACGACTCCTCCAGGCGCTGAATGCTTTTGGTCAGCGCAGGCTGGCTACGGTTGAGTTTTTCAGCTGCGCGGCCGAGGTGGCCCAGCTCGGCGATGGTTTCAAAATAGGTCAGGTCACGCAGGTCCATATATCAACCAAAGTTATCAATTCATGATTATTAGAAAATAGACTTGATCGGTTGGACTGTCGATACTGCCCGGCATTGGATGAAACTCCACCAGGAAAAGCCAATGCTCTGGAGACCTGCGTTGTCGCGCCCCTCATCGTTTTCCCTCGATCACCTGCACCCGCTGTTGCAGTGGTCGCTGCTCATCCTGCTGGCAGGCAGTGCCGGTCAGTTGTTCAAGTACTTTCACGTTCCCGCCGCCCTGTTTCTCGGTCCCATGCTGGTCGCCATCGGCTTCGGCGTCTGCGGGGCTTCGGTGCGCCTGAACAAGCATGTCTTTCGCCTCGGTCAGGGCACGGTCGGTGTGCTGGTCGCCCATTCGATGACGATGGGCGTGCTGCTGGCTGCCGTGCACTCGTGGCACGTCATGGTGTTCGCCACCTTGCTGACGGTCGCGCTGAGCGCGGTGGTGGGCATCGGCATGGCGCGCTGGGGCGGCATTCAGAGCAGCACGGCGGCATGGGGCACCTCGCCCGGCGCGGCCTCGGCGATGGTGGCGATGTCGGAAGACTACGGCGCCGATTCGCGGGTGGTGGCAACCATGCAGTACGTGCGGGTGGTCTGCGTGGTGATGATCGGTGCGCTGGTCAGCCGCTTGATCGGTGCCGACGCCGGCGGCACGGACGCCCATGGCAATGACGCACTGCTGCAGGGCATGAATCTGCTGAACCTGAGCCTGAGTCTGTTGGTCATCGTGGTGGGTGTCGCGTTGAGCGGGCGCATTCCAGCAGGCGCGCTGCTGGTGCCGCTGCTGCTGGGCGGTGCCTTGCAACTCAGCGGCCTGCTGCAGATCACCATGCCCACCTGGTTGCTGGCGATTGCCTACGGCGCAATCGGCAGTTACATCGGGCTGCGCTTCGACCGCGCGACCATCCATTACGTCTGGCGCAGACTGCCGGCGATGATCGTCGGTGCCCTGCTGCTGATTCTGTTGTGCGCAATCTCTGCCTGGTTCATCGCCCAGATGATGGGCAAAGACTTCCTCTCGGTTTACCTGGCGACCAGCCCCGGCGGCCTCGATGCCATGGCCATCATCGCCATCGACACCCATTCTGACGTCGGCTTCGTGCTGGCGATGCAGACCTTGCGCCTGTTCGGCGTCATTGTCACCGGCGCCTACATTGCGCGGCAGGTCATCCGCGTGACCCAACGTCTGGCGTGAGCCAACCAACCCGCCCGGACGCTGCTGTCACCGAGTTGACCCAGGCGGCCATCGGCGCCTGGCAAATCGTTGAATCTTCTGCGCCTGCCATGCCTCCAACGCATCACACCCTTGTGAGCGACCCGCCATGGCCACGCTGAAAATCGCCACGTTCAATATCAACGGTATCCGCGCACGCTTGCCGATTCTGCTGCAATGGCTGGAAACCGAAGCGCCGGACATCGTCTGCCTTCAGGAATTGAAAGCGACGGACATCGCCTTCCCCGCCGACGAGATTCGCAAGGCCGGCTACCAGCCTATCTGGCACGGCCAGTCGTCCTGGAACGGCGTCGCGATTCTGTCCCGTGACAGCGAGCCGCTGGAAATTCGTCGCGGTCTGCCGGGCAACGAGAAAGACAGCCACAGCCGCTACTTGGAGGCGGCGGTTCAAGGGGTCATCGTGGGGTGCCTGTATTTGCCCAACGGCAACCCGCAGCCGGGGCCGAAATTCGATTACAAACTGGAGTGGTTCGAACACTTGATCAGGCACGCCGACACACTGTTCAAGAGCACCCATCCGGTGGTGCTGGCCGGCGACTACAACGTCATCCCCACCGACGATGACATTTACAACACCCGCTCATGGCTCAAAGATGCGCTGCTGCAACCGGAAAGCCGGGCCTGCTACAGCCGCCTGCTCGAACAGGGCTGGACGGACGCGATACGCGCCCACTTCCCCGACGAGCGCATCTACACGTTCTGGGATTACTTCCGCAATCACTGGAAAACCAATTCGGGCTTGCGCATCGATCACCTGCTGTTGAGCGAAGACCTGGCGCCCCGACTGCGCAACGCGGGCGTGGACCGCTGGGTGCGCGACCTGCCCCACGCCAGCGACCATGCGCCGACGTGGATCGAGATCGAAGTCTGAGCCGGCCAGACTGACTCAGCGCAGTTGTGCGAGTGCGGTGGCAAGACTCTGCGCCAGCGGCAATACCGGCAGGAGCGTGGCCTGCAAGGCGTGGTAAAGATCCGGTTTGCCGGGCCAGATGTCAGCGCTCGGCTGGTTCTGCGGGTTCAGCTCATGCCGCCAGCTGCCATGCTCGCGATCGATGAAACGGGTTTCGTTGAACTCCCAGAACGTGCGATACCAGTCTTCATAGGTTTGCTCATTGGTGCGTTGCAGCAGGGCCGCCGCGGCCGCCGCCGCTTCGGCGTGGGTCCAGTGCAGGCGATGGCGCACGACCGGTTTGTTTTCCCAGTCCAGGGTGTAAACAATCCCCGCCGCGCCGTCGACGTCCCAGCCGTAGCGACAAGCATTCTCGAACAGACCGCGCGCGTCTTCCAGCAGCCACGCCGGGGTGTCGAGCCGGGCTTTCTGCCTGGCCGCTTCAAGGTGCAGGACCAGCCGCGCCCATTCGAAAGCGTGACCGGGCGTCGTGCCATACGGACGGAAACCGTCGTCGGGCTTGTCGACGTTGTACTCGCGCAGCGGTTGCCACTGCAGGTCAAAGTGCTCGATCACCTGATGGTTGTTGGCCGCCGCATGCTGATGTATGACCCGCTCGACGATGCGCAGCGCACGGTCCAGCCAACGCGCATCGCCCGTGACGTCCGCCAGTGCAAGAAAGGCTTCGGTGCTGTGCATGTTGCTGTTGGCACCGCGATAGTGCTCTTCATGGCTCCAGTCGCGGTCGAAGGACTCCCGCATGGCGCCTTCTTCTTCGCTCCAGAATCGCTGGGAAATGACTTGAATCGCCTGATCGAGCAATGCCTGCGCGCCGGGTCGGCGGGCCACCACTGCGGAACTTGCGGCCAGCGCAACGAAGGCATGCAGGTACGCCGCTTTACCGGTGTCGGCACCCTGCTCCAGGGGCTTTGCGAACCAGCCGCCGTGCTCGGCATCGCGCAGGGGACCGGCCAGTGCCGCGACGCCGTGATCGACCCATTCGGCGCAGCCCGGGATGCCATTGATGTGGGCCAGCGCGAAACTGTGGGTCATGCGCGCGGTGTTCATGGTTTCGGCCACCGCATCGGCCGGCAGGCGCCCGCGATCATCGAGGTTGCCAAACCCCTGAGGCATCCGTGCCGCCCTGGCAAATGCCAGCAGCCGGTTTCCCTCTTGCGCCAACCAGGCCTTGTGGCCGGGAGAACGCAGCCAGCTGCTGAACTCGTGATTCAGATCATCCATTGCCTTTCACCTTGTCTTGTCGGCAGGTTCGGCCCGCCAGGAATTATTAGTCGTGGCGAATCATGCAAGCCCTGGACGGCGACAGGCAAGTGAATGAGATGAAACGTTTGCGCAGGACCGGGTCCTCGCCTCGAAGACCCGGACCGGATCATCAGACCCTGAAGCGTGCCACCACCTGATTCAGCTCGCCGGCCAGGCGCGACAGTTCATTGCTGGACGCGCTGATCTGGTTGGCACCCGAAGACGATTGCAACGACAGGTCGCGGATGTTGACGATGTTGCGGTCCACTTCCCGGGCCACTTGCGCTTGCTCCTCGGCGGCGCTGGCGATGACCAGGTTGCGTTCGGAGATTTCGTTGATCGACGAGGTGATCCGGTGCAGCGATTCCCCCGCGCCCTGCGCCAGCTCCAGGGTTTCGCTGGCCCGCGACCGACTGACCAGCATCGATTGCAGCGCTTCACTGGAGCCGCTGCGCATGGTCGACACCATCTTGTCGATTTCCAGTGTCGATTGCTGCGTGCGATGGGCCAGCGCACGAACCTCGTCCGCCACGACCGCAAAACCACGGCCGGACTCACCGGCGCGGGCCGCTTCGATGGCCGCGTTGAGCGCCAGCAGATTGGTCTGTTCGGCGATGGAGCGAATCACGTCAAGCACTTTACCGATGTCCTGGGATTGATCGGCCAGGTTCTGCACCAGCTCGGAGGTGTGCTGCACGTTGCCGGACAGCGTCTGAATCGAATTGACCGTGTCGATGACGCGAGCCTGTCCGTCCTTGGCTGCGCTGTTGGACTCACTGGAGGCCTGCGAAGTGGACACCGCATTGCGCGCCACTTCCTCGACCGCCGAGGTCATCTCGTTGACAGCGGTGGCCGCCTGCTCGATCTCGGCGTTCTGCTGATGCAGACCGCGATGGCTGTCCTCGGTGACCGAGTTGAGTTCGGTCGCCGCTGAGGCCAGTTGACTGGCCGAGCTGCCGATCAGGCTCAAGGTCGAACGCAGATTGTTCTGCATCGCCTGCAAGGCTTTGAGCAATCGGGTCACTTCATCCTTGCCCTCGACGCGGATGTCGTGGGTCAGATCGCCCTTGGCGACGTATTCGGCAGCGCCCACCGCGTCTTCCAGCGGACGAATGATGCTGCGCGTGAGCCACAGCGCCAGGACAATGGTCGCCAGCGCAGCAATCAACACGAACACCAGCACGATGTCACGGGAATGGTCGTATTGCGCCTGGGCGGCAGCCCCTTCGAGCTCCACCTGGCGGGAGTAGAAATCACCCAGATCGCCCAGTTGCGTGCCTGAGTTGTCGACCACGGTTTTCATGTCGACCAGCAGCAGCGTGTTGAGCGCCTTCAGATCGCCGCTTTCGGCCAGCACGAAGGACTGCGCCAGCGCGCGCTGGTAATCGGCCAGGGTCGAGCGGAATTTGTCGTAGAGGACTTTTTCCTGAGGCGTGTCGACGAACGTGTCCAGGCTTGCCAGTTTGTCGGCCAGCACCTTGGCCCGTGCATCCATCTGCCCCTTGTACGTGCTGACGTTTTTCGGGTCGGTGTCCAGGGCCATGCGCAGCGAGATCGTGCGAATGCGCAGCATGGCTTCACGGATATCGTTCACCAGCCGCATGCTCGGCATCCAGTTGCTCTCGACCGCCACTTCGCTCTGGCGAATGGTGGACATCTGGCTGAGGGCAAACCAGCCCAGCAACGCGACAAGCAGGGAAATCAGGGTAAACCCAAGGCCCGCGCGACGGGCGATGGTCAGGTTGCGTAGGTTCATGACCGTTTGCTCATTGTTATCAGGGACAGCGAATGTCGTCGTATGACTATCGCTTATCGACGCTGCCCAGCGCTTCTTGAGGGCCCGGACGATGAAGAATCCGAACGCCTGTTCGAGAAAACTTCGAACTACAACCCACGGGAAGGTCTAGACAAAGGATGTCGACGATCCGACCGATCAAGGAGGTAACAGCATGCATCTTGAAGGTTCCTGCCATTGCGGCGCCGTGGAGTTCAGCCTGACCAGCATTCACCCCTACCCCTATCAACGTTGCTATTGCTCGATCTGCCGCAAGACTCAAGGCGGCGGAGGCTATTCGATCAACCTGGGCGGCGACGCCAAAAGCCTGAAAGTCAAAGGCAAGAACAGCATCGCCATCTATCACGCCAAGATGCGCGATGAGGCTCACCATCACGTTCACACCAGCAGCGCCGAGCGGCACTTCTGCAAGCAGTGCGGCAGCGGCCTGTGGTTGTTCAGCCCTGAATGGCCCGAGCTGATCCACCCGTTTGCATCGGCCATCGACACCCCGCTGCCGACGCCGCCCGAGCACACTCACCTGCTGCTGGATTCGAAGGCCTCGTGGGTCGAAGTCCAGGCGGGCCCGGACGACCAGCAGTTCGAGCAATACCCGCAAGAATCGATCGCCGACTGGCACGAGCGGCTGGGTTTGGTGCGCTGATGCCGGCTGATGGGTGATCGGCGCTGACTCGCCAAATTGTCTGAACCTCTGCACAGGCGCCCCACTCCCAACAGAAAGCCTGGGAGGAACATCAAATGCCTATGCATCGAGTCGCTAGCCTGGCCGATCTTCGTCGAGATCGGGGCCTTCAGGTTGAAGTTGGCGAGAAAAAGGTCGTATTGCTGCGCCATGGCGATGAGGTTCGCGCCTATCAGGGCGAATGCCCTCATGCAGGCGCACCGCTGGCCGAGGGGGCAGTCTGCAATGGGCATCTGATCTGCCCGTGGCACAAGGCAGAATTTTCGGTCGACGATGGCCACTTGTGTGAGCCGCCTGCCCTGGATGCCCTGACTCGCTATCCGACGCAGGTGATCGAAGGGCAGGTGCATGTCGATGATCAAGCGATCGTTGCCGAGCCACGATCGCTGCCCGACGATTCACGCTGCTTCATCGTGATCGGAGCGGGGGCTGCCGGCACTGCGGCGGCCTGCGCCCTGAGGGAGAAAGGCTTCAATGGACGCCTGCTGCTGGTCGACCGCGAGGGCAACCCGGGTTACGACCGCACCGCGTTGAGCAAATTTGTGCTGTCCGCTGACATGCAGCCCGACGAAACGCCGCCGCTTCGAGACGACGCGTTTTACGAGGCCAGCCATATCGAGCGGATTCAGGGTGAGGTGATGAAGCTGGACGTCGTCAACAAACGACTGACGCTGGCAGATGGTCGGCGTTTCGGCTATGACGCCGCACTGATCACCACCGGCGGCGAGCCGCGCGCACTGCCATTGATCGGCGCCGACCTGCCGCAGGTTCTCACGCTGCGCAGCCGCGAGGATGCGAAAAAGATCCTGGCCGCCGCGCAGCCCGGTCGTCACGCACTGATCGTCGGCGACAGCTTCATCGGTCTGGAAGCGGCCTCGGCGCTGCGCAAGCACGGCGTCGACGTGACCATTCTGGCGCGCCATGAAGTGCCCTTCGCGGCGCAACTGGGCGAGCGCATCGGCAAAGCGATCCGCAGCCTGCACGAGCGCAACGGCGTGCTGTTCCGCACCCACGTCGAGATCAGTCGCTTTGAGGGCGATGGCGTGAACGGCAAGAAAGCGTTGCAGACGGCGGTCCTGAACAATGGAGAGCAACTGCCCGTCGATCTGGCGCTGATCGGCATCGGCGTCTCGCCGGCCACGCATTTCATTGACGGGCTGCAGCTCGAACAGGATGGCTCGCTTGCCGTCGACGATGGCATGCATGCCGGCAAGGACGTGTGGGCAGCGGGTGATCTAGCCACGTTTCCGTACGATAAAAAACCCCAACGCATCGAACACTGGCGATTGGCGCAACAACAGGCGCGCATCGCCGCCAGCAACATGCTGGGCGGCGACCGGCATTACACCGACGTTCCGTTTTTCTGGACGTATCACTTCGAGAAGCGGCTGGACTACCTCGGTCACGCCGACCAATGGGATGAAATTATCTACCTGGGCGAACCCGAAACCTTCGAGTTTCTGGCGCTGATGTGCAAAGAGGGCGTGGTCGCGGCTGCGGTGGGCTGTGAACGAGAGCGGCAGATGGCGCTGCTTGCCGAGCGGCTGAAGCAACCGCTGTTCAAGGACGAAGCGCTGATGCTGATCCGCCAGATGGACGAATGACCGTCAGACCTGCAACGAAAACAACAAGCAAGCGGAGAATGAGATGAACAAAGAATCGAACCGTGACGACCTCGATCACAACCCCGAGAACGCCGGCAAGGTCGGCGAAGAGCACAAGCAGCTGAACCAGCAGGGAGAGCAGGACCGCCACCCTGGCACGCCTGCGGATCCGAAAGAGCAGAATCAAAGCAAACCTTGAACAAGCAGGGCCGCAACGACTCGGTTGCGGCCCTCTCTATGGGTCAGCTTCGACCGACCGCCTGCTGGCGCGGGCAGCGTCGGCTGCGGTGCTGCTGAACCTGAGGCTGTGGCTGCTGTGAATGCGGCGGGGCCGTCTCGTCCACTTCTGCCGCTTTTTCGACCTTTATCCACCATGCCTGACCCCGGCTGGGGTACTGAAGGTAAAACGGCTGGCCCATCTCGGGCGTGGTGATGGATATGCTGCGATCCCAGGCCAACGCGAGAATCCGGTCAAAAGGCTCGTGCCAGGCGTGCATCGCCAGGTCGAACGTCCCATTGTGAATGGGTAACAACCATTTTCCGCGCAAGTCGATGTGCGCCTGCAATGTCTCCTCCGGCTGCATGTGCACGTCGGGCCACTCAACGTTGTAAGCGCCGGTTTCCATCAGGGTCAGGTCGAACGGCCCGTACTGTTCGCCGATCAGCTTGAAGCCGTCGTGGTACCCGGTGTCACCGCTGAAGAAAATGCGTTGCTCACCATCGAGCATCACCCATGAACACCACAGCGTGCGGTTGCCGTCGCTCAAGCTGCGGCCGGAAAAATGCTGCGCTGGCGTGGCGACGAAGCGGATGCCGTGGATCTCGGTGGACTGCCACCAGTTCAGTTGCAGGACCTTCTCGGCCGGCACGCCCCACTCGATCAGTGTGTCCCCGACCCCCAGCGGCGCAATGAAATGCTCGGCCTTGTCCTTGAGCACCTGGATGGTCATGTGGTCCAGATGGTCGTAATGGTTGTGCGAAAGAATCACCGCTTTGAGCGGCGGCAGGTCGGCCAGGCTGATCGGCGGCTGGTGGAAACGTTGCGGACCGGCCCACTGGATCGGCGAGGCACGCTCGGCGAACACCGGATCGGTGAGGAAATATTGATTGCGCAGTTTGAGCAGCACCGTCGAATGGCCCAGGCGGTAAACCGTGTTGTCCGGCGCCGCGAGCAACTGCTGGCGAGACAGCGGCTGCACGGGAATTTCGCCGATCGGGCGGGTGTGACGGGGTTTGTTGAAGGTCGCGTTCCAGAAAATGCGCAGGGTCTTGAGAAATCCGGAGCGCTTCATCGGCTTGTGATTGAGATAGCGACCCTCAGACCGGGACAGAACAGGCAGTGAGGAAGCGGTATCGAGGTTTTTTTCGATCGAGGCCATGATGTGCTGACTCCATGGAACGGGTGGAGGTTTCCGCGACAGCAAACGCTGTGCAGAATGTTGCAAACGACGGAAAGAAGTAAGCGGGAAGTTGTAACAGCGCTTTACACTACACAGTGTAGTTTCAAGCTTGCACGATCTTCAAATGGAAGTAAACTGTTCAGTGTAATTTTCTTGCCGGGGTGTCTTGCCAGTACGGCCCCTGCACAACCTCTTAGAAGCGAAGCCATGACCGCCCCCTTGCGACTGACCGACCGAAAACGTGAATCCATCGTGCAGGCAGCGATTGCCGAATTCCGCGACAACGGTTTCGAGGTCACCAGCATGGACCGTATCGCGGCCCGCGCCGAAGTGTCCAAACGCACGGTCTACAACCACTTTCCGAGCAAGGAAGAGCTGTTCTCCGAGATGCTTCACCGCCTGTGGGCCAGTGCCGCGGCTCAGCCCGATGCTGCCTATCGGCCGGATGTGCCGTTGCGTGCGCAACTGCGCGACTTGCTCAATGCCAAGATGGCACTTCTGGGTGACAGCAATTTTCTGGATCTGGCGCGCGTGGCCATCGGCGCGACGATTCATTCACCCGAACGCGCGCAGACGTGGGTCAACCGGCTCAACCAGCGCGAGGAAACCTTCACGGTCTGGGTGCGCGGCGCCCAGCAGGACGGCCGCTTGAAAGCCGTCGAACCGGGTTTCGCCGCCTCGCAGATTCACGCCTTGCTCAAGGCGTTTGCCTTCTGGCCGCAAGTGACGCTCAACGAGCCCCTGCTGACGCCTGATAAGCAGGCGGCGGTGGTCGAGTCGGCGCTGGACCTTTTCCTCTGCTGGTACGAGCTGCCCGCCGCCTCTTGCCCCTAACGGCTGGCCAACACACGTTCGACGATCTGCCGACGGGCCAGGAGCCCCGCCGATGCGCGCTCACTGGCGACAGCCAGGACATGGGCCGGCGCGGTTTCGGGACGGCCGGAGTCGAACGGCGGCGCTGGGGCGTACTCCAGTTGCAGCTGAATGACCTGGGATTTTTCCGGATCGAAGATCTCTGCGATCAGGGTCAGGGCAAAGTCGATCCCCGCCGTCACGCCGCCGCCAGTCATCAGATTGCCGTCGCGCACGACCCGCTCCTTGACCGGGATCGCGCCAAACGACTCAAGCAACGAATGAGACGCCCAATGCGTGGTGGCGCGCTTGCCCTGCAGCAGGCCGGCAGCGCCCAGCACCAAGGCACCGGTGCAGACCGACGTGACGTATTGCGCGGTTGTGGCTTGCGCCTTGATGAAAGCCAGCGTCTCGGCGTCTTCCAGCAAGGCATCGATACCGACCCCGCCCGGGACGCAGATCACGTCCAGATCCGGGCAATCGGCGAACGTGCGGGTAGGCACCAGCGTCAGCCCGGTGCTGGACTGTAATGGCTCAAGGCTTTTCCACACCAGATGCACAGTGACACCCGGCATCGTGGCGAACACTTCATAAGGGCCAGTAAGGTCCAGTTGCTGGACCTTCGGGAACACCAGCAGACCGATGTGCAATGTCATGGAGTTTCTCCTCAGTGGATATGAGCGCAGGCGTCATTCGAAAAAACGCACCTTTCTCTGATCGGTGGACGAACTCACTTTAGCCAGATAGGCTCTGGCGGATACGCCATATCACCCACATTTCACGCCACGCCCTAGCGAGTTTGCCATGCCCGAGCCCTCAAGACCGGTGCACATCCTGGCCTTTCCCAATGTTCAACTGCTGGACGTCACAGGCCCCTTGCAGGTCTTCGCGTCGGCGAACGTGCAGCTGCAGGAAAACGGCCAGGCGGCGCATTACTGCCCGCGCGTGGTCGCCGCTCAGGACGGCAGCGTGGTGTCCTCATCCGGGCTCGGCCTGCTCACGGATCCGCTGCCGGAGACGGCATCCGACACGCTGATCGTCGCCGGAGGCAAGGGCGTGCACACGGCCCTGAAGGATCAGCGCCTGTTGCAGTGGGTGCGCGATCAGGCTGCCGGTGCCCGCCGCGTCGCCTCGGTGTGCACCGGCACGTTCATGCTCGCCGAGGCTGGCGTGATCGACGGACAGCGGGTGGTCACGCACTGGGACAGCTGCGCACGGCTCGCCGAGCGCTATCCACAGTTGCAGGTCGACCCGGAACCGATTTTCATCAATCAGGGCAAACTCTGGACATCGGCAGGCGTCACGGCCGGTATCGACCTGGCGCTGGCGATGGTGGAAGCGGACCTGGGGCGCACGGTGGCACTGGCGGTGGCCCGGGATCTGGTGGTGTTCCTCAAGCGGCCGGGCGGTCAGTCGCAGTTCAGCACCGCGCTGTCGATGCAGCACGCCACGCGCAGTCAGGACAGCCGGTTTGGCGATCTGCACGCCTGGATCCTCGATAACCTGGCCAGCGATCTGTCGGTGGCCACCCTCGCCGCACAAGTCGGCATGAGCGAACGCAGTTTCGTGCGCCACTACCGCGCCCACACCGGCAACACGCCGGCGCGGGCCATTGAACAGCTGCGCGTGGAAGCCGCCAGGCGATTGCTCGGCGACAGTGCGCTGCCGATCAAACGCATCGCCGATCGCTGCGGTTTCGGCACCGAAGAGACCTTGCGCCGCAGCTTCATGCGCGCAGTGTCCGTCACCCCACAAGCCTATCGAGAGCGCTTCAGCGCAGGGTGACGCTTATACCCGCAGGGACGTTTTTTACGAATGAATTTGCGCCCTTGGCGTCATCGCCCGTTTGGAGAATACGTGCATCGCCGCGCCGCCAATCGTGACCCAGGCAATCACGCCGGCCTCGTGCGCAGCGGCTTGCGTCCGTCAGCAGCGGTCGCGTAAGAAATTAATTTTCATAAATTGATATTTTTATCGGTTTTCGTGTAATTTAATTTTCATCACGAAATCAGAGATAAAAATAATGCCTGCCTGTGATCGTCTCCGCCTTGCCCTTTTCTCGCCCTGCGAGCCTTTGCGACATCCCCTGCCGAGCGTTTTTTCAACGCCTGAAACCGCCGCGCCCGAACGCCGCCGGTGCCAGGCCTGACATCCCCTCTTCTCAGCAAGGAACCGTTGCATGCCCCCTTCTACCGGCCTGTCTCTGTTGGCCTACGCCGCTGTCGCGATCATTGCGCTGATCGTCCTCATCGCGCGCTTCCGGCTCAATCCATTCGTCGTCATCACCCTGGTTTCCGTCGGCCTGGCACTGGTCGCGGGGATGCCCGCCAATGCGGTGGTCGCCTCTTACGAGGGGGGTGTCGGCAAGACCCTTGGCCACATTGCGCTGGTCGTGGCGCTGGGCACCATGCTGGGCAAGATGATGGCCGAATCCGGCGGCGCCGAACGGGTGGCGCGAACGCTGATCGACCGTTTCGGTGAGCGAAATGCGCACTGGGCGATGGTCTGCATTGCCTTTCTGGTCGGCCTGCCGCTGTTTTTCGAAGTCGGCTTCGTGCTGTTGGTGCCGATTGCGTTTACCGTCGCCCGCCGGGTCGGCGTATCGATTCTGATGGTCGGTCTGCCCATGGTTGCCGGCTTGTCGGTGGTGCATGCGCTGGTGCCGCCGCACCCGGCGGCCATGTTGGCGGTGCAGGCGTACCAGGCGTCAGTGGGCCAGACGCTGTTTTATGCCATTCTCATCGGCATTCCCACCGCGATCATCGCCGGGCCTATCTACGCACGCTTCATCGTGCCGCGCATTCACCTGCCCGAGGAGAACCCGCTCGCCAGACAATTCCTCGAACGCGAGCCACGCGAACAATTGCCCGGCTTTGCCATCACCATGGCGACCATCCTGCTGCCGGTCGTTCTGATGCTGCTGGGCGGCTGGGCCAACCTGATCTCGACGCCCGGCAGCGCGCTCAACAGTTTCCTGGCGTTCATCGGCAACTCGGTCATCGCCCTGCTGCTGGCCACCTTGCTAAGCTTCTGGACACTGGGCATCGCCCAAGGCTTCAACCGCGACGCGATCCTCAGATTCACTCAGGAATGCCTCGCTCCAACGGCCAGCATCACGCTTCTGGTCGGCGCAGGTGGCGGGCTGAACCGGATTCTTGTCGACAGCGGGGTGACCCAGGAAATCGTCGGTCTGGCTCAGGACTTTCATCTCTCGCCGCTGCTGATGGGCTGGCTGTTCGCAGCGCTGATGCGCGTCGCGACAGGTTCGGCCACGGTGGCCATGACCACGGCATCAGGGATCGTCGCACCGGTTGCGCTGGGCCTGGGCTATCCGCACCCTGAACTGCTGGTGCTGGCCACCGGCGCGGGTTCAGTGATCTTCTCCCACGTCAATGACGGCGGTTTCTGGCTGATCAAGGAGTATTTCAACATGACCGTGGCGCAGACCTTCAAAACCTGGACAGTGCTGGAAACGCTCATTTCGGTGATCGCCTTCGCTCTGACCCTCGGGCTGGCGCAGGTGCTCTGAGTGGACATTCTTTACCAGATCCGCGCCCGCCAGGATTCCTTCAGCGCCGGCGAAGGTCGCATCGCCCGGCTGATTCTCAGCGATGTTGCCTTCTGCGCCAGCGCCAGCCTGGACGAACTCGCCGCCCGCGCCGAAGTGAGCAGCGCCACGCTGTCACGCTTCGCCCGCACGGTGGGCTGCAAGGATCTGCGTGACCTGCGCCTGCAACTGGCCCAGGCCAGCGGCGTCGGCAGCCGCTTTCTCAAGCCCGAGCAGGCGCCGGAGCAATCGGCGTTCTTCACCCGGATCGTCGGGGACATCGAGTCAACCCTGCGCCAGCACCTGGCGGGCTTCGACGAGGCGCGTTTCAAGGCGGCGGTCGCCTTGCTGGCGCCGGCACGCATGATCCACAGTTTCGGCATGGGCGGTGCTTCCAGCCTGTGCAGCGAAGAACTGCAGACCCGGCTGGTGCGCCTGGGTTACCCCATTGCCGCCAGCCGCGATCCAGTGATGATGCGCCTGATCGCCGCAACCCTCAGCCCGGATCACAGCCTGATCGTCTGCTCGCTCAGCGGACGTACGCCCGAGTTGCTCGATGCCACGCGCCTGGCGCGCAGCTATGGCGCGAAGGTCCTGGCGATCACCCTGCCCGGCTCGCCCCTTGCGGAACTCGCCGATGTGTTGCTGCCGCTGCAGATCGCCGAAACCAACTTCATCTATAAACCCACGGCGGCGCGTTACGGCATGCTGCTGACCATCGATGTGCTCGCCACGGAACTCGCGCTCACGGCCCCGGATGACAATCAGGAACGCCTGCGCCGGATCAAACTGGCGCTCGATGACTACCGCGGCGGTGACGACGGCCTGCCGCTTGGAGACTGAACCATGCTTTACGATCTGATCATTCGCGACGCGCTGGTGATCGACGGCAGCGACACGCCGGGTTACCGCGCCGATGTGGCGATTCGCGAAGGGCGCATCCAGCGCATCGGCGAGCTGAGCGACGTCTCGGCCAGCGAAGAGATCAATGCCACGGGCCGAGTGCTGGCGCCCGGTTTCATCGACGTCCACACCCACGACGATACGGTGGTTATCCGCCAGCCGGACATGTTGCCGAAGATCACCCAAGGCGTGACGACCGTGATCGTCGGCAATTGCGGCATCAGCGCATCGCCCGTGACGCTGGCGGGTGATCCTCCCGATCCGATGAATCTGCTGGGCCCGGCAAGCGCGTTCGTTTACCCGCGCTTCAGCGACTATCGCGCAGCGGTCGACAAGGCGCGCCCCGCAGTCAACGTCGCCGCTCTGATCGGACATACGGCGCTGCGCAGCAATCATCTGGACGAGCTGTTGCGCACGGCGCGCCCCGAGGAAATCAGCGCGATGCGCGAGCAACTGCGCGACAGCCTGGAACACGGCGCGCTGGGGCTTTCCACCGGTCTGGCCTACGCATCGGCCAACGCGGCGGACACGGACGAGGTCAAGCAACTGGCCGAAGAGCTGACTGCGTTTGGCGCGGTCTACACCACGCATCTGCGCAGCGAGTTCGAGCCGGTGCTGGAGGCGATGGACGAGGCCTTCGATATCGGCCGGCACGCACGATCGCCTGTGGTCATCTCTCACCTGAAATGCGCGGGCGCCGGCAACTGGGGCCGAAGCCCACAACTGCTGGCCGCGCTGGAGAACGCTGCGCTGACTCACCCGGTCGGTTGCGATTGCTACCCCTACGCGGCCAGTTCTTCGACGCTTGACCTCAAGCAGGTGACCGACGCTTTCCGCATTACCATCACCTGGTCCACGCCGCACCCGGATCAGGGCGGCCGCGATCTGAAGGACATCGCTGCAGACTGGGGGCTGTCCCTGCTGGACGCCGCGCGCCAGTTGCAACCGGCGGGCGCGGTGTACTACGGCATGGACGAACAGGACGTACAGCGCATCATGAAGCATCCGCTGTCGATGATCGGCTCCGACGGGCTGCCTGAGGATCCGTTTCCGCACCCGCGTCTGTGGGGCGCCTTTCCTCGGGTGTTAGGGCATTTCAGTCGCGATCTCGGGCTGTTCGCGCTGCACACTGCCGTGCACAAGATGACCGGCCTGACCGCCACCCGCTTTGGCCTGCATGAGCGTGGCTTCGTGCGCGAGGGCTATTGGGCCGATCTGGTGCTGTTCGATGCCGAAACCGTGCAGGATGTCGCCGACTTCAAGGAGCCCAAGCGTGCTGCGCAAGGAGTCGACGGTGTCTGGGTCAATGGCCGCCTGAGCTACGCGAACGGCCAGCCTCAAGGTGGGCGACACGGGCGTTTTCTGCCCCGCAGCGGCTCATTGGTGTCAGGGTTCGGACAGCCCCGAACCTGACTCAGACCCTGATTTGGCCGCGATTGCCTGCTCGCGAAGAACATCCCACAGAGAAGATGCAATCTGCCTGCGAGCCCGGATCAGCCGGGCGCTCCAGCACAGACGCCATCGACCTGTGGGCGCGAAGCATCGCAATAAAGCCGATGGATTCAGCGAGCCATCAACCGACGACCACGCCTCGGCATTCGCCGAAGCCGATGCTCACTGCGCCGTCTCTGCGGCAACGCGCCTTGAGAATCACCTCGTCCCCTGCCTCGAGAAACCTGCGGGTTTCGCCGCTGGGCAATTGCACTTCGTGTTTGCCCCCTTCGGTCATTTCCAGCAGGCTGCCGAACTGCCCCGCCTGCGGACCGGACAGTGTGCCGGTGCCGAACAGATCGCCCGGTTGCAGCGTGCAACCGTTGACACTGTGGTGCGCGACCATCTGCGCCACGGTCCAGTACATGTTCAACGTGTTGCTCAGCGCCAGACGAACCGGTGCGACGCCTTGCTCGCGCATCATTGCCGTTGCGAGCAGCACCTCAAGCTCGATGTCCAGCGCGCCGCTCTGCTGATCCTGCGCGTCGAACAGATACGCCAGCGGCTGCGGATCGCCTTCGGCCCGTGCGGGCTGAGCGCTGCGAAACGGGGCGAGCGCCTCGGCCGTCACCACCCACGGGGAAATGCTCGTGGCAAAGCTCTTGGACAGAAAGGGTCCCAGCGGCTGGTACTCCCACGCTTGCAGATCCCGCGCCGACCAGTCGTTGAGCAGGCAGAAACCCGCAATGTGTCGGCCTGCGTCGGCAATCCCGATCGCTTCACCCGGCGCATTGCCCGGGCCCATCCACACACCGACTTCCAGTTCGTAGTCCAGCCGCTTGCTCGGTCCGAAGGTCGGCTGGTCTGCGCCCGGCGCCAGGGTCTGACCATTCGGGCGTCTGACGGGCGTGCCCGATACGCACAACGTCGAAGCGCGACCGTGATAGGCGATCGGCACATACTTGTAGTTCGGCAACAGCGGATTGTCGGGGCGGAACAGCTTGCCGACGTTCATGGCGTGATGAATGCCGACATAAAAGTCGGTGTAATCGCCGACCTGCGCAGGCAGGTGCATCCGACACTCGCTCATCGGCAGCAGCAATCGCTCGCCCATGCCTTGCAGGCGCTCGCGCTGGGGATTCGCCGCGTCGAGCAGGTGAAGCAGTTCGTTGCGCAAGGCCTGTCGCGCTGACGCGCCGAGCGCAAAAAAATCATTGAGCTGACCGCGACTCGCGGCCTCGGCGCCCAGACGCGCGGCCCCTTGAAACAGGCTGGCATCCAGTGCCGCCTGGAGGTCGAAAATGAAGTCGCCAATGGCGACGCCGCCGCGCCGGTTCGAATTCGCCTGGCTGAACACCCCGAACGGCAGGTTTTGCAGCGGGAAATCCGGGTGATCGTTGGCGCTCGTTACCCAACTGCGCGGGTGTGTGGGAATGCTCATCGTGGGCTGTCCATATCGAAGGGTTTGAAGGTTCGGGCAATGCCGTCCCAACACGCGTCGTAATCACTCTGCAACTGCGGGCACTCGAGCGCCTGACGGCTGGGGCGCAGGACGCTGCCGGTCTCGAACATGAACGCCATGGTCTGTTCGATCTTGTGCGGTTTGAGGTCGGCGGCGATGGCCTTTTCAGCGCTGGCATTGTCGGGCCCGTGAGCACTCATGCAGTTGTGCAGGGACGCGCCGCCAGGCATGAAGCCTTGCGCCTTGGCGTCGTAGGCGCCATCGATGAGGCCCATGAATTCGTTCATCAGATTGCGGTGAAACCACGGCGGCCGGAAGGTGTTTTCGGCGACCATCCAGCGCGGCGGGAAGATCACGAAATCGACGTTGGCCTGACCATGGACCGCACCCGGCGACGTCAGCACCGTGAAGATCGACGGATCCGGATGGTCGTAGCTGACGGTGCCCAGGGTGTTGAACCGGCGCAGGTCGTATTTGTACGGCACGTTGTTTCCATGCCAGGCGACGACGTCGAATGGCGAATGCGTGAGCGTGGTCGACCACAGTTCGCCGAGAAACTTCTGCACCAGCAAGGTCGGCTGGGTGCTGTCTTCGAACTGCGCCACCGGCACCTGAAAATCCCGAGGATTGGCCAGGCCGTTACTGCCGATGGGCCCAAGGTCCGGCAGCCGCAGCGCACAACCATGATTTTCACAGACATAGCCCCGCGCCGAGCCGTCCAGCAACTGCACGCAGAATTTCAGCCCGCGAGGCAGAACGGCAATTTCCTGAGGCTCGATGTCGAGCACGCCAAGCTCGGTGACGATACGCAAGCGGCCCTGCTGCGGGACGACCAGCCATTCGCCGTCGGCGTTGAAAAAAGCCCGCTGCATGGACTGGTTGGCGGCGTATACGTACACGCTGACGCCATCGGCCTGATCGGCAGACGAAGTGCGGGCCAGCGCGATGAGGCCGTCGATGAAATCGGCAGGCGTGACGGGAATGTCGAACGCGTTCCAGCGCAGGCGATTGGGCGTGACAGGGCCCTGCTCCTGACCACGAATCTGCCGCTCCAGCCGGCAGTAACGTGGATGAGCCGCCGAGGGCGCGATGCGGTAGAGCCAGGTCCGTCGGGCTTCCGCCCGGGGCACAGTGAACGCCGTGCCCGAGAACTGCTCGGCGTAGAGTCCGAGCGGATGGCGCTGCGGTGAGTTCTGCCCGGTCGGCAAGCCGCCGGGCAATGCCTCGCTGCTGAACTGATTGCCAAAGCCGGATTGATACCTCAAAGCATCGGACACAGGTGCTGTGAACATCTCGACCTCTTGTTTTTATTTTACGTAAACGGATTACGCATAACGTAATTTGAGTTTGCGGGACGGTCAAGCTATAAAGCAGCCTTTCCAGACCGGCGCACGCCCCGCTCATGACTGAACAATCCGTAAGCCCCGCAGGCCCGCGCCAACAGAAAGTGCAGTCCGCCGAAGTCGGCGTCGGCATTCTCAAGGCGCTGGCCGAACTCGCGCCCGCCACTTCGTTGTCCAGGCTCGCCGAATACGTGGGCATGCCCGCCAGCAAGGTGCATCGTTACTTGCAGGCGCTGGTGGACAGCGGCTTTGCCGAGCAAGACCCGGTCACCAACCACTACCGTCTGGGCCGCTCGGCGTTGCAGGTTGGCCTAGCGGCGCTCAGCCAACTGGACGTGCTGAAAATGGCTGCCCCCGAACTCAGTGCACTGCGTGACGAGCTCAATGAAACGTGCTTCCTCGCGGTGTGGGGCAACAAAGGCCCCACGGTCGTGTACGTCGAGCAATCGCTGGGCGCGGTGACGCTGGTCACGCAGATCGGCTCGGTCCTGCCGCTGCTCGGTTCCTCGACAGGTCTGGTGTTCGACACCTTTCTCTCCCCTGCCGAAACGGCAGCGCTCAGGCAATCGGAAGCGGCTGCCCTGAACGCGAAACAACTGAAGGACATCGACCGCCACATCAAAGAAATCCGCAGCACCGGCGTGCATCAGATTCATGGCCTGCTCATGGCGGGCGTCAACGCTGTGTCATCGCCGGTGTTCGCCATGGGCAGCAGATTGATGGGCGTGGTGACGGTGGTGGGCTCGGCATCGGTGCTCACCGATGAGCGCCAGGCGCTGGCGGCGCAGCAGTTGCTGAAGACCGCCCGGGCCATCAGCGCCCGGATGGGCGGTGACATGCCGAAGCCCTGAGCGCTTTCGGATCAAACGTGCCGGAATGAGCCCGGCCTCGGCGGCGGTGCAGCGCAGACGTCCTGTCAGTCACCACCGGCGCGAGCCGAGCAATCAGGCGAATCAATCCGCCGTCAGAACCCCACGTCGCAACTGATCGCGCTCGATCGATTCGAACAGCGCCTTGAAGTTGCCTTCGCCAAAGCCGTCGTCGCCTTTGCGCTGAATGAACTCGAAGAACACCGGCCCCATCAGCGTCTCCGAAAAGATCTGCAGGAGCAGGCGCCGATTGCCACCTTCCGAGTTCCCGTCGAGCAGGATGCCCCGCGCCTTGAGCTCGTGCTCGGGCTCGCCGTGGTTCGGCAGACGGCCTTCGAGCATCTCGTAGTAAGTGTCCGGCGGCGCGGTCATGAACCGCATGCCCAGCGCTTTGAGCCGATCCCAGGTGTCGATCAGGTCTTCGGTGAAAAAGGCCACGTGCTGAATGCCTTCGCCGTTGAACTTCATCAGGAATTCTTCGATCTGCCCGGCCCCTTTGGAGGACTCCTCATTGAGCGGGATGCGAATCATGCCGTCCGGCGCCGTCATCGCCTTGGACGTCAGGCCGGTGTACTCGCCTTTGATATCGAAGTAACGAATCTCGCGGAAATTGAACAGCTTCTCGTAGAAATTCGCCCAATACGCCATGCGACCGCGATAGACGTTATGGGTCAGGTGATCGATGAATTGCAGCCCTGCACCCTCGGGATGACGATCGACCCCTTCGATGAACACGAAGTCGATGTCATAGATGGAAGTGCCCTCGCCGAAGCGGTCGATCAGGTACAGCGGCGCGCCGCCGATGCCCTTGATGGCCGGCAATCGCAGCTCCATCGGCCCGGTTGCGATTTCAACCGGTTGAGCGCCGAGCTCCAGCGCGCGTTTGTAGGCCTGCTGCGAATCCTTGACCCGGAATGCCATCCCGCACACGGAAGGACCGTGCTCGGCAGCGAAGTAGGACGCTTCGCTGTGAGGCTCGTTGTTGAGGATGATATTGATGGCGCCCTGACGGTACAGCGCCACGTTCTTGGATCGGTGATGGGCGACCTTGGTGAAGCCCATCATCTGAAACACGGGCTCAAGGACACCTGGAGCCGGCGAGGCGAATTCGATGAATTCGAAGCCCATCAGGCCCATCGGGTTTTCGTAGAGATCGGTCACGGTCTTGCTCCTGCTGAAAAGTGGAATGCACAACGGCGGGCATTACCGTTCAGCGGGAGGCGCACAGGAGATTCCCCGTACGCTGCGGGCGAGGAAGTCGCCGAATATCAACTGCAGACCGAAGATTTTCATGTAGGAAAGGTTACTCCGGCTTGTCCGATTGCGCATCAGGATGGGCGTGCTGAAACGCCGGATGCTGCAACGCCAGCGCTTCCACCCGACAGATGCGCGGGAAGGCGCTCAGGTCGACATTGAACCGGCGGGCGGCGTACAGCTGCGGCAACAGGTATGCATCTGCCAGGCCGACCTGGCCGAAACAGAATCCTTCGTCGCCGATCAGGGCTTCGACGGCAGCGAAACCCTGAGTGATCCAGTGTCCGATCCACGCGCCGACATCCCCTTCATCATGCCCCAGACCGCGCAGCCGGTTGAGTACCGCCACATTGTGCAAGGGATGAATGTCGCAGCCGATCAGCGCGGCGACTTCGCGATGCCGTGCCCGGGCCAGAAGGTCAGTCGGCAACAACGCAGGTTCCGGTGAGTGTTCTTCGAGGTATTCGATGATTGCCATGGACTGGATGACAACGTGGCCGCTGTCGAGCCTGAGGACGGGCACGCGCCCTTGCGGATTGATTGCCAGGTATTCCGGCTTGTGGTGTTCACCGCCGTCCCGGATCAGATTGACCGGAATCGCGTTGACTTCGAGCCCCTTCAACGCCAGGGCGATGCGCACCCGGTAGCTGGAGGTTGATCGGTAATAAGTGAAGAGATCCACGGGAAGGCCTGTCTTGTTGTTATTGTCGTAAACAGTTTACGCAATTCGTAAATTGCGACATTGGCCTGCGACTGTCAAGGTCAGGTCCAGCCCTCCAGTCGCAAAGTCGCGCGGACCAGCCGCTGCTCCTCGTTTTCGATCTCCCGCAGGTTGTCGCAGATGCTCTGAATGTGCGCGACGGCGGCCTTGCGCGCCTGTTCCGGCAAGCGTCCGGTGACCGCGTTATAAAGCCGCGCATGGTGCCGGTCGATCTGACGTTTCTGCGCCTCGCGGTGATAGAGGTTGTTGACCGAGGCAAATACGGTATTGAGCAACAGATCGGTGAGCGAGCGCAGCGTCTGGACGAGCACCGGGTTGTGCGACGCTTCGCAGATCGCCAGATGGAATGCGTGATCCAGGCGCGCGTGTTCGGACGCCGAAAGCGTGTGGCCATGGGCCTGCACCAGCGCATCATAAGCGCGCGTAATCAGCACAAAATCGGCGTCGGTGCCGCGCAAGGCCGCCAGCCGCGCCGATTCGCCCTCCAGCAGGCTTCGCACCTCGAACAGGTCGTAGAGCGTGCGCGGTTGTGAGGCGAACAAGTGCATCAGCGGAGACGACGCGTTCAGCCCCAGCCCGCCCATCTGCGCGACGAACGAGCCCTTGCCCTGCTGCGTTTCGATGATGCCTCGGGCACGGAGCAGCTTGAGACCTTCGCGCAGCGCGGTTCGGGAAACCCCCAGTTTTTCGGTCAGACGACGCTCGGACGGCAACAGCTCACCGACCTTGAGCACGCCATCCACGATCAACCGCTCGATGCGCTCACTGACGACATCGGCGACTTGCGGCGCGCGGGTGCTGGTACTGCCTTCCATCCCTCTCTCCCTGCATGACGGCTGGACCCCAGCGCTGGCACACACGCTGCCCGCAGCCAGGACCACTGGTATGACCAGCGGCATCGAACAAATATCTGCCAAATCCTTAACGATCTATCTGACTGATCTGCATGATCTTTTCAAAATAGAACGGTGCAAACGCCCAGAAAAACTGGTTCGACCAGTGCGTTCTCACATGGACAGTAGCGACCGCAGGGCCAATGATGCAAGTCAGCCGTGAAACGTTCTGCATCAGAACAGGCCTCATATAAAAACAAGACAGGGTTGCAAACCCATCATGAATATTCTGTACGACGAACGCGTCGATGGCGCGTTGCCTGCCATCGACAAGGCGCAGCTGCTGCAAGCGCTGCAGACGCGACTGCCCGACCTGGACCTCCTCCATCGAGAGGAAGAATTGCGTCCCTACGAATGCGACGGGCTTTCGGCTTATCGCACCACGCCCATGCTGGTGGCGCTTCCCGAGCGCGTCGAGCAAGTGCAGACGCTGCTCAAGGTCTGCCACGAGCGCGGCGTTCCGGTGGTCGCCCGCGGCGCCGGCACGGGGTTATCCGGCGGCGCTCTGCCGCTGGAGAAAGGCGTGTTGCTGGTCATGGCCCGCTTCAACAAGATTCTGCACATCGACCCAGCCGGACGCTTTGCCCGCGTGCAGCCAGGCGTGCGCAACCTGGCCATCTCCCAGGCCGCCGCGCCTTTCGACCTTTATTACGCGCCCGACCCGTCCTCGCAGATCGCCTGCTCGATCGGTGGCAATGTCGCGGAAAACGCTGGCGGCGTGCATTGCCTGAAATACGGCCTGACCGTGCATAACCTGCTCAAGGTCGACATCCTCACCGTCGAAGGCGAACGCATGGTGCTCGGATCGGATGCGCTCGACTCGCCGGGCTTCGACCTGCTGGCGCTGTTCACAGGTTCCGAAGGCATGCTCGGGGTCATCACCGAAGTGACCGTCAAGCTGTTGCCCAAGCCGCAGGTCGCCCGCGTGCTGCTGGCGGCATTCGATTCGGTGGAAAAAGCCGGTCGCGCGGTGGCCGACATCATCGCTGAAGGCATCATCCCCGGTGGCCTGGAAATGATGGACAACCTGGCCATTCGCGCCGCCGAAGATTTCATCCACGCAGGCTACCCGGTAGACGCAGAAGCGATTCTGCTGTGCGAACTGGACGGTGTCGAAGCCGACGTTCACGACGATTGCGACCGCGTCCGCGCGGTCCTGCAAAAGGCCGGCGCTACTGAGGTGCGGCAGGCGAAGGACGAGGCCGAGCGCGTGCGTTTCTGGGCGGGCCGGAAAAACGCGTTTCCTGCGGTGGGCCGATTGTCGCCGGACTATTACTGCATGGACGGCACCATTCCACGTCGGGAACTGCCGGGCGTGTTGAAGGGTATTTCAGCGCTGTCCGAAGAGTACGGCCTGCGCGTGGCGAACGTGTTCCACGCCGGCGACGGCAACATGCACCCGCTGATTCTGTTCGATGCCAACCAGGCGGGCGAACTGGACCGCGCCGAAGCGTTGGGCGGGAAAATTCTGGAACTGTGCGTCAAAGTCGGCGGCAGCATCACCGGTGAGCATGGTGTCGGGCGAGAGAAAATCAATCAGATGTGCGCGCAGTTCAACAGCGACGAACTGACCCTGTTCCACGCCATCAAGGCGGCGTTCGACCCCAGTGGCCTGCTCAATCCCGGCAAGAACATTCCGACGCTCCATCGTTGCGCGGAGTTCGGCGCGATGCACGTGCACATGGGCAAGCTGCCCTTCCCTGAACTGGAGCGTTTCTGATGAGTGCCGAACGCCAACCACAGACCCGCACGCCGGACCGCGATGCCAGCGACGTGTTGCTGGAGCAAGTCAGGCAGGCCATCGACCTCAGCCTGCCGCTGCGCATCCAGGGCGCGAACAGCAAGGCGTTTCTCGGCCGCGAGGTGGCCGGCGAGGTGCTCGACACCCGCGCGCATCGCGGCATCGTCACCTATGACCCGACGGAGCTGGTGATCACCGCACGCGCCGGCACCCCGCTCAGCGAACTGAATGCCGCGCTCGACGAGGCCGGGCAGATGCTGCCGTGCGAACCCCCCACGTACAGCGACGGCGGCATCGGCGACGCCACGGTCGGCGGCATGATTGCAGCCGGGCTCTCCGGGCCTCGGCGCCCATGGGCGGGCTCGGTGCGCGACTTCGTCTTGGGCACACGGGTGATCACCGGCCTGGGCAAGCACCTGAAATTCGGCGGCGAGGTGATGAAAAACGTCGCGGGCTATGATCTGTCGCGCCTGATGGCGGGCAGCTTTGGCTGCCTTGGGCTGATCACCGACGTCTCGCTGAAAGTTCTGCCCAAGCCGCGCCTGTGTACCAGCATTGCGCTGGAAATGGACGGCGCACGCGCCCTCGCCCGCCTCGCCGAATGGGGTCAGCAGCCGCTGCCGATCAGCGCCGCAAGCCATGATGGACGCGTGCTGCGCCTGCGCCTCGAAGGCGGCGAAGGTTCGGTGGCCGCCGCCCATGATCGTCTCGGCGGCGAGTCGATCGACCCGGCTTACTGGCGGGACCTGAACGCACACCGGCTGGACTTCTTCACCGACGGCCGACCGTTATGGCGTCTTTCGCTGCCCACTCACACCGCGCTGCTGGCCGTACCGGGCGAGCAATTGATCGATTGGGGCGGCGCGCAACGCTGGCTGAAATCCGACGCGGGCGGCGAAGACATCCGACGCATCGTCAATGCAGTGGGTGGTCACGCCGTCTGCTACAGCCATGGCCTGGACGACAGCCCCTTCCAGCCCTTGGCGGAGCCGCTTCTGCGCTATCACCGCCAGCTCAAGGCACAACTCGATCCGCACGGGATATTCAACCCCGGCCGAATGTACGCGGAGATCTGATCATGCAGACGACCCTGAGCGAACACGCCAAAAGCCTGCCCCGTGGCGAAGAAGCCGAGAGCATCCTGCGCAGCTGCGTGCACTGCGGATTCTGCAACGCCACCTGCCCGACCTATCAACTGCTGGGCGACGAGCTCGACGGCCCACGCGGCCGGATCTACCTGATCAAGCAAGTGCTGGAGGGCAAGGAGGTCACTGAAAAAACCCAGTTGCACCTGGACCGTTGCCTGTCCTGCCGCAACTGCGAAACCACCTGCCCGTCCGGCGTCGACTACCACAATCTGCTGGACATCGGCCGGGCGGTAGTCGACGCAGCCGTGCCGCGCCCGATGGGTCAGCGCATGCTGCGAGAAAGCCTGCGCGCGGTGGTGCCCAATGCCGGGCTGTTCAAGGCGCTGACGCAGATGGGCAATTCGTTTCGCCCGCTGCTGCCGAGCCGCCTGAAGGACAAGCTGCCGGACCACCTTCGTGCTCCCGGGTTGCGCCCGACGCGGCAACACGCCCGGCAGATGCTGATTCTGGAAGGCTGCGTGCAGCCCGGTCTGTCCCCCAACACCAACGCTGCCACGGCGCGGGTGCTGGATCGACTGGGTATCACGGTCAAATCGATCGCCCAGGCGGGTTGCTGCGGCGCCGTGGATTACCACCTCAACGCTCAGGAGCAAGGCTTGCAGCGCGCGCGTCAGAACATCGATGCGTGGTGGCCCGCCGTACAGGCTGGCGCCGAAGCGATCGTGCAGACGGCCAGCGGTTGCGGGGCGTTCGTCAAAGACTACGGGCACTTGTTGCGTGACGACCCGGCATACGCCGAGAAAGCCGCCCGGGTCAGCGCGCTGACCAAGGACCTGGTTGAAATCATGCGGGCCGAGCCGCTGGAAAACCTTGGCGCCTGCACCAGCCAGAAACTCGCCTTCCACTGTCCGTGCACGTTGCAGCATGCGCAAAAACTGGGGGGCGCCGTGGAAGCGGTGCTCACCCGGCTGGGTTTCAATCTGACCGCCGTGCCCGACAGTCACTTATGCTGTGGCTCGGCCGGGACGTACTCGATCACCCAGCCCGAATTGTCGAAACGGCTGCGCGACAACAAGATGAATGCCCTGGAAAGCGGCAGCCCGGACGTTATCGCGACCGCCAACATCGGCTGCCAGACCCACTTGGCCGGCGCCGGCCGTACGCCTGTCAAGCACTGGATCGAACTCATCGAGGACGCGCTGCATCAAACCTGATCGCGCGCGGCCTTGACCCTCTTACCCCGTTCTTGCTCAGGAGAGCTGCATGAAAACCAAATCCGTACTGACCCAGACCGAAGTCACCCAGATCCTCGCCGTTGCCCGCGCCGAAGCCCAGAACAACGGCTGGGCGGTTGCCATCGCCGTGACCGACGACGGCGGCCATTTGCTGGGCTTCGAGCGTCTGGACGGCTGCGCGCCGATCGGTGGCTACATTGCCATCGAAAAAGCCCGTACCGCAGCGCTTGGCCGACGCGAATCCAAAGGCTACGAAGAAATGGTCAACGGCGGCCGCACAGCCTTCGTCACGGCCCCGCTGCTGACATCGCTGGAAGGCGGCGTGCCGGTCATCGTCGCCGGCGAAACCGTTGGCGCGGTGGGCGTTTCCGGCGTCAAGGCCGATCAGGATGCGCAGGTCGCCAAGGCCGGGGTTGCCGCGGTCAATGCCGGTTAACAGCAACAGATATCCTCTGTAGGAGTGAGCTTGCTCGCGATAGGGTTGGACCAGACACCCTTTTTACGAACAGGTTGCGATCGCGAGCAAGCTCACGCCTACAGGTCGCATGACACACAATTCATGATGGAGAGCCCGAGATGACCGAATTCGTCAACTGCCACAACCTCAAAGTTGCGGCCAATCTGAAACGCTTCGTCGACGAGGACGTGCTTCCCGGAACAGGGCTGAACCCGGACGTGTTCTGGGCCGATTTCGATTCGCTGGTGCACGACCTCGCACCCATCAACCGGGAGTTGCTGGCTGAGCGCGACCGTATCCAGGCGCAACTGGACAAGTGGCATAAATCCAACCCGGGCCCGGTCACCGACATGCCTGCCTACATCGCCTTTCTCGACTCCATCGGCTACTTGCAGCCGGTGCCCGCCGAGGTCAAGGCCACCACCAGCAAAGTCGACATCGAGGTCAGCGAACAGGCCGGTCCTCAGCTCGTGGTGCCGGCAGCCAATGCCCGCTACGCCCTGAACGCCGCCAATGCGCGCTGGGGTTCGCTGTACGACGCGTTGTACGGCACCGACGCGATTTCCAGCGCCAACGGCGCCGAAATCAAGGCCGGCTACAATCCGCTGCGCGGCGCCAAGGTCATTGCCTTTGCCCGCGCCCTGCTCGATGAAGCCGCGCCACTGGCGTCCGGCTCTCACGTTCAGGCACAGGCCTATGCCGTCGACAGTGGCGAGCTGCTGGTGACCCTCGCCGACGGCAGCCAGTCGCGACTGGCGCAACCGGAAAAGTACGTTGGTTATCAGGGCGAGCCGCGGCAGCCGACCGCCATTCTGCTGAAGAATCACGGCCTGCACATCGAGATCCAGATTGACCCCGCCAGCGCCATCGGCAGCACCGATCCGGCAGGCATCAAGGACCTGCTGCTCGAAGCGGCGCTGTCGACCATCATCGACTGTGAAGACTCAGTCGCGGCGGTGGACGCCGACGACAAGCTGGTGATCTACCGCAACTGGCTCGGCCTGATGAAGGGCGATCTCACCGAAGAACTGGTCAAGGGCGGCAAGACCCTCACTCGCCGCCTGAATGCCGACCGCGAATACACCGCCGCCGATGGCAGCCACATCACCCTGCACGGCCGCTCGCTGCTGTTCATTCGCAACGTCGGCCACCTGATGACCAACCCGGCAATCGTGTATGACGGCAACAAGGAAATTCCCGAAGGCATTCTTGATGGCGTGATTACCAGCCTGATCGCGCTCCATGATTTGCACAATCGCGGCAACTCCCGCGCGGGCAGCGTGTACATCGTCAAGCCGAAGATGCATGGCCCGGCCGAAGTCGCTTTCGCCGATCAGCTGTTTGCGCGCATCGAAGACGTCCTGAAGATCCCGCGCAACACCCTGAAAATGGGCATCATGGATGAAGAGCGGCGTACCAGCGTCAACCTCAAGGCGTGCATTCACGCCGCGTCGGCGCGGGTGGCGTTCATCAATACCGGGTTCCTGGATCGCACCGGCGACGAGATGCACACCTCCATGGAAGCCGGCCCGATGCTGCGCAAAGGCGACATGAAGGCCACGCCGTGGATCAAGGCTTACGAGCGCAGCAACGTGCTGGTCGGTCTGGCCTGCGGCTTGCGCGGTCGGGCGCAGATCGGCAAGGGCATGTGGGCGATGCCGGACCAGATGGCCGACATGCTGGAGCAGAAGATCGGCCATCCCAAGTCCGGTGCGACAACCGCCTGGGTGCCCTCGCCGACTGCCGCGACGCTGCATGCGCTGCATTACCACAAGGTCGACGTGAAAGCCGTGCAGCAGGAACTGGAAAAAGTCGATCTGGACAGCGTCAGCGAGGAAATCCTGCTGGATCTGCTGAGCATCCCGGTGGTGACAGAAGCGAAATGGACCGACGACCAGATCCGCGAAGAAGTCGAGAACAATGCGCAAGGGCTGCTCGGTTACGTGGTGCGCTGGGTCGAGCAAGGCGTCGGCTGTTCGAAGGTGCCGGACATACATAACGTCGGCTTGATGGAGGACCGTGCGACCTTGCGTATTTCAAGCCAGCACATCGCCAACTGGCTGCGCCACAAAGTGATCGACGATCATTACGCGCTGGAAACCCTCAAGCGCATGGCCAAAGTGGTGGACAAGCAGAATGCGGGGGATGCGGCGTACAAACCGATGACCGAGAACTTCGACAAGTCGGTGGCGTTCCAGGCCGCGTGCGCGCTGGTGTTCAAGGGTCGGGAGCAACCAAGCGGCTACACCGAGCCGTTGTTGCACGAATTCAGGCTGGCGTTCAAGCAAGAAGCCTGATCGACGAAGAACGGTCCGGCGTAAAGCCATAGATGATCGTGCCCACGCTCTGCGTGGGCATGCATCATGTGACGCTCTGCGTCACCACGGCTGGACGCAGAGCGTCTAGGGCGGCGTTACCACGCGGAGCGTGGGAACGATCAGATCCGGTGTTACTGACTCACCGCTTTCGCCACCGTCGTACCCCCCCAGAAGCTTCTACAGAGTTGTGCCCCCCCTTGAAATCCGGGCGGTCAGGTGATCAGAGTCAGGTACTCTCCCGCACCACCAATTCAAAGCCCAGGTCTACCTGCGCGTCCTGCACGTTGCCATCGAGCAGACCGAGCAGCAATTGCGCGGCGCGTTGACCAACCTGTTCACGCGGGGTGCGGATCGAGGTCAGGCGCGGAACCATGTGTGCCGAGCCCGGCAGGTCATTGAAACCGATCAGCGACACCTGCTGCGGAACCTTGATGCCGCGCCGCAACGCTTCCAGCGCCGCACCCTGAGCCAGGTCGTCATTACAGAAAAATACCCCGTCAACGTCAGGATGCTCGGACAGCAGCCGGGCGAACAGTTCGCCTCCCAGACCGATCGACGAGGGCAACGGCGAAGCCATCTGCAGCGTCTCGTCGTACAGCCCCTCCTCTTGCAGGGCGCTGCGGAAACCCGCACCGCGCTGAATCACCCGAGGGTCAAGCTGCGCCGACACATACGCCAGGCGCCGACGCCCGCGACTCAGCAGGTGCCGTGCGGCCTCGGCTCCCGCTTGCTGTTGCGAGAAGCCCACGCAAGGTTCCGCGCGTCCGGGATCGAGTTCCATCATGTGAACGCAGGGCACGCCGCTGGCCGCCAGCAGCTGTTGCGCGGCGACGCTGCGATCGAAACCGGTGAGCAGGATGCCCCGAGGCCGGTTCGCCAGGTGGCTGCGCAGCAGGTTCTCTTCTTCCACGGGCGAGTAGTGATAGTTGCCGATCACCACCTCCAGCCCGCGAGGGCGCAACACATCCTGAATGGCTTCAAGGGTTTCGATGAACAACTGGTTCGACAGCGACGGCACCAGCACCACCACCGACTGACTTTGCGAGGAAGCCAATGCGCGGGCGGCAGGGTTGGCGACATAGCCTAGACTCTGCGCAGCGGCACGCACTTTCTCCACCAGTTCCGGCGCCACCGTGGCCACGCCACGCAGTGCTCTGGAGGCCGTGATAGGCGATACGGCGGCCAGTCTGGCGACTTCGTTGAGCGTGGGACGACCGGTGGAGCGGGAACCAATGCGTGTCATGCGTTGCCAACTGATTGGAAGGAAAAGCCGAAGGGGTTGCGATTGTGTCAGATGGGCTCTAAGGTAGCGCTATCTCACGGAGGCCCGCAACTTTCTTCGGCCATTTCAAAGGCTGGGGTCGATGCATCTCATGGATCAGCGAGATACCCATAACAATGACTACACCCGGAAACAGACGTGCCGGACTTGCACACCATTCGGCAAAGACAGCGCTGTCTTCGGGACGAGGTTTTTATGACTACTGCTCCACATGCTATTTCCGCCGTCGTGGTAATGGGTGTTTCCGGCTGCGGCAAAAGTGCCGTCGGCGCTGAGATTGCCAAGAACAGCGGCGGTCGCCTCATCGAAGGCGATGCGTTTCATCCTCAGGCCAACATCGACAAGATGAGCGCTGGCCATCCCCTCAACGACGAAGACCGTGCCGGCTGGCTGACTCGCCTGGGCGAAGAAGTTGCCAGCGCGCTGCGTAATGGCGAAAAGCCGATCCTGACCTGCTCCTCCCTCAAGCTCATTTACCGTGACCGCCTGCGCGCTGCCGTGCCGGGCCTGGGTTTCGTGTTTCTGGAGCTGACCAAAGAGCTGGCCACCGAACGCTGCTCGCATCGCCCGGGGCATTTCATGCCGGCAAGCCTGGTGGACAGCCAGTTCGCCACGCTCGAACCGCCTTATGGCGAAGACCGCACGCTGGTCGTGGACGCCACCAAGTCCATCGAACAGATCGGCATCGACGCGGCTTCCTGGTGGAAGTCTTCACACACCCCATCTGCCACCGCCCTCACCGGCTCCTGATCCTGGATCCGGCGTGAGCGACAAAGATAGCGCTGTCTTATTCGTACACAAGGCAGTGAACAACAGCGCTGAGCAGTAGCTCCAAAAAAACAAAATACAACGGAGAGACACCCCATGTTCGGTATGACTCAAGACACGTATCTGCTGGTCGATGCGTTGGTGACCATCGTCGGCCTCGTGCTGCTGATCACCAAGTTCAAAGTCCACCCTTTTATCGCACTGACCATCGCTGCAGGTTTTCTCGGGCTGACCTCCGGAATGCCCGTCGATAAAGTCATGAAATCGTTCCAGGACGGCTTCGGCGGCGTGCTTGGCTTCGTCGGTATCATCCTCGGCCTGGGCACCATGCTCGGCAAGCTGATGGCTGACTCGGGCGGCGCTGACCAGATCGCACAGACGCTCATCCGTCGCTTCGGCAAGGAACGCGTTCACTGGGCCATGATGTTTTCGGCGTTTCTGGTGGGTATCCCGCTGTTCTTCGAAATCGGCTTCGTGCTGCTGATCCCGCTGGTGTTCATCGTCGCGCGTCGCAGCGGCGTGTCCATCGTCAAGATCGGCATCCCGCTGCTGGCCGGCCTGTCCGCGGTTCACGGCCTGGTGCCTCCGCACCCGGGCCCGCTGCTGGCCATCGGCATCTTCAACGCTGACATCGGCAAGACCATTTTCTACGGTCTGATCGTTGCGTTTCCGACCGCGATCATCGCCGGTCCCATCTTCGGTAAATGGATCGCGAAGCACATTCCCGGCAACCCGTCCAAAGACCTGATGGACCAGATCGCCAAGGAATCGACCAACGAGAACCTGCCCAGCTTCGCCATCACGCTGGTGACGATCCTGCTGCCGGTTTTCCTGATGCTGCTCAAGACTTTTGCCGACGTGGCGCTGCCTAACGGCCACATCTTCCGCATCTGGATGGACTTCATCGGTCACCCGATCGCGGCCCTGCTGTTTGCCTTGCTGCTGGCGTTCTACACCTTCGGCTCGGCGCGTGGTTTCAGCCGCGAGCAGATCATCAAGCTGCTGGACCAGAGCCTGGCGCCTGTGGCTGCGATCGTGCTGATCGTCGGCGCTGGCGGCGGCTTCAAGCAAATGCTGGTGGACAGCGGCGTCGGCAACCTCATCGGCCACATGGCCGTGCAGGCGCAGATTTCGCCGATTCTGCTGGCGTGGCTGGTCGCTGCGGTGATTCGCGTTGCCACCGGTTCTGCAACCGTGGCCACCATCACCGGTGCCGGTATCGTGGCGCCGGTCGTCGCGATGGTGCCGGGCGTCAACCGCGAACTGCTGGTGCTGGCGACGGGCGCAGGCTCGTTGATCCTGTCCCACGTTAACGACGCCGGGTTCTGGCTGGTCAAGCAGTACTTCAACATGACCGTCGTTGAGACCCTGAAGACCTGGACGGTGATGGAAACCATCCTGTCGGTGGTCGGCATCATTCTGATCATGCTGTTGTCGCTGGTGGTCTGATTCTCTGACCGCTGCACCCATGCCCACCCTCGCGGTGGGCATGTCGTTTCCGGAGTCGCCAACGCCCCACTGCCAAGCCTGCGCTCATCCCCGCCTCGACGCCTCGTCGCCCCTCCGCGCTTTGTACGCATCCGGATACACGGCTTTGCGGGCAGTCTGTCGAAGATTCGACTAAAGTTATGCCACTTTGCCTCTACGCGATTCGGAACTCTCCTACACTGCGTAAAGAGATGTCGCACTGGGCAATCTAAGAAAAATTTCATGGCCGCCCGGCACGAGTTCTTTGCAATAAATGCGAAAGGAGTGTGCAATAGGCGCCGCCCCGGATCTGGCTATCAGAGTCATAGCCAATTCCGACGGGGATTTAGAGCCACGAACAGGCAAAATTCGCATGCCGGTTGGCCTCGGGAGAAACCCTATCAATGACAAGAAGATGATCCTGGGGAATTAAATTCGTACCAATGGCGTCATACTGATGGACGCATTTGGATGCACTCGGCAATTACCACCACCCAAAGGCTAACGCCAGCCTCCTGGTAGAGGCGCTTCAAGAGGCCATCAAGGAAAAGATTATGTTGATACTCACCCGCAAAGTCGGCGAAAGCATAAACATTGGTGACGAAATCACCGTTACCATTCTGGGCGTACAGGGCCTGCAAGTCCGGCTCGGGATTAACGCTCCGAAAGATGTTTCGGTACACCGTGAAGAAATCTACAAACGCATCAAGGCCGAGACCGCACCTGATCAGGAACCTCAATGAACCACCCGGTTCATACTATTCCGACACTGCCAGCAGCCCGCAGCTGCTGACACTCAAAAAAACGGCGCCCATCACGGCGCCATTTTTTTTGCCTGTAAGTTGGATCCATCCGACTGCTCTTTCGGCAACTAACAATGCCAGCCAAAAGGCACTTGCGCAGCCAGGGCAACTGCTCTGAATCGCACTTTGCAACCCGTCTAGTTCGCACTAAAGGGCGGACGCGGTATTGATACGCAAATAAAAACGGCCAGCTTCCACTGGAAGCCAGCCGCGCTGTGTATGCGAATTATTCTGATTAGCCCGGGTATTCCAGCTGTTTGACGATCTTGTCCTTGGCCAGCAAGCGCTTTTCTTTCAGCTTCTTGAGGTCATCATCGGAAATGCTGGCCGAAGGTCCCTTCTCCGCCTTGACGATGTCGGCGTCAAGCTCGTCGTAATCGTTGACCAATTGATTGAGCTTAGGATCACTGCCGCGTTTTTTGACTAACTCTTCTTTGTCGATTTTCAGATCTGCGAGCAAATCGTGCTTGACCGGCATGGGACTCTCCTGTGCTTGGCTGATGTTGAATTATTGAGGGTAGCCCAGCACAAAGGTTCGGCGTTTTTCGTCCGCGCACGATCCGTGCGTCGAGCATGCCCATGCATCGGCAGGCGTCGCGTCGCATTTTGACATGCACAATCCTGTTCAAGCGGCTACGGTGTGATCCACAACAATTTGAAACCCCATCAAGGATCGACACATGACTCTTCCTTTCTCTCGCTCCCTCATCGCCTCCGCCCTGACGCTGGGCCTGGTCATCGGCATGGCGACGCCCGCGCTGGCAGAGCCTGACAAAAAGGTGCAGGCCGACGCTGAACAGTACAAGGATGAGGCGCTCAAGCTGCTGGAGCGGCTGGTCAATATCGACACAGGCTCCGGCTACGAGCCTGGCTTGACCCAGGTGCGCGGCATCGTCGTCGACGAGCTGAAAAAACTCGGCGCCAGCATCGAGACCTTCCCCAACACCGCACCGGACAAAAGCAGCCACGTCGTCGCCACGCTCAAGGGCACCGGCAAAGCGAAGATTCTGTTGATGGCCCACATGGACACGGTCTTCAAGGAAGGTTCGGCCGCTGCCCGCCCCTTCCATATCAAAGACGGTCGCGCCTACGGGCCAGGCGTGATGGACGACAAGGGCGGGATCGTCGCCGGCCTGTATGCGCTGAAAATCCTCAAGAACCTCGACTTCAAGGACTACGCGCAGATCACTTTCCTGCTCGATGCCAGCGAAGAGACCGGGTCGACCGCCGCCACCGAGTTAATCCAGAAGGTCGCCCGGCAGCACGATGTCACGCTGAACCTTGAGCCGGGCCGTCCCGCCGATGGCCTGGTGGTGTGGCGCAAAGGCAGCGCGACCGCTGTGGTCGAGGTCAAAGGCAAGGCCTCCCATGCCGGCGTCGCCCCGGAACTGGGGCGCAACGCGGCGATGGAAGTCGCCCACCAGATTCTGCAACTGGGCAAACTGGGCGACGCCGAGAAAAAGACCACGATCAATTTCACCGTGCTCAACGCCGGCGACCGGGTCAACGTGATTCCGGATCAGGCCACCGCCAAAGGCGATGTGCGCGCTGCGGTGCCCGAAGAGTTCGACCGCATCGAGAAGGACCTGGCGCGGGTCTCGGCCGACAAGCTGATCCCGGAAACCGAGGTGACGACTCGCCTGGAGCGTGGGTTACCGCCGATGCCGCAAACCGCCGAATCCGACCGGCTGGTCGACATCGCGCAGAACATCTATGGCGAGATTGGCCGCAAGCTAACCATTGAAGGCAGCGGCGGCGCGGCGGATGCCAGCCTGTCGGCGGGTGTCGGCGTGCCCACCCTCGACGGCTTCGGCATCGTCGGCGGCAACATTCATACGCCTGAGGAGTACGCCGAGGTAGAAAGCGTGTCGCCGAGGATCTATCTGCTGACGCGGATGATCATGGAGCTGACGAAGCAGAAAGGCTGATGCTCCGCCCCGCCGACTGACGATGCGTTATTCGATCGCGACGCGATCCTGCCAGACAAGTCTGCGCGATGAGGCAAGACGCGCCGCGAGTGAATGCGCGGCGCGCCGGCGCTGCGACACGGCCTATGCGTGTTCGCGTTCCCGCCGCGCTTCGTATGCGCGCAGATGCAGATAGACCACATCCAGAGCACTCAAGCCGCCGGGCGCAGGCGCGTCCTGCTGTGGACGCCGCGCAATCATGTCGCCAATCACGTGCTCAACCTCGATCGGCGCGTGGCGCTCGATGTCCCGGAGCATTGACGCGGTCATCTTTGAACCCGGAGTTGTCAGCATCTTCCGAAAACGTTGCAGCACTTCGCTGCGTATCGGGTAGCCCGCGTGCTGCGCGACGCTCGCGCACTCCGTCAGAAGACCGATGATGAACGCTTCGCCGCCGCTGGCGATGACATCACCGATACTGGCGCGCATCGACCCGGTGACGCCGGCACCTGTCGCTATAAAGCACCATTTTTCCCACATCTCCTGAACGATCTGCTGACTCAGGCTGGAATCGAATCCCGCGTCGGCCAGCGCTTCTGCGACCTTGAGGATGCGCGGCGTCAGGGCGCCACTCAACTCACCGAACGACAATTGATTGGTGTCGTTCAAATGCAGGATCGCTCCGGACGCATCACGGTCCAGCGAGATCAGGCATTGCCCACCCAGTACGTTATCGGGCGTGAAGCGTGTGCCCAGCCGGTCCAGATGAGCCATGCCGTTGAGCAGCGGCAAGATCAGCGTGTCCGGGCCTACTGCCGGCGCGAAGGCATCCATGGCGGCGTCCAGGTCCTGAGCCTTGCAACTGAGCAGAATCAGGTCGAACGTCTCATCCAGCAGTGCCGCCAACCGATGCGGCGGCGAGGGGTACAGAATGTTTCCCAGCGGGCTGCGAACGATCAGGCCGTCACGGTCCAGCTCCTCCGATCGGCCCTGGCGCACCAGAAACGTCACGTCACGCCCGGCTTCGAGCAACCGCCCGCCGAAATAACCGCCTATTGCACCCGCGCCCACGATCAAAATACGCATGTCCTGTCAGCCCTTGTTGATGAACCGGAGAGGGTCGAGCCCCCAGAATAGATGACCGGACAGACTCTAGCCAAAAGCAGGATGACAACCAACATATAGATGAACGGATCCGAACACAGGCAAAAAAAATCCCGGAGCGCCAAGGCGGTCCGGGAAAGCTACTGCAAGGAGAGTCAGGATTGCGCGTTGACCATCGCAGGCCACAGAAACGGTTGCCGTTCTTCGTTGCGGCTTGGCACTGCGACCAGCAGACGTCCCAGGCTGACCGGCTGAGCCAGCGGGACCTGCAAGCGTTCAAGCACTGCATCGATCACGGCCCTGCTGGCGTCGTTGTGGAACTGCCAGACGCCATAGATCCGACCGTCGAACGACGCCTCGCTGCCCAGCCGGGGATCGACGCCCAGGCCTGCGCCCAGCCCGAAAAGATGCAGCCCGTGCAAGCGCTGACCCGAAGCGTCCATCGGACAGCCGCAAGGGTCTGAATCCAGTCCGCCCTTGACCTCCAGCAGATTGATCGGGCTGCCATTGGCATGGCTCAAGGCGGGCAGCAAAGGCTGATAACCGGTGCACTGGACGACGAATTCCGACTCCGCCAGGGCCTCGCGAGCGCGCTCGTAGTGATCGGCAGGACCGTTGTCGGTCTGCAGTAGCTGCACACGCACGCCGGTCTTGCCGATGTGCCCGTTGGCCAGCGCCTCGCGCCCGACATCCAGCGCACGATAGCGCAAGCCGCCCGAGCGATTGACCCTGCCGGAAACCGGGCACACATCGCGCTGCGGATCGAACACATAACCGGCGTCCGTTGCCGCTTGTGCGGTCTCGTAAAACAGCCGGACCGGCGAGCGATGAACCAGCGTCACTTCCTTCAGCCCCGCGAATTCCAGCGCATCGGCAAGATTCTCGAGCACCGAGAAGGCGCTGTGTGAGCCACCCACGACGCTGATTCGCCCCTTTCGCGCCAGTGTCGACGCAAACAGGTCGCGCAGCTGAACGGCGTTCATGCGCAACAGGGCATCGGCGCTTTGAATCCTCGCCGAGGGCGCGATGGCCAGGCCTTGGTCCGCCAGGCCGTTCAGCAGGTGTTGAGGATCCTGACGACCGCCGAGATTAAGCACGACGGCGCGGCAACGAATACGCCGCGTGCGCCCTTCCGATTCGACCCACACCTGATATTCATCGCCCTCGTGCACGACTTCAGTGATCGTGGTGCTGCTCCAGAGCTTAACGCCGTAATGCTCGACGATGAAATCCAGCACCAGGGTCGACGCTTCCGCCAGCAGTTGCGCCACGTCCGCCAGCTGCGGGGCACTCTGCGCCTGCCGCCGGATCCGCCAGTACGCCGGTGAATGCTCCAACGGCTCGAAGACGTCACGCAGCGCCGGGTCGCGCAGACAATCCAGGAACACATCACCCACCGAGTTGGCAGTGATCCGGTATTGCCCCAGACGACCTGTGCCGGGCGTCGGGCTGGCATCGACAATAATCAGGCCTTCCTTGGCTAGTTCAGGCATGGTCCCACTTTTCAATGCATTGAAAAGCAATCCCATACCCGCTGGTCCTGCGCCTCCCACTACACAACCGCAGACGGTTTCCAGATGATCTCCATACATAATCATGACTCCAAACTTGGTCGATGCATTAGCGCAGCCCGGAACCGTCCCGCCCCGGTAATAACAGGAACCGCGACAGCCCACCCCGATGCGATGTTTTTAAATGTCGAACTTGATACAAACAGCAACTTGCGGTTTTGCACTTAAAATAAACGCACAGCTACCGTAGCAATTGTCAGTCGAGTCAATTGCTAGGATTGGATATTTAGAAGCGGTAACCCCGATCAGGCCAGGAAGGCTCTGTTTCAAGGGTTATGTGAATACGAACGCTGATTGTCTGGCGTCGTTCAGCAGCCTTTACCGGCCCGTATGATGCGAGCTGGGATTTGCCTGTTGTCAGGGACGCTACCGCCACTTAGTCCATTTCGGACACAAGCGCTCAGTTGAACATCCGACGGCAGCGAAACAACATCCACAACGGTGAGAGGAGAAAAACCGTAAAGCGATAGTTTCAAAAAAGCCCGGAAGTGTCAAATTTTCGAGAAAAATGAATATTTGTGATTTTAGATACTTATCTCATTGTTTTTTAACGAATTTAATTTTTGACGGCGGAATTCCGCATGACCGTGTAGGCTCCATGCATTTTTAAAATAATAGCGGGTTGAAAATGCACTTTTCGGGCGGCCCAGCAAACAAGAATCGCTATCGTTAAATAAGAGAAAAAGACAAATTTCCAGCGTCTGAAAGTAAGCGTCATAAAAGTCGGTCAAAGTTGAGTGTCAACGAATAAAGCGTTTCGACAAAGCCAGCATTTTGACGTCAAGCAAGACCGTATTCATCGGCACTGCCCATCGGGCTGGAATGCAGCCTATTGCAGCGTTCCAACGCAACCGATGAACGGTTACACCCGCGGTAAAAAAAACAGAACTATTTCAACCAGATCCGTCTCCATTATCAGGCTTACGCTTACTTTTGCATGGATATAGAGGTGGCCACCATGAATGCTGATAAAAACCGTCGGTCCAGCATTGCCGAAATCGATTACTCGCGAGATACCCTGTTCGGGCCGATTCCCATGCAGGCGACGTGCCGCGTGCGGCTTGCGACTATCGAACAGGACGGCCACACGTTGCGTGAGCTGACCATCATCGGGGACGTTCCGGATTACCTGCCCAAATCAGCGATCATTCGGGTCGCGATGGATGGCCGCATTGAGGCAGGCCCGATTCGCGAGCATTACGCGATTCGCAGTGAGGGCGAGGAACAGTTCAAACTGCTCTTTGAGAATGAGCACCGTCGCCGCGTGCATTGAGGGGCCTACGTCACTCGACAGGCGTTAATCGTCATGCTTGTTTCACGGCACGCTATTGGCGCGTCTCGGTGGATGCGTGCAGGCCGTGGGTCAGAGGCAGGTCCCTGCCCTGCAGGATCAAGGTCTGATTCAAAGGCATGGGACTGAATTGCTGATCGGTGGTGTGCGAAGGTGAGAAGCCATCGACGCCGGACTGATCATCGTCGCGATAGCGCAACCCATCCAGACGAGGCGCGGTTTCCAGCACCGGATCGCCAGGCAGCAATCGCTCTCGCTCAAGCGCTGTCATGGGAGGCTGAACGCTGCCCCTGCGCGTCTCAAGATGGTTGAGCATGTAGGTGATGACTGCGACGCAGATCACCACAATACCCAACAGGCAGCCCATGCCGATCAGCGCCCTGCGGCGCACATCCAGCCGCCTTGGTGCTCTGCCGTTCGGTATCTTATGGACATCAGGCTGCGTATCCGCCATGCCTACCCCTTGTGTTCATTCTGGCCTGGAGTGCCACTCGCCGCGTAAAGATAAAAGGTCTGGGCCTGTATTGCCATACCCGTTGCACACGTGCGGCAATTGAACTAGGTATTCAAGGAAATAAACGTCGCCGTAATCGGCTCGATCATGTTGGCGAAGATTCCCGCAACTGAACGTCTTACCCGATTAAGCCCACGCGTTTGTACGCAATACGTTCCCACGCCTCCATTTTTATATCGGTTGACCACTTGTACTGCCAGAGGCCCGGTGCAAATAGGAAAAGCGCCCATAAAAATGCCCATGGCCTGCGCAGCGTCATGGGCATGGATGATGTAACGGAGTGGGTATATTGCGGCCATTCATCCCGCCAGGGCGTGAGGGAATGGCTGCAGCTCTTTGTTCAGTTCGCTTCGCAATTGCGCGATGAGTTCACACAGCGCGCGGCTGGTGTCCAGTTTGTCCAGCGAAATCCCCGAGCTGCGCAGCTTAACGTCCTGACTGACCGGGTCGATGATTTCGACGCTCATGGAGTCGGCGACCACCGAGCAATTACAACGCATAGGCAGAAAAGCACTTTCTATAATGCTTCGCAGTTCAAGATTAGACAGCGTGCATGCAATCATTGACATCCTCCCTCGGCCGGACTGCAGGAAGAACAAGTGCAGTGATGGACCGGGTTTTTATTGATTGGCTTCCATGGGATCCGCAGTGATCCTGATTCGTCAGATAAGCCTCGTGGTTATTGGCGAATACCCAATTTATACGCCTCGCCCCAAGTTGTAGCAACGTGACGAATTTGCGTGCACCGCAACGGGGTGTAATTAATCAATGAGGGAGAAAAAACGATTCATCCGCCCTGAACAACGGCAAAAAGCCGATTAATCGCAACGCCAAAGTAGCGCGTCACGATCGATCGACTCATGTTTTGTAATATTCGGGTCCGCCCGTTCGTCGCCCCACCCGCTCAGTTGCCGACGAAACGGCCCGACGATCAGGTGCGAGGCAGGCGCAGGTGAATCAATGCGACACGGGAGCCTTTCTTGTCCTGACGCTCTTCGATGGCGAAGGGCTTGAATCCCAACTTGGGATAGAACAGCAGGCCAGGCACATTGTGGTTGAAGCACGATGCCGTCAGCTCACTCGCCTCATGCTTGCCAAACGCCAACTCCATCATGCAGCCGATCATGTAGCGGCCCACGCCTTTGGAGCGCGCATGGGGGGCGATGATGACATTGCCCATCGAGCAACGTCCGCGGAAGTCGTAGCGGGAAAAGTTGGCGAACCCCACCACCTCGCCATTCAACTCGATCACCGTGTTATCGGAGCGCTGCTCAATGGCGTCCTTCAACTGCGCGGGGGTCAATGGGAACACAGCTTTGGGGAACATATAGAAGAGCTCGTCGACGCTCTGTGGCATGTCACACACGACGGGGATGTCTTTTTCTTCCAGGGGGCGATGTAGAAACATGACGGTTATCCTCTCGAAGAAACGGGCACTGGATTCAGACTATAAGACAAACGGCGCCAACGCGGCATCAATCTTGACTGCAGCGCTCTATAACGTGGCGCAGGGTGTCAATTGCTGGACGACGCGTTATCAAACACGAGTCCATATGACCTCAATTTCAGCGATTTAGTGCCGAAATGTTTCAGATACGATGTCTGAACACTAGAAAGCACACGCAACCCCCTGACAGCTCAGAACTTTTTCCCACCGGGCATAACGCCTGCGACGCCAAGGCAATTCATGCAAAATGCATGAATCCGCAAATGCCAGATCGCCTCAACCATTTGATTTATATGGATTTATTCCACAGGTCGAGACTGGCACAAGCACTGCACCGTTTCACCGCGAAGCACACATTATTCGCACGGAGCAGCACAACAATGAACGTCACCCCTGATACTTATCCTGCCGCTGTAGAAGAATCCACCAACGCCTCGGGAGTTTCCTGGGGAGCCATCTTCGCCGGTGCCGCCGGTGCCGCCGCACTTTCGCTGATTCTCGTTCTGCTGGGCTCGGGGCTGGGTTTTTCAGCCATGTCGCCATGGGCAAACGAGGGTGCCAGTGCCAAGACCATCGGGATCTCCACGGTTGTCTGGCTTGCATTGACGCAAATCATCGCTTCGGGACTTGGCGGCTATCTGGCCGGTCGTCTGCGCGTCAAGTGGTCGAACATGCACGGCGACGAAGTGTATTTCCGTGACACCGCCCACGGCTTCCTCGCCTGGGCCGTCGCTACGCTGGTGGCTGCCGTGCTGATCGTCAGTTCGGTAAGCGGCATCGTCGGCAGCGGCGTCAAGGCAGGTGCGAGCGCTGTTGCAGGCGTTGCTGGCACGGCGGCCGTGGCTGCGGGCAATGCGGCGAGCAATACCAGCAGTGACCAATACGGCTACTTCGTCGACACCCTGTTCCGTGATGACCGCCCTGCCGCTGTCAGCGACGACGCTGCTCGCGGCGTTGTCGTGCGCATCTTCACCAAGACCCTGGCCAATGATGGCCAACTGGCGCCGGAAGACCGCAACTACCTCGCTCAACTGGTCGCCCAGCGTACCAACCTGAGTCAGGCAGACGCTCAGGCGCGTGTCGATCAGGTGTATGGCCAGGCCAAGCAAGCCGTTCAGGACGCCAAGGTCAAAGCTCAACAGGCCGCCGATGCCGCCGCCAAGGTCGCCGCCATGAGCGCCCTGTGGACGTTCGTTGCACTGTTGATCGGCGCCTTCGTCGCCAGCCTCGCTGCCATCTGGGGCGGTCGTCGCCGTGACGCCGTGACCTACGTAGAAACCCGTGCCTACACCAGCACCTCAACCATCCGCTGATCAAGGAGAAGACATCATGCGTTCACTACTCTTGTGGTTCCTCGGCGTGCCGATTCCAGTGATCATTCTGATCGCGCTGTTCATGCACTGATCGAGTCGTAGACAATCCGCGCTGTGCCTTTCAGGGCCTGCGCGGATTTTTTTCGCCCAGCGTTTATCCGCCGAAACGTCTCAGGCCAACTCCATCGTCATGCGCTCTTTCATGTACGCCACCAGTGTCTGCTGCACCTGCGTCAGCAGCCGGCTGCCAGCAATCAACGCCAGTTCTCCGCCCGGCACTTGGGCGAAGCCTTCATCCGGTGTCAGTAATCGATGGTCCTGGCGCATGGCCGAAGTGGGCAACAGGCTGATGCCCAGACCGGCCGACACCGCCGCCTGAATACCGACCAGGCTCTGACTGGCGAACGCCACGCGCCAGCGACGTCCGGAAGACTCCAGCGCATGGACGATGCGATTGCGGTAAATGCACCCTTGCGGATACACCACGAGCGGGACTGGATCGTCGATCACCTGCGTATCCCGGCCCGTCACCCAATGCACCTGCTCGGGCCAACTCGCCAGCGCTGTGTCCTGCCGCTGCCCATGCCGACCGGCGAGGTCGCGCTTGACCAGTGCCAGATCGATGTCCTTGTTATCCAGCCGCGCATAAAGGTCGACGCTCAGCCCGTTGACCGTGTCCAGGCGGATGTGCGGATGTTCCCGTGCGAACCCTGACAACAGTGACATCAGGCGCTGCACATCGAAATCCTCCGGCACACCCAGTTTGACTACGCCGGTCTCGTCGTCACGGCTGAGCGAACTGTGCGCTTCCACGGCCAGTGCAACCAGCCGCCGGGCATAGCCGATCAAACGCTCACCGTCCTCGGTCAGTTGAATGTGCTTGCTCGCCCGCTGACGCAGCAACAGCGGCCGACCGAGCTGATCCTCCAGCTTGCGGATCTGCTGACTGACGGTGGACTGGGTGCGATTGACCCGCTCCCCCGCCTTGGTGAAGCCGCCGGCGTCGACCACGCAGACGAAGGTGTGCAGCAGTTCGAGATCAAACATGGGAATGAGTCACTCATTCAAGAAACGAATTATTCAAGCAATATAATTTAATTTTACGATGATCGCCATCGCTCGCAGACTCAGTTCACACCCTATAAAGAGGAACTGACCATGAGCACCCTTCCTGCCCGCCCGCGCTGGATCACATTCGATTGCTACGGCACTCTCATTCAATGGGATGAAGGGCTGCTCGACTACGTTCGGCAGTTGCTCGAGCGCAAGGACGCCCGTCTCGACGCCGACGCCTTCATCGCTGTTTACGATCGCCACGAGCACGCACTGGAGCAGACGCCGCCGCATCGTTCGTTCGCCGATATCTCGCGCCGGTCGATGGCACTGACGCTGCAGGAATCAGGCATGCCGTGTGAGCCGCAGGATGCCGAAGGTCTGATTCAGCGCATCGGTGCCATGCCGCCGTTCCCGGAAGTGCTCGGCGCATTGAAGTGGTTGAAGGATCAGGGCTTCAGCCTGTGCATCGTGTCGAACACGGACGACGACATCATTGCCGGCAACGTCGCTCAGCTCGGCGGTTACATCGATCGAGTCATCACGGCCCAGCAGGCTCAGGCCTACAAACCGGATCATCGACTGTTCCAGCATGCTCACCGGACGCTCGGCGTCGGCCTAGATGACGTGCTGCACATTTGCGCCAGCCCGCATCTGGATCTCGAAGCCGCCAAGGGCATGGGTTTTCGCTGTGTCTGGATCGACCGCGGAACCCGCCGCAAGCCATTGCCCGACTACACTCCTGACGCCACGCTGGCGGATCTGTCCCAGGTTGCGGACTACATTCGCAGCAAAGGTTGGGCGAACGAATAGGGAGAACACGATGGCACACGACTTACGCGCCAGTGATCTGCGGCCTGCACGCAACGACCGGCAGCAAGCGAACCTGAACACCGTGATGATCGAGGCCGCGAGGACCGATCTGGCCGCCAGCCTGCGCATGGCGGCGCGGCTGGGGCTGAGTGAGGGCATCTGCAATCATTTCTCGGCTCTGGTGCCGGGGCATCCGGATCTGTTTCTGGTCAACCCATATGGCCTGGCGTTCGAGGAGATCACCGCGTCCAGCCTGCTGATCTGCGACTTCGACGGCAATGTGGTCATGGGCGACGGCAAACCGGAAGCCACCGCTTTTTATATCCACGCTCGCCTGCATCTGCATAAACCCCGGGCCGTTGCGGCGTTTCACACGCACATGCCCCATGCCACGGCGCTGGCGATGCTTGAAGGTGAACCGCTGCTGTGGGCCGGTCAGACCGCACTCAAGTTTTACGGCCGCGTCGCGGTGGACGAGCACTACAACGGCTTGGCGCTGGACAACCACGAAGGCGACCGCATCGCAGCGTCGATGGGTCAGGCGGACATCGTGTTTCTCAAGAATCATGGAGTCATGGTCACCGCGCCGAGCATTGCCCAAGCCTGGGACGACCTGTATTACCTGGAGCGCGCCGCCGAAGTGCAGCTCAAGGCCATGAGCAGCGGCCGTGCGCTCAAGGCCATCGAACCGGAGATTCTGTTGCGTACGGCGCGCCAGATGAGTGAGGAAGATGCCGAAAGCGCCAGACTGCATCTGGAGAGCGTCAAGCGGATACTCACACGCACGGCGCCAGATTTTGCACACTGAGACACCGCAGCAAGCACTGTCGGCCAGCGCGCACGCGTCGTGACGGGCTGCGCTTCGTTGGCCGCGGTGGTCAATTCGAGTACGCTTCGCTGCGTTCGCACGTCAATCAAGACTGCCCCAGCGAGGCTCTGAAATGCTTTTACATGCATCGACATGGATCGAAATCGACCAGTTTCTCCAGCGCAGCCGCACGGTGGTCGTGCCGATCGGCTCCAACGAACAACATGGTCCGACCGGCTTGTTGGGCACCGACTGGATGTGCCCGCAGATCATTGCCCATGAAGCCCAGAAAAACGCCGACATCCTGATCGCTCCCACCTTCAATATCGGCATGGCGCAACATCATCTCGGCTTCCCCGGGACCATTTCCCTACGCCCCTCGACCTTCATCGCGGCCATCGGTGACTGGGTTCGCTCGCTTGCCGGGCACGGCTTCGAGAAGATCCTGTTCCTCAACGGCCATGGCGGCAATATCGCCTCGATCGAAGCGGCGTTCTCGGAGTTGTACGCCGAAGCGAGTTTCGCCAGGCGCCCAGCCGGTTTCGCGTTGAAACTGTGCAACTGGTGGGATCTGGAAGGCGTCGGCGAGCAGGCCCAGCAGCAGTTTCCGGTGGGCCATGGCTCACACGCCACGCCGTCGGAAATCGCGGTTACTCAGTGGGCCTACCCTGAGTCGATCAAAACTGCGGACTATTCGCCGCAGATCGCCCCGACCGGTCCTATTCGCGAAGCCCTCGATTTTCGCGCCCGCTTCGCCGATGGCCGCATGGGTTCGGACCCTGCACTGGCGACCCCGGAAAAAGGCGGTGAACTGGTGCGCGTTGCCGCCTTGGGGCTCGTTCAAGCGGTTGCCGCGTTCAGCCGTGAAGTCAGGCCGCAGTAAGCATCGCCGCGCTTGTCCAGCCGTCAAGCGCGCCACTCAGGCGATAAAAACGTTGAACTCGTGAGCCGAGCTGCAGCCATAGTTTCATGCGCTTTTCTCAACGGTACCGGATCGTGGCAGGCAGGGGCGCAACGGCCCTGCCCGATCCACTTGGCTGACAGGTGATATGTGAATACTTTCATTCCGGTGGACAAACTCGAGACCATCAACCTGCACGACTACCACGAAGTCTGGCTGACTATGAAGGAAGAGTGGCCTCAGGATCCGCAGACAGAACGCGAATGCCTGTGGCGTGCAGACCGCGAACTGACCACAGACGTGGAAATCGATGAGGTGTATTTCCAGAATCTGCCGCGGTTGTGGTTGAGGGTTGATCTGGAAAAGCAGGAGAAGATCGACGAGGTCAAACAGAAGCTGGAAGCGCGCGTGAAAGCGCTGGGCGTGGAAGGTGAGTTTTTCCCTAGCGAATCCCGCCAGACACCCTGCGGCGATGACGTGAACAAAGACCTGCGTAGCTGATTCTTTTGCCGCCACTGCATTGCCGTCGAACCTGAACATGACAGGATGACTGGAAATCAGCAATCGCGAGCAAGCTCACTCCAACAGGTTTTTTGGCTTTGCTCGACACTTGTCGACGCTGTATTACCTTGTAGGAGCGTGGCTTGCCCGCGATCTGGCGCACAGCGGCAGCAACATCGGATGACGCGGTATCGCTTAGCCCGGGTTTACGACGACTGCGTCGCCGATCGCGGGACAAGCCACGCTCCCACAGGATTTGCCGGTCGACACAATTCTGGCAACGCCACACATCCCCTGTAGGAGCGTGGCTTGCCCGCGATCTGGCGCGCAGCGGCAGCAGCATCGGATGACACGGTACATCAGGCAGATCGCTTAGCCCGGATTTACGACGACTGCGTCGCCGATCGCGGGACAAGCTCACTCCCACAAATTCTGCGTTCGACACAAATTCTGGCAACGCCATAAATCCCTCTAGGAGCGTGGCTTGCCCGCGATCTAGCGCGCAGCGGCAGCAACATCGGATGACGCGGTACTTCAGGCAGATCGTATGACCTAGGTTTACGACGACTGCGTCGCCGATCGCGAGCAAGCTCACTCCCACAAATTCTGCGTTCGACACAAATTCTGGCAACGCCACACATCCCTTGTAGGAGCGTGGCTTGCCCGCGATCTGGCGCGCAGCGGCAGCAACATCGGATGACACGGTACTTCAGGCAGATCGCATGACCTAGGTGTACGACGACTGCGTCGCCGATCGCGAGCAAGCTCGCTCCCACAAGTTCTGCGATCGACACAAATTCTGACAACGCCATAAATCCCTGTAGGAGCGTGGCTTGCCCGCGATCTGGCGCGCAGCGGCAGCAGAATCGGGTAACGCAGTGCATCAGGCAGACCGCATAGCCCGGATTCACGTCGCCGATCGCGGGACAAGCCACGCTCCCACGGCTAGTGCGTTCGACACAAAACCTGACAACGCCACGAATCCCTTGTAGGAGCGTGGCTTGCCCGCGATCTGGCGCGCAGCGGCAGCAGAATCGGATGACGCGGTACATCAGGCAGATCGCTTAGCCCGGGTTTACGACGACTGCGTCGCCGATCGCGGGACAAGCCACGCTCCCACAGGTTTTGCCGTTCGACACAAATTCTGGCAACGCCATAAATCTTTTGTAGGAGCGTGGCTTGCCCGCGATCTGGCGCGCAGCGGCAGCAACATCGGATGACGCGGTGTATCAGGCAGAGCACGTAGCCCGGGTTTACGACGACTGCGTCGCCGATCGCGGGACAAGCCACGCTCCCCACAGGATTTGCCGGTCGACACAATTCTGGCAACGCCACAAATCCCTTGTAGGAGCGTGGCTTGCCCGCGATCTGGCGCGCAGCGGCAGCAGAATCGGATGACGCGGTACATCAGGCAGACCGCATGACCCCGGTTTACGACGACTGCGTCGCCGATCGCGGGACAAGCCACGCTCCCACAGGTTTTGCGTTCGACACAAATTCTGGCAACGCCACAAATCCCTTGTAGGAGCGTGGCTTGCCCGCGATCTGGCGCGCAGCGGCAGCAGAATTGGATGACACGGTGCATCAGGCAGATCGCATAGCCCGGGTTTACGACGACTGCGTCGCCGATCGCGAGCAAGCTCACTCCCACAAATTCTGCGTTCGACACAAATTCTGGCAACGCCACACATCCCCTGTAGGAGCGTGGCTTGCCCGCGATCTGGCGCGCAGCGGCAGCAACATCGGATGACACGGTACATCAGGCAGATCGCATGACCTAGGTTTACGACGACTGCGTCGCCGATCGCGAGCAAGCTCGCTCCCACAAGTTCTGCGCTCGACACAAAACCCGGCAACGCCACAAATCCCTTGTAGGAGCGTGGCTTGCCCGCGATCTGGTGCACAGCGGCAGCAGAATCGGATGACGCGGTGTATCAGGCAGAGCACGTAGCCCGGGTTTACGACGACTGCGTCGCCGATCGCGGGACAAGCCACGCTCCCACAGGTTTTGTGGTGTTTTGCCAGACTGTGTCACCCCGCGAACAGGTGGGAGTGAGCTTGCTCACGAAAGGTCGTTGCATCCGCTGCACGTGTTAATCAAACGTCATTCCCCAAGGCAAGCGCGCCCGTGCAATCGGCGCAGTGCCAGCGGCCAACCCACAGCGTCCCCAAATAAGAAACAATGAGTCCCGATTTACCCTAATTGTTGCCCTCCCTTCTAATCCGTACAGTTACGTCCAAGCCAGCCAACAAGCGCGAAACGGCGCGAGCGGGCTGAACATTTCGAGACGGGCGTCGAAAGACGGCGCCCTCCGCAAACCTGAAGACCCCTGACGAATTTCGAGAGAGCCCACATGAACAACATCAAAAAAGCCCTGACCGCCACCCTCCTCGCCCTGTCCATCGGCAGTGCATTCGCCGCTGAGAACGACGTGCCTGAACATCAGACCCAGGCGTTCCTCAACGCACTGGCGGCAGGTGGCGGACGGCCTCTTGAACAAATGACGCCCAAGGATGCCCGCGCCGTACTGACTGGCGCGCAGAACTCGGTAAAAGTGGACCTCTCCGGCACCGAGGTGAGCGAGAAAACCATCAAGGCCGACAACCAGAACATCAAGCTGACCATCGTGCGTCCGGCCAAGGTGAAGGGTGAGTTGCCGGTGTTCATGTTTTTCCACGGCGGCGGCTGGGTGTTGGGCGATTACCCGACCCACGCTCGCCTGATCCACGATCTGGTGGTGGGCTCTGGGGCCGTCGCGGTGTACGTCGATTACACGCCATCGCCGGAAGCGCATTACCCGACCGCGATCAATCAGGCGTACGCCGCCACGAAATGGGTCGCCGAACACGGCAAGGAGATTAACGTCGACGGCTCGCGTCTCGCTGTGGCAGGTAACAGCGTCGGTGGCAACATGGCTGCAGTGGTCGCCTTGATGGCCAAGGAACAGAACACGCCGAAACTGCGCTTCCAGTTGCTCTTGTGGCCGGTGACCGATGCCAGCTTCGACACCGGTTCGTACCAGCAATACGCTGAAGGCCACTTTCTCACCAAGAACATGATGACCTGGTTCTGGGACAGCTATACCACCGATGCCCGCCAGCGCGCCGAGATCCATGCTTCGCCGCTGCGTGCCACGACCGACCAGCTCAAAGGCCTGCCACCGGCGCTGGTGCAGACCGCAGCTCTGGACGTGTTGCGCGATGAAGGCGAAGCCTACGCCCGCAAGCTGGACGCCGCCGGTGTCGATGTGACGGCGGTGCGCTACAACGGCATGGTTCACGATTACGGCCTGCTCAACCCGCTGAGCAACATCCCCGAAGTCAAGGCCGCCATGCGTCAGGCCGCAGGCGAACTGAAAGCTCACCTGAACTGACACAGCCCCGGCTTGCCAGTAAACGCAGCGGGTCAGTCAATCATCGATTGCCTGGCCCGCCTCGTATGGCCGGTCTTCACGCCACAGCCGCAGTCCTGACGCAGTGCAACACGATCCAGCGCAACAAACGCACATCCGTTCAAGGCTGCAACCTTGTCCGCTCTTAACATCCCGATTCGATAAAGCGAGGCGCGTCAAATGAGCAATTCCCCACGCACATGGAGTCGCCAATGCAACTTCTGGGTGGCCGCTGCCGTGGTGGTCCACACGCTGTGGACCAGCGCCGCGCCCGCCATGATGTATCCGCTTTACGCCCACCAATGGCAACTGACGCCCACCGTGACCACGCTGATTTTCGCGGTCTTCCCGGTGTTCGTCGTCGCGACGCTGGTGGTGCTGGGCGATCTCTCCGACTACATCGGTCGACGCGCCGCGATGCTGCTGGGACTGAGCGCTTCGCTGATCGGCGTGTTGCTGTTCGCCATCGCGCCAAGCGTCATCTGGTTGCTGGTCGGCCGTGCCTTCATGGGCATCGGCGTTGGCCTGTCTGCCGGTCCCTCTGCCGCCGCCGTGGTGGAATTCAGCGCACCCGGCAAAGCCAGGCTGGCGGGCGCCATCACCACCGCCGCACAGGCGTTCGGCCTGGCCGCCGCGCTGATCCTCAGCGGCGGGCTGATTCAATATGCACCCTTCCCGACCCGTTTGAGCTTCTGGGTGCTGGTCATCGTGTTGATCGCCACGCTGTACGGCGTCTGGAACCTGCCGCGCCACACCGCAGCAGAAAGTAAAAAACGCTGGTCGTTGAAGCTGCCGCAGATTCACAAGCCGCTGCGTCGCACGTTTCTGGTGTCGGTCAGCGCCGTGCTCAGCGCCTATTCGGTGGGCGCCACGATGCTGTCGCTCGGCTCGCAGATTGCCCATGACCTGATCGGCTCAAGCAATGCGCTGGTCAACGGCGGCGCGATTTCACTGTTCGCCATCGTGCTGGGGATCACCGGTATCGTCGCCAAACGCTTCGGTTCCAGGCTCTCGATCATCGCCGGTGCGAGCTTTGCGATCGCCAGTCTTGCGCTGCTGATGCTGGCCACCGCCACCCACGCGCTGTCGGTGTTCCTGTTGTCCAGCGCAGCGAGCGGTGCCGGTTACAGCCTGCTGTTCATGGGCGGCCTGAACATGATCAATGCCCGCGCGCCGATGCATCACCGCGCCGGCACCTTGTCCGCGCTGTTTCTGGTGGCGTACCTGATGCAAGGCGTCGTCGCGATGCTGCTGGGACGCGCGGCCACCGCGTGGGGGCTGGACCTGGCGATCGACGTCGGCTCCGTGGCACTGGCGGCGTTGAGCCTGGGTGCATTGTTGCTGGCGATTTATGTCCGCCAGCCCGAAGGCCCGCTGGAAGACGACGCAGCCCCCGGCGCCTGATCCGTTCTGCGGAACCACTGACACCGTCAAACGCCGCCCGTCCGATTCGGTCCGGCGGCGCTCACAAGGAATCTCCCATGCCAACGATTCACCGCTCCATGGCGCCCGCGCTCAGCTTCAATGGCGGATTCGTCGACACCATCGGCTTTCTTGCCCTGCAGGGTCTGTTCACTGCCCACGTGACCGGCAACTTTGTCACCCTCGGCGTCAGTATCGTCCACGGCACTTCCGGCGCATTGGCCAAACTGCTGGCGCTGCCGGTGTTTGCGCTGGTGGTCGGGCTTTCGCACATCGCGGCGGTCTCGATCAACCGACGCGGCCTCACGCCGTTGCGACCGCTGCTGATCCTTCACACATTGCTGCTGGCCCTGTTCGGCGTGTTTGCCGTGTGGCTCGGGCCGTTCAGCGATGGCGACAGCGCTGCGGCCTTGTTGACAGGCATGACCGGCGTCGCAGCGATGGCGATCCAGAACGCGATTTCACGCCAGCACCTCAAAGGCGCGCCGCCGACCACGCTGATGACCGGCAACGTCACTCAAGGCGCCATCGATGTGTTTGCGCTGATCGGCCTGCGCGACCCGGAGCAGCGCGCCGCGATCAGACAGCGTCTCAAACCGGTGGGCCTCAATCTGCTTGGCTTCACGGTCGGCTGCATCGGTGCCGCGCTGCTTTATCTTGGCGTGGGCCTGTGGTGCCTGGCGCTGCCGGTGGCCGTCGCGGTCTGGACCTGTGTGCGCACCTTCGGCAGCCAGGACAGCGTGGCCTGACCGCTCACCCGCGCGAACCGCTACAAGCGAAAAAACTGCCTGACGGCCTGTGACAGCAGGTCGACCGCCTCGTCGCCCCGGGACGCGGTCGAGCGAATGAACACCACATCGTGCTCGGCAATGACAGGCAGCCCGTGCAGGATGCGCATGCGCGGCGTGACACGGGCGCGGTCGACCAGGCTGATCGCCAGACCGGCCTCGACACAGGCTTTCACCGCCTGATTGGAAGGGCTTTCCAGCACGATGCGCGAGCGCCGTCCGCCGAGCTTGAGGGTCTGGGTCATGGCCTGACGGTAAGGGCATTGCACCGCGTGCACGGCCAGCGGGATCGGGTCAGGCAGGTCGTCGGCGTGCTGCGCCGAACCGACCCACACCGGCTGTGACGTGACAAGCCAGTGATCGTGCGCGGTCAATTGCTCCTTGGGCTGAGCGATGACCGCCGCCTGCAGCCGGCCGCGCTGCACCAGGTCGCGCAGCGCGAAACTGGGCGCGGTTTTCAGCTCCAGCACAATGTTCGGCCATGCAGCCACGAAGGTCGGCAGGATGTCGTGGATCACGTGCGTCGCGTATTCGTCCGGCACGCCCAGGCTGATCCGCCCGGCCAGACGTGTGCCGTGCAGATCGGCCAGCACGCGGTCGTGGGTGCTGAGCAATTCAGTCGTGCTCACCAGCAAGCGCTTGCCCAGCGTGGTCAGCGAAACCGATTGATTGTCGCGATTGAGCAGACGCCCGCCGGCAATCGACTCCAGGCGTTGGATGTGCACGCTCACCGCCGCCGGACTCTTGTGCAGTTGTTCAGCCGCTGCGCTGAATTTGCCGATGCGTGCCACCGCATGAAAGGTGCGCACCAGATCGATGTCGAGAATCGCCGTCATGATTTAACCATCCTGAACAACTGATACCGTTTATTTTGATTTATTGGAGCACGCAGGTTCCGTAGGTTAGTCCTATGAACCCGCAAACGCCATTGACCTGCACGCCCCTGAGCCGTCCCCATCGGAGACAGGCGATCCCGTTGCCGGTGCTCGAACTCGCCCTGATCCTGACCTGGAGCTCCGGATTCATCGGCGCACGGTTCTCGATCGACTACGCTCCGGCATCGCTGGTGGTGTTCTGGCGCTGTGTGGTGGTCACGGTTGTGCTCTTTCCATTCGTCATCAAACCGCTGCGGCAGACGCCGTTGGCAGTTTTGCTGAAAAATGCCGGCATCGGCCTATTGGCGATGGCCGGTTACCTGATGGGCGTCACACAAGGCATTGCGTTGGGCGTGCCGGCCGGCCTTGCCGCGCTGTTTGCCGACCTGCTGCCGATGGGCATGGCGCTGCTCGCTGCGGTGGTCTTGCGGCAGCGTCTGACGTGGCGCGTGTGGGCCGGGCTGGTGACCGGACTGGTGGGCGTGATGCTCGTCACCCACGACGCGCTGGCCTGGGGCAACGCGCCGTCATGGGCCTACGCCCTGCCGCTGCTGGGCATGCTGTCGCTGGCCGTCGCCACGCTGTGGCAAAAGCACGCGCCGACGCCAAAGGCGCTGGGCCTGCTGCCGAATCTCTGGCTGCAATGCTGCGTGTCCAGTTTTGCGTTCGCCGCCCTGCAGGGCGTTCAAGGCAGTCTCGCGCCGGTCGCCAGCGCAGGCTTTGCCTTAAGCGTGCTGTGGACGGTGGCCCTGTCGACGCTCGGCGGCTATGGCCTGTACTGGATGTGCCTGCGCCGCGCGACCGCAACACGGGTCGCCAGCGTGCTGTACCTGAGCCCGCCCGTCACGCTGCTCTGGGCATGGGCCATGTTCGATGAACCGCTGTCCTGGCTGATGGCCTTGGGCATGGCGGTGTCTGGCGCCGGCATCGCACTGGTGATCCAGGCCGAGTCGCGACAGGGCAAGGAGAGCTGAGCGCTGACCGCGGCACGCCCGAGGGTCCCGAATGCTTGCCTGATCCTCCGGATTGTCGGGTTGACGACTGCCCTTGCATTTCACTTTGGGCATACTTCACTGATCGCCGAATGGGCAAGTGCCACTCCGGCGCTCATCACACGACGTGGCCGATGCGCTGACCGAAACATCGCATCGGCATTTCCGTTTACTTCACAGGAGCAAACCTCTGATGAAAATCGGCTTCTTGGGACTTGGCAACATGGGTCAGGCCATTGCCGGCAATCTGTTGAAAGGCGGTCATGAACTGCGGGTCTGGAACCGCTCGCCGAGTGCTGCCCAGCCCTTGGTCGAACAAGGCGCGATTGCAGTGTCCGACCCCGGTCAGGCATTCGCCGCCGATGTGGTGTTCAGCATGCTCGCTGACGACAAGGCGCTGCGCTCGGTGCTGCTGGATTCCGGGTTGCTCGAACGACTCAATGGCCCGTTGATTCACGTCAACCTGGCGACCGTCGCGGTGGCGTTCGCCGACGAGCTGGATGCGCTGCATCGGGCGCGAGGCATCGACTACATCGCCGCCCCGGTACTGGGCCGACCCAATGTGGCGGCCGCCGCGCAACTGAACATTCTCGCCGCGGGGCCGACAGCCGCCCTCGACCGGGTTCAGCCGCTGCTGGACCTGATCGGGCGCAAGACCTGGCGTCTCGGCGAAAAAGCCTCCAGCGCCAACGTGATGAAACTGGCGGCCAATTACATGCTGATCTCGGCCATCGACGCCATGAGCGAGGCGGCCGTGATGGTCAAGGGTCACGGCCTGGCGTCCGCCGACCTGGTCGATCTGTTGTCGTCGACCATCCTGCCCGGCCCCATTTATTCAGGCTACGGCGCGCTGATCGGCAAGCGCTCCTACGAGCCGGCAGCCTTCAAGGCGGTGCTGGGCCTCAAGGACATCGACCTGGTGCTGGCCGCTGCCAGCGATGCGTCGGTGTCGATGCCAAATGCCGAGAGGGTGCGCGCCAACCTGCAGGACGCCGTGGACCACGGGCAAGGTGAAATGGACCTCGCCGTGCTGGCGGAAGTTGCCGAGCGCCGGAACCCGAGCTGACCCGCGCAATGTGGCGCCCGACGTTTTACACGTCGGGCGCCACGGTCCTGATCGCGCTGCGTTGCCGGGCGACGTGAAGCATGTGCAGGGTGATTTTGCGCACCTCTTTCTTGCTGATCTCGATGTGGCTTTTTAGCAACTGCTGCGCCTGTTCCGTACGCCGCTGGAGAATGGCGTGGAGAATCTGCGCGTGCTCGGCGTAGGTCGCCTGGATGCGGGGCTTCTGCGTGAAATCCAGACGCCGGATGATGCGGATTTTCTCAGTGATCTCGGCGTGCATGCGAGCCATCTCGACATTCCCCGCAGCCTCCACCAGCGCACAATGAAAACGCTCGTCCAGCGCCGACACCTGCTGGGTGTCCTGCACCTGCTCGGCAGGCGGCACCAGCCAGGTTTGCCGAAGTGCGTCGAGGGTCTGATTGCCGTCAATCTCCATCTGCGCCAGGCGCGCCAGTGCCGCACTTTCCAGCACGATGCGCACGTCATACAGCTCTTCGAAATAGTTGAAATCGAACGCCCTCACCTGCCAGCCGCTGCGGAAATACACCTCCAGATAGCCGTCGCGCTCCAGGCGGTAAAGCGCCTGACGCACTGGCGTGCGACTGGCCTGCACCCGCTCGGCGACTTCGCCTTCGCTGAAGCGGTCGCCCGGCAGCAGACGGAACTCGAAGATGTCTTCCTTGAGCTGCTGATAAATGCGCTCGGCCATGTTGTCCGGGCGTTCCTTGGGCTTTTGCGAATGGGCAATCTGCATGTTCGGTCCAGGCGATGGAGTGGGCAAAGTCGTCGGGCCGGGCAGCCCGGCCGGGAAGCCTTGCGTACCGGCGTGCCAGGGTAGCTGCCGGCAACACAATGCTACCTCGGGCTGCTCGTCCTATCCGGCCTTTTTCAGGCTGGCGATGTAGGCGCGCCAGCCACCGAAGCCGGTGATGTCCTGCGCGCCGGCGATCGCCCACGGTTCACAGATGAAGCCTTTGACACTGCGGCCGTCGAGCAGCGTGAGGTTGCCGATGCCCAAAGGCGCCGGAATCTCGGCCACGAACTCGCCGAAGCGCGCCAGCGGAACGTCCCACAGCTCGACGATGATCGAAGTGCCGCCCTCGGACTTCGCCAGTCCGGGTTTGGGCGGCACAGTGCCAGGCAACGCATAGAGCCGGTAATCGGTATCGGTCAGGGTCTGCTCGACGAACACGGCATCGCGGCTGGTCAGCTGGAAATTCAACGGCATGCCCGTCAGGTGCGCCCCGACCACCGCAACGCGCACGCTGCCACGCGGTTGCGCTGGCTGCACTGGCGCAGGCAATGCCCGACCGGTTGCGCCCATGGGCAAGCCCAGGCTGGCCTGCCAGCGCTTGCCGAAACTGGCCAGCGCCGTGTCATGCCAGGCCGGGGCGATCAGCGTGATGCCCGCCGGCAACCCGTCGCCGCGAAACCCGGCGGGCAGCGCGAGCGCCGACAGATCGGCCAGGTTGGTGAAGTTGGTGTAGTAACCGAAATGCGAGTTGTACAGCACCGGCTCGATGTCCATTTCCGCCAGCGTGTGAATGGTGGCCGAGGTCGGCACGACCAGCGCGTCAAAGCCTGCCAGCGCGTCATTGATCTGTCGGCTCAAGGTGGCGCGCAGGTACTCGGCGTTGTAGGCATCGCAGGCGCTGTAGCCAAGCCCGCTTTCGACGATGCCGCGCACCACCGGATTGATCGCGTCGGGTTGCGATTTCAGCATCGCGGTCAGTGCAACCGTGCGCTCGGCCACCCACGGCCCGTAATACAGCTGCTCGGCCAGAGCCTTGAACGGCGCGAAGTCGATGGGCGTGATCTGCGCACCCATGGCGCTCAGGTTGAGCAGCGCTTGCTCGTACGCGGCCTGGCTCTGCTCATCGCCAAAAAACTCCAGCGTGTCCGGGATCGCAAGCTTCACCGTCTGACCGAAGCCGAGCGGCGCCGTGTGCGGGTTGCGTCGCGAATAGGCGTCGCGGGCATCAAAACCTTCCGCGACCTCGGCGACGCATTGGGCATCGTCCACGGTCAGGGCGAACACCGAAATACAGTCCACCGTGCGACAGGCAGGAACCAGACCGCTGTTGGACAAACGCCCTTTGGTCGGCTTGAGCCCGACGATGTTATTGAAACCGGCAGGCACGCGGCCCGATCCTGCGGTGTCGGTGCCCAGCGAAAACGCGACCAGCCCGCGCGCCACCACCGAGGCCGAGCCGGAGCTCGATCCACCGCTGACGTATTCCGGATCGAAGCTGTTCGGTACCGCGCCGTATGGCGAGCGTGTGCCCACCAGACCGGTGGCGAACTGATCCAGGTTGGTCTTGCCCATCAGAATCGCGCCTGCCGCGCGCAGGCGCTGGACCACCGTGGCGTCGTCATCGGCCGGATACGCAAATTCCGGGCAGGCTGCCGTGGTCACCCAGCCGCCGGCATCGATGTTGTCCTTGATCGCGAACGGCACGCCGTAGAGCGGCAGCTTATCGATGTCGCCGTTGGCCGCTTCGAGCCGCTTGCTCAGGTCCTGGAGTTGGGCTTCGATCTGCGCGGCCGTAGCCATCGCAATCCAGGCCGGATCGTTTTCGGCGAACTGATCGCGCAGCGTCAGCAGGCTTTGCGGCGACGTCACACCCTGACGATACGCCGCGAGCCACTCGGTGATGGTCCAGCCACAGAGGCCGGTTGCGGATTGAAGGCTAGCGGATGGGAAACTGACAGTCTCTTGCATGGTGAATTCCATCTTGTATCCAAGTTTGGATTCACTGAAAGCAAAACCCGAGCCACGGCCCATGAGCCGCGCTTTATCGGGGCGGGATGACGATTTTAATAGAGCCACGTGCGTTCACGCGCACACAAATGAGGCGAGATGGGCGGCCCATGACTGATCAGAGGGCAGCCGTCATTTCGACAGTGCGTTGACCAACTCCGGGGTCACGTAATGAGGGCCGTCGAACAGGTACAACGGGTAGCCGGGATAGGCCGCCAGTTGGGGTTTCAACTCATCCACGGTGGCCGAGCGAAAACCGCCGCCGACTTGCGGGCGAAACGCCTCGACGATGATTTTCACGCGGTTGGGACCCAGCGCCTGGCGCAGCGCGTCGGCATAGCTGCGCGCCACCGGCGCGGTACGGGCGTAGACGCCGACGCCGTCCTGAAAGAACACGCCAATGTCGTCCGGCAGCCAGGTTTTCAACCAGTCGGCGGTGGCCTGCGGGCCGATGTTGGCGCCATCGTAAACGCTGATCCACAGGGGCCGAGGCAACCGGGCCAGCAGCGCGGGCAGCTCTCGGGCACGGCTCCAGCTCGGATCGACCTCAGCGGGGAAATACCAGCCTGTGACGTTGAGCGGTGTTTTCACCTTGGCCAGGCGCTCGGACAAGGCGGCCAGCTCTTCGATATTGTCCCGCGAGCGGTTCTCGCTGAAGTAGCCCGCCAGCCCGACGATCACATCCTGCGCCCAGGGCTCGCGGCTGATCCGCGCCCAGTCCGGCAGCACCGGGACCTGAGGCAGGCCGGCATCCGGGACGAACGCCTGGCCGTCCACCGCCGTCCATTGCACCAGCAACTCATGGGCACCCAGAGTGTGCCAGTTGCCGGTGATGCCGACGGTGGCGTTGTCCGGCTGCCAGACGATGCCGGCAATGTTCGGCCGCGTGATCCGGCCAAGCTCGTACAAGGTGTCGACCGCGACACCCAGTACGCCCACCAGCAACGCCGTCAGTGAAGTTTTCACGATGCGTGACATCCCTGTCCTCCCTGCCCTGTCGTTCAGCACCCTGCTCACCACGAGTACGTCAATCGAGCGAAGACGCCCTCTGCGCTGTCATCGCCGAACACCTTCTCCCGGTACTGCACGGAAAAATCGACGTAAGACTGCGGCGCCTTGTGCGCGGTCTCGCGGAACCAGTACCGCACACCGACCCCGACGCCTGCACCGCCGGCATTGTCCGATGAGGTTTTGGTGCGCCCGAGCGCATCGACCTCACTGCGCATCTTCGAGTCGTAATCGACCGCGGCGACTACATGGGGAAACACCACCAACCTGGGGCTGACACGATCCAGACGAAAGCTGCGCCCCAGTTGCCATTCACTGTTGAAGTAGTTGCGTTTGTCATTCAGGTAACGGCCGCCCTCCGCGTACAGCTGTGACGTCCACCAGCTGGGCACGTCCACTCGCAAGTCGGTGCCGATGCTGGAACCATAGCCCAGGCGCACCAGCCAGTCGCCGTCGAGCTTGGAGCCCGCCAACGGAAAGGTGCGCTCGAACGCCGCCATGACGTTGTATTCGGAGAACGGCTTGATGCGCACGCCCACTGAACCCTGCAAGGCATCCATGCCCTTGTCGTTGCCGCTTTCCTTGTTCCACAGGGTGTCGGTGACGCGTCCATAGAGCTCGACGAAACGCGCATCGCGGTAACCGGCCGGACGCCAGAACACCTCGGTGCTGTTCTGCACGCTGTCGTTGCTGCGACTCGGCGTACCGCTCAGACCATTGCTGGTGCTCGCGCCCCGGTAAGTGGTGGTGTTAGTCACGCCCCATTCGCGGGACAGGTCGGACACCGCGCGGCGCGTGTCGAACACCTGCTGATCGGGCATCTTCAGATCGCCGGCTTTCTGGTAATCGAGGACCCGGTCGAAGTAGGCGATGGCTTGCGCGTCTTCGGACGCGCGCATGGCCGTGTAGGCTGCATCCTGGACTTCCTTGGGCTTGAGCCCGTTCTGCCGGTCCAGGCGCTTGAACACTGCCAGCGCAGCATGATCATCGCCCGACTGACTGAGGAAATACGCCATTTGCACTTCATCGCCGGGCTGCAGCTCGCCCGCGTCTCGCGCCTGCTGCATGCGCTCCAGCGCCTGACGCGGCTGTCCCATGGCGGCGTACAGCGAAGCCTGTTCGCGCAGCGGCAGATTGCCGACGGCCAGGGCCTGGGCGAAATCCTGTTGCGCACCGGGTTTGTCGCCCAGGCGCAAACGCATCTGGCCGCGCTGGGCGAGCAACGTCGCGTCGTTGCCTTTCAACGCCAGCGCCTCGGTCGCGGCCGAGCGGGCCTCGGCGTACTGTTGCTGTGCGATCAGTGCACTGACGAGCAGGCGGCGATAGGCGATTTCCTGCGGATAGCGCTGGACCACATCGCGGGCATAACTGACGGCGGTGTCGTTGTCACCGCGGGCCAACGCTTCGTAGCCCTTGGCGGCCTTGACCACCGCCATCTGCTCATGGATCGACTGCAGACGACGGCTCAACGCAGGCTGCGGGCCCAGTGCCTGAACGGCATCATGGGTCGCCACTTCTGCTTCCTCCAGACGCTGCTGTCGCTGCAGCGCTTCGATCAGCATCATCCGGTAATCGGCGTTTTTCGGCGCCTGGCTGATCGCCTTGCGGGCGAATTGCGCAGAGCGTTCGTAGTCCCCGTCAGCGTAGGCGCGCAGTGCCCGATTGCCGTCCAGATAACCCGGTTTTGGCCGCGCATCGGGGTAGCGCTCAGGATGATCGCGGCGGTCCTTGTCACGTTCGGCCAGAGCGATCAGCTTGCGCAACTGACCGGCGTCGTCCCGCTGGCGCAGGGCCTCGCGGGCCTTGGCGATGGCCAGGTCGTAGTCCTTGCGGTTATAGGCGCCGTAGGCCTCGTTGGCGATCGCATACGCCGGACCGCTCAGCGGCAACGGCAGGATTTCGGCCTGGCCCTGCCCGTGACAGAGCATCGGCAGCAGGCCCAGGCTCAAGCCCAGATTCAACCCCAGCGTGCGATGCAAAGGTGCGAGGAGCTTCATGACGGTTGCTCCGTTCGGTCGCCCGAGGGCGAGTGGCTGTGTTGATGCGCCACGGCCCGCTCGATGGTTTCCCGCGCGAGCACACCGCTGTCCACCAGGTAGTCGCCGATACGGCCATGCACGTGCGGTCGGTATTGCAACATCGCGCGGTTGAAGGTCTGGCGGTCCAGCAAGCCCTGCTCGATGAGCAGGTCGCCCAGCAACGGCGTTGCCGCCGGCAACGGCTGGCCAGCCACCACTTCCAGTCGGCGCAGTTGCGCCACGATTTCGCTTTCCCGGGCGATCATCTGCACAGGCTCGGCGCCCATCTGTTCGGTGATCTGCTCGAGCGCCTCTTGCGACAACGGGCTGGCCACCGCGATTTCAGGGCGGCCCTGAATGTCCAGCGTCAAGGGCACCACGCGCCAGCGCAGGCAATACTCATCGGCCAGCAATGAGTCCGGCTGGACTTTGGCGGCCACGTCGAAGACCCGGGGCAGATCGTTCTGGAAGGCGATGGCTTCGGCCAGGGTTTCGTCGTCGAGCCAGCCGTGGCTGAGCAGAATCCGGCCCAGTGGCATTTGCCGGGTCTGCTGCTCGTCCAGCGCGCTTTGCAGCTTCTCGTCGTTGATCGCCTGCCACGACAGCAACACGCTGCCCAGTTTGCGCGGCGCCCGGGCCACCAGATCGGTGGACGGGAAATCGTGCATGGTCTTGTCCCAGACCAGCTTGCGGTTGAGCAGTTTGCCCACTAGAAACAGGCGCCAGGCACGGGCGGCGGCCATGAAGTTGACGAAGTTGCCCACGACCATGCGCGGCATCGACAGCAAACCATGCTGCCAGCCATAAATGATGGTGGTGAAATAACAACGATGGGCCATGCGCCAGAGCACCGCCACGCCGTTGGCCGCGAGCAGGACTGTGACCAGGCCGTTGTTCTCGAACGGCGTCGGAAAGGTGGTGTTCCACAACCCGCTCGCGCGCAGCACGATCAGGGCCAGTAACTGAACCAGGATCACGTAAGCGATGATGCTGACAAACGAGGTGATGAGACCTTTGCGGTCGCGGAACAGCAGATAACGGTTGGCAAGCGATCCGCTCCAGCCCATCTGTTCCCAGCCTTGCAGACCGATGCCCAGTGTCCAGCGCGCCTTCTGGCGGAACGCGGTGCGGAACGTGTCGGGGAAGAACTCACGCACGCACAGCGGCATTTCCAGGGTCGACTCGTAGGGCTTTCTGAACCACGATTTGCGCAGAATCCGGTACTGCACCGGAAACCGCACGAAGATCGCGCTCATGCCATGACGCGCCAGCCGTGCGCCGACGTCGTAGTCCTCGGTCAGGCTGTCGGTGTTGAACGGCTGATTGGCATTCTCGTCGGCCAGGACCTGCAACGCGCGCCGCGAAAAACAGGTGCCGACGCCTGCGGACGGCACGCTGTCGGTCATGCTTTCACGCACCACCAGATCCTTGCCGTGCCATTCGGCGAACTCATCCATGTAAGTGCCGGCGACCCATTCGTACCAGTTGCGCTCCAGTGACACCACGGGCAACTGAATCATGTCCTTGCGTGGCAGCAGGTAGTTGAACAGGCGCATTTCCAGCGGATGCAGGACGTCTTCGCTGTCGTGCAGCACCACGCCGGCAAACGTCACCGCGTGGGTCTGTTCGTACAGGAAAATCGTCTGGATCACCCAGTTCAGACAGTCCGCCTTGCAGGTCGGACCGGCGTGCGGGACTTCCACGCGATGCAGCTGTTTGTAACGGCGACGCATGCGCTCGACTTCATCGATGGTGCGCTGATCGTTGATGTAGGTGCCGACGAACACCACGTAATTCTGGTAATCGAGCGTCGACACCATGTTCTCGATCATCGGCGCGATGACATCGTATTCCAGCCACGCCGGCACCATGATCGCCATCGGCTGCTCGTCCCGGGCGATCAACTGCTCGGCGGTCAGCGGCCGGTAACGCCGCTCGGCCGTGAATTTTCGGTACAGCCGGCGCGCCCAGTACCACAGGTCGATGAGCAGGTCGTCCAGGCTCGACACCAGGATGATGGCCGCGACCACAATGGTCGCGACCTCCAGCACGCTGTAGTAATGGGCCAGCCAGTAAGGCCAATAAAGCGAGGTCATCGCGGCTCCCGTTACTGGCGGTTGCGACGGGCGCGACGGCCAGCCAGCAGCAGGACGAGGAACGCGATCACCGCGGCGGGGATGAGCCACAGTGCCGACGGCTTACGCCAGGCATCCAGGCCTTTGGGCGCCTGATCATCGACCATCTGGCTGCCGGTCGGGTCCTTGGCGTCGAAGGTCACCAGCGGACCGCTGTCAGCCAGCAACGTGGTGTTGCCGCGCTCAAGCAGAACCGGCCGGGCGAAGTCAGGTGCCTGCCCGCCCAGGGTGCGGTAGACCATGCCCTGCTGAGCGCCCGACTCGATCACTTGCAGCGACGCCAGGTGATTGAGGGACTTGAGGTCCAGCAGCGTCTGCTCTTTGTGGTGAATCAACAGATGCCCGTCATAGTCGACCTGGACCGACTCGTCGCTGTCCTTGATCGGCACCTCGAAGGCCAGGAAGGCCTTGTCCGGGGCGATGGCGGTCTGGGCGTCGGCACTGACCTTGAGCTCGGCGCGCAAGGGCGACACGCCGCTGGCGCTGGCGATGCGGATCAGTTGCGGCAGGCTGGCGGCAGGTCGGTCCAGATAGCTCTGCGGGACCAGTACCTGGGTGCCGGATGCGAAGCGCGCGGCCATGCCGGCGAAGTCGTTGTCCAGCGTGGTTTTCTCCAGCGTCACGTGGCTGCTGGGCAGCACGGCGATGGGGAACGGCTGCGGGGTTTCGCGGCACAGGTCGCTGACCGGCTGACGCTGGAAGGTGACGCGCAAGGTGTTCTGCGCCGCCAGTGCGTAACGCGGAATGCGCGCTTCGATGCGTTCTCTCTGGCCGTCGGCGTCGAGTTGCCTGGCGCCGATCAAATAATCGTTGAGGAACAGGCTCACCACCGGCGGGGTGTCGGTCGCGCCTGGAGCGGCGGCCACATCGATGGCGGCGCTGACCGGAATCCGGCCGTCGTAGGCAACGCTGCCCAGCGGGAAACTTGCACTCCAGTCAGTCTTGGCCAGCACGTCGAGGCTGCCCGGCCGGCCGCCCAGACGGGTCAGCGCGACACGGCCGTCTTCGCTCAGCGGCATGCCCGCTTCTTCGCCCACCGTCAACTGACGGCTGCGCGCCAGCTTGTTCCACGCCGCGCCAAACAGACCGATGGCCTTGCCGGCAGCGTCCTGATTGATCATCAGCAACGGGTGCGCGCCGAGCAATGCCAGGCGCACGTTATCGCTGCCCGAGGTGTTCAATGCTGCGTTGACATGGCGCTCGCGCCACTGGGCGAATGCGTTGACGGCCGAACCATCGACACTCTGAACCTGGCGTTGCAGGGCATCGAGCGACTCGGTGATTGCCTTGAGCAGTTGCGGGTCGCTCACCGCCAGATCGACATTCAGCGCCGGGCTCTGACCGAGCATCAACAACGCCCCGATCTGCGCCGGATCGTCGAGGGTACGCAGGCCCTTGCCGTCGAGGCTGGCGAAGGCCGGAATCTGCTTGAGCTCGGCCGGGATGTTCAGTGTGCCGACGTCCACGCTGTCCTTGACCGAAGGGAACGGCACGATGCGCGCCTGTTTGCCGATCCGCTCAAGCGCAACGCCCAGACGCCACGCCGCATCGTAACTGGCGCTGGACAGCGCACCCGGTGCGACGAGGATGCCCGGTTTACCCGGCAGTGCATTCCAGGCGGCGCCGACGTCCTGCAACTGCATCGCGTCGAAGCTGTAGCTGAGTCGGGTGTGCGGATCGATTCGCAACACGTTGCCGATCGCCCGCTCGTCTTCGCACTGGATGCGCGAAACGATGGACGACCAGGCAATCCCCAACCGCACCGAGCCGCTTTCGCGCGCAGCCTTGTCCACGCCCAGCACCGCGCTGGCGTCCCCTTCCCCTTCGTTGAGTCCCAGCGCCCGCACCGGATAGCCATCCAGCGACAGCAACAAGGTATTGCGCCCGGCGTCGCCGTTCAGGTAGCTGGCGTCGAAATGCAGCGAGGCGTCGGTCAGCGGTACGTCGGCGGGAACCGGCAGGTACAGCTCACGGCGCGCATCGCTGGCGCTGAGAATAATCGGGCGATCGATGCCCAGCTCCTGCAGTTCGACGACCCGTTGCTGGCGGGTGTCGGCGTTCAGGCGGCTGATCGCCTGGCTCAGCGGGCTGTCGGCGGCAAGCGCGAACGCGGGTGTGACGGCCAGCAGACTCAAGCTGCAGGCAAGGGCGTGCAACGCGCCCGAGGGTACGGTTACAGAAGACTTCATTCAGTCAGATCTCGATCAAGGCGATGTTGTGTGCGGAAGGCCGCTCCAGGGCGGCTCGGTGGTTGACCACCGGATCGGGCTTCAGGCGAAGCCCTTCGCTTCCACGGGGATTTCAGCGGGCCTGGCCATCGCAATGGCCGGCCGGTATTTCAGGTGCGCTCACTAATGCAGGCTGGACACCGACCGCAGTGCCATCGGCTGGCGGTGCACCTCTTCTGCCTCGCTGCGCCGGGAAGGCAGTTCAGCGACAAACTCATCCACCGGACGGCCCATCAGCGCGTCGACGATGCGCGAACAGGCCTTGCCGTCGCCATATGGATTGGCGGTCTGCGAGGTGCGGCGCCACAGCTGTTCGTCATCGAACAGGGCGCAGACGCCCCGCACGATGGTGTTCGGATCGGTACCGACCAGGCGCGCGGTCCCTGCTGCCACGGCTTCAGGGCGTTCGGTCACGTCACGCATGACCAGCACCGGCTTGCCCAGCGACGGGGCTTCTTCCTGCACGCCGCCCGAATCGGTCAGCACCACGTGGGCCAGCTGCATCAGGCGCACGAAGGACAAGTAGTCGAGAGGCTTGATCAGGTGAACGTTCGCCAGCCCGCCAAGGTGCTCGGTCACCGGACCCAGCACGTTGGGGTTGAGGTGAACCGGGTAGACGATCTGCATGTCGTCACGCGAAGCCAGGGTGCGCAGCGCCTTGCAGATGTCGAGAAAACCGTCGCCGAAGTTCTCGCGACGATGGCCGGTGACCACCAGTAACTTGCGTTTGGGGTCGAGGAAGTTGAACTGACGATCCAGCGCGACACGCAGCTGGCGATTCTGGTCGATGCGCTCGGCGGTCATCTTCAGCGCGTCGATCACCGTGTTGCCGGTAACGAAGGATTTACCCTGCAGCCGCTCACCCAGCACATTGCGGCGCGATTCGGCGGTGGGGGTGAACAGGTGATCGGAGATCAGATCGATCGTGCGGCGGTTCATCTCCTCCGGCCAAGGCTGGTGAATGTCGCCGGTGCGCAGTCCCGCTTCGACGTGGCCCACGGGAATTCGACGATGGAACGCCGACATCGCCGCGACCATGGCCGAGGTGGTGTCACCGTGCACGAGCACCTTGTCCGGCCGGGCCTGTTCGAGCACCGGGTCGATCGCGGCATACAGCGCGGCGGTCAGGGTGTTCAGGGTCTGCCCGGGCGTCATGACGTCCAGGGTGTACTGAGCTTTGAGGTCGAACATGTCCAGCACTTGTTGAAGCATGCTCTGATGCTGACCGGTGATGCAGATCTGCGAATCGATGCCAGGTTCTGAGGCCAGTGCCTTGATCAACGGCGCCATCTTGATGGCTTCCGGACGTGTACCAAAAATCGAAAGGACCTTCAGTCTGGAGTTTGCTCGAGCCATTCATTTCCCCCCGCGCATATATATGCGCCGCACGGCAGCGGCCTAGAGCGGCGATGGCTCAAGGCACTAGCGAGTTATAGTTATTGGCGGGCATTAAGATCGGAAGTTAATTCGACGTTCACTTCAATGTGAAAACGAGTAGTCCTTGGCACCCAAAACAGGAGGGATTATTAGCAGATAAAAAACGTATTGCAAAAGATTTTATAACGATTTTTATAACGTCATTAATTTTTAAACTTTTGCAAAATCGGGGAGTCAATCAAGAGTTTTGCCCTTGTTGCAGAGCCTTCCGAATGAGGTATTGCGGGGCGAACAAGTGTGCACTATTGCGCAGCCGAGAGTAAAGCATTGAACTTCTGGACAGCGATTGCTGTCGGCGCGGACCGCGTGTTAGTTACTCGTTAGTGTAGTCAGAAAATGAGCGAAGGGATCCAAAGCTGACGAAAGGCATGAATACGAAACCGGTGTCTGACTGACGGCAAGTTCCAAGGCGCGATTGTATACAGCCGTCATTAGTTCCACGCTCCATTTAAGATAATTATCAAAGTGTCTTAGCGACTGTGCGCCGACGCGTGCGGCTAGTTACCGCACCGCGTCGGCGCAAGTTGGTCGGCGCCGAGGGATGTCATGCACCTGACTACACCAGATAGCGGTTGAACCACTCAAGGGTTCTGTCCCAGGCCAGTCTGGCGGCAGCTTCGTCGTAGCGTGGGGTCGAGTCATTGTGGAAGCCATGATTGGCGCCTTTGTAGACGTACGCCTGGTAGGTCTTGCCCGCCGCTTTGAGCGCCTGCTCATACGCCGGCCAGCCGTCGGTGATCGGCTTGTCGAGTTCGGCGTAATGCAACAGAAGCGGCGCCTTGATCCGGCTGACCTCTTCGGCCTTGGGCTGGCGGCCGTAAAACGGCACGGCGGCGCCCAGTTCCGGATACGCCACGGCGGCGGCGTTGCACACGCCCCCGCCGTAACAAAACCCGGTGATGCCGACCTTGCCGGTGGATGCCGGGTGCGCCATCAACCATTCGAGGCCGGCGAAGAAATCGTTCATCAGCTTCTCGGGATCGACCTTCTGTTGCAGCTCACGGCCCTTGTCGTCATTGCCGGGATAGCCGCCGACCGAGGACAAGCCATCAGGCGCCAGCGCGACGAAACCGGCTTTGCCCAGTCGTCTGGCGACATCTTCGATATACGGATTGAGGCCGCGATTCTCATGCGCCACAAGGACCGCAGGCATTTTGCCGGTCGCCTTGGCCGGACGCACGAGGTAACCGCGCACTTGCCCGTTGCCTTTGGGCGAGGAGTAGGAAATGTATTCGGCGACGATGTCCGGGTCAGTGAACTGGACCTGTTCGGCCAACGCGTAATCGGGGCTCAGCGATGACAATATCGAGGTGGCCGTGAGGCCTCCGAGCGTGAACACGGCGGCACGGTCGAGAAATTCCCGACGGTTGATCTTGCCGTGAACGTAGAAGTCATAAAGCTCGAGCAACTCGGGGGCGAAATCCTTGGCGGTGAGACGGGTCATCGGCGGGCTTCCTCAGCAGGTTCGGCCAGGGTCTGGATCTGAACCATCGGTTCAGACACGCGGCAAACGTCCTCATTAAAGCAGCCTTTCGCGCCGGCGCGACATCACTGCGTCACACCGAAACACGCTCTGCGACGCATCGGCGACCTGGCGTCATGGGGGGGCGAAGGCCGATGTCACAACGCTTCCAGCCCCCACAACACCTGCAACACGTGCCCGATGGCGCGTTCAACATCCCCTGCACGATGAGCAATGCCGAGTTCGCGCCACAACGGCGGCTGCAATGGCCGCATGACGATCCGGCGCTCCGGCAGTGGCGTCGACGCCTCATGGGGCAGCAGCGTCGCGCCATAACCGGCCGCCACCAGGCTTTTGATCGCGTCGTTGTAGTTGAGCTGGATGCGCGGCGTTGGCTGCGGCCCTTGCGTGGCGAACCATTCGCCCACCTGCCGCGACAGACGCGTGCGGTTGTCGTTGAGGATCAACGGCTGCCCCGCCAGCCACGTGGGCGTGACGATTGAAGGAGCTGACCAGCGCGCCGGCAGGAACGCCATGACCGGATCTCGTCGCCACGGCTGGATCTGCAAACCTTTGACCGGCGTTTGCGGCAGCGCAATTACGCCGATGTCCAGGCTGCCGTCGAGGAGTTTGTGCAAGGTCTGCTGCGAGGTGAGCACGGCCACTTGTACGTCGATGCCGCTGTGGTGCTGGCCGAGGATGTCCAGCGCCTGCGGAATCAATTGCGCGATGACGCCGGTGGACGCGCCCAGCCGCACGCGCCCCGCCAGCCCCAGCACCTGCCGTTCGAGGTCTTCGAGCGCCTGTTCGGCGTCTGCCAGCAGGCGCCGAGCGCGTTCGATCAAGGTCTCGCCAATGGCCGACGGCTGCACGCGACCCCGCGTGCGCGACAGCAGCGCCCCGCCCACCCGGGCCTCGAGGTCGGCGATGTGCAGGCTGACCGTCGGCGGCGCCAGATTCAGCACCCGCGCCGCTTCGGCAAACGATCCATGATCAGCAATCGCGACCAACGTGCGCAGTCGGTCCAGACTGATTTCACGCATCCCACCCTCCTCGTTCAGAAATCCTGAACTTCAACGTCATTAAATTCGACTTTTACTATCTTAACGGCTGCTCGAAGATGAACGCCATTGAACTCCTTCAACGAGCACCGACCATGTCCATTCCAGTTGTATTCATCGACGGCGACCAGGGCACCACCGGGCTGCAGATCCACCAGCGCCTGCAAGGGCGAGACGATCTGCAACTGGTGACGCTGCCTGCCGCATCACGCAAAGACCCCGAACGCCGGGCAGCCGCGATCAATGCCTGCGACATCGCGCTGCTTTGCCTGCCGGACGACGCAGCACGTGCCGCCGTCGCCAGCATCAGCAACCCGGCGGTGCGCGTGATCGATGCCAGCTCGGCGCACCGTACCGATCCGGACTGGATCTACGGCTTTGCCCAGATGAGCGAACGACACGATGAGGTCATCGCCCATGCGAGTCGGGTCAGCAATCCGGGTTGCTACCCAACCGGTGCGGTCGGGCTGCTGCGGCCATTGATCGACGCCGATCTGGTGCCGCGCGACTATCCGATCAGCATCAGCGCCGTTTCGGGCTACTCGGGTAAAGGGCGTGCTGGCGTCGATGAATTCGAAGGCCCTGACGCCGCGCAAGCGACACCGTTTCAGGTCTACGGCCTGGGTCTTGCGCACAAGCACGTGCCGGAAATCCAGCAGTACAGCAGGCTGAGCGAACGGCCTGTTTTCGTGCCGGCGTATGGGTCGTTCCGTCAGGGCATCGTGCTGACCATCCCGCTGCAACTGCGGCTGTTGGCGCCAGGCGTCACCGGCGCCAGACTGCACGCCTGCCTTGAGCGGCACTACGCAGGCAGCGAGTTTGTCGAGGTCGTCGGGATGGATGAAGCCAAGGCAATGACCGGCCTGGACCCGCGGCAACTGAACGACACCGATCGCCTGCGTCTGATGGTCTTCGAAAATGCCGGTCACGTGCTGCTGGCGGCCGTGTTCGACAACCTGGGCAAAGGCGCCGCCGGCGCGGCCGTCCAGAACCTCAACCTGATGATCGCCGGCGCCTGAAGCCTGAGCGGAGGAACTGTGGGAGTGAGGTTGTTTGCGAAGATTGAATGCCAGCCGATACATTTGCAGCGAATACACCGGCCTCTTCGTGAGCAAGCTCACTCCCACAGGAACCACCGGGCGTTTCCGAATTATCCTCCCAGACACGAATCCTGTAGGAGCTCGCTCTGGGCCACACTCCTAAACGTGTTGTGCGGCGCGATTGGCACACCTGGAGTCCTGTAGGAGCGAGCTTGCTCGCGAAGGCTGCTCCAACCACCGCATCCCCCCAGCATGCACCGGCCTCTTCCCGACTGAAGGCGGTCCTACGGACGCTGCAAACGTTTCGTGGGACCGGCTTCAGCCGGGAAGGCGTCGGGTGTCGCGCCGTTGATCGAAGGGAAAGTCAAAGATCGTTGGCTCACTCCCACCTGAAAAGCCGCTCACCCGCCGATCAGGAAATTACCTGGGCGGGCGTCGTCGGGGGTTTCCAATACGGGCACCTGGGCGTCGTCCTTCAGGTTCACGCCAGACAGTTTGCGGCGCCATGATTCGCGCATGAGGTAAAGCAGTTTATGAGCCGCCATGGCGTAGCTCATGCCCTCGAGGCGGACGTTGGAAATGCAGTTGCGCGCGGCGTCGTTCAGGCCCACACGGGGCGCGTAGGTGAAATACAGACCCAGGCTGTCAGGCGAACTGAGGCCCGGTCGCTCGCCGATCAGGATCACCACCATCCTGGCCCCCAGCAGCTGCGCCACTTCATCGGCGACGGCCACGCGGCCCTGCTCCACCAGCGTCACTGGCGCCAGTGTCCAGCCTTCGGCAGTGGCCATCTCGTCGATGCGTTCGAGCATGGCCGGGCTATGACGCTGTACCGCCAGAGACGACAGCCCGTCGGCCACCACCAGCGCCAGATCGAAACCGTCGGGGTGTGCCTGCGCGTACTCGCTCAACCGCTCGACCGACGCCTCCGACAAGCGACGGCCCAGGTCCGGCCGCTGCAGGTAGATATGCCGATCCGGCGCCGAGCTTTGCACGGTCAGGGTCTCACGCTGACGCGCCGCCAGTTGCGCACTCAACGCTTCATGATCGAACGGCAGGTGCACGGCGTCCCGCGCCTGGGCGTGAGCGAACTGGAAGTCCAGTTGCGCCGACGTCGGCAGACTCGTGCCTGCATGGCCCAACGCGATGCGCGCCGAGGTCAGCGAGCGAAGCTGTCGCCAGGCATCGGCCTGGGCCGGGGACTTGCTGTGTTCATCGGTCATGGCCCATCCCTCATCACTGTCGGTTGCATCAGCCATCGTTATTTCAACTGCGCCAGCGCTTTGCGAAACAGCGGTGGCACGCCCTGCCCCAGACGCACGCCGCCGTCGTCCTGACGCAAAATGTCCATGCGCGTCAGCCACGCCTCGAACTCCGGTGCGGGCCGCAGCCCCAGGGTCTTGCGCGCATACAGGGCGTCGTGGAACGACGTGGTCTGGTAGTTGAGCATCACGTCGTCCGAACCCGGAATGCCCATGATGAAGTTGATCCCCGCCACGCCCAGCAGTGTCAGCAACATGTCCATGTCGTCCTGATCGGCTTCGGCATGGTTGGTGTAGCAGATGTCGCAGCCCATGGGCACGCCCAGCAGCTTGCCGCAGAAGTGATCCTCAAGGCCGGCACGAATGATCTGCTTTCCGTTGTACAGATATTCCGGGCCAATGAAGCCCACCACGGTGTTGACCAGAAACGGCTTGAAATGCCGCGCAACACCATAGGCACGGGCCTCGCAGGTCTGCTGATCGACGCCATGATGTGCATTGGCCGACAAGGCGCTGCCCTGCCCGGTTTCGAAATACATCAGGTTATCGCCCAACGGGCCGCGCTTGAGGCTCAGGCCCGCTTCATACCCCTCGCGCAGGATTTCCAGGCTGATGCCGAAGCCGGCGTTGGCCGCCTCGGTGCCGGCGATGGACTGAAACACCAGGTCCAGCGGCACGCCTTTTTCGATGGCCGCCACCGACGAGGTCACGTGGGTCAGCACGCAAGACTGCGTCGGGATCTCGTAATGCCGGATCACGCCGTCGAGCATTTTCAGCAGTTCAGTGATCGCACTGTTGCTGTCAGTGGCCGGGTTGATGCCGATCATCGCGTCGCCGTTGCCGTACAGCAGACCGTCGAGCACGCTGGCGGCAATGCCCGCCGGATCGTCGGTCGGGTGGTTGGGTTGCAGGCGGGTCGACATCCGCCCTCGCAGGCCGACCGTGTTGCGAAAACGCGTGACGACGCGAATTTTCTGCGCCACCAGCACCAGATCCTGCACGCGCATGATCTTCGACACCGCGGCGGCCATTTCCGGGGTCAGCCCCGGCGCCAGCGCCTTGAGGCTCGCCTCGGTGGCGTCATCGCCCAGCAGCCAGTCGCGAAAGCCGCCCACCGTCAGGTGACTGACCGGCGCGAAGGCTGCCAGATCGTGGCTGTCCACGATGAGCCGGGTGACCTCGTCCTGCTCGTAGGGAATCAGCGCTTCGTTGAGGAAGCGCTTGAGCGGCACGTCGGCCAGCGTCATCTGCGCGGCGGCACGTTCGGCGTCGCTGGTGGCGGCGATCTCGGCGAGAAAGTCGCCCGAGCGCGCGGGACTGGCCTTGGCCATGAGTTCCCGCAGGCTGTCGAAGCGCCAAACCATGCCACCGATGCTGTGGGAAAAGCTCATGCGTACCCTTCCTTCTATCGAATCAGGTGATTAACCAGCGACTGCAACAACCGCGCCGCGTCCGCGTACCAGCTTGCAGAACAGCGCGCCCACGGCCATCAGGCAGAGGAAGATGCCGCAGATCACCAGATTGAACCAGACCATCGCCACCAGACAGACAACGGCCAGCACCAGCGCGATGCCTGGCACGATCGGGTAACCCGGGGCGCGGAAGCTGCGCTCCAGATCGGGCTCGCTGCGACGCAGCTTGAACAGGCTGAGCATGCTGACGATGTACATCACGATAGCGCCGAATACCGACATGGTGATCATCGCGGCGGTCAGCGTCATGCCCTGCAGGTTGACCAGACCGTCGCTGAGGATCGCCAGAATGCCGACCACGCCACCGGCGAGAATCGCGCGGTGCGGCGTCTGGAAGCGCGACAGTTTAGCCAGACTGGGCGGCAGGAAACCGGCCCGCGCCAGGGCGAAGAACTGACGCGAGTAGCCGAGGATGATGCCGTGAAAGCTTGCCACCAGACCGAAAAGACCGATCCACACCAGCATGTGCATCCAGTTCGAGTTATTGCCGACCACGGTTTTCATCGCCTGTGGCAGCGGGTCGTTGATGTTCGACAGTGCGCGCCAGTCGCCCACGCCGCCCGCGAAAATCATCACGCCGATGGCCAGAACGACCAGGGTCAGGATCCCTGCGACGTAGGCACGTGGAATCGTGCGCTTGGGGTCTTTCGCCTCTTCGGCCGCCATCGCTGCGCCTTCGATGGCCAGAAAGAACCAGATGGCGAACGGGATCGCCGCAAAGATGCCGCTGATCGCCGGCAGGCTGAAGGTGTCGGAGCCCGCCCAGCCGCCGAGCACGAAGTTGCTGAAGCTGAAGCCCGGCGCGACGACGCCCATGAACACCAGCAGTTCGGCGACGGCGAGCACCGTTACCACCAGCTCGAAGGTGGCAGCAATGCTGACGCCCAGAATGTTCAGGGTCATGAACACGATGTACGCGCCAATCGCTGCGACGCGGGGATCGAGCGACGGATACTGCACATTCAGGTACGCCCCGATCGCCATGGCGATGGCCGGCGGCGCGAAGACGAACTCGATCAGCGTGGCAAGTCCGGCGATCATTCCGCCGGTGACGCCAAACGCGCGCAGACTGTAGGCGAACGGCCCGCCCGCGTTGGGGATCGCGGTCGTGAGCTCGGTGAAGCTGAAAATGAAGCAGGTGTACATCACCGCGACCATCAGCGTCGTCACCAGAAAGCCCAGCGTCCCTGCGGTGCCCCAGCCATAGCTCCAGCCGAAATACTCGCCGGAGATCACCAGGCCCACGGCCAGTCCCCACAGGTGCAGGGTTCCCAATGTCGGTTTGAGTTGTGAAGCAGTCATGTGCATGTACCCCGGTCGCCAGGTGACGTTTTTGTCTGATGTCGAGCATAGCCATGCTTGCCGGACAAGGCTTGACCGCACGGCACGCGGGCTGTCGTGTGCGGTCAAGTTCTTCGGGCTTTTGTGTGCAGTGCATCATGGCAGCGCACGATTGCAGTGCCGTGCTTGATTGCGGGTCATGATTGACACCTCACGACACAGCGGAGTGGGTTGACCGGTAGCAATCCAAGAGGCCGCACCCAACCTGCGGGCGCATAGCTTGCCTCGCGACCGGCGACGCCGTCGTCGCGAATCCATATCGCCCGACCTGCCTGGAAGAGCGCATGGGTTGGTGTCATGACTGCTTCGCAGCCGATCGCCTGACACGCCACGCGCCTGCAGCAGCTTTCGATACGACCCGTAGTGCGTAACAAGGTATGACATTTGCTTGAATGAAATTCATACACAGCACACAGGCCGCGCGTACCGATGCTTCATTCCTTCCCCTCCGGCGCCCAACCGACCCCATCCGCGAACAGCAATCGCGGGGTGTTGTCAGCTGCGGCCAACGGGCTGGACGGCTTTATCGTGCAACACGGTGGCGATCTGGATCGCGTGTTCGGCCGCGCCGGCATTGACCCGGAGCACCTGTTGCACCCCACGCTGAGTTTGCCGCTGACCAACTACTGCAAGGTGCTCGAAGAGGCCGCGTGCCAGACCGGTTGCGACAACTTCGGCCTGCGTTACGGCCAGCAGTTTCAGCCTCAGGCGCTGGGTCTGCTGGGCTACATCGGCTTGTGCTCGGCGACGCTGGAAGACGCGCTGATCAACTTCGCCCAGGCATTTCCGTTTCATCAGCACAGCACACTGATCGAGCTGGTGGATCTGGGCGAGTGCTACCGCTTCGATTATCAGGTGCGTCATGGCGCGATCAACGAGCGCCGCCAGGACGCTGAACTGACCATGGGCATGGCCCTGAATCTGGTGCGCCACGTGCTGGGCCCTGACTGGGCGCCGCGACACGTGGCCTTCGAGCACGGCAGACCCCACGACTGGCACGAACACCGCGACGCGTTTCAGAGTGACGTGGGGTTCAGTCAGGCCTGCAACTCGCTGCTGATCCCCAAGCGCGACCTGATCGGCAAGGCCATGCCGGGCAGCGATCCGATTCTGTTGATGCTGATCAAGGACGCCATTCGCCAGCTCGGTGACACCGGCGGGGAAACCAGCCTGCTGGAACAGACCCGCCAGACGATCCAGCGCACGCTGCACCTGGGCGAACCTGCGCTCGACGAGGTCGCTCACACGCTCGGCCTTTCCGAATGGGCATTGCAGCGCAAACTGCGTGAGCAAGGGCTGAGCTTCACGCAATTGGTGGACCAGATCCGTCAGCAATCGGCCATGGTCCACCTCAAGCAACCGGACATGAGCATCACGCGTCTCGCGTCCATTCTCGGCTATTCGGAAACCAGCGCGTTCTCCCGTGCCTTCAAGCGCTGGTTCGGGCTGAGTCCGAAGCAGTGGCGCAGCGCTGCAGCCAACCCTCAATAACGTCGACGCGTCAGGTCTGGCCGACAGTCGCAATCTGCAGATCGCGACCGCCTCCACACCAGACGGCTGCACATGAATCGCCGCGTACCGATGCAGCGTTTTACTGCACGGCTCGCTGCAACGTCAGCCGCCGCAGACTGCCCATGCTCAGGAACGCCAGCGCACCGACAAGCGCATGGGCCGCAACCACGTACATGGCGCCGGAAAATGAGCCGGTGGACTGGACGATGTAGCCGATCACGATTGGCGTGAAGATGCCCGACAGGTTACCGAACATGTTGAACAGCCCGCCCGCCATTCCGGTGATTTCCTTGGGCGAGGTGTCCGACACCAGGGTCCAGTCGACGGCCACTACGCCTTTGCCGAAAATCGCCAGCGACATCAGGATGGTCACCACCCACATCGATTCAGTGAAATTGCAGAACACCAGCGTTGCGCCCATCGTCATGCCGCACACCAGCGGAATCTTGCGCGCCACTGACAGCGAGCAGCCTTTGCGGATCAGGAAATCGCACACGGCCCCGCCGCACAATGCGCCGAGCAAGCCGCAGATCCCGGGAATCGCCGCAATCGCACCGGCCTCCATGATGTTCAGGCCGCGCCCCTTGACCAGATAGACCGGGAACCAGGTCAGAAAGAAGTATTGCAACGAGGTGTCGCAGTACTTGCCCAGATAGATCGACCACATCATCGGGCTCTTGAGCAGCACTTTCAGGTCGGCAAAACGCGGCACGAACGCGCCCTTGGCTTTGGGCCGGTCCATGTCCACCTGCGCCCCGCCCTCGCGCAGATGCGCAAGCTCAGCGCTGTTGACGCCCGGATGATCGCACGGCGCCTTGACCCACTTGAACCAGACCAGGCTGACGAGAATGCCCAGCCCGCCCATGAACCAATAGACGTGCTCCCAGCCATAACGGTGGGCGACGAAACCCATCGCGGGCGCCAGCAGCACCACCGACATGTACATCGAGGAGTTGAATATCACCGTCGCCAGCCCGCGCTCCTGCAACGGAAACCAGGCAGCGACGATGCGGCTGTTGGCCGGGTAGACCGGTGCTTCGATCAATCCCAACAGAAACCGCAGGAAAAACAGCGTGCCGATGGCCACGGGCACCGAGAAAAACCCGATCATGCCCTGCGCCACGGTGATGGTCGACCAGAGAAACAGCGATAAACCGTACACCCGAACCGAGCCGAATTTGTCCAGCAGCCAGCCACCGGGCAACTGGCCCAGCACGTAGGCCCAGGCGAACGCCGAAAACATGTATCCCAGCGTCACCGAATTGATCCCCAGCACTTCAGTCAACGCTGAGCCGGTGATGGACAACGTGGCGCGGTCACCGACGTTGATGGCGGTGACGATGAACAGCATCGCCAGAATGGAATAACGCACTTTGCTGCGAACGGCGGTGGCGACCGCCGGTGCGGCTGCTTGAGCGGTGTTGGTGTGTTCCACATGAAAGCCCTCATTTTGTTTTTATAGATCGGCCAGCAAGGGCGCCCCGCAGGAGGCGCTCCCGGTCATGCAAAGAAGATGTCGTGATCGGATGATCAGGGCCGCGAGCCAACCTCAGCGGTCTGCGCGGTCCAGGCTCTGGTCTGTTCACTCAAGGACAGGCCCAGGCCGGGGCGAGTCGGCACCAGCATGCGGCCGTCACGGGTTTCCAGACGCTCGTTGAACAGCGGTTCCAGCCACTCGAAATGCTCGACCCAAGGCTCGGTCGGATAGGCCGCCGCCAGATGCACGTGCAATTCCATGGCGAAGTGCGGGGCCAGCATCAGACCGGCCTGCTCGGCCATCGCGGCGACTTTCAGATACGGCGTGATGCCTCCTACCCGGGGTGCATCGGGCATCAGGAAATCGGCACCGCGCAGTTTGATGAATTCGGCGTGCTCGGCCACGCTGGTGAGCATTTCGCCGGTCGCAATCGGCGTATCGAACTGCTGCGCCAGCGCGGCGTGGCCCTCGGCGTCGTAGCAGTCCAATGGCTCTTCGATCCAGATCAGGTTGAATTCTTCGAAGCGGCGGCACATGCGCTGCGCGGTAGGGCGATCCCACTGCTGGTTGGCGTCGACCATCAGTGGAAAGTCGTCGCCCAGATGTTTGCGCACCGTGGCGACCCGATGCAGGTCAATGGCGCAATCAGGCTGGCCAACCTTCAGTTTTATGCCGCCGATGCCCTTCTCACGAGACATGTCGGTGTTGTGCAACAGTTGCTCCAGCGGCGTATGCAGGAAACCGCCGGAGGTGTTGTAGCAGCGCACCGAATCCCGGTGGGCGCCGAGCAATCGAGCCAGGGACAGGTTGGCACGCCGGGCTTTGAGGTCCCATAACGCGACGTCGAAGGCACCGATGGCCTGAGTCGACAGCCCGCTGCGTCCCACAGACGCGCCGGCCCAGCAGAGCTTGGTCCACAGCTTGGCGATATCGCTGGGATTCTCGCCGATCAGCGCCGGCGCGATTTCCCGGGCGTGGGCGAACTGGCCGGGACCGCCGGCGCGCTTCGAGTAGCTGAAACCCAGGCCGCAATGGCCGTCCGTGGTTTCGATTTCGGCAATCAGAATGGCGATCTCGGTCATCGGCTTTTGCCGTCCGGTCAGCACCTTGGCATCGCTGATCGGATTGGCCAGCGGCAGAAACACCGATGACACCTTGACCCAGGCGATCGTGTCGGCATCCGAAGAGATGGTGTTTTGTTGTTGTACGAGCATGGCAAGCGCCCCAGATTCGTCTACTGAAAATGCGATGTCACCGTTATGATTGCGCAATCATCGCAAGCATCAAAAAAGGCGATCGGCGTCGAAGGACGGATCACCTTGAGCGGGATACTACACTGATTGCGCAATCATTCAACACCGCGTCTGTCGGTTGGTGAATAGAACGGGCATCAGGTGCTGGCGCGATCGATCAATGAGAACCCGGTGTCCACGCGCACAGGCTTGTCCCCGGACGTGTGTTCCTGAAAGCGGTCGAGCAAGGCCTGAGCGACCTGCAGACCGATACGATTACCGTCGACGCGCACCGTCGAAAGTGCTGGATACACTTGGGCAGCGCTGCTCAGATCACCGAACCCCATGACCGCGACATCCTCGGGTACGCGCAGGCCACGGCTGGCCGCTTCCGCGAGGACGCCTTGGGCCACCGTGTCGGAACTGCACACCACGACATCCGTACCAATGCCGCGCTCCAGCAGCCTGGCCAGCCCTTCCCTGCCGGTCTGCAGCGTCGCCGGCGGCGCCAGCAATTCCATTGGCACGTCGTCGACGCCGTGTCTTTTCAGCTCGGCAATCAGGCTGTTGCAACGCCTGACGCCACGTGGATCGCCGATCGTCACCACGGAGAAACGCTTGTAGCCTTTGCCCAAGAGATGGCGGGCGGTCTCTTCCCCGACTTTTTCATGGGAAAAACCCACCAGCATGTCGATAGGGTCTTCGCTCAGATCCCAGGCTTCCACCACCGGGATCCCGGCTTGGGCCAGGCGCGCGCGGCTGGATTCGGTGTGCAGTGTGCCGGTCAGGACGATGCCATCCGGACGCCGCCCCAATACTGCTTCCAGCAGTTTTTCTTCCTGCTCCGCGTCATAGCCGGTCAGCCCCAGTAACGTCTGATAGCCGGCCTGGGTCAAACGATCCATCAGCGCCTGCACGGTGTCCGCGAAAATCGAGTTGGCAATCGTCGGCAGGAATATCGCCACCAGCCGGCTCTTGTTGCTGGCCAGACCGCCCGCCAGCATGTTCGGCACATAACCGGTCTTACGCACGGCCTCGCGTACCTTTTCGCGAGTGTCTTCGCTGACCAGATCCGGCCGATGCAGCGCCCGCGAAACGGTCATCGGCGACACACCGGCGACTTTGGCCACATCGATCAAGGTGAGGCTTGATACCTTTCTGGGCTCTGACAACGACGTACCAGCGGCAGGTCTGCCTGGTTTTTTCGGCATGAACGGTTCCGGATTCAACGCATGGGGGGCTGGCGCGATGTCGATGCGTCTCGCGCCGAGGGGCAATTTAACAAAGCCTGTGGGCGCAAGCACTGGCTTAATGCATCCCGGGTAGACGCAGCGTTTTGTTCAGCAGACCTCTGCAACCTGCAGACGAGCCCGTGCCCGTCCGCGCCGCTTACCGCTGCTTACGCCCCAGATCCTGCAACCAGTCGTTCATGTTGCCCGGCAGCAGCAGTTCGTGGCGGGCGCGAGAGCTGGCGGTGTAGAGCAGCGAGCAGACGCTGGCCAGTGAGTGGGTCGAACCTTCGCGGGGCGGGCGCATGAGGTCGCGGGACAGCAGCACGCAGTCGAATTCCTGGTTTTTCACGTCCTCCACCGTCGCCAGTTTGAGGATGGCTGACGGATCGCTGCAAAACCGCTGCGCCGTCTCGACGAAGTCCTGCAGACGCTTGCCCTGCCCCAGCCACTCGTGCACGGCCTTGAATTCGTGGCTGGCGCCCATGGCCGAGGCCAGGGCGTCCCAATAGGCATAGCGGAAAATCAGCCGGTGCTGCGGCCGCAGGTCTTCGCAATACAACCCGTCCAGGCCTTTGACGAACAGGGTCAGGTGTTCGAGGGTTCTGGCAGGCAACTGAAAGCTCGCGCCGGCTTCGCTCAGGCGCCTGAACCAGGCGAACAGCCCCCATTCGTTGGCCACCAGAATCGTCGTTGGCTTGTCGGGAATCGGCATGACGCCGTGGCCGATGATGCGCGTGGGATGCGGCGCACGGCCGACGAAGCCTTCCTTGATGTCGCTGGGGTGCAGCTGGATCAGCGGATCCAGCACGTCGGCCATCTGCTTGCCGGCGCGAATCGATTGCGTCATGAAGCGCTGGCGGATGAAACCGCCGTGGCGGGTCGCCTTGCCGCTCAACTGCTGGAATTCGTCACCCAGGGTGATCACCGCCTGAGGGCTGCGATCGAGGATCTGCACCATCGGGGCGGTCAGCTCATGGCTTTCGTCGATGATGATGTGACTGTAGTTCTCGGGAATGACTTCCGAGGTCAGCGACAGGAACTTGATGCGCTGGGCGTTGCGAATCGGCAGCCGGATGTGCGGCGCAGAGGGCCGCACCGTTTCGCGCCACAATAATCGGCTGTATTCGAGCAGCATGGCGATGTCCGCCTGACTGGCCGCGTGCCCCAGGGACGGCAGATGCCGCGCCTCGATGTGCGGCAGCGGCGACAGGCAGAAACTGTGGACCGTGGCGCGACAGACTCGCGCCACGTCCCGAGGATAGAGCTTGCCGACGCTCTGCAGGTTCAGCCATTGCGCCACTTGCAGGTCGTCCACCAGCGAGCTGGCACTGGTGCGCTGCATGTCGCTGTTGCGCCAACCCTGAGAGGTCAGGTCGCGGTTGAGCAACAGGTTGGCCATGTGACCAAAGGTGCAGGCGTTGATGCGGCTGTCGGGACTGGACTGCAGGACGCGCTCGCGCAGGGCGGCGACCTGCGCGGGGAATGTGGCCATGAGCAGGGTCGTGGCCGGATCGAGCACTTCGAAGAACTTCGCCAGCAGAAAGGTCTTGCCCACGCCAGCATAGGCCTGCAGATGAAACGACTCGTCCGTGCACACCTGAAACTCGTCGAAGATCCGACTCTGCTGATCGCTCAGGCGCAGCACGTCGCCGGTCGCCAGCACGATGTCACGGGTCAACGGCTCGAGGGTCTGGCGATGACGCAGGCCAAAGCCGAAGTCCCACTGCCCTTCCTCGTCCAGATAGGCCTGAGCCTGGACCTCGTGTTCCTCAAGCAAGGCAACCCCTGCGATCTCGAGCACCGTCAGGCTGGCGGCCAGGTTTTCGGCGTTGAAACGCATGCGTACCAGATCGGCAAACGCACCGCCGCCCTCTTCTACCGAACCGGCAGCGCGCATGACATCGTCGAGCATGCGCTCCAGCATCTCGACCGCGATGCCCTGTCCGATCAACGCCTTGAGATTGAGCAGCAGCATCAAGGCAGCCATCTGCGCACGGCTCGCCACGCCGAGGAAGTCGTTCAGCGACTCACCGGCCGCCAGCGCCTTGACGACCTCGTCGGTCAGCGGCAGAAACAGCGAAGGCGGTGGGGCAAAAAGGCTTGGCGAACTCATTGCTTGGGCAGTGTCCTGGTGAAGGCGGTGACGCGGGATGTGACTGGCGGCTGATGATATGCGAAAACGGCCGCGAACAGTCCCGCGGACGCCCCCTGCATCAGGCCCGTTCAGCCGAATCGCTGCCAGCCCGATCGCCACACCGCACACACCTGCTGCGCCAGGCTCATGCCGCAACGCCGCACGGCCGGCCTGTCCTGATCAGAAATCCAGCTTGGCCCGCGCCACCAACTGACGTGGCTCGCCGATGGCGATGGCGGGCGAACCCAGGCCGCTGGACGAGGTGTAGTACTTCTCGTCGAACATGTTTTTCAGGTTCAGCTGGAGGGTCAGATCGCGCTCGTCCAGCTTCATCTTGTAAGAGACGAACGCGTCGGCGACCTTCGACGACGGCAAGTAATATTCCTTGCCAGCGCCATCGTTGACGCCCCAGCGGCTGGCGAAACGCGCACCGGCACCGGCGCGCAGATCCCCCGCGCCGACGTGGCCGAAGTCGCGCGTCAGGTACAGCGCGCCCGTGTGCTTCGACACACCGTCCAGCGGCTCGCCCTTGAGTACCGGATCTTCCAGCACTTGGGTGTCGGTGTAGGCGTAGCTGCCGGTCAGGCTCCAGCCCTCGTTCAACTGGCCGGTGATGTCGGCTTCCAGGCCACGGGAACGCACCTCGCCCGAGACCCGCGTGCAGGTCTCGGTGCCGCAGGGCTCGCTGGTCTGCACGTTCTTCTTGTTGATGTTGAACAGCGCGACGGTCGCCGTAATCGCGTCGTTCTGAAACTTGGTGCCGATCTCATAAGACTTGCCTTCTTCGGGCGGCAGGCTCTCGATCGGCGTTGCAATCGAGGTGTTCGGGCGGAACGATTCGGTGTAGCTGCCGTACACCGACCAGTGCGGCTGAATCAGGTAAACCAGACCGACGCGCGGCACGACCTTGCTGTCCTTGACGTCGGCGCCGACGATGAACGGACGGCCCTTGCCGGTGAGCTCGTCGAACGCGTCGTAACGCAGGCCGGCCTGGAAAATCCACTTTTCGCCCAGGTGCATGGCGTCCTGAACGAAGAATGCATGGGTGCGCAGGTGGTCGATCTGGTCGCTGTTCGGTGCACTCACCGTGGAAGGCTTTGGCGTGACGCCGTAGACCGGGTCGTTGTAGTTGAAGTCGGTCTTATTAGGGCTGCGATAAAGATCACCCAGCTCGCGATCATTCTTCATGTAGTCCGCGCCGATCAACAGCTCATGACGCACATCGCCCCAGTACAGATTGCCCAGCGCGTTGAGGGTGGCGGTGTGAGCGAACTGCACGGCATCGCGGGTGGCGTCGCCGCGCCGGGTCACGGCGCCGGTCGTGAAGTCGGCCGACATGAAACGCGACTGGTAGTCGTTGTAGTAGTTGCGGCTGTACGCGTAACCGGTGCGCAGGGTCCAGTCGTCGTTCAAGCGATGGTCCATGCGCAGGTCCAGGGAGTCGGAGCGCCCGGTGGTCACGTTGAACGGCTCGTCCAGACGACGCTTGCGCGGGATGTCCAGCACCTTGCCGGTGGTGGTGTTGATCTGCGTGCCACGGTCGAAAGGGACCGAATATTCCATGTGCTCGTAAGCCGCCGACACGGTGGTGTCGTCGCCGTACCAGGCCAGCGACGGCGCGATCACCGACTGGTCGATGCTGCCGAAATTGCGCCAGTAGTCGTAATTCTGTTTGTCGGCGATGACCCGATAGGCCAGCCCGTTGGTGCCGATCGGTCCCGTCAGGTCAATCTGCTCACCGCCGCCACCGAAGCTGCTGCCGAACACAGAAATGGAGTGGGCGTCCACCAATTGCGGTTTCTTGGTCACGACGTTGATCACCCCGCCCGGATCCTGCACGCCGTAAAGCATGGACGCCGGGCCCTTGAGCACCTCGATGCGCTCGGTGGTCGGGGTGAAGTTGCGCGCCTGCACCGACTGCATGCCGTCGCGCATGATCGAGTTGTCGCGGTTGGTGCCGAAGCCACGCTTCTGAATCGCGTCCTGCGTGCCGCCCAGCGTGTTGCCTTGCTTGACCCCGCTGACGGCGTTGATCGCCTCGTCCAGGCTCGACGGCTGCCGGTCCTCGATCACCCGATTGGTCACCACGTTGACCGTGGCCGGGGTCTCCAGCAGCGGCGATTCGGTGCGCGTGGCGACCGTGGACTTGCGCGCCTGATAGCTTGTGCGGCTGTGCTCCGTCTCGCTGACGTCGGCTTGCGAGCTGGCATCGATATTAACGGCATCCAGCTGCATCTCTTCAGCGCTGACCCATGTGCTCAGGCCCAGAGAACACAACAGTGCAGTGGCCGAACATAACCCCAGTAACGGAGCGAAACGAAGCGCGGGACGGGCGCAGACACGAAAACCGGATAGAGCTGTCATGAACGGTAGACCTGAGGTATCGAGTGGTGAGGGCGTGCGTCGTTAAACGCATCGATTCTCACTACACGGATGCCAGCAGGATTTACCTCACATGCTTTTCGAAAATAATTCTGGGGCCACTGGGTCGACGCGGTGCTTTTAGATTCTGCCCTGCAGCGCCTGAAAGTCAGTCTTCGTCCGACGGCGGCCCCGAGCAAGCGCGCTCCTGCGGGTGTTGTGCCTGGTTGGAGAATTCGGGAATGCCCGGAGACCTCTGTAGGAGTGAGCTTGCTCGCGAAGTGGCCGGTGTGTCCGGTAGAGATGCAGCGGGTGGAAGTCAGTCTTCGCGGGCAAGCGCGCTCCTACGGGTGTTGTGTCTGGTTGGAGAATTCGGGAATGCGCTGAGACCTCTGTAGGAGCGCGCTTGCCCGCGAATTGGCCGGTGTGTCCGGTGGAGATGCAGCGGGTGGAAAACAGTCTTCGTCCGATGGCGGCCCCGAGCAAGCGCGCTCCTACGCCTGCGGCCGAACCGGTTTGATGTCGAGTTCATTGCGACGCCTGCGGCAGAGGCGTCTGATAGGGGATTGAATGACGTTGATTACGCCCGCAGGGCAAGAGGAGTGGCCGAGGGCTGAACGCGACCTGAACACATGCACAAATTCTAGAGAAAGCAAAAAAACAAGTATGCTCATTCAATAATGAGTATCATTATGTTACACCCTGGCTGAATGCGAATGGCTGTACTACGCATTCAGGCCGCACACCCTATCAGATTTACACCGGTGATAAATGCTCGTTCCTTTTTTGATCATGTTGCGCGAAGGGATTGAAGCCGCGCTTATCGTTGGCATCATTGCCAGTTACCTGAAGCAGACGGGCCGTGGCGAGTGGATGCCAGCGGTCTGGATCGGCGTTTTCCTCGCCGCAGCCCTTGCCCTGTTCGTCGGTGGCGGCCTTGAAATGGTCAGCGCCGAATTCCCGCAGAAGCAGCAGGAACTGTTCGAAGGCGTGGTGGGCCTGGTCGCCGTGGTCATCCTCAGCTCCATGGTCGTGTGGATGCGCAAGGTTGCGCGTTCGGTCAAACACGACCTGCATGAATCCCTGGACGCCGCCCTCGCCGGCTCGAAAAACCAGACCTACGCGCTGATCGGCATGGTGTTCTTCGCCGTCGCCCGCGAAAGCCTTGAAACCGTGTTCTTCCTGCTCGCCGTTTTTCAGCAGAGCGAAGGCGTGTCCGGCCCGGTCGGCGCGCTGCTGGGTCTGATCATCGCGGTGTGCGTGGGGGTCGCCATCTACAAAGGCAGCCTGCGCCTGAACCTGAGCAAATTCTTCCGTTACACCGGGTTGTTCATTCTCGTGGTCGCGGCCGGGATCCTCGCCAATTCGGTGCGCTCGCTGCATGAAGCCGGCGTGTGGAACCACTTCCAGGACGTGGTTTTCGACATCAGCGCCACGCTGCCGATGGACGGCCCGACCGGTTCGGTGCTGGCTGGCATGTTCGGTTATCAGGATGCACCGACCGTCAGCGTACTGGTGGCCTACCTGGCTTACCTGATCTTCGCGCTGGTCCTGTTCTTCAAACCGCAGGCGCGGGTGGTGAGTCTGCCCACCCGTCCTGCGCACGAACACGGCCACTCACCTTCAGTTACGAACAAATAAGGGCAACCATGACCACCAGTCCCACCGGCCTTCCTCCACAGAAAGCCAAGCCTTCACGCGCCCTGCAATTCGCCGTCGCAGGCTCGGTGATTCTGATGATCGCCGCAGGCGCGATGTTCTACTTCGCCTCGCAGGCTGCGCAAAAGAAACGCGTTGCCAACAGCGGCAACGAAACCGTGGTCACGATCCACGCCAGGAATTGCGAGCCTAATGCGATCACGGTACCGGCCGGCAAGAATGCATTTCGCATCGTCAACGCCTCCGACCGGGCCGTCGAGTGGGAAATCCTCGACGGCGTGCTGGTCGTCGAAGAACGCGAAAACATCGTGCCGGGCCTGAGCCAGATCATCAACGCGAACCTGCAGCCCGGCGATTACGCCATCACCTGCGGCCTGTTGAGCAACCCGCGCGGCACCCTCCACGTCACCGCCACGGCCGAATCCGACGCCGCCGCCAAGGCGCGTCCGTCGATGGTCGCTTTCATCGGCCCGCTGTCCGAATACCGCGTTTACCTGAGCACCCAGAGCAGCGCGCTGATCCGCGCCGTCAACGACCTGCAGCAGGCCATCGAAAGCGGTGACCTGGCTCAGGCTCAGCAAGCCTATGCACCGGCTCGCGCGGCGTATCAGCGCATCGCCCCGGCCGCGCAGCGTCTGGCGGAGCTGGACAATGCCATCAACGCCCGTGCCGATTACTTCGAGAAGCGTGAGCAGGACCCAGGCTTCAGCGGCTTCCATCGCATCGAATTCGGTCTGTTCTCGCAGAAATCGGTCGAGGGCCTGACGCCCGTCGTGCAGAAGCTGCAAAGCGACATCGCCACGCTCAAGCAGCAGTTGCTGGCGCAGAGCATCGCCCCGGAACAGCTGGCCAGCATGATCGTGCGCACCATGCGCAGTCTGGCGGAGATCCGCAGCAACGGCGAAGAAGAGCGCTACAGCCACATCGATGTCACCGGCTTCGCCGCCAATCTGGAGGGCACCCGCAAGGTCATCGAGCTGCTGCGCCCTCTGCTGGCCAAGACCTCCGGCGACGTGCTGAAAAAGATCGACAGCGCCACCACCGGTCTGGACGACCAGTTGCTGATGCTCAAGACCGACAGCGGCTTCAAGCCGTATGACCAGGTCAGCGCCGAACAAAGAAAACAAATCGCAGACAAGGCCAAGGCACTGGCCGATGCACTCGATGGAATCGATCCGGCCCTGGGCCTCTCCGGCCTGTAAGCGTGCCCGGGCGGGTGCCGATGCGCCCGCCCGGACCTGAAACCAGAACGAAGACAGTATCCACATGAAAGATTCAGATCCAACCAACGCTCCCGTCTCCGTTGACCGTCGCCGTGTCCTGCTGGGCCTGGGTGCGGCCGGCGCCGCCATCGCCGGCGCCAGCCTGAGCGGTAATGCATTGGCCGCACCTGCGCCAGCGCAAGTCACTGAAGCGCCGAAAAGCGAGAAGACCCAGGATCACAACGAGTTTCACGGTGTGCACCAGAGCGGCATCGTCAACCCGCGTCCCACCGCCGGCATGATGGTCTCCTTCGACGTGCTGGCTCAGGACCGCGAAGACCTGGAGCGCATGTTCCGCACGCTCAACGAGCGGATTTCCTTTCTGATGACCGGCGGCGCCGTACCGCAGGTGGACCCGAAACTGCCACCGCTGGATTCCGGCATTCTTGGCCCGGTGGTCACCCCGGACAACCTGACCATCACCGTTTCCGTGGGCGATTCGCTGTTTGACGAGCGTTTCGGTCTGGAACACGTCAAGCCCAAGCGTCTTCAGCGCATGGTCGGCTTCCCCAACGACGCGCTGGAAGCGGACTGCTGCCACGGCGACTTGAGCATTCAGTTCTGCTCCAACGCCCCGGACAGCAACATTCACGCCCTGCGCGACATCGTCAAAAACCTGCCTGACCTGCTGCTGGTGCGCTGGAAACAGGAAGGCACGGTTCCGGCGCAGGCTCCGCTCAAGCCGGGCCAGCCACCGGAAAGCGCGCGCAATTTCCTGGGTTTCCGCGACGGTTCCGCCAACCCGGATTCCAACGACCAGAAAGCGATGAACGAGTTGGTCTGGGTGCAGCCCGGCAGCGACGAACCGGCCTGGGCCGCGAACGGCAGCTATCAGGCGGTGCGGATCATCCGTAACTTCGTCGAGCGCTGGGACCGCACGCCGCTGCAGGAACAGGAAGCGATCTTCGGCCGCGTCAAAGCCACCGGGGCGCCGATGGACGGCAAGGCCGAGACCGACGTGCCGGACTACAAAAAGGACCCGGAAGGCAAGATCACCAAGCTCGACGCCCACATCCGTCTGGCAAACCCGCGCACGCCGGACAGCCAGCGCAACCTGATCCTGCGTCGCCCGTTCAACTACTCCAACGGCGTGAACAAGAACGGTCAGCTGGACATGGGGCTGTTGTTCATCTGCTACCAGTCGGACCTGGAAAAAGGCTTCATCACGGTGCAGACACGCCTTAACGGCGAGCCGCTGGAGGAATACCTCAAGCCGGTTGGCGGCGGTTATTTCTTCACCCTGCCGGGCGTCGTCGACAGTCACGATTTCATTGGCCGGTCACTGCTGGCTGCCGCTTCTGCTGTAAAAACAAAAACTGCCTGACAACCCTTACCTCACAGGAAGAGCTCCATGAAAAAGTCGCCTCTCGCGTTGTTGCTTACCCTTGGCTTGTTGCAGACCCCGATGTCCGTCTTCGCAGCCACCGCTCCGCTGGATCTGGTCACGCCGGTTTCGGACTACAAGATTTACGTCACTGAAAACGTCGACAAGTTGGTGACCGATACCCAGAAATTCACTGACGCCATCAAGAAAGGCGACGTGGCGACTGCGAAGAAACTGTTCCCGACCACGCGTATCTCCTACGAGTCCATCGAGCCGATCGCCGAGCTGTTCAGCGACCTGGACGCGTCGATCGACTCCCGCGAAGACGACCACGAAAACGGCGTGAAAGCCGACGACTTCACCGGTTTCCACCGCCTGGAGTACGCGCTGTTCTCGCAGAACACCACCAAGGACCAGGCTGTTTTCGCCGACAAGCTGCTGGCTGACGTGAAAGAGCTGCAATCGCGCATTGCCGACATGACCTTCCCGCCGGAAAAAGTGGTCGGCGGTGCTGCGGCACTGATGGAAGAAGTCGCTGCGACCAAGCTGTCCGGTGAAGAAGACCGTTACAGCCACACTGACCTGTATGACTTCCAGGGCAACGTTGACGGCTCGAAGAAAATCGTCGACCTGTTCAAACCGCAACTGCAGAAGTCCGACGCAGCGTTCGTCGCCAAAGTCGACAAGAACTTCGCCACGGTCGACAAGATTCTGGCCAAGTACAAAACCAAGGATGGCGGTTACGAGACCTATGACAAGGTCAAGGAAAACGACCGCAAGGCCCTCGCTGGCCCGGTCAACACCCTGGCAGAAGACCTGTCGCAAATGCGCGGCAAACTCGGTCTGAACTGAGTTTCAACGCATTAAAAAACCGCCTGCCGATTACTCGTCAGGCGGTTTTTTATGCTTTTGATTCTCTGCCCGGAGGGCGTAGGAGTCCGGGCAGAATCAAAAGCGAGACTGAGGCAGCACGATCAAATCCCGCTGAACCAGTTATACCCCTGATCCTCCCAGTACCCGCCCGGATAATCGTTGGTCACGAAAATCTCGACGATATGCTTCGGATTCTTGAACCCCAGCTTGGTCGGCACCCTCACCCGCAGCGGATAACCGTAATCCGGCGGCAAGGCCACCTCGCCGAAATCCAGCGCCAGCAAGGTCTGCGGATGCAACGCCGTCGGCATGTCCAGGCTCGAGTAATACCGGTCAGCGCACTTGAACCCGACGAACTTCGCCGTGGTGTCCGCGCCCACATGCTCGAGGAACGTCTTGAGCGGCACCCCGCCCCACTGCCCGATCGCGCTCCAGCCCTCTACGCAGATCAGTCGCGTGATGTCACTGCGCTGCGGCAATTTGCGCAAGCCATCCAGCGTCCACGGCGCCTTGTCCCGCACCAGCCCCGACACACCCAGCTTCCAGTCCGCCACGTCGAGATCCGGGATATCGTCCTCGGAGTAGAACGCGTTGAACGGGAACGGGTTTCTGATCTGCTCCTTCTTGAACGTCGGCGCCAGTTTCTGCCCGCTGAACAGCCAGGCCTGCACCCGGTCATTCCAGCGCGACATGGCCCACAGCACTTTATCCACCTGATCGCCGTCCTGCAGGTTGCAACCGGTGAGCATGGCCATGGCGCCGACCGTCAGGCCGCCTCGCAGAAAGTTGCGGCGCTGGATACTTTCCAGCTGGCTCAGTTGCGCAGGCTCCAGCCTGACGCGCTGGATGGCGCGTTTTTTCGGCTCAATCATGTTCGACCTTCCCGTTTTCAACTGGCCGTACGCCGCCGGTGATCATCGGCAGCAAGGTTTTCGGCACCATCAACACCAACGCCAAATGCACCACGACGAATGCGCCAATCGCCGCCATCGCCGCGAAATGCACGAAGCGGGCGAAATCGTAACCACCGAACAACGCGGTCAGTTCCTGCAGTTGAATCGGTTTCCAGATCGCCAGTCCCGACACCACGATCAACACGCCCGCGGCGAGCACCAGCCAATACATCAGGCGCTGCACCGCGTTGTACACGCCCTTCTCGTGCTTGAGGCGAAAGCGCAGGGCGTCGAGCAGATCGCGTTTGACTGCTTTCGGGGAGACGGGCAGAAAATCCCGTTTGAAGTGCTTGCTGAACAGGCTGTACAGCACGTAGATCAGGCCGTTGATCACCAACAGCCACATCACCGCGAAGTGCCAGGCCAGCGCGCCGCCCAGCCAGCCGCCGACGGTGAAGTCCTTTGGAAAGGTAAAACGGAACAACGGCGAGGCGTTGTAGATGCCCCATCCGCTCATGAACATGCAGACCATGCCGAAGGCGTTGATCCAGTGCGTCAGGCGAATGGGCCAAGGATGAATTCGGTTTTTTTTCATCTTGAAAGGCTCTTCATGGATGAATGTGGTGAGCCGGGCCTTGCAGGAGCGCGCTCGCCCGCGATTGCCGTGTGTCAGATCACTGTTCGTATCAGACAGACCGCCATCGCGGGCAAGCGCGCGCCCATCATGGACGCAATGCGGTGCATATCACGCACCGCCGCCGCTTACATCGGTGGCTGGAAGCCGTCCTTGCCGACCGCTACACCACGGGCGGTCTTGCCGTCTTCACCCGGGAAGACCACGACCTTGGCGCCTTTGACCAACTGGTCGACCTTGCCCGCTTCAACGTAAGCGATCGGCACGTCTTCCGGCACGACCAGTTGCTTCTCGCCGCCTTTGTAGCCAACGCTCAGCGTGCGGCCGTTGGCCTTGCTCAGCTTGCCCACGGTGCCGTTGGTCATGGTGCCGGTGCTGCCATCGGCATTCTGCCAACCGTAGTGACCTTCGCCGCTGCCCTTAAGGCTAGCCTCGAACACGGTCACTTCCAGCGCTTTCAACGAACCGTCGGCTTGCGGGATGGCGGCGGAGCCGATGAAGCTGTCGGGCTTGATCGATTCGATATCGGTCTTGGACACCAGCCGGATGCCGGTCTGGTCAGTCAAGCCGATGCTCTGATGAGCGCCCGAGCGGGTGGTGAAGTTCAGGGTCTTGTTGTCGACACTGTCGACTGTCCCGCGCAGTGGCTTGACCACCGGCATGTCAGCGGCAGCGGCAATAACGGCGGCGCCGAGCATGAGCACGCCGAACGTGGTGGACAGAGCAGTCTTCATCTTCATGTGAACATTCCTTGAGGCAGTTTCGAGAGTCGTGCTGGAGGGGCATGACGTGTTGAACGAAGGCCATCCTGTACCCGCAACCGGCACACCACAATGACCGGGCGATGACATTTTTGTCATTCGCACGGCACCCCGATCACCCCTCGAATCAATGACAAAAATGTAATCGGCCGCGCCCGGCCAGTTGGTTACACTCCACATCCGACGCGGCATGCAGCCGGGTTGCAGGCCCCGATCCGACATGCCATGCCGGTGACAGCGCCACGACGTGAAGCGAGCCCGACCGACGATGCACATTCTGCTTATCGAAGACGACACCAAAACCGGTGAGTACCTGAAGAAGGGGCTCAGCGAATCCGGCTACAAAGTGGACTGGACCCAGCACGGCACCGACGGCCTGCACATGGCGCTGGAGCACACCTACGATCTGTTGGTGCTGGATGTGATGCTGCCGGGCATCGATGGCTGGCAGATCATCGAAATCCTGCGCGCCAGGCAAGACGTGCCCGTATTGTTTCTCACCGCTCGCGATCAATTGCAGGACCGGATCCGCGGCCTGGAACTGGGCGCCGACGACTACCTGGTCAAACCCTTCTCGTTCACCGAACTGCTGTTGCGCATCCGCACGATCCTGCGTCGCGGCGTGGTCCGCGAGGCCGACCATTTTCATCTGGCCGACCTTGAGCTCGACCTGCTGCGCCGCAGGGTCACTCGCCAGCAGCAGGTCATCACCCTGACCAACAAGGAGTTCGCCTTGCTGCACCTGTTCGTGCGGCGCGAGGGCGACGTCCTCTCCCGGGCGCAGATCGCCTCGGAGGTCTGGGACATGAACTTCGACAGCGACACCAACGTGGTGGACGTCGCGATCAAACGCCTGCGCAGCAAGATCGACCTGCCCTACCCGGTCAAACTCATCCACACCGTGCGCGGCATCGGTTATGTCTGCGAGGTGCGGCCATGCGAGCCCGACGCCAGCCATCCCTGACCCTGCGTTCGACCCTGGCGTTTTCGGTGGTGGCCATGCTGGCCGTTGCCAGCGCCGGCATGTACCTGTACGAAACCATGAAAGACGCGGTGATGACCCGCACCGACCATGCCGTGCTGGCGCGGCTCGACCACTTCCGCAAACTGCTGCAATACGACCTGACGCTGGACAAGCTGCAAGGCAGCCCGCAGTTGTTCGAGAACATGCTCGACAGCGAGGATGACATTTTCATCATCACCGAGCCGGACAAGCCGCCGGTCATCATGGTCAATCCGCTGCATGCGCCGTTGCCGCCGACGCCGGTGGTCGCGGCCAATGCGCCGTTGAGCGTCGCCGACATGCGCAGCGGCGAACTGGCGTCAGGCGTCCCCATGCGCGCGGCCACGGTGGAAGTCATGTCCAGCGGCAGGCGCGTGCACCTCACGGCGGCCCACATCGCCGTGAAAGAGATGGCCACGCTGGCGAATTTCCGCAATCGCATTCTGTCTTCGGTTGCGCTGGCCTTCGTGCTCACCGCCGTGCTGGGTTATGTGCTGTTGCGCCGGGGCCTGCGGCCGTTGCGCAGGATGGCCAGCCATGCCGCCGCGATCACGCCGGCCCGCCTGGAAAGCCGGATGGACAATCGCGATACGCCGGTGGAGTTGCAGCAGTTGGGCGACGCCTACAACGCCATGCTCGACCGGCTGGCGGACGGTTATCAGCGCCTGACCCAGTTTTCCGCCGACCTGGCTCACGAAATCCGCACGCCGGTCGGGTCGCTGATGGGGCATTGCCAGGTCGCCCTCCGCCAGGCGCGCACGGCGGATGAATACCAGGCGCTGCTGGCGTCGAATCTGGAAGAACTGGAACGTATTTCGCGGATGGTCGAAAGCATCCTGTTTCTGGCGCGGGCGGACGACGCGCAAGCGGCGCTCAATCGTCAGACGCTGGACATGGCGCAAGAGCTGCAGCGCGTCTGCGGCTATTTCGAAGGCCTGGCTGAAGAACGGCAACTGATCGTCAATACCTGCGGCGATGCCCGCCTGAGCGCCGATCCGCTGCTGCTGCGCAGAGCGCTGAGCAATCTGGTGGCCAACGCCATTCGCTATGCCGACGAAGGCAGCGTGATTGACATCCGCGTTCTGGAAGGCGGCGGCGAATGTCGCATTGAAGTGGAAAATCAGGGGCCAGTGCTGAGCGAATCGACGCTCGGCAAGTTGTTCGACCGTTTCTACCGGGGCGACGCCTCACGCCATCAGAGCTCTGACTCCAACGGCCTGGGCCTGGCGATCGTGACCGCGATCATGCAGTTGCATGGCGGCGCCGCTGCGGTGGAGCAACCCGCCCCGGGTCGCATCCGATTCGCGCTGATTTTCTTGAAACCTGCTGCCAGATAGACCTTTGCGCAGCGCCTTGAGCGTATTTTTTTGTCAGACACAATCACTATAACGATTCGCTATTTTCTCGATGTCGAATCGTTCTGTACCTGACTTCCTGGAGTCCTAAGCTTCGTAGGCAGGCCTCGTGGGTACGGACGGTCTTTGAGTCCGCCATTGGGCATCCCTGTCATTGCCAGGATTCAGGAAGAATCGACCATGAACGGACAGAATGAAAAATCGAATGGAACGTTCGAAGTCACCATTGGCGGCAAGCCAAAAAACTTCATTGACGCTGAAGTAACCATTGCCAACAGCGAGTCAGGGGGCACGCAGAAGGTGAATTTCAGTAAGGTAGAAGGACAAGAAGCCTATGAATCCGTAACTGTGCGATTTACCTATTCATCTGAACCGGGCACATACGAAGTCTTGCCGGGATCGTTCGAAGCACCTGGGGCAACGTATGGCGTCGAGAAATCAGGGGGCTGGTTCACGGCGTACAATGCAGTCAGTGGGACAGTGACGCTCATCAGCGCAGATGAAGCGACACAAGCGATGAAGGGCAGTTTCAGCTTTCAAGTGAGCGTTGAGGATGTCACTACCACTACCACCATCGCAGGAACGTTTGATCTGCACAGGTGACCCGTCGCCCCGGCCACTCCACCGGGTCGCTGCATGGCCCGGTGGAGTGCTCTCAATCTCGCTTCACTGCTCATTGATGCCGTCAAGCTTTCTTGTCGTGGGACACCGTCAGTTTGTAGAACGTCGCCGCGCCGCCTTCGGTGGCGTAACCGGTGTTGTCCTGGGTGTAGACGCCTGCCTTGAAATACAGCTGCTTGGTGCTCCAGCTCGGATCCAGCTTCGCGCTCCACTGCATGTCGTGGGCGTTGACGGTCAGCGAGCCCGTCGGCGTCAGGTGGATGGTGTAGGTGAAGCGTTCCTTGAGCAGCACGCCGGTCGCGATCTGGATCACCGCAGGCTCCGAGGTCGGGGTCAGACGGAACTTGGCGACGATGTTGCCCGTCTGGGTCTTCTCCTTGTACTGGTACTCGAGCTTGATCAGCGGCTCGGTACTGCCATAGCAGTGGATCTGCCCGATGACGATCTTGCCCGACGACGGCACCTGGTCGACGGTCAGCGCCGCCCGCAGGAAGTTGTCGGCCTGACCATAAGTCCAGTTGTGCACAGCACCGTTGGGGAAGGTCTCGCGCAGTTCGGTGCGTGGGTAGATGGCGTTGTCAGTCCTTGACCCGGTTACCGGTGCCCAGAAGAACAAAGTGTCTCCCGAACGGAAGTAACCATCCTTGTAACCCGAGACCAGTTTCGGCGTGTCGATAGTGGCGGCCGGAATGCCGACGGGTACAGAAAGATTCCAAATGGCGAGGTCGATCATGTGGCTCTCGTGGTGCGCTGGCGCACAGCAAAGGGATGTCTCTGGAATGGGGTTTTGAGCCCCGTTTCCTGTCGCCTTTGCTATCGGCTGAATCGGTTGTTCTTTAACCCGGCGGAACAGTCAAGAAACCGCCGAAATCGTTTAAAAAACGATCAATGCCACTCTCTCGCCACCATCGCGTAACCGCGGTTTTTTCATGCCGTTCGTCAGGCGTGGCGAAACTCGCCAGCGCCAAGCCATTTAAGTGGCGTCATTTTTTTGAATAAGCAGGAGAGAATTTTCCGAATAAAGTTCAAATCGGCGTGAAAACGCCGACAGACGGTCACAAATTATTGCCAGGATCAGCCGCGAGACGGGCTTTTCCTGCGAGCGCAATCCCCTTCGGCTACCAACGCCATCGATCAATTTTCAGTTGACGAAAGCCTTTTGTTACTGGATATTAATAGTTAGCAACCTAATAATACAGAGACTAATCATTCACTGCCTAATCAAACCGTTTCGGATGAACCTACTCCAGTGGCACCTTCCATGACTCTAGATTCACTGCAAATGCACATCACCGGTGGCGTCGTTGCGGCCTCTCGCCAATGGCGCCGGGTCTGCCAGACCACGTTGATGAACTATGGCGTTTCCGAAGCCTGCGCCGGTCCTTTGTTGATGATCGCGCGTCTGGGTGAAGGCGTCAGGCAGGTCACGGTTGCCCAGGCGTGCGGTCTGGAAAGCCCCTCGCTGGTGCGTTTGCTCGATCAACTGGGCAAGGCAGGACTGGTGCAACGCACCGAAGATCCGACCGACCGCCGCGCCAAATCCCTGAGCCTGACCCCGGAGGGCCGCGCGTTGTCGGACGCCATAGAAAGCGAACTGATCCGCCTGCGCCGCGATATATTCGGCAGCGTCGACCCGGCCGACCTGGAAGCCACCTTGCGCGTCTTCAAAGCCATTGCGATGGCGACCCCGATGGCGCCGGAGCTGTCATCTTGAACGACCTGTTTAAAGGCTTCTTCACTGGCGTACCGCCTGCCCGCGACTGGTTCTACGGCATCCGCACCTTCGCCGCATCGATGCTCGCGCTGTACATCGCGCTCATCTTCGAACTGCCGCGTCCTTACTGGGCGATGGCAACGGTGTACATCGTCTCCAGCCCGTTCGTCGCGCCCACCAGTTCCAAGGCGCTGTACCGCGCCGCCGGCACCTTTCTGGGCGCGGCCGCGTCGGTGCTGATCGTGCCGCTGTTCGTGCAGACGCCCTTTCTGCTGGCACTGGTCATCGCGCTGTGGACCGGCACCCTGCTCTTCCTGTCGCTGCACGTGCGCACGGCCAACAGCTACGCGCTGATGCTGGCCGGCTACACCATGCCGCTGATCTCGTTTCCGGTGGTCGACAACCCTCAGGCGGTCTTCGACATCGCGGTGTCGCGCACCGAAGAAATCCTGCTCGGCATCGTCTGCGCGGCGGTGGTCGGTGCGATGTTCTGGCCGCGCCGTCTGGCGCCGGTGCTGATCGACTCCATGGGCAAGTGGTTCAAGGATGCCTCGACCTACAGCGACCTGTTTCTGTCACGCAGTGCTACGCCCGAAGCAGTGGGCGGCCTGCGCACGTCCATGGTGGCGACGTTCAACAGCCTGGAGCTGATGATCGGCCAGCTGCCCTATGAAGGTACTCACCGCCAGACATTACGCAACGCCAAAGAGCTGCGCGGCCGGATGATCCACCTGCTGCCGGTGATCGACGCTCTGGACGATGCGCTCTGGGCACTGGAACGTCGCACCCCTGAGCTGGTGGCCGACCTCGCCCCCTTACTGATCGAATGCCGCGACTGGGTGGAGAAAACCGTCGACGGCGCGCCGATCCACTACTGGCAGGCGCTGCACGATGAACTCGATCGGCTGCAACCCACCGCCGCCCAGCTCGACGATCGCCGCCAGTTGCTGCTGTCCAACGCGCTCTATCGGCTGCGCGAGTGGATCGACCTGTGGCAGGACTGCCGCACGCTGCAACACGCCATTCGCACCGACGATCACACACCCTGGCGCGCGGTGTACCGGCATTGGCGGCTGGGTCGTCTGTCGCCGTTCCTGGACCGCGGCATGATGCTGTACTCGGTGGCCACCTCGGTCAGCGCCATTCTCGTCGCTTCGGTGCTGTGGATTCTGCTCGGCTGGCAGGATGGCGCGAGCGCGGTTGCGCTGGCGGCGGTGTCCTGCAGCTTTTTCGCGGCCATGGACGACCCGGCGCCGCAGATCTACCGCTTCTTTTTCTGGACGATGATGTCGGTGATCTTCGCCAGTCTGTACCTGTTCGTGGTGCTGCCCAACCTGCATGACTTTCCGATGCTGGTGCTGGCGTTCGCAGTGCCGTTCATCTGCGTGGGCACGCTCACGGTGCAGCCGAAGTTCTACCTCGGCACGCTGCTGACGATCGTCAACACCTCATCGTTCATCAGCATTCAAAGCGCCTACGACGCGGACTTCCTCAACTTCGTCAACTCCAACCTGGCCGGGCCGGTGGGACTCGCGTTTGCATTTGTCTGGACCCTGATCGTCCGGCCGTTCGGCACCGAGGTGGCGGCCAAGCGCCTGACCCGTTTCAGCTGGGGCGACATCGTTTCGCTCAGCGAGGAAGCCACCCTGGCCGAACACCGGCAAATGGGCGTGCGCATGCTGGACCGCCTGATGCAGCACCTGCCGCGTCTGGCGATCACCGCGCAGGACACCACCGTCGCCCTGCGCGAAGTGCGAGTGGCGTTGAACATGCTCGACCTGCTGGCCTACATGCCTCGGGTCAACGCCGTGCCACGCCAGTTGCTGCGCCAGGTTGCCACCGAGGTCGGCGGCTATTTCCGGGCCTGTCTCAAGGCGCGCGAGCGTTTGCCCGCGCCCAAGGGTCTGTTGATGACCATGGACCGCGCCCGACGCTCGCTGAGTCACGAATGGATGGGCGATGACGAGTCGCGTCTGCACCTGCTGCACGCGCTCAGCGGCTTGCGCCTGGCGCTGTTGCCGGGTGTGGAGATCGTCGACGTGCTTGCCGAGCAGGAAGAACAACCGCCGTATGGCATCGATGGAGCGCCACTGTGATCGGTGATCTGGATATCAGCGGGATTTTCCTGCCCACGTTTCTGGTGCTGATGGGCATCGCTTATGTGATTTTTCTGGTGGTCCACGCCTTGCTGTCGCGTGCCCACTTCTACCGCCTGGTCTGGCACCGGGCTTTGTTCAACGTCGGTCTATACGCTTTGCTGCTCGGCGTCGTGGATACCCTCAGTCGATACCTGATGAAATGAAAAAACCTCTGCTGACTCTGGGCCGTGTGGTCCTGACCCTGCTGGTCGTCATTCTCGCCGCCGTCGTCGTCTGGCGCATGGTGATGTATTACATGTACGCGCCCTGGACCCGGGACGGTCATATCCGCGCCGACGTGATCCAGATCGCGCCGGACGTATCCGGGCTGATCGAAAAGGTCGCGGTCAGCGACAACCAGCCCGTGAAGAAAGGCCAGTTGCTGTTCACCATCGACCAGGACCGCTTCCGCCTGGCGCTGCGTCAGGCTCAGGCCACCGTGGCCGAGCGCAAGGAAACCTGGGAACAGGCGCAGCGCGAGAACAAGCGTAACCGCGGCCTGGGCAACCTGGTTGCGCGCGAGCAACTGGAAGAAAGCCAGTCCCGGGAAGCCCGAGCGTTGTCGGCGCTGAACGAGGCGCAAGTGGCGGTGGATTCGGCGCAGCTGAACCTGGATCGTTCGGTCATCCGCAGCCCCGTCGACGGTTACCTGAACGACCGCGCGCCACGTGACCGCGAGTTCGTCAGCGCAGGGCGTCCGGTGCTCTCGGTGGTGGACAGCAACTCGTTCCACATCGACGGTTACTTCGAAGAGACCAAGCTGGACGGGATTCACATCGGTTCCGCCGTCGACATACGGGTGATCGGCGACAACGCCCGCCTGCGTGGTCACGTCGTGAGCATCGTCGCCGGTATCGAAGACCGCGACCGCAGCAGCGGCTCCAACCTGCTGCCCAACGTCAATCCGGCGTTCAGCTGGGTGCGTCTGGCGCAACGGATTCCGGTGCGCATTGCCTTCGATGAAGTGCCGGCGGATTTCCGCATGATTGCCGGGCGTACCGCCACGGTGTCGATCATCGATGCCGACGGCGACGCGGTGGGCGCCCGCAGCACTGACGCGCCAGCCAGTTCTCCCGCCGTCGGCCATGGGCCGTCCACCGATAATGGAGCGAGCAAATGAAACACAGCGCGCGCCTGCTGACAGCGGGCCTGGGCTTATTGCTGTCGGCCTGTACCGTGGTCGGTCCGGATTACCAGTTGCCCAAAGACGCAGCGGTCAATCGCGCCGACCTGCAGGGCGACCTGGCCGGCGAATCGGCGAATGTGGTGTCGGCGCCCGTGCCGGCCGACTGGTGGAAGTTGTACAACGACCCTCGACTCGACGCGCTGGTCAGTCAGGCGCTGGCGTCCAGTACCGATTTACGCGTGGCCGCGGCGAACCTGCAGCGGGCGCGCTATCAGACCAACGAAGCGCAGGAGGCCGGCGGTTTCACTAACTCCGCCAAGGCCGGCGCGCAACGCCTGCAGGAAGCCGGGCAAGCGTTCCTGCTGCCCGAGAAGGTGCCGGTGGCGAACATCGGTGACGTGGGGCTGACCACGTCTTATCAGTTCGACCTGTTCGGCGTGCTCCAACGCGGTATCGAAGCCGCGCAAGCCAACACCGACGCGGCGCAGGCCGCTGCCGACACTGCGCGTATCACGCTGGTGGCCGATGTCGTGCGGTCGTACACGCAAATCTGCGCCGCCAACGAAGAACGCGATATCGCCCTGCATTCGCTGGATCTGCAGCAGCAGAGCGTCAACCTGACCCAGCGCCTGCGCGACGCCGGACGTGGCGATGAAACCCAGGTGACCCGCTCGCAGACCCAGTTCAAATCCCTGCGTGCCGAACTGCCGCGTTATCAGGCGGCGCAACAGGCTGGCCTGTATCGCCTGTCGATGCTGCTCGCGCGGCCGCTCGATCAACTGCCCAAAGGCGTTTCCGAGTGCGCAGAACTGCCTCATATCGCGCAGGTCATGCCCGTCGGCGATGGCGCCGCCCTGCTCAAGCGTCGCCCTGATGTGCGTCAGGCCGAGCGCCGGCTGGCGATGTCCACCGCGGCCATCGGCGTGGCCACCGGCGAGTTGTACCCGGACATCAGCATCGGCGCGACGGTGGGCACTGTCGGTATTCTCGACGAACTGGGCGATCCATCGACCAACCGCTGGGGCTTTGGTGGCGTGATCAACTGGACCATCCCGTCCAACGGCGCTCGTGCGCGCATTCACATGGCCGAAGCGTCGAATCAGGCCGCGCTCGCGCATTTCGACGGCGTGGTGCTCAACGCCATTCGCGAAGCACAGACCGGTCTGTCGCAATACACCTCGCTGCTGGAGCGCCGCGACGCGCTGGCCGAGGCGGAAGAGTCGGCGCGTCAGGCCGCGGATCAGACCCACCGTTTCTTCCTTGCCGGCCGTGAGTCCTTCCTTGCCGACCTGCAGGCAACGCGCACCTACACCGATGTCACCGCGCAGCTGGCTGCGGCCAACACGCAGGTTGCCATGAGTCAGGTCGACCTGTTCCTGGCCCTCGGCGGCGGATGGGAGAACACCCATAAATGATGTGTAACCCGTGACACTGGCCGCCAAACCCGCTGTAGGACCGGCTTTAGCCGGGAACGCGTCGGGGGCCATGCCGCAATATTGATGGCGTTCGTACCGGCCTCTTCCCGGCTGAAGCCGGTCCTGTTGGCTGCATGCATTCAACGGGATCGCGTGCACGCTGTGACATCGCATGCTTCTCGTAGGACCGGCTTTAGCCGGGAACGCGTCGGGCGCCATGCCGCAATATTGATGGCGTTCACACCGGCTTCTTCCCGGCTGAAGCCGGTCCTACGGACTGTATGCATTCAACGGGATCCCGTGCACGCTGTGACATCGCATGCTTCTCGTGGGACCGGCTTTAGCCGGGAACGCGTCGGTCGTCACGCCGAAACACTGATAACGTTCGTACCGGCCTCTTCCCGGCTGAAGCCGGTCCTGTTGGCTGCATGCATTCAACGGGATCGCGTGCACGCTGTGACATCGCATGCTTCTCGTAGGACCGGCTTTAGCCGGGAACGCGTCGGGGGCCATGCCGCAATATTGATGGCGTTCACACCGGCTTCTTCCCGGCTGAAGCCGGTCCTACGGACTGACCGCGTGCCCCTTGTAGGACCGGCTTTAGCCGGGAACGCGTCGGTCGTCGCACCGCAACATCGGTGGCGTTCACACCGGCCTCTTCCCGGCTGAAGCCGGTCCTACGGACTGTATGCATTCAACGGGATCGCGTGCACGCTGTGACATCGCATGCTTCTCGTGGGACCGGCTTTAGCCGGGAACGCGTCGGTCGTCACGTGCTTGAGATTGAACCCCTGCCCGCCTGCACTGCCTGAGTTCTCTATACACACGCAGTCATCATCGGCACGAGGCCTCCCATGCGCACGCTTCAACTGGCAGACAAAACCGTTCCCGTCATCGGTCAGGGCACCTGGCGAATGGGCGAGGATCGCCATCAGCGACAAGCCGAAGTGGAGGCCCTGCAAACCGGTATCGATCTGGGCCTGACGCTGATCGACACCGCCGAAATGTATGGTGAAGGCGGCGCCGAAGAAGTCGTCGGCCAGGCCATCGCCGGCAAGCGTGACCAGGTCGTGCTGGTGAGCAAGGTCTATCCCCACAACGCCAGTCGCAACGGCATCCCCGCCGCATGCGAGCGCAGCCTGCAGCGCATGAAGACCGACTTCATCGATCTCTACTTGCTGCACTGGCCTGGCTCCTACCCGCTGGAAGAAACTGTCGAAGCGTTCGAACGCCTGCGTGAGGCAGGCAAGATCGGGCGCTGGGGCGTTTCCAACTTCGACGTCTCCGACCTGCTGGATCTGAACAACCCCGCCTGCGCAACCAATCAGGTGCTCTATAACCCGCAAGAGCGTGGCATCGAATACGACCTGTTGCCGTGGATGCAGAACGTCGCGATGCCGCTGATGGCTTACTGCCCGATCGGACAGGCCGGCGATTA
>Ga0213834_100048_pt1 | contig 180852 bp, 230 predicted proteins | sample SWPTP12_FD_160580 | JGI IMG/M metagenome (GOLD analysis project Ga0213834, IMG submission 160580) | Coastal seawater microbial communities from Marineland, Florida, United States - SWP TP1 #2 | ecosystem: Environmental > Aquatic > Marine > Coastal | place: USA: Florida | collected 2016-08-06 | reverse complement strand
AGACAACTCATGTGCAGGAGACGTCGACCGAGACGCCACAAGCGGTCGCAAATTCCGCGGCCCCTACTAAACCCTTCAGTTGGGAACATGACGACGACGATGATGACGATGATTTCTCTGTGGTCGGCATAGATGGCTATCGATGGAAACGCTACCTAACCCGCGGTGCCGAGCTGGTCGTCGACAGAGAGATCGACAACTTTGCGGCGTACGGGGCCATCCTGGTGGTAATTGCAGTACGGGAAGGTGTCGATACGACTGGAGGTGCTCAGGAAGAGTACCAGTGCGAAGCACCGACAGGTGCGCAGCGTTGGTTCGAGCCCGATGAGATTGATGACTGCCTTGTCTACAACGGCAAAACGCGAGACATACGATGAGCACGATCACTCCAGTCCCACACGGAATTCCCTACCTCCAGGCCAAGTCGGAAGTTTCGCTGCTCGATCGCGAGCCTGTCGACGTCCTCGACCAGGTCGATGTGATCCAGGCGGATAACGACATAGAGGCCGCCTGGATGTGGCTCCATGCCAAGGGAAAGAACCCGAAGACTAAACGCGTGATGCGGAAGGAGGTGGAACGGTTCATTCTCTGGGCAATGCACACCCTGGGTAAACAGCTCTCTCAAATAACGGTGATTGATATTACCCAGTACGTCGACTTTATGGCTGATCCACAGCCGACTGAGGTTTGGGTATCGCATACAAAGCGCAAGCGCTCGCACCCAGACTGGAGGCCTTTCGCAGGACCACTTAGCAAAGCGTCCCAGCAGTACGCTCTGATCCAGATCGGCAGCATGTACAAGTGGATGATCAAGGGTGGACGCCTCAAAGCGAACCCAGTGTCGCTCGTGGCCAAGCCCCAGATTGACGTCGACTTGACGATCAAACGGCTGCTTCCCGAGACAGCCATTGCCCTGGCATTTGAGGCTATCGCAGCTACTAAAAGCCCACGGAAACGGGCCCGCGACCATTTCATGCTGAGCTTGTTTTATATGACCGGGGTGCGAACGTTTGAAGCGACCGGCGCGACCATGGGCAAAATCCGGCGCTCAGCTAGCGGTACACTGTGGCTGGAGGTCCTGGGCAAGCGAAACAAGATTAGAGATGTGCCGATATCCGATGATCTCTATGAGGACCTGCTGCAGTATCGGCAGGCGTTCGGCTTATCACGTGAGGTACCAGTGAAGGACACAACCCCCCTCCTCCTGGCTTCGAATTCAAAGCTCAAGCGCGCCCATAACGACACCATTTTGAAAGCGGTCAAAGAGATCATGCATCGAGCAGCAGCCCTCGCGGTACAGCGCAGCCAGTTCGAATTAGCCGATCGACTTGAGGAGGCCTCAACGCACTGGCTCCGTCACTCTTGCTTCAGTCACCTTGCCAAAGCCACTGGAGACCTGGTGATGATCAAGGCGCTCGCTGGCCACAGCAAAATCGAAACCACCAGCCGATACCTGCACACGGAGGACGACGCCTTGCATGCGGGTGTCGTCCAAACACTAAGCACACCGCGGCTGCAGCGGTAGGACTTCCCTGGCCAAGTCCGCGTCTTGGCTATGCCCGAGGTCACTACTACAGACCTTCTTGTTGAGTCATGGGCGCCGGCGACCCACGCTATTCAAGGCCATTTGTGCAACCCAGAGCACTCATCAAAAATGAGCAGGCCGTGATTCCGCTGCGGAGCCTTGCTCAAGTACCTGCTAAAGGTACGTCTTTTGTTCGGTGCTCTACCGAAATCTATACATGAGCACCCTCCCCTCATCATTTTTCCCACTAAATCAGCAGATTACCCCCTAACTCATCTGGTTGACATCGCTTATTTCGAGATCGGACCCAATGACGGACAATTACTCTCTGGCTATCTCTATCTGGTAGAGACGCATTTCTGCTTGTCTGACCGTATGGATTCGTATGAGAATGCGGTCACCCTACTTACCTGGCATTGGTAAACCACATGACTGCAGCTGCTGCACAACTCGATCAGTACACCTTCACTGATTTCACTCAGCTAACTTTTACCCCTCAATTCGTGGCTGAACGCTTGATGATAAGCACTCAGACCCTGAAAGCTATTGAGAAGGAACACGATCTCAACATCGCACGTGTGGCCCGTGGATCCGTAGAGGTCCGCAGCTACACGCTCGCTGACATGTTTCTGATTGCATCGATTCGCCGTGCGAATGGGAACACCAGAGGATTTTCGAGCCCTATCACCTGCTCGACATACGTTCAGAAAGGTGGGACAGCGAAAACCACCACTACCTGCAATATCGGTATCGAGTTCGCTTTGGCGGGTTTCAAGACGCTTATCATTGACAACGACCCTCAAGCCGACGTGTCGAGCATGCTGGGCTATGATCCTGACCAAACGACCGAAGAGCTTGTAGAGCTTGGACTTCCTGCCGACAGGGCTGTTGAAGGGCATCTTGGGAATCTGATCCGGCTCGGCAACTTCCCAGAAATGACGCTTGACCAGGTGATCAAAAAACCTTTCGGCGAGCACGGCCCTCACCTCATCCCAGCTTACGATTCCTTGGACGATATGGACGTAGTGCTTCGGAACGCACAAGGCGCCGATTTCCGGTATTCGCTCTTCATCGAACGTGCTCGCAAAGGACTGCTCCCGCACTGCGACTTGTCGAGCTATGATGTGATCATCATGGACAACGCACCTTCTGGGACAATGCTTTCTCGAAACAGTCTTGCCGCTGCAGATTTCCTGCTGTGCCCAATCCGTATGGACAAGTTCTCATTCCGTGCGCTATCCCGCCTTGCGCACAAGATCAATGAGATGAGCTCCGATTTCGGTCGTGCACCTGAGATCGTCGCTATTCCCACCATGTACATGCGCAACCGCCCACGCCTGCAAGCTAATCTCGCTCGCTTGTCCAGCTTGTTCCCAGGAAAAGTTACTGAACAGCCGTTGTTCCATTCCGAGGACTACTCGAAGAGCCTGGAAGACGGCGTACCCCTTGCCCTCTGGAAACAAGGAAATGAGAACTCTCTGGGTGCGTTCCGCCATGTGTTCGAAGAAATGGTCGGCCGTATCAAAACGGTCCTGGAGAAGGGTAAATGAGGAGCTCTAGCCCGATTGGAAAGCCCACTGTAATAGCGCCGGCTGAGAGTCCGACTAGCATCCAGGGCGTACATGTTCCGAAGGTGATTCCGGAGGCCAATCTCCGGCCAATGAGCGAGGTACTGAGCTCTCTGCACCTTGATGACGAAGGGGTCAGCTCGGCGGAGCCGCTGGAACGAGCACCAGTTTCTGACGCCGATCACATACACCAACCGGGCCTAGATGACATTTTCCTGAGCGGTGAGCGTTTGCCAGGCGAGGCGAAGTTCCTACCTTTGACGCTCATACGCCGGGGTAAGTATCAGCCACGCCGCAAATTTGATCCCGAGAAGCTCGGCCTTCTCGCGAACACGATCGAGGATAAAGGCCTCAACAACGCGATTATCGTTCGCCCTCTTGCTGACGGCACTTACGAGCTTATTGCCGGCGAGCGCCGGTTCCTAGCTCATGAGCTGCTCCGCAAAGACCACATCTACGCCCTCATTCGGAATCTGTCGGATGCCGAAGCGGCTATCTTGTCGGTCACGGACAACGACGCCCGGGAAGACCTTACTGAATTCGAGCGTGGTGCGAGTTACAAAAAGCTTCTCGATGACAAGGTAGTACATTCCCAGGCGGAGTTGTCCCGCCGTGTCGGTCGAAGCATGGCCACGATCAGCCGCTGCCTTGCTTATTTCAAGCTGCCTGAGGGTGTCATTTCACTACTGGAAGAAGATCCTGACCTGATTGGTAACAGGGTTGTCTCCGATATGGTTGCTTTGGCCGACAAGGGACATATTGAAACCGTTTTGGCCGCCGCAAACCGAATTAAAGAAGGTGCATCCCAGGACAGCGCAATCAACTGGGCCAAAGGTGAGATTCGGCGCAAGACATCACCTCAGGCCCCTGTTCCACCGCGGCAAATCGATTACAAGGAACGCACCCAGCTGGATGCCCGTATCGATGGGCGCAAGTTGATTCTCACGCCTCCCAAAGGCATTGATCCCGCAGAGGTCCTCGCATACATCGAGGAGATGCTCAAAACGCGTAGTTAATATCCCTTCCGCCGCCGGTCCCTCCGGCGGCAAGGCGCCCTCGCCTTTCCCTTTTTAATCTACTGATATTGTTGAGTTTTTCGTAGTTTCACTGTGAAAAGCTCGGTCTTGGTTCACATCACTTCTGGTCCTCCAGGCTATTTTTCACAGTGAAAAAGAACGTCCCCTCCTTGGCGTTTCACTGTCAAAAACTAGCCACTTTTCCCAAGGCAACTAGGTAGCAGCTCCCTCTATCAGTGCTCACTACCAACTGCACACTATGCAGTGTTTACTATGCAGTGCACACCGCACACTGCCTACTGCTCTCTGCGCACCGCATAGCCCATTTGCTTCATGAGTGACGGCACGCAATCATGCTTTTCACTGTGAAACGCTCTAGCAGCCCTTCTCCTAGCGAAACCATTTCTCAGTTCGACGCGCCCCGGCCGACGGGTCGTTTCACAGTGAAAAGGTAATCGCCTTCCACCTGCTCTCTTCCTTATCCGAGTCGTGCTCAGAAGTCTCGTTCTGCTCCTGTGATCCCGCAGGTGGCAAGTTGCCGAACACCGACTCATCCCCAATTTTCACGGTGAAAAGTGCGCTCAGGCACTTGGACGGAACTCTTTACCAAGGCGGGTGCTACAGGACATCTTCTAAGAGATCCAGGTTATGCGGAGCAGCCGACTGTCGAGTTGAATAGCCAGCGTTCAGGAATATGGGTGGCGTGAATGCCCATAGATTTCCACCTCCCTTTTCACGGTAAAAAGACTACGGGTTGCGGGTCAGGGAAAGTGTCTGCCGATCCAAAGGATGGGCGTTACAACTTCGATGACCACAACAACCACTGCTACGCAGAACGGAGGGTCATCCGCTTTACACAGTGAAAAGGCGCTCCCCGCTGCTGCTGATGAGGCAACACGCAACAGGTCCCACTAAGAACCGACCAGGATCTCAGGCCATCAATGGATATAAGTGATCCGACTCTGCGCGCCTGGCTTCAATCTGGAATCGAGCTTTTCACGGTGAAAAGCCGCGCCCCCTTCATATACGGACAGGTTCCGGGTCTCTATTTCACTGTGAAAAGCTTCACTTCGATGAGGGAATTCATGGGTCCAAAATGCAGGTCAGTACGTAAACAGGGTGGACATTGGCGCCACTGGCGGCATTCCGACGTTTTCACAGTGAAAACCCGCGGAGTGGCACACCATTTCGAGCGGTTACCGCGAACTGCTCTCGAACATGCCCAGCGGCCATTTGGGATAGGAGGACCGACAGGGTTAACGGTAGTGCATTAATCCCGTGCCGGCTGCTGGATCAAGCTGTGCGTTTCACAGTGAAAAGACTCATAACCAAGAGCCCAGGTAACGGGCCGGCTTGTTAAAAACCTGCTGCTTTTAGATCCAGACAGCGAGGCGCCCGAGTTAATGGTCATGCCATTGAGCTGTGCCTGCTGCACGCGGTGACCACCACCACGCCCGTAGCATACTGCCCCAGGCAATAGCGGAGGCGGAACACGGGCTACCTTTGATACCGGGGCGGGTTCGGTTTGAATCAAGGCCTGCGACATGATGACGACTCTCCGAGCAGGATCAGGCCAAGCGGCTTTTCGGCGCGGTCAGGGCAGTGTTCTCGCGCACCTCGCGGAAGCGGATCCGGCCGACGGCGCAATTCGGGGCAGAACGTTAATCGACGAAATCATCGACGCCATGGGTAAGTGGGCGAGATGTTGACGCTATCGGCGGGTTCCTCATCGACCCAGACCTCCATCTTGTCGCCCTTGTCTTGTCCTGGCCGGTGCCGACGATGGCCAGGTGCTCCTGGGCCATCCAAGCGATGCGCTTGTACAGCTGCAGAATGCTCAGGAAGTTTTCGCTGTGCAGTCTCGTAGTACATCTGCGCAGCCCGGCGATCTCAAGGTTCGGTTCCAGCACCGGGCCGTACATCAACTCACGTGGTTTTCACTATGAAACGTAGGGATGAAACGAGCTCTTAATTTAGCCATTTCACAGTGAAAATTAGGCCCCGGGTCATCGAGGACATTGAGTGAAGTCTATGTATGAACCACCCAATCCCTCTCGCCTAGGCCCCCAACATAACCCGTGCATAGACCGTGCGTATGCTTGGCCTGGCATGGCGTCCTCCTTTTGATTTGTAGAGTAGAGGGCGTGGGCAAGCAGATCAATCTGCTACCATTGAATTCAATCAAGGTACGTTTACGTGTTATGCGTCGAATACAAGACCATGTGCTGCATAACAGCAGTGCAAGCTATGGCGCATACGGCGCCCCAACAGATCAGGAGAAACGCATGTCTATTGCACTGGTATTGAGTGAAGGTTCCGGAACCATCTTCGAGAACAAGAACCGCACATCTGATGCAGCACCCGTAATGATCGGCTATATGGAGTTCACGCTGAACAAGGAGCGCAGCCAGAAGCTGAAGCTTGAGGTAGCGGTATGGCTCAAGCAGAAGAACGGCTCGAATGAGAAGTTCTACTCACTGTCAGTAGGCGGGATCAATGCCAGCCTGTTCAAGGAAGCTGACAAGAAGGAAAAAGGTCCCGACTACGCGGGTAGCTTCGGCTTCAACCACGACATGCGCATTGCAGGCTGGCGCAAAGACGGCGTGGACGGTGGTGCACCATTCATCAGCCTTTCGGTTACACCAAAGGTAAGACCGGTGAGCCAGCCGTCGCCAGCAGCTGACGCTGCTGTGCATGCCAACCCAGCTCAGGATGGTCTAGTGGATACAGGTGATCCTCGGTTCCAATTCTAATAACCCCAGACCCCGCTTAGCGGGGTTTTTTTTTGCCTGTTCATTTCCGCAGGCAGCTTCGAAGTCGAATCACGAGATACTGACCCTTCATCTCAACGGCAACGGACCTCAGTTTACTACCCAGGCTTAACCGCTGTAGGAGGGAGACTTTCGCGAAGGGGTCAAAAGCTCAAACTCTGACTGCAATAGGGCCTTCACAGCGTCATTGGCGATCACTGCCATATGTGACCAGGCCGCGCACAACATACTGCCAGTATAATCATGCAGCCCTTCATTACTGGTCTTGGGCACCATGTAGGCAAGCACTGACGGCGCGAGGCCAGCAAAGACTGCAACCGATCAAGACCAGGGCCATGCTGCCCATACCCATAGAGATAGCGTGTTCTGGGCACTTGGTTACCGCCCGGGCTTTAGCTACGTGCAGGCTCGCTCGGTCCGACTGCCACTTAGGAGGCCTTGCAAGGCCGAGCAGATACAGTATTCCCGCCAATTAGGCCGACAACACGGCTGTTCCCGCTAAGGCCACGGGCACTCTAGCAATGGTGTCCTATTCCGCCGTTATCGCCCATGCTCGTTCCATCAGACGCAGCGAGCTCGCCGGCAGGGATCGATGATGACTGCGACGTATCGATGATGGACAGGTACGGCCAGGCACCGCGTATCTGCCTGACATCTTATTTCGTAGCCTGGTCGACTCGATCGCCCCCCCTTTTTTCTCTCTGTAATGGCTCAAGCGACCCAGGGCTCTTGATCGAGGTGACCTGCGGGGATCGCCTGCAGTGTTTTCACGTGAAAACCCCATACAGCAGATTGTGCCATGGCTAGAGGCGGCGCCCTTCGTATGCGTGGACCTACCTGAATCAGGCTGGCGGATCACAAGGCGAAACAGGGAAATGTGCCATGGTTAGTGGACGGAATTAGGAAGCCGACCGAAATGTGCCATCTCTAGATGAGGTAGAGGCAGTGGTCACCCAGCCAAATGTGCCACGCTTCGAATTCCTCTCCATCAGTCTTATGCCACTTTTCACAGTGAAAACTATATCAACGATGCCGATAGCGGGCTCCGTTCAACTAGTTCAAAGCGGTTGAGTCATTATGCGTCGTGGCAAGCCAGTACGAGGGGGGGGAAGGGGGAGTCTCTCCCCCTTGAATCATCAATAGTGCCATCGTTAGGGGCAGGAGGGGGGCTGTAGGTGTCTGATAAGCTTAAAGAAACGAAATGTGCCATTGTTAGAGCACTGCTAAAGCATTTTTGGCAGATCGCTGGGGTTCTCGTGCCACGTGTCGTGATGAAGAGTGCCATCGTTAGTGAGGGTGGTGATGCGAAATCGATCATCGGTAATGGCTGGAGGGGCTGTATTTACTGGGCTAGACCCAATTGTGCCATCGCTAGGAAGCCACATGCCTAACAGTGGCACAATTCACGAGATCGCCTAGCGATGGCACAGTAAGGGCCTAAAGGTGGCACATGTTTCTAAGGATGGCACCGGAGCCATCTACCGCCGGCACATTGGTCTCGGAGGATGGCACTGTTCCCCCTGGAGATGGCACACAAAATTGGCTAGAGCCCTTGTGTATTAAGGGTTCGAGGGATTCACTAACAAAGCTTTAAAAAAGCAGTGAAAACAGAAACAAGCTGTTGTAGGTTTTTTGCTATCGCTTTTTTGAGTCAAAAGCGAAGGGCAAGAGCAGTCCCTAGGGATGGCACAATTGAGCACTGACGTTGGAACCGTATTTTCGTTGACCAAGAGTCATACGTTCGAGTAATGTGCCACCACAGTCACCGATGGCACAATTCACATGGACTCAGAGACCCCCACGCCGCGAGCTCCGAGAGCAAAGGGTACAGCCGGAGCGACAACGGAAACCAGTCCAGCGAAACGCAAGAGAGCACCCAAGCTACAGGTCGTTCGTGATGTAGAACCATCCAAAGCCGTCGAGCTGAGAAAGGCAACCGAAGCCTTATCGATGCGAAACGTCTCTGCCGCCAGTGATTTCACATTCCTTCAGCGAAAGCTCTATAACACCCTCCTTCAATTCGCTCAGCAGCGGCCGAGAGATGAGATGGTTCATGAGATCCCGATCAAACAGGTCGAGGACAACATCGGACACACCACGTCGAACAGCCGTGATTACCTCAAGAAGGTACTCGTGAGCATGTCTCAGACACAGGTGGAATTTGACTACAAGGGTGAAAGCCCTGGGCGCAAAAGCGAGTGGGGCATTGCAAACCTGATCGCTGAAGCCTACATCTTGGAAGATGGCCAGACCCTTCGCTTTTCATTCCCGCCTGATCTGAAACGCCGGCTACTCGACCCAGCGATTTTCAACTTGATCGACTTGCGGATGCAGTACCACTTCTCCAGTTTTTCTGCTCTCACTCTGCACGAAATCACGTCTCGCTACCTCGGCTCACCCATGGGTGAGACGTACCGCGCACATTGGACTGAGTGGAGCGTTGTGCTGTCAGGATCTGCTACGCCACATGCCGAATTTCGCGACTTCAACAAAATGCTGGGGCGCGCAATCGACCAGGTCAATAGCATTGAACGGAGATTCCGAATCACGCCACAGGTCACAAAGCTAAACCGGAAGATGGACAAGCTTTGGTTCAAACTGGAGACACTAATTCAGCCTGGCCTGGACCTTGGACCATCACCAGAGCTGGTTAGCCAGGACGTCTCAAAGCGTCTTAAAGCACTGGCCTTGAGTAAAAAGGATATTGATGAACTCGGCATGTCTCACGACGAAGAGTACCTGCTTGCGCAAGCTGACTATACCGAAGCACAGATGCGTAAGGAGGGGGCTAACGTTGCGAGTCCAGCGGCATATTTCAAGGCTGCGGTAGCCAACAACTACGCCAAAGCGCCAACTCAACAGAAAGCCGCGGAGCCAGGCAGGAGCAAAAAGCCGGCCGCCTCAAAATTAGGTGAAAAGCCAAAGCCTGCACCAACGCCATCGCATGCGCCAAAAGCAGCACCGTCGAACCAAATGGCTGACCTGTTGGAGCAATGGGGAGCAGCTCAGCGTGAAGCTATCCGCGCCCAGTTCATGGAACTGTCGGACGAGCAGAAGAAAGAGCTTGCGGAGAAATATGAGACCGTGCTGCGCAAAGACGATCTAGCTTACTCACAATACCGGTCGAAAGGTTTGAACACGATGGTGATCAATTGCTTGGTAGCGATCCAGTTCCAGGAGCGTTTCCCTGAGGCCCCAAGCTCGGAAACACTCCTGCAATTCTTGCTGGGTGGAGCGAAGATCTAAAGCTATCTGTGGCCGTTCGAAGACGGCTGCGGGGCTATCTGTGCGGTGCGCTGGACAATGTTCAACAGCGTCTCAGCGGAGAGGAAAGGGGAGTTCTTCAGCATCTGCTCAATGAGCAGCGTCACCACGCCGAAGCAGTCCCCCGGGCCAATGGGCACCGAACGCGCTGTGCGGCCTTTCTTATTCACTGAGAGAAATACTTTCCCTGGCTGGTTCTCGATCGTGAACCACTTTTCGTTTTGGGCACCATGCCCTTTCCCATCGAACTTTGTTTGCATTTGCATGAAGGTCGCCAGCACGCCGGGCAGCTCGCGTCCAGATAGCTGAATGCTGATCTTGTCAGACCAGTTGAATTTCTTGGATGCGGTTGACTCTGCCGCTTCGATCCTAATCGTGTGTTCACCAGCCCTGGTCGTATCAGATTGGAAGCACACTGCGACCTTCCCGCCATACACATGCCGAGTAACAAATGTCTTCTCGCCTGCAGACTCGCAGGCATTGTCAGAGGTTACGGGCTCCTCGGCAGTCTCAATGTCCGCAGCTTCGATCAGCACCGCTGGCTCCTGCGATGAAGAGAACTGCAAGTGAGCGTTTCGGTAGGTCTCGCACAGAGACCTACCAATATCTGAGTCTGCGTACCCACTCTCAGACCAGTGCTTGAGCTGTTGAGAGAACTGTGGCCCCTGCGTTTTCCCGATGCCGATTAGCATAGGCAGTGATGGCTGGGGGAGGTTGGCTTGTAGGATTCGCTCAGCGCATCCAGGCAGAATCGTGAAGAAGACTCCACGAAGATAGTGCAGGGCTGAGTTGTCGCCAGCTTGCGCCCGTTCGATCGCATCGCTGAGGTGATCACCCTCTGTCTTGTAGACCTCACCGAGCACATCGATAGCGGGTACTGGGATTCGCAAACTAGAGAGTTTGGCAGATGCAGACTGGGCATCGAAATGCATAAGGAAGAACCCTTGGCTCAGTAAAATACCGTTTGTAACCCAACGGATACTAGCAATAGGGAACTATCTTATCAATACGTGTTATATCTCTTAATGGAATAGCATGGCAATGGATACTACAATATGTCTATATCGAGGGCTTTGTTCAGTTCGTCTTCAATGTCGACGGAGCAGCCATCCAGCTGGAAATCTGATTTCGCCAGTACGCCCAACGCCATCATGATCACTGGGGTTCCGAGGTCAATACGCTTTGCTACGATCCTGATAGCAGCAAGATCGCGGAGGGAGGGCTTAGGGCGACCTGTGCGCCACGAGTTGAGAGTCTCATACGGCACATCGATTTTCTCGGCGGCCTCCTTCAGGTCTTCTGACCAAGTGGCTGCGATCAGTTCATCCAGGATGAAAATCGGAGATGAGGCGACGTCTGCCTTCGTGACCTCCTCGAAATAGGCCGCGGTCTCATGGCTATGGCTGACGGCTTTCGAATTGAACACTGTCGACTGCTGGATCAGGCAGTAGTCCGACCAGCGAAAAACGTCCGCCATTTGCAGAACTCGGAACCCCGAGCAATGAAGAAATGCAGCGATCAGGTCGATTCGTTTTCGATCTAGTACGTCATGGAGGGGACGCGGTTTGGCTTTTGACTCATCCCCAAAACAACTGGCCAGCGTGTCTGCGGTGAAACCACAGGCCTTGCTAGCCTCCTGGAAGGGGAGCGATAGCAGTTCAGATCTATCGATTATGGCCTGATATAGGCGGAGCCCTGGGTTCACTTCAAATCCTTCTCTCTTAACCGATCATCAGCACTGATTCAGACACACGTTGTCGGCAGCTATCCAACAAATCATGAGAGAGGCCAAGAGATTTTGATATCTCTGGGTCCACCCAGTCTGCGAGTGATGATCCATCCAACCCCATAACCACGCCATAAGCATAGGTCGAGGATACTGATAGCAATTGGCCAAGGGTATCTGGTAGGGGGGATCTATTGGAATACGTGAGCAACGCTCTTTGGATTGGGGTCGGGAATTTCCAGCGCTTCAGCAGCTCTGCTCCAACCTCGGCATTGTCAAATCCAAGCTGCGCCTGCTCGACAGGACGCCGGCCGACAAGATCGAATGCATCAACGGATTGAACTACAGTGCAGGCTTCAACGGGCATTACCAGGTGAATGAGTAGAGCGCCTATACCTTGCATCAAGCCGGTAGTGAATGCGATATCCCGCTCTGCACCTATGCTCTCCGCCAGAGCAGATGCCATGAACGCAGTATGCAAACCCATTTTCCAGTAGGTCGGCATATCAATGCCTGGTGCGTCCGGCAGCGCCTTCAGTAGGCCTGTCGTGATAATGGTGGTACGGAAGTTGTTAATGCCAATTGTAGATAGGGCATCTTCGAGACGGGAAACAGTTCCGCTGCGTCCGAAATAAGCCGAGTTGGCCGTGCGTAGTACTTTTGCAGCGAGAGCCTGGTCAAGGCTCACTGCCTTCACAATGCTGGATAATGGCACTGAGGGATCCCTAGACATCGCTAGTAGCTCCATAACCACCGAAGAGATCGTGGGTAAGGCTGCGGGATTCTTGAATATTTTTGCCAGGGCTTTCATAAAAAGTCTCAGTGAAATTTTGAGCCATCTATACGTAGGTAGAAAGTCAAATTGTAACGTCTTGAACAGGCACGGTCATTAATGATTCAAGAATTGGAATCCTGCGCCGATAGTGTCAAATGGCCAGATGAGTAATTTCAGTAATCCGTAACGCGGGGTTGTACGTCGGCTGTATTGATTTAATGTTTCTAGTATTTTCGTTATTGGTTCATGATTTCATCTTACACACGCATGTGACACATCACCTGAGGCAAGGCAGTTAGGCGAAAAGCCTCAACAGCACACTCTTTCAGGAGACCCACATGATTTCGTACCCACAACATAATCAAGCGCAAACTCGTTCCCTGCTGATTTCCGGACTGTTCCCCAATGGGGAACCGTTCGCGGAAGAGGTCCAAGCCGATTCTTCCTACGTAGCCCAGATCAAGGTGCTCGCCCAGTGTCGCTATAGCGATCTGGGTGGTGACCTGGATGTCACCGGGCTGACAGATGCTGCCACTGGGTCATCTGTACAGGACTCGCTACTGTCGGCCAAGCAGGACCTCCTCAGCGAAGTAGAGGCTGTCGAGTATGTGATTCACACCGTTCAAAATTCCCTCAATAATGGCCGCACGTTTTCAGCTGGTTCCACCAGCGAGTTGCGCGCTTACGTTGAGTTCTTCGACCTCATCCTATCCGAGGCCCCTCATGCTTTTGACGGGCTATGCTCCGGCGATCGGGTGGCAGATGATGAGGACATCACCCTTGCTTTCGAAGATTCCAGTTCCGCTGAGTTTGCGCTCGTGCCGGCAGATGCTTTGCTGACGCTGGCTACCGTGGCGCTGGGGGAGGGGAGGGCTGTTGCCGCTTATCAGGTACTGACGATGGCGAGCATCACCCGTGTTGCATTGAGCAAGGCCTGCATTCGGGCCTTGGTGTAAAAAAGACCTTCTGGATACCCTCCAGAAGGTCTTTTTTTTACCACTGCATTTTCAGTTGGTGCAGCTCTCTGATACGCGCATGCAACTGGTCCTGGAAGTGAACTACCTTGCCTCTCAGAAGCACCCGAATGCTCGTAAAGCAGTCACCCTCTACCCAGCCTGCCCTTGCTGGATCAACGATGCAGCTGATGGTGCCGGTGAGGTCGGATGCAATGAAGCTCAACCAAATCTCCCCCTCAATGAGTGCGGTCTTGGGTGCTTCTGAAATCAAGTAGACGCCTTCGAAGTTACGGCCGGCTATCAGTGTTGCAATGTGGTGGTGGCGGCCGCTTTCTGCGTACTCATCAGCGTTGCAAATCATAGAATTTCCGTCGAGTCAGTAGAAAACGAACAGCACCTAGGGTATAGTAATTTTTATGCAAATTAGTAATAGATACTTGTTTGCTAAATTGTACACCATTGAGGATTATTCATGAGCAAGTTGGCTGAATTTCGTGCTGCAGAGAAAGCACTGCAAGAGCAACTTTCTGCTTTGGAAGCGCTGAAAAATGATTCAGGGCTGCAACGTGAGATTGAGTTCGAAGAAAAGCTCAAAAGCCTGATGGAAGAGTACGGCGCGAATTTGGGCAAGGTCATCGCCATTCTCGACCCGGCTTCAAGTCTGCGCAAAATCAATGCACGGCCAGAAGGCGATCGTCAGCAGCGTAAGCCACGTGAGGTCAAGGTCTATAAAAATCCCCACACCGGTGAGACTATCGAGACCAAAGGCGGCAATCACCGCCAGCTGAAGGAGTGGAAAACTGAGTATGGTGGGGACGTTGTCGAATCTTGGAAAAGCTGAGTCCCATTAGCTCTTCACAAAACCGGTTTCTGCAGCCGGTTTTTTTTTCGCCAAAAAAACCCGCATAAATGCGGGTTCGTATTTAAGAGCGATCTGCTTGAAGCCGCTGCTCTACAGCTTTTCTCATACGAATCTCGTAGTCGATCCGCTGCTCATAACGAGCCAGGGCCGTCGCATCGGGCTTGGTCTCGTTGTTACGCCACCGGTAGATCGTCATTTTGGTCACCCCAAGTATGGTGGCCATGTCTTCGTCTTTCTCGTCATCGATGGAGAGGCGAGTCATCCATTCAGCCAAGATGACGTTCATGTCCCGGTCGAAACGCAAAAGGCGTTCTCTCCGGTGCGGCTCCTCTGCCAGAAGACTCCGAGCCTTTTCCATTACCTCCATGGGCACCGACGCAGTCCGGCCATAGATGTAGGAGGAAAGTCGAGGGAGACCAATGCCAAGGGCAAAGGCATAGTCTTGATTGCGTAGGCCCAGGTCAGAGCCGATCTTCACCAGTTCTTGCTGATCAACCGAAAGCTCGGCCCGGCTTCCGCCGCGGGGACGCTTCACACCAGCATCAGCTGGCTTGGCTCGCGATGAAGTGTCCGTATCGTTTTCTTGGTCGTCCGTAGACTGAGGTTGTACAAGGCGCACCATTGGATCTTGATCCATGGCATAGATGCCGGAACTGGCCACTGTTTGTTCTCCGTTGATCACCCGTTTTAGTGCTGCGGCCATTTTAATGGTGGCAGCTTCTGTATCGATATCTCGATCGTGGTCTACTTCTACCTGTTCGGCTAAACCGACTTGCTCCAGTTCCTCACCCTTTTCTTGCATGTCCTCGATGGAGCGATGATTGATCATCAGCTTCTGGCGATCTCTCAGGACTTCTCGGCTGACGTTGTGCGCCACAGCGTACACAACCGCATAGACGGCATCCTGATCTTCAATCTTAGCCAGCATAGAGCCGAAGAAGACTTCAAGCGTCCTTTGCAGGACCTCCTCAAAGTCGCTGAGTTCGCACTTGTTTTGACGGAGCTTGACCCTGCAGATTTTGCGAACGCGTTCATCGCGATCCATCTCGAAGGCCAGACGGTTCACAAGCTTGCGTGAGCGGTCCTCGTTCGAGATGTAAGTCCCGCACAGCTTTTCAAAGGTCGAGGGGGGGCCGGATGGCTCGGGGGGGGGGAGAAACTCGATGTCGGTGTCTAGCACAAGCCCTGAAGCAGTCTCTTGCTTCAGGGCATCAATCTTTTCTACTGCCATAAAGGGCTCGTTGATTTATCCAACCTACGCAGCCACGGTATCCACAGATCGGTCCAGTTGAGGGAGAGCGACACTCCTGAATTGCGCCAGCGAACTGGACACATCGAGGAGGACATTGATGCCGGCGGCCAAGATCTCAGTCTTGATCTCAGGGTAGGCACTCATCGCGTGCTCAATCCGCTCACCTACTTTACGGATCTGGTCCGCTTGGCTTAGATCATCCACCCCGAACACTATGCTGGGGTTCTGACCAGGTTCCACACCAAGGGCGTCCAGGCCGATTTCGATTGGGGAGTACTCGTGGATCATGAAGCATTACCTCTGGTAGCGACCGCATAAGGCCGCTTTTTTTGATTATACGTACGTGACAGAGAACGTCAATCAAATCCATAACGCGTAAGTGGAAGACTGGTCCGTTTCAAATCGTTGTACTGTGCATTACGCAGGCATGTGATTGGTGATGTAGGGGCGAGTGATCAGATGCAGGTAGCCAGGATTGCCCGCTCGAAGCCGGACAATGCCGCGTGAACCTCAGTCATATCTGATGCAAATGTTGACGCGATAACGACGCCAGCCAGGAGAATTTCAGTCTTGGCTTCTGGGAAGTCTGTCATTGCTTTGAGCATGCACTTGGATGCGCACTTGTTAGAGCAGCTTTTATTGAATCGTGGGCAGTGCGGTTTGCCTTCGGTTGAGAGGCATCCCAGCGACGAAAGACCGATTTCCGTAGCTCCCTGGTATGTGTCAAAGCTGAAAGACATGCTGTGTCCCTAATTCCTATCTAGTCCGTCGATTGGCGATGCGGGACAAATTATAGGGACGTGTTGTTATGAGGGTCAACAAATCGGCGCCAGAAAAGTTCCCTTAAAAGCGCGGTTTAATGCGTGCAAAATTTGGTATACGCGATTTTTCGTATGCCAAAATCCGCTCAGGCCCTGGGTGGCAGAAGTGTAATCCATTTGATGAATAAAAAAACCAGCACCTCAAACAAGGCGCTGGTTTATGTGATGCAGTTAAAGAAAGACGTCTCCATCAGGAACAATGAGGATGTCTCCGGGTGTGTCTACTATGCGGGTTTGATCCTCGAAGAGGTCACCCATGGATCCGACAGTAGGGGCTACATTCTCCGTGATCGGTTTCATGACCCTTTTGGCTACGAGTGCGCATTGCACGGTTTCTGACCGCTGTTTAGTGGTGGGTGGGGTGATACCGTTGCCTTGAGGAAGATTCTTGAGATGTGCATCGTTTCGTCTCTTTGGTGGGTGCGGAATATTGCTAAGGTCATATGCCTTGGGTGTTTCCCGCTTGCGTTGAGTCTGTCCTGTGCGTTCGAGCTCGTAGGTCCGTTGTGGTTTAAATGAAGCATTGTCACTTTCGTTATGAAAAGCTGGCCAATATGTGAAGCTCCCTGTTTTCCACCAAGCGATTACTGGCACACATATAAGAAGTGTCAATGTGAAAAGCGCTAGCTTATGCGCCACCCCCGTAATCACTCCTTGCGCGATGTAGATACAAACTATTAATAGCCACGCCGATACATGCATATTGATACGTTTCATTTGGTCTCCCAGATTCGCTTCATGAGAGGGGATGCCGCACATGCCTGTGCAAAACGGGCAAAAAAAAACCCCCGTTGCCGGGGGCTGGTGTGACGTTAGAAGATGAACTCCTTCTTCAGCGGTTGTGCCGTTGGCTTAGGAGCGGGCTGCCCAGTTTGCACTGATGGTGAACCAGGTTGAGGCAGCTGCGCCGTCGGTAAGGAGGGCACGGTCAGGGGGACGCTGAGCTGATCTCGAACTATTGCATTCTCGGTAGAAGGCTTTCTGTATGCATCGATTTGGCTTTCGGTCAGCGTTATGCCGTGTGCACTGAGCAAGGCACGCCAGTCGACTTGGCCTTTACGTGTGGAGAGAAGTACAGACACGCCGTCGGATTCATGGCGTTTGCGACCTGGCGGCATATGCGATAACAAAACCCCCCTGGCGGCTTCCTCTCGTGCTGTCACTTCCTGAAGCAACCGGTTTGCCTGTTGCCAGGAGGCCGCTGCAGCTTCCCATTCATCCGTACACCATTTCCCCGTTTGTAGCCGGTGCCAGAAGTCATGCTCACCTCTTAGGATTCGATCGATCCGCTTCTGGTCCCGCGGGACTTTGAGCAGCACGCCTTTATACCCATCGAATGAGTAATAGTGGGCGAAGCTGGCTTCAGCAACAAAGATCTGGTGCTGAACCTGGTCCACATACTCCGGTGGGACGATGCCCTTGAGCGCAAGACCATGAGCTGTGTCTCCTGGACATTTGATTTCGACTGGAATGCCGAGGAAAGGATCGTAGCCGTCTAGCGATGCCCGGATAAATGGGATCGAGTCACTCTCGGCAATGATGGGCGTGACCATGGTACCGGTGTGCCTCTCATATGCAGCCCTTGCTATGGGTTCCAGCTGATGACCCCTGGCTCGGATCCGATCTACAAAGGGGTTCGGCGGCGGGGGAGGCCCGATGCCTAGCCTGAGTCTGAAAAGCTCATAGGAACTGCGGAATTTTGAAGTGCCCATGATCTGGGGCGCCTCACTAGCTCCGATTCCTTCACTACGCCATGCGAGCCAGGCGGCGGAGTTTTGCTGAGCAGCTGGACCCGTGATGATGCGCATTGCCATATCGCGATCTCCTCGAAAAGTGACTTACACCGGAACGGTGGACGGCCTGATAACGGGAGATGCTTAACGTTCAAGCTGAAACTGGATGCCATGGACTGGCGTCACTGGGAGGGAGGGGAAGGTAAAGCAGAAGAGAAGGGGATTACGATGGGCGCTAACACAAAAGACCGGTTGTTTGGCAGCCGGTCGCACACAGCATTGGTGTTACTCGCCGATCCTCATCGTGCGGGGAAGACCCAGCATGGCGTTCTGCATACGAAGATCATTCAGCGAGATCGAGGGATCTGATGTCGCTGCAGCTGAACTAGCGCAACCCCGGCCGGTTAAGCAAACCGTGTGAATCACCAGGTTCGTCCCCGCGAGTTTGTCGATGTTCTGGCCGTTGGTGGTCTGTGCTGCATCGGATGCTGCGGTTAGGCCCGAGGCGACGTTGTTCCCAACCATTCCAGAGTCGGTGCAATTGTTCAGCAGTGAGCACGTCGCTAGGGATACAGCCAGAGAGGCGCCCGTGGCCACAGCGTTGCCCACTGCTGTGTGAGCTTCCTTGTACTTTGAGGCCGGGCCCGCATAGACCTCGCTGATAGTGTACGTGACCTTGGCATCACCCACAGTCTGGTTGTAACCAGCTTTCTTGAGAGCGTCATTCACATACGCAGTCATGTCACCAAGGGCGGCGTCCTCGGTGACAGCCTTGACAGGTACACCCTCCACCAAACGCCCATTGATCTGTGCCGCTTGAACGCGCACCGGGCCTTTCTCAACGGTGATTGGCTTCGCTGCACAACCAGGTAAGCCGATGATGACGCAGGTTGCAGCTATTACTGCGATTGCTTTATTGATCACTTGAGGGCCTTAGGGGTCTTGATAACATGTAGTAATAATACTGAGTGAGGCACTTTCAGGCTAGTGGCCAGTTCAAATCACAGGCACAAAAAAACCGCCACTGGGGGCGGTTGATTTGGCAATGAGGTTTGGAAGACCTCACTGGCGACTTGATGACACGTTCAACACAGACAGGATATAGCGAGACGCAAGGTCACGCAACATGCCAAATGGATGCCCTATTCAGTGAGGGAGGGGGCGTGTTGACCTACATCCGGGAAAGGACACGAAATCGAAGAACTGCGTAGCAAAAAAAACTGGGCCTTTTGATATACAAAAGAGCCCAGTCCTGGTAACCACAGCTGCCGCGGCGCTGTAGGTGGAGAATCCACCGTTACCAAGACTGAGCTCACCTCTTTATCGCCATTAGGATAGTCGACAGCAGTACGACGTCCTGCTTGGCTAGCTTGCGAATCCCCACCAGTTGCACCTGGCTGCTATGTGAAGGACATAAGTCCGGGGAAGTCATTTGCGCTGCTCACGTAGTGGTGAGCGACCTGAGGGATAACCGCTACGACCTAATCGTCCAGCTGTGTTGTCAGTTCCTGGGAGAAGCCCGGACTCGACTATTGTCTGATCTCAGAGACTGGCGGTGCATCACCGAGTCGAGAACACAGAGGCAAACACAGGGGATGCATTAGGGAGCGGAGATATCAGGTGGTATGTGGGTAGTGCGCTAACCCGTTACCGTGTTGCTGACTACAAAGGAGGCTTCGCGACCTCGGACCTGACTGGCCTCTCCAGTGGGAGTATCCGTTAACTTTGCCTCAGGGGATGTTCAACATGGGCTGATAAACACCATTTCTGGACCAAAAAAAAACCGGCCTTGAGGCCGGTGATGCAATTTGGAGCGGGTGGTCACGTGCCCCGTTTAGTCACGGTGGTGGAGGCCATGAGGTCGAAGATGAACTGGGATTTCACAGTGAAAACCGGAACCGCGACGAAGGCTGCAAGCACAACGGCTAGCACTAGCGGATGCCCGATGCTGAGCAGAAGCAAGACGGACATGATCTTCAAAGTGGTCCGCAAGATGCACTGCCAGATGGACAGGTTGCCGTTGAGCGAGACCGTCCTGACACGGAACAACAGCTTGCCGGCAGTCGTGCCCCGCCAGGTCCTAGTCAGTGTCGCTTCGTAGATCAACCACACCAAAGGCAACAGAACAAGGAAGTACGGTGCCAGGCTGAGTGCTGCTCCCTCAGTCCAGCTCAGGCCCGGGGTAGCAACGTCGAATGGGCCCGACGTATCCACATGGGCGTTATGAGCCATTACCAAAGCCAGTAGTGCGAGCGATCCTCCCAGCACCAGCGTTACCAAAACAAAGTCAGTCGTGGTTGCCGCTATGCGCTGAGCGACGTTCAGCAGTTTGGAGCCAATTTTCATCGTTCACCTGATTGTTTGTGGAGGGCTAGAACATGGTGCCCAACGCATCGAGTGCTGCCTTTTGCGCGTTTGTAGGTTCGGCCGGTGTCGCATCATGAGAATCATGCGATGGGCTGGCTTCATCAAGGACATCTGCGGTTGAGAGCAGCTGAGGCTGTTGATTGATGAGTGAGTCCTGAACACCCGTACCATGTACAGGTGGTGTGGCGACAGGTACAGATTCTGGATGAACCTCGACAGCACCATTGTCCAAGGGAGCACCAGCAGTTTGGGGAGCCATCGGCTCAGGTTGCAGGGGAGGGCGAACCTCCTCGGCAATCAAGGCCGGCTCCATCGGTTGAGCGGAAGCCAGGGGCTCTGGGGGGGGCGCGACTCCCTGAGCTTTGACAGCCCCGGGTTTTGCGGTGATCTCACGCTGCCGTGGTACCCGTTTTTTCCGTGTCGGCGGAGCTGCAGTATCACGCTTGGATTGACGGCCCGTCGCAATCATTCCCCCCGGGCCAGCAAGAGCGTCATTCAGAGCTTCGTCTAGGGTGCCGGCCTCACTGTGACTCAAAAACCACTGATAAAAGACACCCCTGATAAGAGGCGTGTCTTTTCCGTATGGCAGTTCGGACATGAACTCCAGCAAACCTGGGCAAACGTCCTCTGGAATATTCAGATTGATTTTGCGCTCAGTTTCATTAGGGTCATATACACGAATGAGCTTAGCCATTTACAGCAGACACTCTTTTGGCATTCGCGTTTACTATGCTCCGGATGATTTGTCCAAGGGCATAGCGAGCAAAACCGTCGGCAACAGCCCAGCGAGGATTTTTTACAAGAATGCTGTGTTGCCATACATCTTTGGCACGACCATAGATCGCCTCGGCGCTTCCACCCGCAACCAAAATCCCATTGAGCGATCGTGCATCGTCGGAAAACAACGAGTTACCTTTAGAAATAACCTCCTGAACCACGTGCTGTTGAGCTTCGGTCACTTGCTCTTGAATGTTTACCTCTTGACCGTACTGGAAAAGAGATTTGGTGCTGAACGATTCCTCACACTCCACCAGGCTTGCTTGGATCTCGCGCTTGCCCAGGATACGTCGCAACTGCTCTGCAGCTGCACTCATTCCTGCGCAGGAGTCAGCGCCCCGTTCAATATATTGACCCTCCCTCATCAGAAGAAAGTCAGTCGAGTAATGCCCGCCCTCGATGACGCCATAGGATTTAGGCCTTCCGTTTGCGCCATTGATCAAATTCTCAATGGGCATGCCTGACTGATCCAGGATGTAGTCGCAGTAAGCGCCCATTGGCTGAGGAAGCGCTTTTAACTCGACAGTTTTTGGGAGTGCTTTTTTAGTGCGCTCGACCAAGCTGTCCTTGCGAGAACCGAACAACTTGGACGGCGTGCCGATGATGACCAATGCCTCATCAATTCCTTGAACACCCTTGGCACGAAGCCTTGTGAAAGCCGACTGAATAAGCGCCAGGTATTCCGAGGTATCCGTCCAGTTGTCGTTCAGCCCGATAGAGGAGGTGAGGTTGCCCTGGAGGCGAGCGGTATCGCCAGTGAAGTATGCCTTGCCATCGACAACCTCGGTCTCGGCCTGGGCGCGAGCCGCAGTCGTCGGGTCGGTGAGTTCGACAGCTGGAACCGCCAGAGTGGGATACATGATCTCAGTTCGTTTGCCGTCGTGGTAAGCGACGACTTTAATGGCGCTACGACCCGCATCCAATCCGATTGCTACGCGACCTTTCATGAAAGAAACCTCTATAAACCAGCGACTTAGAAGGGTTAACGATGCGCACTGTGCAGTGTGCAGTACCTACAGTGCAGTGCGATGTAGCTACTGTGCTGTATGCATTAATAGGAGTTTAAGATACATAACACGTATTGACAATACCGGATGATGACAAAGAAAATCCGTCTGAGCGCGCCTCCCCGGCGCGGCTATACACAACCCCCCGGCGAACGCTTAAACAATGGCTATACACAACCCCCCCTCCATCGACGATTTCGAAGAGCTTCGGCGCAAAGGCAAGGAATCGGTCGACACCGCTGTCGGCTACCTGATTCGAATCGATCAGCTCCTGGTTCGCATGGGCGAATTGCTCTACGTGATGCAGCCGTTCCAGACAGGGCGCATAGGGATTGATTTCAACCAGCACCGAGGCCAGTCGAGGCCATTCGTACGGGTTTACCGGAAGCTCAAGGCCGGCAAGGGGAAATGGATGTCTACGAACGTGAGCCACAAAGGCCTCACGAAGAGAGTGAAGCGAGCCCGAGAATTCGAGCCCAACCACAAGCTAGTTCTGAGCCTGTGCGAAAGGGTTTCCAAACTCTTTGACCTCAGAGCCGAAATGCACGAGCGGGTACGAAATATGAGCCATGGCGTAAAGCTAACGCTCAAGGCCAGGGAAGATGACCTGGCATCTCTTGAGACTCTGGTGGGCAGCATGCTGGACCAGGTGGAAACGAAGTTCGAAGGAGAGCTCGACGTGGATGAGTAATCCCTAATCAGTTTCGCGAAGGCCTTGTCGATCAACGTCGGCAGGGCCTTTTTTGTGGCTGAGGTCGACCAGAAACAGCTCGGTGACAGGCCAAGTAGGAACCGGGCTACGGTTAAAGCGGACTAGAAGCAAATCGGTGTTACGCGATGTGTGACTCGGCGGCTTTGGCGAAGCTAACTAGAAGCTGACCGGTGTTATGCGCAGTGGGGATCCGCGGCTTTGGTAAAGCGTACCAGAAGTCTACCGGTGATTTGGCGAAGTCTTATCCGGGCTCTTGCTTAGCGTAGTGTGATCCGGCCGCTGAGAATTGCTTTTGCATTCGGTGGTGAGCTGACGTCTATCCGGGCCCGGCGGTGTTTGACCCGAACTGCTTCGCGCCCGCTCCCTTAATCTAATTTAATTCTCTTCATTCATTTTCTCTTATTCCGGTCGCACCATCGACCTCATTCTGGCGCCGGCACTTTTGTCGGATTCTCTTTTTCCGCTGCTCGTTGTTCCACTCCTCGTTCTGCAAGTTTGGTTTGGGTGGCTGTCGTGTGGCTGGCTGTTGTGGATCTGCCAGTTCTTTCTGTGCCGCTTGTGCCTCTGCGCCCGCCGGCTATCTGCTGCTGCTGACGTATTGGGTTCATTCTTCTTCCGTGAATTCTCTTTTCTCTCCTCTCTTCTTCATCTCCATTATTTCACTGCGACTTCTAGCGTCGTCTGCTGTGCGTGGGAGCAACAGTGGTGGGATCCTATTGTTCTCGCACCAGTTCCAGATGTTGAATTGTGCCATCGCTGATTGGAGTTTCATTGATGTTCTGCCACATTGGCATTTCATTGTGCTGGCGCTTGTTTTTCTGGCGCAGGTTTGGCGCTTTTGCTCCTGCTGACAGCATAACCATTTGTGCCTTTCGCTACGCCCCGCGACCGGCGCTCAACCGTCAGCCCCAGCAGGCTGCGTCAAGCGAAACAGCCCACCGGCAGTCGGTGGCGACCCCATGAAGGATCTGAAGGGGGAGGAGAGCGGCGGGCTGAGAAGGATGCGTCGGGGGGTACAGCGGCTGGCTGTGCAGGCGCTCGATGCTGGTACTGCAGCTGGCCTCCGATGATCGGTCGCGGTCGGTGGTGGGCGGTGTGAGACCTGTCGCTGCGGTTGCGGTCCTGGGCTTGGTGGGCGGAGAGCGATGCCCCCGTCCAGTGGTGGGTGAAGCTGGTTCTGCGCGGCCGGTGCTCGATCCAATTCGCAGCGTGTGACGCTTGGCTGGCGGTGGGCGTTATGCGACCCGTCTGGCGAGGCCGACCCGGCTGCTCTCCTGGTGCCGCTTGTGACCAGGCAGGCGTTAACGTTGGCTGGCGGAAGTCAGCACCTGGTGCCGAGTGGTGGTGGTTTGGCCTGGTCGGATTCGTCTCTACTCAGGCTGCTTGGAGCCGCTTTTCTCTGTTCTGTGTCCCGTGGGTGGAAGCATTTCATTGCCTCCATGATTCTCGGCTCATTGCATGCGGGGCGTGCCCATAGGCGATTGCAGTCCGGGGTTTCTCTGTCAGGGATCTTCTCCATTTCGTTGCTGGGCGGCGTATCGGCGCCGACGGGGCCGGCTTTTATGGCTCCTCATGAGCATAAATGGTTGTGCTCTAGTTTTCCCCTTTTGTCTCCCCGCGGGCATAAATGGTTGTGCTGACGCCCGCTGCTCTTCTCGCTATAGAGTCATAAATGGTTGTGCTTATATTTGTAACACGTACCTATAATTTGTGTTGCATATATACAAATCTATAGGTATCGTAGAGCCATAAATGGTTGTGCCAAGGAGCCGCCGAGATGAACAAGTCCTTTGTGATGAAACAGGTTGGGAAGGGGATCGGATCGATCGTTCTGGCTGCTGCAGCTTGTCTGTTTGCTGCCTACGTTCGACAGGCCTTCGGTGGCTGGGCCTTCGCCGGCTCGTTGCTCCTGGTCATCGCAGCCAGCATTCCGATGGTCCTGTTCTTCAACCTGTTTGCTGATGCAAACGCGAAGCGCAGCAACAAGGTTCGGTTGATGGATGAGAAGGAGAGCCATAACCCCTTCAACGACATGTTCAACAATTTCCACCGAGACGACTGATCAACTACTCGCACCTCAAGGAGGCCGGCAATGGCCGCGAAAGCTTTTACCCCAAACAAAGACCAGGCTGTTGCCCTGGGCAGTACCGCCAAGCGCTTGCTGATCCGCGCCAAGGCGGGTGCTGGTAAGACCTCGCTGCTCATCGAGCACGCCCTGCGGTTCCCAACCCAGCGCCTGCTGTATGTGACCTTTGGCAAGGCCAACAAGGAAGACGCAGCTGCTCGCTTCCCTGATAACGTGACCACCAGGACCAGCCATGGGCTGGCTTGGGAAGTCGGCGGCCAGTTCAAGAAGGTCGGCAAGCAAGGTGATCTCCACCCATCCCAGCTGGCCAAGCAGTACGGCATCCCAATGGCGTTCGCTCGCCACCTCTACGTCACCTTGCACAACTACATGGTCTCTGCAGACCGGGAGATCCTGGCAGCGCAGGTGCCGGCACAGATCGTTGGCGATGACCGTGAAAAAGCAGCGGAGTGGGCGAAGGTTGTTTGGGAAGACCTGCAGCGCCTGCGTCAATGGTCTCGCGGGTGCGGCGATAGCCAAGCCGATCGTGCCGAGTTCCTGGAAACCACCCACCTGCGAATGCCTCACGACGGCTACCTGAAACTGTGGAGCCTGGGTGACCCTGACCTGAGCCACCGCTACGACCAGATCCTTCTGGACGAGTACCAGGACACAAATCCTGTCTTTGCTGCGGTGATCCTGCGCCAGAACTGCCCGCTGCGCTTGGCCGGTGACGACTTCCAGGCAATCTTCGGTTTCCGTGGTGCCTACAACACCTTCGAACCGTCGCAGTTCGACCAGGTCGTATCGCTGAGCGAGAGCCACCGTTATGGAGCCGGCATCGCCGAGCTGGCCACCATGCTTTTGCGTGAGTTCGCCGGCGAGCAGGATCCAGTGCGCAGTTCACGCCATGAGCTGACTACCCGTTTCGCCGTCGACCGCACCAAGCCTTACGCGATCATCGGACGCACCAATGCGAAGCTGTTCGCCAGTGCTGTCCAGCTGCTTGAAGGCCAGCGTCTTTACTTCGTGGGTGGCGTCAACGAGTACCCGTTCGACAAGCTCGTTGAAGTGCACCACCTGCGCGCCAACACGGGTGTCCGTCTGCGCGACCCTTTGCTCAGTGCATTCCGCTCTCTCCAGGATCTGGAGGCTTATGCCAACGACACCGATGACAAAGAGATCCACGCCCTCATCAGTGTTGCCAAGCAGTATGGCGATCAAATCCCGAACCTGGTACAGCGCATCAAGGACGCTTGCGTCAGCGACATCAACGACGCGACCGTCATTCTGTGTACTGCCCACCGCTCGAAAGGCTTGGAGTTCCCGCAGGTGGTTCTGCTGAGCGATTTCCACAACCTGATCACCGATGCCGGCCTACCGCTGGTGCTGGATACCCCTGAGCTGCGCCAAGAGCTCCACCTGCTGTACGTGGCACTGACCCGTGCGATGGAGTCCATTGAGGTGAATGAGCAGATCCACGCAGTTTTGCGTTACTGCGAGGCCGCTGGGGTGGTGGGTGAAGCGGTACGACCTGATGCGAAGCACACCGAACAAGCGGGGGGGCTGGTGCTGGTTGTGAGCCCTGATCAAGAGGCCGAGACCTTCTCCGCGATCACCGGCGTGGGGGCGCTTTCCAAAGTGGCTGACCTTGTCGGCGCCGACGCTGCCCTGCTGTTCGAGGGCGATGAAGTTGAGTCGCGCATCGAGCTGGCCATCCTGCGTCATGCGGCACTGACTGCTTCGGCGATCGCAGGCGTCGTGGGTGTCTCTGTATCCCGGGCGGCCGATACCGTGGCCTCGATGGTGCGTCAGGGTCGCCTGCATGGTGGTCTGTTCATCGGTTGCCCAGATATCACCGGCCGCCTGGTCAGTGACCTGCACCTGGAAGTTGCCTGATGCACTACCTACTGAACGGAGCAGGGCGCGAGCATGGCTGACGATTTCATCCGGATCTTCTACCGCCGGGAAGCGGGCGGGAAATCCAAAAAATCATCCGTTTCCATCGACCCGCTGATGTTCGAGATTTACGTCAAGATCAAGGGGAGCATCGCCGAGGCACGGGGCACCCTGCGGGAGTGGGCGAAGGCTGCAGATGCGGAGCGTACCGACGCGAACTACCGCATGGGGAACTCCCGGATTGTGCAGCAGCGGATGTCCCAGGAAATTCTGGACATGGTCAATGAGGGCATGGCTGCTCGGGCGGTGAAAGAGGCGACAGCCGCGGGCGAGCGGAAAGGCCGGGGTTCTCGACGGGGCAAGCGGGCCGTGGGTGTCGAACCTTCGCATCAACTGCCGGCGATCACCGGGCATCTCTCGGAGGATCACGCCTAGCGGCTTTGCTGGCGCTCATGATCGTGCCAGGCGGGGCGGGCTTCGAATGGTTCGTTTGTGTGATTGGTCAAGTCGGCGCGCACGATTGCAGGACGGTGACTTGCTTTGGCTACGGGAGGTTTGGAGAGAGGTGTTGCACGACACGAGCGTGTCGGTAAGAGGGGATAACTCACCCTAACGGTTCCACGCCCAACGAGCAATACCCAGGGCAGATTTGTTGATCGGCGGAGGCGGCGGGGCTCCTCCCGAGCTTGAAGCTTAATCGCATTTACTTGACCAACATCACAGGCGGATTACTCGCCGTTTTTTAAACAGGATGCGTATTGGTACGCGTAAAGAATTAATTTAGGAGTAGGTATGTCAATTCTCAATGGCATGGACGGAGTGCTTGTTCCCGCCCTGGTGATCTGCGCCTTTGCGTATTTCGCAGTTGCGATGCTGAAGTGCCGCAAAGGCTACTCGACCAAGCATTACCAGTGCATCCCCCTGCTCACCGAGCGCGAGCAGGACTTCTTCTGGCGGCTCAAGGAGGCGGTACGCGACGACCTGGTCATCGCGCCCCAGGTGGTCTTCGGCGCTTTCATCAAGGTGAAGGCCACCGCCATGACCGACAAGAACCACGCACGGCATGTGGTTGCCCACAACCGCTGCGACTTCCTGCTCTGCGACAAGCAGCTCAAGCCGGTGGCGCTGGTCGAGGTTGACGACTCCACGCACAACAGCGCCAAGGCCAAGGCAAAGGACCGGCGTCGCGACGAGCTGATGAAAGCCGTGGGGGTTTCCGTGCACCGGTACCGCGGAATGCCCACGGCCAGAGAGATCCGCAAGGACTTGAAGCTGTAGACCCGAAACCTTCCCCAATACCTGATTAACGAACCCAGCAGGTAAGCATCATGAGTGACCACGATTCTTCCAATGACTACTTCGATCACACGCCGGGGACGGCCGGCGAGGGATCACTGATCTTCGCGAGCGTCTTCTTAGCCGCGGTGGTGGGGTACGTCGTGTTCGCGGCAATCAGCACCGCCGTCCTGAACTTCAAGGCTCCCGTGAGCGCCGAGGACCTGCACCTCGCCTCCTGGTTGGTGGTTCCGCCATCGCTGTCGTTCATCTGCGCATTTTTTTGCTTCATGTGCATCATGGGTGGCGCTCTGCAAGCCTTCAGAGGCAGCGCTTTGGGTCTGATTCTCATCATGTTTGGTGTGCTTGGTATGCCCACCATCTTCCCCAGCGTCTCGTTCCGCAGCGCCGTGCTGGCAAGCGAGGCGAAGGTCGGCTGTTACGACTACACAAGCCTTGCCTGCACCAAGATGCTTGGCCTCCCCAACAGCGCGACCTCCGATCAGTCGAGCAAAGTCGAACGTAAGACATCGGCGCCGATCGAGGTGATGGCTTTCCTGCGAGCCCCTTTCGATGTGTACAAAGCGGACCAGCTCAACCAAATGCTCGATGCCCAGCGCCTGGAGCTGAAAGAAGAGATCCGCGTGGGCTTGCACAGCCAGGGAAACACCCTCCCTACATCCCGAGTCACCAACCCAGCAGGTGAGCATCATGAGTAACCACGAATCTCCCAGTGAGTACGTCGACCCTGTACCAGGGACGGCCGGCAAGGGGCCTCTGATCATCGCAAGCCTGATCCTGGCTGTGCCGGTGCTGTTCGTCGTGTTTGCCGTGATCAGCGCAGCCGTTCTGAACTTCAAGGCTCCTGTGAGCCCCGAGGACCTGAAACATGCCTCGTGGTTGGTAACTCCCCCAACCATCTCGTTCATTCTGTCCGGTGTCAGCGTCTTCGCGTTCGTCATTGGCGCCTTTCGCGCATTTATGGGCAGTGCCTTCGGCCTGGTACTGATCATGGCTGGGATTGTGAGTGGTACCACTATCTTCCCGAGCGTCTCTTTCCGCAGCGCTGTTCTGGCAGGTGAGGCGAAGGTGGGCTGCTACGACTACACGAGCAGAACCTGCACCAAGATGCTGGGCCTTCCCGACACCGCGACCTCTGAGCAGTCGAGCAAAGTCCAAGGCAAGACATTGGCGGCGATCGAGGTGCTGGCGTTTGTCCGGGCTCCGTTCGATGTGTTCAAAGCGGATCAGCTCAACCAGATGCTTGATGCACAGCGTTTGGAGCTGAAGACGCAGCTGGACGCGTACGCCGAATAGTCAGCCAAGGGTGGTCGATGCCGGCCTCCCAATCCTGAGCCTTCACCGAGCAATGGGTGGGGTGCTGAAAATACTTTTTAGATGCGCTGAGCATCAGATATGAGGAACAGACATGAAAACCATTGGTGGATTGATTCTTGGATGGTTTGCCGGGATGTTCGTGGCCTGCGCGAGCATCATGTTCGTCACGCTGTTCGACCTAGGCTTTGAACAAATCGGCTTTCCCCGGGCGGTCCTGAGCTATTACCTCATCAGCCTGGGCATCTGCGTGGCGATGCTCGTACTGTCCAATGCCGCTCGAAAGCATCTGAAGTTCATGATGTTCTTTGTAATCGCCGTTGTGATTGTGATGACAATTGGGCTGGGTCAGGCGGGTGGGGGCGGATTTACCGCGGGCAGTGACCTTTACCATGCAGACGAACTCATCTCGGAGATGATCGTCATGATGGCACGAGCGGCTATGTACGTGATCCCTGGTGCCATGGCGGCTCTGTACACAATCCTCGCCTACAACGGCGTCCGCGATGAGCCAAAGCAAGACGAGCACACTCTCGCAGGCTGATTCGAATAGCGCAGAACACGTCGACGGGTCTAACACACCGCGAAAGCACAGAACAGAATGGAGTAGGTGATGCAAATACATGAATTGGACGCAGTGGACGGTGTTGATCGAAGCTCGGTTTATCGGGTCCTGGGCGCAATGTGTTTGGCCGTCGGGTTCTTCTGCATCGGTCCCATGGTGATCGACCACGAGTTTGCGCGTAGTGCTCTCGACATGTCGTCGGGGCGAGCCGCTGTGCTGATGCTTTCGGGGGGCGGTGTGGTTTTCTTCCTGAGGGGAATGGCCGGCTTGGCTGTGCTCATGCTCGGGTTCTTGGTCGCCGGCGCCGTATGTGAGCAGTACTACGCTCTGGATGCTGCTACGACGATGGGGGCGATCGGCTTTCCTTTACTCATGCTTGGGATAGGGCTGTTCATCTTCAACCCAGCTCACTGAGCCCCGCACTATCCGCAAGGCCCGCTATCAAGGCGGGCTTTTTCGTTTGTGGGGTCAGCGTTCCCTATCTGGTGGCGCACATCCCAGTCGGCGGTCCAGGGCAGTACGGCTTGTCCGCTCACGAACAGTCGCGACAGCGACTAGACCAACCACACAAACGGACTATTCGGATCTCTGCTGCCCGGGCCTGAAGCCGGCATAATCGGTCCTCCCGTATCGTACGCGCTGGCGCTTATCTACATCCTATCTCGTATAGGTACGTGTATAGAATCACTTTTGCCATTATGATGTGGGTCTAAGGGCGGCCCTCGGTATCCCAGGGCCTCATGTAGCGATCCTCAGCGGATCCAGGGGGAGGGGGCATGGCCAAACAAGATGAGATGACGAATCGATCCATCGCGATCCTGATCAATCTATCTGCGGGCTTGGATGAAGCCGGCATCGCGTGTGGCGATGAGCGCGTACCGCTCACCGCAAACCTGCGCCTGGCAGCCGCCGCTGGAGCCGCCTCGTTATCCCAACGAGCCAAGCGGTCGACGCCCTTCTCGAACCAGACGAATAGTCCGCATGTGAAGTTGGTCAAGACCGCTGCTAACTGGCTTGACCAGCTGAAGGTGGTCAAAGGGTTCCACGGGGACGTCTCGGCTGCCGAGTTTCTCGGTGTCAGCCAGACCCAGTTCTCCCGCTGGCGTACCGGCAAGGACCTCCTGGACAATTACCACGCTTGGCAGATCGCAGCAGCATTGAATGTGAACCCGATGGTGGTGATCGGCAGCGTTGGTTTCCACCACTCACGCGACACTGATCGCACCAGGTGGTTGGCCATGCTCTCAACGGTCCTTGATTCGGAACTCCCTGCGGTACCTGCGCAGACGCCGGCGGCGCCAGCTCATGCAGCTGAGCAGGTGCAGCAGGCTCAGGCTCCAGCTCCTAACCGTGCCGGGGGAAACACTGAGTCGACCGCCCAGGGCAGCAAATGGACAGACGAGGAAGATCAGCGGCTCGTTGCGAGCTACCGTGACGGCTCCGCGATCGACGCCCTGGCCACGGCACATAGGCGCACCCCCAAGGCCATTTTGCTGCGACTCAGCAATACCCACCGCTTGATACCGGCTGAGCAGCTCGCAAGCTTGTGTGAGCTCTACGGCGTGAACCTGAACAGTCCTGGGAAGGGGCGCAAGACCGAACAGAAAAGGGGCTTCCCGCGGCAAAGAAGGGCGAAGGCCAAGGAACATGCCCCTACGGTGTTCCTTTGATTGATCTGGTGACTTAGATCAGCTGCTGGCGCTAGGAGTACCAATGTACTCCTGTCGTGCAAGTGGCACTTTGGCAGACTGCCTGTTTTGACTCGACCAGATAAGCCACGCGGATCACAACTAACGATGGCACATTTCGGATGGCGCCAGCCCAGTGTTTACAGGCTTGAAATGGCGGTTCCGCAACAAACACTAGCGATGGCACATTTCGGCGCCATCGTGACAACTAGCAACAGAGGTGGCCATGAGCACAACCCAACTTCCAGAAGCACCGCCCCGGCGAACGCTGCTGCAGCGGCTTTTCGGCGCTGGACTGGGGCAGAACCTGCTATCGGTCTGGGTGACCGAGATCGGAAACTACGCCTTTGGCCAGGTGGTAACCGAGACGAAGGTGAAACTCGGTCGATACACGGTGCTGCAGTGGAAGACATACAGAACGCCTGATCTTCAGCGAGAAGAATAGGGGCCAGCGCTACAGCCGGCATTTGATCGGCACTGAAGATCCCCTTCCTGTTCCGTGTGCCTTGCTGGTCTGGGCTTCATTATCGGCGGGTGTTTCCCATATCGAGTTGACCAGTTAACGCGATGGCGATGTCGGCCACGCACCGATTCAATCCTGCTACTGGCAGAAGTCAGCCAACGGAGATCATGGATGCGTACAGTCAACGAACAGGCTTCACCCAAACTGATGGCCAGGTCGATCGAGTTGATCACCGACCGAGACGAGAAATTCTCTACAGTCGTTACCAGCATGGGCAGCTACGGCAACAAGTCCTTCCAGGAGGCCTTCAAAGCACAATACCCCGAGGACTGGGCGACGATCGAACGAAGCTACTCGTTGCCCGGGCTCCATTACGGCGAGGAAGGACGGTTTGTCGATGGGGAATGGACCCTAATTACGATCGAGCCGTCTCCGTTTGCACTGCTGGACGCGCAGTACTGCGACTACCTGCGGACCCCGCCCTTTTAGCGATCGATTGGCATGCACCGCACTCTAGCCTGGCGCTGCCCGGCCGCAAAAACGCAATACCCACTCCGGCCATGCTTGGCCGGATTTTTTTTGGCCCTTCTGAAGGTAGACGGCGACCGTAGCTGTCGCCCCTGGGCCAAAAATAAGATTGTCGTATAGTTTAACTGTTTATTGAAAAGGGTTGTCCTCTAGTTTAATTTATCTGTCCTGTAAATAAGCACACCAGGTGAGCTCCTCCGATCCACCTGGCGGGCACCACACAACTCTTCTAGGACGGCTGCATGCTGATCAAAAAAATCCTCACTCACTTCCACTTCTGCTGCGGCTTGGGCGGTGGTGCCAAAGGCTTCAACGAGGCGAAGCCCATCGTCGGCAACATGCAGGCTGAATGGGAGTGTCTGGGCGGCGTTGACGTTGATCCGGCCGGCCTTGCCGACTTCAAGCGTTTGACGGGTGTGGAGGGCACGCAGTTGGACCTCTTCACACGCGAGCAGTACATCAGGTTCCACGGCAAGGAACCGCCAGCCGGGTGGAGGGAAGCAACCACAGAAGACATCCGCCGTGCAGCACAGAACCGCCGGCCCGATACCGTCTTTATCAGCTCCCCGTGCAAGGGCGCCAGCGGGTTGTTGTCGGAGAAGATGAGCGCGACCCCCAAGTACCAAGCCTTGAACGAGCTCACCCTGCGTTGCATCTGGCTGATGGCGGAGACCTGGCGGGACGACCCTGTGCCGATGCTGGTATTCGAGAACGTCCCGCGTCTGGCCAACCGCGGCCGGCACCTGCTGGACCAGATCGGTGCCCTGCTAAGCCACTATGGGTACGCAGTCGCCGAAACCACCCATGACTGTGGGGTGATCGGCGGCTTGGCTCAAAGCCGCAAGCGGTTCCTGTTGGTGGCTCGCCATGTCGAGAAGGTCCCGCCGTTCCTGTACGAGCCTGAGAAGAAGAGCCTGCGCTCTGTGGGCGACATCCTCAGCCGCATGCCTCTTGCCGGCGACATCGAGCGAGCCGGACCAATGCACCGAGTGCCAGCTCTGCAATGGAAAACCTGGGTCCGCCTGGCTTTGGTCGAGGCGGGGAAAGACTGGCGTAGCCTCAACAACCTGGCGATCCAAGATGGGTATCTGCGTGACCTGGTCATCGTTCCAGGGTATCGAGCGGGATACATGGGAGTGCATGGCTGGAGCGACAGTATGGGCACGGTGGCTGGACGATCTAACCCAACAAATGGGGCGTTCTCGGTGGCCGACCCGCGTGCCCGGGCGGGCGCCCTGCAGTATCAGCAGTACGGTGTTCGGCGGTGGCAAGACACCAGCGGCGCCATCATCGGCGTCAAGAGCCCAGGGCAAGGCACATTCAGTGTCGCTGATCCCCGAGCGGCCAAGATGCGCACTGATGGCGAACCCTACCTGCCTGGCGGGCACTACGGCGTGGTGCCTTTGCATGGCGTCGCGGGCGGTCAGCATGACCATAGCCGGTGGGACGTTGCCGGCACCCAGCTCCCGGGCGCTGACGAGAAGCTCACCTGCATTATCGAATCGCTCGACGGGACCTGGCACCGGCCCTTCACGACCTTGGAGCTGGCGGCGATCCAGAGCCTTGTCGAGCCAGAGGACCAGCTGGAGTTGGACGGGTTGAGCGATCAGGCCTGGCGCGAACGAATCGGCAACGCAGTTCCCCCGAAGGCAGCGAAAGCCATCGGTCATGTGATGGGCACTACGTTGCTGCTGGCCGCTCAAGGGGAGACTTTCATGCTGAGCAGCATGCCCATCTGGGTGCGGCCAGTCGCGATTGGCCTGAGCGTATCTCAGCTGGCGGCACAGTGATGATCGGCCTACGGCTCAGGCGTGACCGCGGCTTAGGCGCGAGCTTAGCCGGCGCACACCGGCTGAAGACCCTTTAGAGACCGCCGATACAGTGCTGCCACTGATCGGCAAACCGATGCAGGGTCCGCTCTGCATCTTCACCACGACGTGACGATCACGTCATCACGATGAGAAGTAGAAGATGGATGATAGAAACAACGGCCTTCTGATTGAAGGCTTCGTGCAGGGTTCCTATGACCGCATGTTCGGTGCCGGCAAGGTGGAGGCTCGCCACCACCCGCTCACCAGCTGGTCTCAGGCAACCGTGTCCGGGAGTGAGAGCAACTTCCAGAATACGCACCGCGATGTAAAGCGTACCCTCGAAGGTTTGCAGAACACCCTCTACAAGGAGGGCGGCAACGATGAGCTGCTGACCAAGCTGTCTGCAGTCGAGGACCGTCTGAGCAGTGCTTCGACCGTCGACGAACTGGGAACCGCGATCATCGACTCGCGCCCAGTGCTTGACCAGGCGTTTGGCCGGTAAGGCCGCCGCTTGAGGCCCTGGACAGCGTTCAGGGCTTCTCACTGATCAGTGCACCACCTCACATGCTTGGCCGAAGGCATCGCGACAGAGGCACTTCGTCCATGAGGTAGTACAGGAATCCCGTATGGCAACCTTGAACATCCCATCTGATAAATCCCACTCAGCGCTCGAACACCTTGCAGACCATTTGCAAAGTGGTCGAAACGATCCCGCTACCCGCATTGCTGCTGCAAGAGCGCTTGGCATCGCAGGTGGGGAAGAGGCGCTTGACGCGCTGATGACTTTTCTCCGTGGACACAGCATGGCACCGGCCGAAGCTAGGTCAGCTGCAATGTTGGCAGTTGGCCAAGTACTCAGCACAGTGGGTAGACCGAGCGGAGCGAATTGAGGGCCCTGGTTGCCCAAGCCTTGGCTTCCCCTGGTCCTGCCCTTGGTCGCTGAACGCTGGATACTCCAAGGTCGCATCAGTAATGGGGCATCTCGCAAAATGGTTGTCGTATACTTCAATCTTTGTTGATTTAGATTGTCCTATAGTTTAATGTTGTGGCTCAGTCATTCAATGGACCCGCTGCCCGCCATGAGCCGCTTCAAATTCCTCGGAATCAACGACGACAAATCGCACTGTGAATGTTGCGGCAAGCAGGGCCTCAAGCGCGTGGTCTGGATTGAGGACTGCGAAACCAACGAGATTCGCCACTTCGGCACAACCTGCGCCATGGCACCGGCGAAGGGGTTCACGCTCGATCTTGAGATCAAGGCGGAGATGCGCCGGCTGGATGGGGTGCAAAAGTCTCGCTTTGCCCGGGCGTACCAAGCGTACCGGCAAAAAGGTGGGCGTTGTGTGGCCAACCCGGACAAGCCCGGATACTTCATGTATGCAGATCCAGATCTTTGGAGGGACTGCCTAGCGGCGGCATAGGGGACAGTCATGACCAACACTGAACGCCTGATTGAAGGGCACAAGCAATGCAAGGCCCAGGGGACCACTCTGTGCTTCGCAACTGGCAGCTACACCGGCAATGGCACTTCGGTTGTCGAGGCCCTGCGCCGTCGTGGTTACACCGTGAACCGGCTGCGCAGCTCGTACTACGAAGTAGCAAACGGCCTAGCCTAACTCCACCGGCCTGGTTCGCTGGCCAGCTACTCACGGTTGCCCTGGAGGGGCCTCATGATCGAACCCGTCACTGTCGCCGCCGATTGGTCGGGGTATGGGTGCCAGCTATAAGGGCACTCGCACCTTCGGCTTGAATGTTGAGCGAGACGAGTCACCCGAGGACATCGAGATGCATGCACGAGCTCGCGCCCGGCAGCTGGTCGCCGATGGCGGCGGCTGGCCAGTCCGGGCTGTGCAGATAAGCCGTCTGCAGGTTATCCACGATCGCGCCCTCGTTTCGGACGTGTAGGTCGCCTACGTGCGCATCACCGCACGCTATGCCCAGTTTCCGAGCTGGGCAGAGCCCATAGAAAGACAATCATCACTGACATTCTGGCGCAGTTGCCGCCAGAGGCCGCACGCCTGCTGGAGGCAAAGCATGAGCATCACTAAGATCACCGAATGCCGCGAGTGCGGTAGCAAGTCCCTGACTTGGCAGACGCACAACAAGAACATCAGCGATGCACAGCACGGCCGTCTGCGCACCAGCGACATTCGTTGCCAGCTGTTTTTGGGCTGTGATCAGTGCTCGGAAACCCTCGCCATCATGAGCGCCGACCAGGTAGCGGCATGGCTCACCGAACAAGGACAGGAACAGGCTATTCAGCACCAGGGAAGCGATGCCATCCCAGCGGCCTCCAGCGCTGGCGAGGTTGAAGAGTCGCTGCTGTGGCTTGACGACTTTGTTGCGCGCTGCAACGGAGATGACCGCGGCTCCTGCGCCGCTGTCGAGACTCTGCGCGCTGCCCTGTCCGAAAAGGTGCAGGCCAAGAAGGTCAGCGCCGTTGCCTTGCGTGAGGCGATGGAGAACCTCGCGATCAGCGCTTCTGTGGTTGACCTCCCAGCCGTATTCTTACCAGCGTCCGTGCGCCAGCAGCCGCTCGTGATGCTGGGCGGTGTGTGCGTGCGGGTTACCTACTCCGGACTCAAGTGGTACCACGAGCAGCTGGTCGATGACCGCTGGGAACCGTTGGCCGTGGACGAATTCGAATCGCTGTTGGTGGAGGCCCTGGCGAAGGCATGAAACAGATCACACCTGCAGAAGCTCTCGTTGTCGGGTCTATTCCGTTCTCCGGTGGTGCCGGCTATGAGGGGCCGTTGACCCTAACGTCTGTCGAAGATGTCCGCGGCCTGTTTGAAGGGCTCTGTGCCGTCGTCTCTATCCTTGAGCTTGGCGCTGCCGCCAATGCCGCTTTCGCGGTCACTCCATCTGTCCTGGAGCTACTCAAGCATGTATGTGGCGACGATCCGCGCTTTGCTCGGGTCTCTTGTAACCTGAATGTCTTGGATCGCCTGGACATGATTGATCGCAGCATTTACCGCACCAAAGTACCGGCGCCAACCAAAATTGGATCAAGAGAAATGATGAGCGTACGCATACTTGGCGTTCCGCTTGTGGTGGTGCTTAGCGTGGTGGCAGGTGCATTTGAGGGGCTGATCGGCCATGTACTGACCGGCTGATCATGGGGCGCTGGCCAGCACTGCTGGTTCGAGCTGGCGCCAGCAATGCATTTGTAAGTAGGCACATGTGCCTACCACCGCACTCGCCGCATGCTAGGCACATGTGCCTAGCATCCAGTCCCGCTCATCAAGATGGAGAGGCTACACATGGCCCCGACTCCCCGCAAACCCCGTAATGAACCGACCCAGCTGCAGACCGGTATTCTCCTCGCTGCTGCAGATCTCTCGCGTTACATCTACGACAGAGGCGATGCTGCTGCGCTGCTGAAGCGGCAGGGCTTAGACGATGCAAACTGCTCTGCCCTGGATGAGATGGACAAGGAACAGCTGCGGACCCTGCGCGATGACTATGGGCTCGCGGGCCTACGTGGACTTGATTGACTGCCTATCTCATTCTGAAACATACATCATCACTTCACCAGTTCGAGGACGCCTCAAATGGCGCAATACGACACCGAGCGAGGTTGCCCAAAATGCGGTGGCCACGAGGGATACCAGTTCGACCTGGTTGAAAAGCACATCATGGGCGCCGGATGGGGCGAGCCCCCCGTGTCTATCGACAGCGGAATCATCGTGAGCCGAAGCATGGTCAAGTGCATCGAATGCGGCCATCGGTTCCGCCTGGATACGTTGCGTGCCCTTGGCGCCATCGGCGGAGAGGTGGACGAGGCCGAGGGGCAATAGCCATGCTCGATCCATAGGTGCGCTTGTGCACCACCAGTCTCGATGCTCACCCAGTAGCGGCGCAAGAGCAACGACTACACCGCACCGATCACAGTAAGCGACAATGCTTGGATCGGGGCCGGGAGTATGGTACTTCCAGGTGTCAGCATCGGACACAACAGCGTGGTAGCGGCCAACATTGTGGTGACCGAAGATGTGCCGCCAAACGCTCTCTATGCGGGGGCGCCGGCCCGGTTCAAGAAATGGCTCGTTGTTTCACATGAAGCTTGAGGTATGAGACTTTTCCACATGCCGTTATGACGACCGCTCCCTGAGAGCAGGCAGATCGAAATGGCGGTTTGCCTCTCAATCGCCCAAGCGCAACCCTTGCCAGGTGAGCTGTACCGTTAACTACCTTGATCGCGCTCTGCTGCGGCCGCCTGCGGCCGCCTGCGGCCTCAGGGTGCACTCCCTCATCTAAAGATTGGCGTATAGGACAATATTTACTTGATTTAAGGTTGTCCTAAGGTTTAATCTTTTAGTCCTGTAGTCATCTATCAGGACAAATCAATATGCGTACCTACAAAGGTTCCATTAAGACGGACGTTCAGGGCTCCGAAGTGGAGTTCGAGTTCGAGATCGAAGACAACGCCACCCAGGCTGAAATCGAATACGAAGCCAAGCAGGCTGCCTTCGAGCACGTGGAGTGGAACTACGCAGAGGTGAAGGGCGCGTAAAGGCGCCAGGCCCGCATTGTGCGGGGGAACGTCAGTCTAGGCTCGAACTTCGCGGCCCCAAACAGATAGGAAAGGTGATAGTGATGGATCAGGTATATCCGCGGGAAGCGCTTGAGCACAAGCGTGCCGGGTTTGAGCAGGGCATCAAGACAATCGCCGTCGAGCGCTTTGGCTATTCGGTCAATGACAACACCTTCAACATGCTGATCGAGCGCAACCGTAATGGCCGCTACGCGGTTGAGTGGGTACGGGGGGCATGGGAAGGCCTGATGCTGGCGGAACAGCTTCAGGCCAGCGCGTTGGCAGCTGGCTTGGGCCCGAAAGCGCTGCAGATCAAGTTCCCGGCGGCCGAGCGTGCAAATGTCAGCGATTCCAAGCTCTACAGTCATGCCGAAGTATCGAGCATGGACCGGGCCGACGAAGACTACATCGTGCACCTCACAGTGCGGGCTGCCGACCCTGACCAGGAGCGTCTCCTTGCCGACACCTGCACACGCGCCGTGACATCCGCTCCCAAAGCACTGGCAGCCATGCAGCAGGCCTATGCGAAGCTGAACAGTGTCGCCTTCGTGTCGGTGGAGGGTGACACCGATGAGGTTAAGACTGCCTTGCTCGATGCCATGGCGGCTCTCTCTGTTCAGTGATGTCCCTCTCTGCGCCCGGGCGTGGATCGAGGTCGGATGAATAGCGCCAGCGCACACACAGGAGTCAACATGGACCAGCAGCCTAATTGGCGAGTTACCTACCACGACAACGCCGGCCAGACGGTCATCGTTGAAGTGATCGCACCCAGGTACAACAACGCCATCAGCGAGGCGTCCTCCAAGGTCTTCAACGTCTACTTCCAATCAGCGAAACGAATCTAGGTCATCTCCTGAACCACGCATCCCCAGCCATCGAGCTGGGTCGATGCCGTGGAAGCGGCGCGGATTTCGCGTGCGCAGTGGTGGTGGGAAGATCATGCCGTTGACCTGGAACGTTGCTTATTACTCGGGGATGTCCAGCACTCAGGACTTGAGGGCTGCCGTTGATGAGGGCGTCCCAGTAGGTGTTGTTGCCACACTGCTGGACACCCTTAAACTCCTTCGAACGCTTCCACGTCATTTGGATGCAGGCTGCGCCGTGTTCATTGATTCGGGGGCCTTTTCTGCATTCCAGAAGGGCGAGCTTGTGAGCTGGGAGAAAGTGTTTTTCGCCTACGAGTGCGTGTTGGGGCGGACGGACTACCCCGGGGCGCTGAGTATCGTGGCACCGGATGTCATCGGTGACCAGTCGGCAACCCTCGACTTGTGGGCTGTGCACGCAGAGCGAGTTCGCACATGGATCACGGCCGGGGCTCGTGTGATCATCCCCCTGCAGTGTGGAGAGCTGTCTGCCGGTGAGATGCTGGCACATGCAAAGCGGATATTTCAGACCGACCAGTTCTGCGCGGGCATCCCATCCAACCTGGCGGCAATGAGTGCTGAGGATTGTGCAACCCTGCACCATCACGACTTTCACCTGCTGGGGCGTGTGGTGATCAACGCCGAGTTGCGCGATAAACTGCGTGCCCTGCTGGCCAACAATCCCGATGCCATCTACACGGCAGATGCAAACTGGCTGCGGTCCCGCATCAAGGAGATCAGCCTCGCGGCTAAAGAGTTGCGGCAAGCGCCGCCGGATAATCCGTTTGAGTCCTCGCGAACTCGCGCCGTACGAGCGATCCTGCGCCAGGATCCGTATCACCAGCAACGCGGCCCCTCGGGCGCCCGCCACTCGGAACTGACTTATGGCACATAACACTGGCACCGCTCAGTGCTCGCACTGTGGGGCGGAGTATCGACTGGTCACAGAACACAATCGGGATATGCAGCGGCTCTGCAGGGCCTGGCTCAGCCGCCACGAGCGCCCTTGTGCGACCAGGACGCCGGCGCAGCGCCGGTCCTGGGCGCAGAAGTACGTGGGGAAGGACTCCACGCAGAGCAGCCTCACTGTGGACCTGCGGCATCCTGGATTCGACGAGAGCCTACAAGGATTGAAGCCATGACTGAGCAGGCTCAAAACCTCTTGCCATGCCCATTCTGTGGTAGCAATCGTGTTGCCGTTCACTTCAAGAGGGCAGCGCGCAAAGAGGGTTACCAGGCAATGTGCCTCAACTGCAAGGTGGGCCAGACGCACGTAATGCACAGCACAGTTGAGCGGTCTGCAGCGGCGTGGAACGCTCGCGCACCAGTAACTGCCGCTGATGGCTGCTCGCTGAGCCAGTTGTTTGTGCGACCAGCCAACCACCAGGTACCGGCCTAATGCTGACTACACGAACTAGATGGACGCTTGAAATGATCGCCGATCGTGAAGCACGTCGTGAAAGAATCGAGTCTCACCTTGACGCGGGCACATGTCACATCTGCGAGAGGCCTGTTGCCAATGGGTCCGCGATTCATGGCCCAACAGGCGCTCACTGGGAGTGTCACAGGGGGCCCGTCGAGACCTCAGCACCAGTACGTGAGATACGACCCCAGGCGCCTGCTAAGCCTGATATGCACCCGCGGATGGCACGGGCAAATGGTGGATCACTTGTCCACTTTGTGATCCCTGCCACTGAAACATCGCTTTGCGGCCACAAAGCCAAGCACACAGCACACCGCATGAAACGGCGTGGAAAATGGCTCATTTGGAAGGCCGACGCGACCGTGCCGGCACACATGAAGCAGTGCATGAAGTGTGTGGCGAAAGCTCGGGCGCTCTTTGGCGCCGACTCCGCCCTGGGTAGTATTGCGAAATCCTCCCCCACCTGATCGTGTGCATGCGATAGCGTTTCCACTCGCATTGACAGGGCTCCGATATGAATTTTCCGGCCGCAGCATGTGCGAACACGCTGCCGCTCTGGCACAGTGCAGTCCCATTTTTGCGGTTTAAGCATCTGGGCATCCCAGTCAATGTTCCGGTGAAAACACCGGGCAGTTTCAAAGGAGCTGTGCAGTGGAGACATTCTTCGCGGGGAACAAGAGCAAGACGGACTCATATGCTGACGTTGCCTTGAAGGCACAGATGGTCCGGGATGGCCTGGATCAGCGCAAAATCAAATTGCGAGATGGCAGCGCGTTGTCGCAACTGCTGCGCCAGGCAGACATCCTGAGTCAGGCGTGGGCTGAGGGCATGAAGCCTGAGAATAAAGTGGTGTGGGAAACGCTGCACGTGAACCGTCTCGCGAATGCGGTCATCAACCTGCTAGATGAGCCAGGGATTCAAGAGGCGCTAACTCGTATGGCTCGCAATGTCATGCAACCTGATGATCGCAGAGTATCCCAGGGCAAGGATGCGCTGTGGGAACTGGATCTGATGTCCCAACTGAAGGACCGGGGGCTTGCCGTCAAAGCTGCCGAGCCTGATATTTTGGTTGACATCGGCTTTGGAGACTATCCGATAGCATGCAAGAAGAGCTGGTCAATAAGCGGACTGGAGAAGCAGATTAGTAAGGCTGCCAAGCAGCTTGCACCTTTCAATAATGGCGGCCTCATCGCAATCAACTTGGATGATCTAGTCGTCCCTGGTGGGGGAGTGGTTGTCCCCACCCAAGATCACGCTGTGGTAGGGCTGTCTCGGGCGCAGGCTGCCCTAATAGCAGATGCGGAGTACCTTCTAGAGAAGGCGGTTATGCAGGGTAAGTGTGATGGCTTCATCATCTCGACGACCGTCTACGCCAAACTGACCGAAGAGAAGATACAACCGTATCTTACATCGCTGCTTTCGCTTTGGTCCAAAAAGGCGCCGCCGGCAGCTTGTGAACGCTTTTTCGCGTTCTCTCTCTCCGTAGCCATTTGAACGGCCGGTCGACGTTGTCAGGATGAGATCGCCTCTCCTCGATCTAAGACATGCATAGCCCTGGAGCCGCTGTACGAGGATGGTGAGCACTGGGGTGTGCTCACAACTAACTTCGTTAAGGCCGAGTTGGCCGTCGATGAAGAACCGATGCGTTTCACACTTGATCAGTGGAAGGAGTTCACTTACGCGGTCGTCGCTTTCGCTGCGCCCCAACAGGGGCCGGGCGCTGGAAAAAGCTTCGTGGAATTGCCGGCGTTATGAAGGCGGCTGAAGGTCGAAGGATTCTGCAATTCGGCCGATGATGGTCTTGAGGTCACCCCGAATCTTGAGCGCTTTGAAGTCGACCTCTTCGACCGCCAGGCGCTCAAGGAATAGCGCCATGTCTGCAGTAATGCTCGCGGGCAACTCAATCACCTCGCCAGTCAGCAGGCCCGCCAGGGCCAGGACATCGTTCCGATGCTTCCTGACGTTCTTCGAGTCAACTGCTTCACCGTTTGCCTTGCGCTGAGACAAGTCGAGCCAGGCCTTAGCTTTGAAGGGGATAAGACGATCAGCGCTGATGTATGTCAGCTCCTCGCTCTGATGGCGGCCGGAACGCAACAGGGTGTAATAGTCTTCATCGAGCAGGATAGCGCTCAAACTCGAAACCGACTCATCTGTAGGAATTGGGGTCAGCGTTGCGTTTTCCTCATGCTCAAGGCCATCCGGTGCACGAGAGAATAGTTCGATCATTACCGGGTAGGTTTCGTCGGCGGGATTCTGGAATCTGTAGAAAACGGGCCTGTCACCGCCTCTTTGTTTGATCTCATAGCCGCCGGCCTTTATGAACTCCCAGAACCTGTTTACAAAATGGGAGTCCAGAGCCTCAATCACGAGCACAATGTCCAGGTCTTTCGTGGCCCTGAAGCTCTCTCCCGCGTCTTCCATCGCCAGAGCAGAGGCAACGCCACCGATCAGGACGTAGCTATCGCGGAAATCGCGAAAGTGCCGGCCAAAAATTTCTAATCCTTTCACGCTAACCAATGTATCTGCTCCTTGAGTTCATCCAACGCAATCTGAATGCGTTCGTCGGGGTTGTCTTCCAGGCTGAGAAACAACGACGCTGCGTCTGCTATGTAATTTCTGAGCGACGGATACCCCCAAATCTCCACCCACTCCTCGATCGTGTCCACCGACTCGACTACCTCGAACGCATTCAACGCCAGCATGTCATTGAACACTTTCTTGCTCATCCCCCAGACGGCCTGCTTAGGCTCCGCCAGCATCGTGTACTTGCCCAGGGCAGATTCTCCAGCGATGAAAACTTCAGGAGCCATGGGGATAGTATTTCGGGTAATACCGATTCTCTTTTTGACGGGGGACCGCAGGTGCTTCTTGGCCTTCTGGAACACCTCTGCAGGCGACCCGATGAAGGCATATGTCTTCCAAGGCAGCTCGCTTTTCGCTGGAGTAATCACCCCCAGCGATAACAGTTGATCCACAGCCTTGGAGAGGGTCACGCGACTGTATCCCAGGTCCCCCAGCAAAGCGTTCGTGGTGAAGTGGGTTTCGTCAGGTATCCCGCCATAGAGACACGATAGAAGCATGGCTTGAGCTGCGGGGAGGAGGGCGGCTACCTCGCTTTGCTCCCGCCGCTGACGGAAGCTTTCACGCAGGTCCAGCGCCATCTCAGGTATGAACATCTGGAAGCTGGGCTGGATGAAGTTGACCTGGTGCATGATCAGGCTGCGGCGGTCTTGAGTCGACAAGGAACTGCAAACGTACACCACTACCTGGTTGGTGGCGTTGCGCACCAGCTCGATATGCTTCTGCAGCTTCACGATGCCTGGGTACCCGACATCATCACGTGAAACCAGCAGCATCATGTTGAGCGTCACTGGGATGCTCAGCTGGTAGGTCTTGTAGCTGTCTCGGACGGTGTAGGGGACCCGGAGCGGTACCGGAGTCATCTGCGCTTCCACACCAAAAACGGACTCAATATAGGCCTTAGCTTCGTCTTGTAAATCCGGCATGTGCTGGCTTCGTGTTAACTACTTTTTTTCACTGTAAACCACAGTGGTTTACAAGTCAAAAAAGTAGTTTACAAGCCAATGTTTACACGGGTTGCAATGGAAATTTGCCATGCTTAGTGTGCTCGCAGAAGCGTCAGTCACAATGTGTGCTGTGCACTGCACAGTGTGAAGTGCGGACGAGCAATTCATGCGTCGTCAGGTGGTCTGCTGAAATTTCCTACAGCCATGACGGAAGAGTCTGATCGACACGTTGGTCAGAGCAGGGAAGGTCAGGTTTTCATCGAGAAAGTGGAGCAACGACATGGCTAGACCAAGCACCGGCGCACTGAAGCTGCTTCTCAGCTTGCACCTGGACCGGAACACCGTGGACGCGATCAACCGCTTCAGGGGCGCACGTGCAGCACATTTGAAGTACGCGCACGATGTTACAGCTGCCAGCGCAGAATTGTTTCTGACGCTCCAGCGAGCTGAGGCCGACCTGACCAGGGCGGTCGACGAGGTTTTGGTCAAGCACGGGCGTTAGCACCTAACCTCGATTCTTCGTAGAAAGATTAGCCTATAGGATAATCTCTAGTTGAAATAAGTTGTTCTATAGTTTAATCATTACTCATTGACATTTATCAATGAGGCTGCAGGAAATGGAACGCTATCAACAGCAAGGCTTGCTTTTCGGGGATGAGATTCGTGACAGCTCGGAAGCAGAGCTTGACCAGTTGATCGCCAATGGTGCGCTGTTTGTGGCGAACCATTCGGGCGGTAAGGATTCCCAGGTGCAACTGATCCATCTGCTTAAGCGCGTGCCAGCACGCCAACTGGTGGTTGTCCATGCTTCGCTGGGCGCGATGGAGTGGCCAGGGGCGATGGAGTTGGCCCGTGATCAAGCTGCCGCAGCCGGCCTTCCCTTCATCGTTGCCACAGCCTCGAAGACGCTGTTGGAAATGGTGGAGCGCCGGTTCGAGAATCGCCCGGAGGTACCGAGCTGGCCATCTGCATCTACTCGCCAATGCACGAGCGACTTGAAACGAGGCCCCATCCAGCGTGAGGTCAGGAGCTATGCAAAGGCCAATGGCTTCAAGACGATCGTCAACTGCCTTGGCCTGCGCGCTCAAGAGTCCCCAAGGCGAGCGAAGCGGGCGGTGTTCAGCCGGATGAAGATCAGCAACTCAGTCTTGACCTGGTACGAGTGGTTGCCGGTGCATGACATGCAGACAGATGAAGTTTTCGACGCCATCGCTGCAGCTGGTCAGAAGCCTCATTACGCCTATGCCCTTGGTAATGATCGATTGAGCTGCGTTTTTTGCGTGATGGCGTCTAAGCCCGACTTGCGTAACGGGCGTGTCCATCACCCTGAGCTTTTTGAGCAGTATGTAGCTCTTGAGCGGCGCACGGGCTACACGATGCACATGAATCGAATCCCACTTGTTGAACTGGCGGCATGACCCCGCGGGAGGCATCCCAGATGCCTCCCCTAAAGCCCAATGCCAGGTAGGGGCACCTTAACCGGGTGCCAGTACCAACACGACTTCCAGGAAGGCATCAGCATGCAAGCAGAACGTGACTTCAAAGGGTTTGACGACCTTTCTAGCGACTTCGATTCGGAGCCTGTTGTGGCTGAGCGCCCGGCCACCCTGAAAGATGCCTCGGGGCTCAAGTCCGAGCGCAAGAAAGAAGCCCAGCTCTTTACAGAAATATGCCCCCGTTGCCGAGGCAGTGGTCGCTATCACCACGCTTCCGAGCACGGTACGGTCTGCCTTAAGTGTAAGGGCAAGGGTAAGCTCACATTTTCAACCTCTCCAGAGGCGCGTGCAGCTGCGCGCATCAAGAGCGCCGCGAAGATGCAAGCGGTTGCGCAGAGGCAGCAGGAGGAAGCTCTTGAAAAGCTCAAGGCATTCGAGGCACTCCACCCAGATATCGCCGGATGGTGGGCAGACACCGATTTCGAGTTTGCCCTCTCGTTGAGAGGGGTGGTGATGCGCACCGGCAAGTTGACAGACAACCAGCTGGCTGCTGCTCGCAAGTGCGTTTCAAAACTGGAAGAAGCCAAGGCCGAACGTTTAAAGCAAGAAGCTGAAGCGGCACAGGCGCCGGTCCTTGACCTCACTGCGATCAGCGGCGCCATGGGTAAAGCTCGCGACCTGGGCATCAAGCGGCCCAAGATGCGCCTCCTGGCCGGCGATCAGGGTTTCGTGCTGTCCTTCGCGCCGGATACTGGGAAGTGGGGCGGTTCGCTGTACGCAAAGCTCCACGATGGCACCTATCTGGGGCGGATCACTGCGGGGCGGTTCCATCCGTCTCGCGATACCAGCACTGAGCTAGCTGCTGCGATCTTCAGTGCTTGCCAGCAGCCCCTTGAGTCGGCAGTCGCTTATGGTCGCCGCACCGGCACCTGCTCCTGCTGCGGACGTGAGCTTACCAATCACGGGTCGATTGATGCTGGTATCGGCCCTATCTGCGAGTCCAAATTCTTCTGACATTTCGCAAGGCCTAATGGGCAAGGCATGGTAGAAGGTGATCACAGCGATGTAGGGGTATGCACCAGTAGTACCAAGGCCGGCCATCGAGCTCGGCTACCCTGGGTGTTGAAGTTGCATTTTCAGAGGCTGCTGTAGCCTGGAGGCAGCACGGCATACGAATGGACGAGCGATGAGTCTGAACAAAATTGTTGAGCAGCAGCTGGCGCGAGCCGAGGCCAAGCACTGCAGCTTCGCTCAACCGTGACAATGATGTGCTGTTCGGCGATAACGGCAACATCTACACAGTAGAGGAGCTTTACGACCTTACCGGCGGTCCCGGGCCTGCGTAAAGCGCCTACGGCCTTGCCAAAGACGATGATTGACCGATGACCTATGGTTTGCAGGTGGCTGTGCAGATGCGACTACGAGAGGGTGCAGCTGCTATTTGAGATGTGGTGCTGCTCGGCCTCGACTCAGCTGGGGAGTCGAGGCCGAGCGCATATGACGAGGCTACTTGCCTTCGCCATTTGCCCGGGCGAACTGTGCAATGTCCAATGGCGATTCCTCAGCGAAACCGGCCGGCTGAGTACACCAGTCTACGACCCAGTCCTGGACATGCCGACGGGTGAGGGGGCCGTACGCTCGCTTGACGTCGTTTAGGCTGATGAGCCCACAGATAGGATTGATGATCCAAAATCCAATGTGCTTGGCGCATAGGAAATAGGCTGCGGCGTAAAAAAAGGCTGACGCGATGTTCCCGTACAGCTCCCGGATCTGAAGCATTGGGTAGTAAAACGCAGCAGTCGTGACCAGTGCGCAGATCATCACGAGCGCACACTAATTTCACATTTTTAATGTGACAAGCCGTAAGCCACCACTGCCGCTGCTTGTTGAAGTCATCCCATTTCATTTCTGTTTGATGTCCTGTCGTCTGTGGCCTTGCGGCCTGGGCTCAGAATGATATAAATACTGACTAATTATCTGTACGCGTTATATGTTATTTTCATCCCGGCAAGCGAGCCATGTCCGGGAGATCTTTGGTGAGTTCAGAAAAAAACACCCGCAAGCGTGCGGTTTACTGGGGCGTAGCGTTGCTCGCTCTGATCGGAGGACCGCTGGCCTACAACGGCCTAGGGTTGAGCAAGCTGAGAACTGGTTTTTCACCTGCGACACCTGAGGAAATTGAGGCGGCAACCCGTGATTCGAAATGCGCGACTCGGTTGCTGGTGAATGCCAACCGAAGCGCGCAGGAAATCCGGGTTAAAGATCTGGACTGGGTCAAGGAGCGCTGTGCGCTAGTCGATCGTCAGGCAGCAGCATTCGAGGGGGGGGCACCATGATTACGCCCTGCCGACAGCCCACCACAAATCAGATTCGTCGAAACTATGTAGTTGGCACCGTCTGCATCGCAGCTTTTACTGCCAGCTCGTTCGCATATACGTTGCCCGGCCTCACCGCTAAGGCTGCATCGTTTGTGGTTGGGTACTGGGCGGCACTGCCGTTCGTGCATCTAGCTACAGGACATGGGTTTGGATTCAAGAAAAAGTGGGCAGCAGCCTCAGGCGTAGATGGGCAGGAACGTTGTGACGCTGGTCGCGCAGATGCGGGACCCTCCCAAGCGAAGGATGAGTCAATATGAAAAGAAAACTCAAAAATGATGCACCTGGGTGGAAGACAAACTGGCTCGTTGTCTGTGAGCGCCCCCGCTTCTTCACTATCGTCACGCTCAAAGCGCTGACGATGTTTGTTTTGTTGACAATTTTGAGCTTATTGCGCTCCGCAGCAGTGTTAGTAGTGCTTTTGCTACTGGTTTCAGGTGTTGGCAAAATTTTCAATTCGGCTGAGTCGCTTCATCCACAGAGTTTGGCGGTCTTAGACGGGCCGCCGGATTATTTCGCGCTGACAGTCATGTGTTTGGTCTGGCATGGGATGGTTTGTGATGTTTTCGCTGCGCTCCGAAAGTGGCGTCAGAGGCGAAGCCGTAGTCGGAACGAAATTAAAATGATCTGACCTGTGGGCTTGAGCGCTCGATGGCGGGCTAGGGGGCCGAAATCGATAGTGAGTCTTGCGGCCTTTTCAGTCAGTATTCCGCGGTATTGCCGGGTGAGGAAGCTCGGCCCCCACGAGAGCGGCCCCAGGAGCTGAGACATTGAACACCCAGGAACAACTGCGTATCTACGAGGAAGCGATCATCGCTGCACCGCGGCGCATACTGGCTGGCGACACCAGCTGGAAAAAGGACATCACACGTGACGCTGGCGTCTACGTGATCTGGAAGGGAAAATCTCCAGTCTACGTGGGTGAAAGTTCGGCACTTCGAGCCAGGATGAGTGACCTTACGAACTTTGAGAATCATTCATTTGCGAGAAAAACGTGCGAGCTTTTTGGCCTTAGCGCCGGCGACAAAAAGGGCCTGCTCAGCGCATATTCGAACAACTATGAGCTGTCCTACTGCGCGGTCCCGTTTGGACGAAAGGAAGTCGAGGAGTACTTGATCCTGCGCTGGCGCTCAACCTTGTCGAACAAAGTGACAGCACGCCTGCTGGCAGGGCACCAGTACAGTTGGGTTGTGCCCGCTCCTACCTTCGAGACCATCGTCGGCATAACTGCGGACATCCAAGGGCTGCCAGGCAGTCAGGCGAAAGAGCTCGATGTCGAATTGGCGTAACAGCTATTGACCCTCCCTTGTTTTGTATTTTTGGTAGTCATGAAGGTCTCAAGGTTTCGCTAAAATTATAGAATATTCAGAGCCTTACACCTCGGCATACTGACCATCAATGCCGTTTGACATTCATAAAATCTTTCAGGATTATAGTTACGTGTTACGGCCTCGCGGCCGTTATCCGCAACTGCGCATGTCTGCTCAGGCGCAGTCATGGCCCCATCCTGGAGAGTTTGAATGTCGATCCCAACACCGAATGCCGAACCTTCAGGCCAGGCCGGCAATGATGCTTGCCTGGAGGCGGCGCTGCAGGAATTCCGCGATAAGATCCAGGCCGCTACTGGTCGCGCAGTGCTCCCGCTTGAGTTGGCGGCATTTCGCGCCCAAGACGCTACTTGCATCGCTCATCGGCAGCCGCGGCTTGTGCAGCTGGGCCTTTGCGACTTTCAAACCCGCTCCGGCTGGGCAACCATGATCGAAGTTACGTTCTGATCCGGCCGGTCACCCAGCGCGTGGTAGTTGCGTTCTAGGCCCCCAAACAAGAACATCGTGACCGAAACCCAGCTGTCAGCGCAGACCAGGACCTCCAGTAGGTGCTCATTGCCGCTGGCGGCTTGATCCAACCCAGCATTTTTACCAGTAAGGCCTGAGGCTTGAACGACCATATTCAACTAGCAGCTGAATACGAACAGCCCCCTAACCGGGAGCTGCCGCATTCTGTTGAAGCCGAGCAGGCCATTCTAGGCGGATTGCTGAATGACCCGCGTGCTTGGGTCCGAGTCTCTGACCTGGTCGTCGAATCTGATTTCTTCCGTGCTGACCATAGGCTCATTTTCAGGGCTATTGCCAGGCTGCTTGAAGAGGGGCGGGCGCTTGATGTCGTCACGGCACAGGAGGCCTTGGAACGTGCAGGTGAGCTCGCGAATTCAGGTGGCTTGGCCTATCTGAAAGAGCTTTCCGATAACACCCCTTCCGTCGCCAACATCGCGTCCTTTGCACGCGTAGTCAGCGAGCGCTCACAGTTTCGAAAGATCATCGGAGTCTGTGGGGAGATCGAGAAAAGCGCCAACTCCCCAGACGGCCGCTCCGCGGAAGATCTGGTGCATGATGCCGAAGCAAAAATGCTGTCTGTGGCCGGCCAGCGGCCGAAGGAGGGCGGTCCGGTTGGCATCGAAACCCTGCTCAGGAAGGCCGTCGAGAAGATCGAAACAGCCCATGAGTCAGGGCTTGAGTCCCTCGGCCAGTCCACTGGCTTCGTTGACCTCGACAGCAAGTTGAGCCTGTTGCGTCCAGCGGACTTGGTCATCGTGGCCGGCCGGCCATCCATGGGCAAAACTACTTTTGCCATGAACATCGTGGAAGAGGCCGTTCTGCGGTCGGAAAAAGTGGTCGTGGTCTACTCCATGGAGATGCCGGGCGATGCATTGCTTACGCGCATGCTTTCCTCCATGGGAAGCATTGATCAGTCGCGGGTCCGTTCAGGGAAACTGTTGAACGAGGATTGGACCAAGCTGACCAAGGCGGCCAACGCACTCAACAAGAACGAGCGCTTCTTCATTGACGACACCCCGGCCCTGAGCCCATCGGAAATGCGTAGCCGCACGCGTAGGCTTCGGCGTGTGCACGGCGAGATAGGGCTGATTATGGTGGATTATCTACAGCTGATGCAGATCCCTGGGTACGGCGGTCTAAACCGGACCAACGAGATTTCGGCCATTTCCAGGTCAATGAAGGCTTTGGCCAAGGAATTTGATTGCCCCGTGGTTGCGCTCTCGCAGCTCAATCGCTCGGTGGAACAGCGCAAAGACAAGCGCCCGGTGAATTCAGATCTGCGCGAGTCCGGCGCCATCGAGCAAGACGCTGATGTGATCATGTTTGTGTACCGGGATGAGGTCTACAACCCCGACTCCCGGTTTGCTGGCACCGCCGAGATCATCATCGGCAAGCAGCGAGAAGGCCCCACCGGTTTCGTCCGGCTTGGCTTCGAGGGGCGATACACACGCTTCGTCAATTTGGAGCCGGGTACCCACGACTTCACCGATCAAGAAATGGGGGTTGAGAGAATTGACCCCAACCCGAGACTTGGCCGTATGCCTGTCCAGAAGCTCGTAGAAGGGGCTGCGAAGAAGGTTGAGGGCAAGGGAAGGGGGCGGCGCCGAAAAGGCGCGAGAAAGCCCCCATGAAGCCCCTTGTTACCTCTCCACTCGATAGCGCCCTCAACTTACGGAATCAGATGCCCACATGAACGACGATTACGCTCCAGAGCAGCTCGACCTACAGACATCCTCGCTGAAGGTGCCACCGCACTCGATCGAGGCAGAGCAGTCCGTGCTCGGTGGTCTCATGCTCGATAACAACGCCTGGGAGCGCGTGCTCGATCAGGTCTCCGACGGCGATTTTTACCGGCATGATCACCGGCTGATTTTCCGCGCCATCGCCAAGCTGGCTGACCTGAACGAACCTTTCGACATCGTGACGCTGCACGAGCGGCTGGACAAGGAAGGCCAGAGCAGCCAGGTCGGCGGGCTGGCCTATCTGGCGGAGCTGGCAAAGAACACCCCGTCTGTGGCCAACATCAAGGCCTACGCTGCGATCATCCGCGAGCGGGCGACCCTGCGCCAGCTGATCAGCATCAGCACTGACATCGCGGACAGTGCCTTCAACCCAGAAGGGCGGAACGCTGCGGAAATCCTCGACGAGGCTGAACGGCAAATTTTCCAGATCGCTGAAGCCCGGCCGAAAACCGGCGGCCCGGTGGGTGTTAAAGACCTGCTGACCATGGCCATCGACCGCATCGACACGCTCTTCAACTCCGACAGCGACATTACTGGTGTGTCGACCGGCTTTACCGACCTGGACGAGAAGACCAGCGGCCTGCAGGCGGCCGACCTGATCATCGTGGCCGGCCGGCCTTCGATGGGCAAGACCACCTTCGCCATGAACCTGGTGGAGAACGCTGTGCTGCGGTCCGAGAAAGCGGTGCTGGTGTTCTCGCTCGAAATGCCAGGTGAGTCGCTGATCATGCGTATGCTGTCGTCGCTCGGTCGCATCGACCAGACCAAGGTGCGATCCGGCCAGCTGGACGATGACGACTGGCCCCGACTGACCTCTGCAGTGAACCTGCTTAACAACCGCAAGCTGTTCATCGACGACACCGCCGGCATCAGCCCCTCGGAAATGCGAGCACGCACACGCCGCCTGGCCCGTGAGCACGGCGAGATTGGCATGATCATGGTTGACTACCTGCAGCTGATGCAGATCCCGGGTTCTGCCGGCGACAACAGGACCAATGAGATTTCCGAGATCTCCCGTTCCCTCAAGGCGCTGGCCAAGGAGTTCAACTGCCCTGTCATCGCCCTGTCGCAGCTGAACCGCTCCCTGGAGCAGCGCCCGAACAAGCGCCCGGTGAACTCCGACTTGCGTGAATCCGGTGCGATCGAGCAGGACGCCGACGTGATCATGTTCGTGTACCGGGATGAGGTGTATCACCCCGAGACCGAGCACAAGGGCGTAGCTGAGATCATCATCGGCAAGCAGCGTAACGGTCCGATCGGCTTTGTCCGGCTGGCGTTCATTGGCAAGTACACCCGTTTCGAGAACTTGGCGCCGGGCATGTATAACTTCGACGATGATGAGTGATGATGACGTAAGCGGGTAAGGGGAGGTCCAGCGCAGTCATGTGCTGCTGCCTTCTTACTCGCTGTTGAGCATCTCCTGGGTACGAAGCCTACATCCTCCTGGAGATGCCACATGCACAACCTCAACGTATCCGAACTGACCTGGCCACAACAGGTCGCTCTCGACGACTACGTGATCTACACACAGCGCCTTCCTTGCGAGCCTGTCGCTGCTGAGCAGTGGTTGGAGCGGAAGCGAAAAGACTTCATCGCGCACATCATGCACATCAACGAGCAGGCCAGTTATACCGCCTTCCTTGCCCGCCTGATCAAAGAAACGCCTTCTCCCGCCGCACGGGCCGCTGAACTGGCTGCTCGCCAGTGAGCCCGCGACTGCTGGTGCTGGTCTCGATCAAGGGAAAACCCCGGCTGACAGATGTTCAGGGTCTTTTCAGGTTAGCCATCACCGCACGCAGCTCTGACGAGTGCGCCTGTTGCGTGGTGAGCTTTCAGTAAGCGCATCACCCACCCCGGCCAAGGCTGGGGTTTTTTATGTTTGGCGGTCCCCTCTGGCTACCCGGACTGGAGTCTAGGCGGGCGGTCAACAACTGTTGTCTGTCCGAACAGCTAAAGCAGCAGATCCCGCACCAAGTGTTTGGTGGCCTCGCTTTCGGCATTGGGTTTGGAATTGCGGTTGCGGCCTTTTCACTAGGCCCAAATGCATAAGAAAACGTTGTAGATCGCAAGCCCGCCACCTCACGGGCGTTCGCGGTAGGGGGCGTGGGCTTCGCGACCCCGAGGATCACCGGAAAGGAACTGGCGTGAGCATTTTAGGGGGGGTAGGGGTGTAAGATAGGCAGATTTCACCCTTGTTAATCCTATTTCACAGTGAGGTAGCAGGATGCGGGCGTTAGAAGAAATCGTTATAGAGTTCTTTCAGAGCTGGGACCAAAAACATATCAGCGAGCCAGCTCTTGGAGGTTTGCGAGAGCTGGCGAAAGATGGTCGCTTTGATGAAATGACGGCCTTATTGCAGGCCTGCGTTGAGCGGCACGGGCGCGTTGCAATGGGCTTTGTTTTGAAACATGTGCCAGGGGTCCTGCTCAATAATTACGTTTATCGGCAGGTCGAAGCGTCTGCGTCAGTTGTTGAGGACTATTGGCGCGACGAAGATGTTTGCACCACAATCAGAGACGGTGCGCTTAATTCCGGTCAATTATCTGTGGTCGTTTCGAAAATCCTCAGTGACCTTCGCGAAATCGCTGTGTCGAGCCGCTAACTTCAGAAGACCAGCTGCTCCCGCCTGGGGCGGTCGTTGACAGGGCAGTATTCGGCAAAGGCGCCGGTTTTGGCGCCTCAACATTGGACCGCTATAGGAGGCATGTTATGACATTACCGCCGAAAGCAGATTCTTCGGATCGCTCGCCAACCGCCGACGAGGCGGCGGGTATGGCATGGTGGAACTGCATGCCCAACGATGAACGTAGCCAATGGCTTGCTGCTTCTGGTTCCGGATCAGTGGCCGGCGCTTGGGCGGCACGAAAGGCTGCCCAGGCGCAGGAATCAGCTGACGCAGCGGTCTACCACAACCATCTGTATTGGTTCGATAAGCTCGCTAAAAGGCGCCAGGCTGCTGAAGCTGCGCCTGATAATATGGATGCCACTAAAGCGCTGCAGAGAGTTGAAGAACTGCTGAGGTTGGAGGAGTCGGAGCGTCACATGCCCCTGCGCGCCTGGTACATCGGCGATGACTACGTGGTCGTCGCTCGTTCGGTGGAGCAGGCATTGGCCGTGGTCGAGGCCGAAGGGGGCGAGTTCCCAGGCGGGTGGGCCGATCCCCGGCTGGTGGAAGAACACATTCCTGACCCTGCGAGCTCGCGGCGCACAAGTTTTGAGGATGCGCCGGACGTCAAATTGACGTTCGCTGAGATGCTTCCGCGATTTCGGTTCCCTAGGGTTATTTGGGTTAACCCCTTTGGCAACGAATGGACCTATTCAGAGAGCGATGAATGAGCGGTACCGCACACGGGAAAAAGCCCCCGACCGCATCAGAGGGGCGGGCGTAGCCGCCGAGACATGAAGGTGACGTATGAAGAGATTCGATGAACACTGACACCCGAATTAACGCAATGAAAACGATCCTCCTAGCCCTGGATGAAGTGCAAAGCCTCGGGGGACGGTTGCCTGAGGGGGACCCGGAGGCGGGTGAGGCTCCACCAGCAACTTTTTTTGATCTAGTGAAAAGTTATTCTGGCTCGCGCATCCCCGAATCGGAGCTGCTTGTTGCAATTGACGCGATGGCGCCACTGTTCGCCTCTTTCCAGTTTCCCTGGAAATAAATGGATCGATTCTTCTCACACAAGCCCAGCCGACATACGTTGGGTGAGACCGTAATAGCTAGGCCAGATCGGCCCCATGATTGATCAGGAGACACCATGCAGTCCAACAATCACCCCGCTGCGCCTGACAGCTTGGAGCGTTCTCGTTTGACGGATCTGATCGCGCTGCATCAAGCAATCGCAGAGCTCGGCCAGGTGCCTGACTATATGGCGCTGATTGAGCAGCGTTCGGCGCTGTATGACCGTGTCCGCGCCCTTCACCCTACCCTGGTAAGTGCTGAGGAAAGTGGCGCCCTGAACTTGCTGATTGGATCAATGGCCGAGACGTGCAAGGAAACGCTCGGCCTCTAATGTTGCTCTAGCGCAAAACGTTGGGCCTGCGCCCGAATACGTTGGAAGCCCCTCCGAAGGTTACGCCAGCCGCTGCCCGATAGACTGAGCCGGCCCCGCATCCTTTTTTGATATCGAGGATTCCGCCGCTGTTCTTTCGGCTGCGCCTTACAGGAGATACGCAACATGGCCAACCTGACCACACCCCAGATCCACTCCATTGGCGATTGGTGCGCCGAGCGCGGAATGCTGGCGGAGCGGATCGATGCTGCTGATATCAAGGCCGCGTGTGCCAGCCTGAGCATTTTCTTGGTCGGTGCGCTGAGCCAGTACGAGGTCGAGGCCATCAGTGACGTTTGCGAGAACGCCGCCGGCTGACGGCCAAGGCACCCATATTGAGTGAGGGGAAGTCATGGCTTCAGAAACGAATATGAGCGAGCGGATCAGCCAGGCTGAAAAACGCGTCAATGAGCAGTTGAGCTACGGCGGGATTTTCCCTGGCACCGGGCCTTTCGGCGGCACGCTTGTATATCGCTATCAGGATGGGGATTTGGCAGACGAAATTGGCCAAATGCGGCGCCTTGCGGATGCGCTCAGCCAGCTCGCTGATGCGCTTGAGTCTGACTCCAAATTGAGTCCATAGAGTTCTCAGCTTAGCGCCCGCCAGATCTGTAATCGACGTCGTCCAGCTCCGGAGATTCATGCTTGGTGTTGTGCATACCCAGGATACGAAGCCAACTTCCTCCTGGAGATGCCAATATGAATCAGATGCTCGTTCCCGAACTGATCGCCCTTAACGACTGCACCCACGCCGTTCCTGCATCGAACACTGCTGGTCGCTTTGCCCGGATCGTTGCGCGGGCGGAAGCCTGTATTTCGCGCATTGACCAGATTATCGATCAAGGTTTCACATGTAGCTCTGCGACCTCGTTCGGTAAGGACAGCACGGTAGTGCTCGTACTGATGCTGGAGACTATCCGGCGCCGGGTTGAGGCTGGCTTGTTCGTTCCGCCGGCATTCTGTACACACGCGAATACGAACGTTGAAAATCCGGCCATGGACACTTACGCCGAAGCGATGATCACTGAGCTGGAGGCCTACTGTTCCAAGCTCGGACTGCCAATCACCGTGGTCAAAGTGCAGCCCTCGATGACCTCGACATTTGCTTATGCAACCTTGGGTCGCGGCAAGCTGCCGGTTTTCGCTGGGGCATCTCGAAGCTGCTCGGTCGACTGGAAGCTGCGCCCGCAGCAGAAAGCGCTCAAGCAACTGCTCTCCACCCTGCAGTCTCCTGGTGAGTTGGTGACATTCGTGGGCACTCGTTTGTCGGAGTCGTCAACCCGTGCGGCCAACATGCGCGAACGGGGTGAGGAGGAGGCCGGACGGTTGGTGCTTAATGAGCATGGCTCGTACAACTGCTCGATCATCGCCGACTGGGAGATGGAGGAGGTGTGGGAGTTCCTCATGGCGTGCGAGGCGAAGCGTGGCGGTCCTTATCGGACCTTCGTCGACAACTTCGACTGGTGCCTGGAGCTCTACAAGGAAGCCAATGAAGGCATGTGCGCGATCATCACCGGCGACGGTGGTAACAAGGCGGCCTGCGGCTCTCGCTTTGGCTGTGCCTGGTGCACGGTCACAGGTGAGCGCGACAAATCCATGGAGGCAATGATTGCGTCTGCGCCCGAGAAACATGGACACATGTCGGAGATCAACCGCTTCAGGAACCATCTCATCAAGACCCGCTGGGACATGGGGCGTCGAGACTGGATCGGGCGTACAACCTCGGACGCCGGCTACATCAACGTCACAGGAACAGCTTACAACGCAGAGATGCGCCGTGAGCTGTTGCGGTACCTGCTGACGCTGGATGTGCTAGAGGAAGAACGGGCAGAGGAGCACGATGCGCGGATGTTCCGCGGCGAACTGGAAAACACGGATTCCAACGAAACCCTTCGTGGGAGCACCTTCCAATTCATCACGCCGAAGAACCTGCTGGCGATCGACTTCGCCTGGTCACTGAGCTACGGCTTCGACCATGCCTTCCCAGCTTTGACGGAGTGGTACGAGATCCGTGTCTTAGGGAAGCGCTACCTGATCGATGATGTCGCTCCCATGGAGAAGGGCATCATCCCAGAGCAGCGTTGGTTCAAGTTCGATGACTGGCAGAGGCCGGGGCAGGAGATGGGCTTGCAGGACGCTTACCTCGAAGCCACCAACAAGCACAGATACCCTGAACGCCCGGCCATGCGAACGATCCGCGATCGTTTTGAGGGCAAGGATCGCAACATCGTCTACTTCGAAGAAGCTGACGAGATGGAGATCGACCCGGCAGATGCAATGTGCTTCGTAGACGAGTTCGATGACGCGTTCTATGTGTTGGCAAAAAGCCTGGCTCCGACTGACAGCGCCAAGTTCTACCTGAACAAGGGCATGGTCAAATTGGCCAAGGGTAAGGCTGCTGAGTACGATGCAATGGCCCGCCGGGCGCAATTCTGGCAACGCATGGAGCGTGATCTGGCTGGTACCGATCTGCGTTCCTACATACGCCATCATTCGATCAGTAACGCCGAGCACGAACAGATCCTTAAGTCGATGAATATTGAATCCTCCATTCAAAATTCGGCGATCACGGATCTATTTGCCTAACCGAACGAAGGCCACCTCTCAGTAGGTGGCCTTTTTTTTTGACGTCGCTGACGAGGCTTGTACACGGGTATCCACCAGTGTATTGGTCGATGGGGGGCAAGGGAGCGGGGCCAGTTCGTACGCACAGCCACGCATTTTTCCGTTAACACTACGGCCCACGGGCCTGTAAGTCATGCAGGAGGCCCGCTGACAACTCTCTTAGGATCGGTAGCGATTCCTCACCAATCCTGACAGAGAACCCCACACGGTGCCCCATCGCCCCTGCGGCCAAGTGGGCACAGCTTCCCAAGTGATCCTGGTGGGTGCTAAATACTATTTGTCTGGTATTATCCGTACGTGTTAAATATTTTTTGTGTTAGGTCGTCGAGGCTCAACTGAGCCTATTCGCTCTTTCGGGCAGTTCGATTAGGAAGGTGATGTAAGCGGAAACCGCTCAGCTGCACCCCAGCAATACCAGGGCGCGGTTTTCGCGTCCGCGAAATCAAGGAAACAGCAGATGAAACGAACCCCAATAGATGAGGCGATTTCCGCTCTCAAGGTTGCCCCGATCCAAACGGTGGGCGCCTGTGCTAGCTCTGTAGCTGCACTGTGCCTGTTTCTTAATGATTCACAGTGGTGGCGCATCATGGCAATGGTCGCTGTGCTATTCACGGGTCTGCTTTGGATGGCTACACCGGGCATTATCGAGGTAGCGAGCAAGCGCGCAAAAGCACGTCACCCCTATCCGTACTAAGTCCGAGGAAAACAGCGCCATGGACGTTAAAGCCAACCTTCACCCATGCGCTCACTGCGAGCGCACCGGCACATGCAGTAGGGCCGCTAATGGGGCTACATGCGCCGCATGTGTGAACAACAACGACCTCAAAGGTTCGGGTCACGTTGGGCTTCCCTGCGGCATCTGCGGCGGTCTAGGTCATGCAGAGCCGAAGACAGAACGACTCAACAAGCGTATGCAGCCGATTTTGGCTGTGGTGACGTTGTACCTACTGATGGCGGCTGTCCTAGTAAGTGCGGCCGTCAAGAGCCCGTATTTCAGTGAAATTCTGGCCTTTGCTAGTCCCCTGATCGGCGTGGTGTTGGCATTTTACTTCACTGCGCGCAGCAGCTCGCGAACATAGGAATTTGAAAATGACAATCCTCGCCGGGCTAGTCTCTGAGGGAACCTCCACACTGAAGTACCACGCACTACGTCCAGATGGCACAGCTGCACGCAGCAGCTACTTGATGGTGCGGAGGGAGGGTGACGCTCACCTCATTCAGCAGGATCACCGTTGTCGCGCCAAAGGCTGCGCAAGGCTGTTCCGCGAAGCCGATCTGGCAGCGAAAGCCAAGCCACAAAATTGATCGATGAAAAAAGCACTGTCAGATCCCAGCCATGCGCTGGATCGACGGCGTAGAAACTAGGGCAAATTCGCGCCCTGGCGACGTACAGTCAACAAGGAGGAATGCAAAATGGGTCTGGTTATCGCATTTGATCGCAGCGCTGGGGAGCAAGCAGGGCTTGTTATAACTCGGATTAAAAACGGAACTCAGGAAGAAATTCTTGCAGCGCGTGGAAACGGTTCGTCTTCCGACTACATCGAGTGGCTGAGTGAAGATTCTCCCACCGTTTCCATACCTGGCACTGGCCTTTGTCTCATTGATGTTGGAGGCGCGAACAACTTCGCTTTCAATGCTAAAAGAAGCGGGCCTGCCCACGCACCTCTGACCGCCTTTCTCAAGGGAAAAGGCATCGAATGGGTGGAGTGCTGATCGCCAACAGTACGCATGCATTAGTACAGCTACTCCTGCGCCCAGATACGCCCAAGCCCAGTCATACGCTGGGCAGCGGCAGTAGAAGGGGGCGATTTGCGCACCCAGGATCGAGCAGGAATGACATGAGTCTAGGCGGGGCAGTATTTTTTACAGCGGTTCTCGTGGTATTTCTCGGATGGTGTGCTTCTGCATGTCGGGAAACTGAGGGGGCCTGGAAATTATGGCTAATGCTCTTTGTGGTGACTGTTGGGCTGACGTGGTTTCTCTACTTTATTTCTGGCATGGCCGCTCAACATTAACGGTTCACGGAAATCGTCGCCCAGATACGCCCAAGCCCAGCCATCGAGCTGGGCAGCGGCAGTAGAAGGGGGCAATTTCTGAGCCCAGGATCGAGCAGGACAACAGATGATTTTGGAAGACAAGCTCTTGGCCGTGGCTCTTGCTGGCTTTGCTCTCTGTGGAGCGGGGCATTTGATGGAGCTGGAGCCCTTATCTGTGGGATGAAATGCTAGAGAGGTCCCACGGCTTCAAATGACACGAAAAACGTTCAGCTGCACCCCAAGCCTCGGCCTACGCCGGGGCTGAGTACTAGACCAGAAGTAGGTTCACAAATTAGATGATACGGGAGGCCCAGCAAACACTGCGAAAAAGTCACCTTTTATGTGAGTGCGGAGCAGGTGAGTCACAGAAAAGATGAGAAAAGCCTATCGGACTCACAAAATAGATGATCTCTCGGATCAGGTTTAGTCGTCCTAGCTTTTCTAGACTGGGGATCCACCGAGTTCAGCTCCTAGCCAATCGGGACCATGCGCAAGTGGGTGTAATCGGCCCGGACTGTGTCAAATACCCAAGAACTTGTCGGCGCAATCCGCACCATCCCTAGCGTCTTATCGGACCTGGTGATCAATGCTGTGCACTAGAGCGTCATCAGCGGTGATGCATACAAATAAGATTTTCCGTGAACAGCACGGCCAACAGGCCTGTAAACAACTCAGGAGGCACGCAGCCAACTCTCTCAGGATCGTTCGCGATTCGTCATCAATCCTGACACCGGGTGCCGTGGAACCACCACTTCATGGTCAGCGAACGGTTAACGGAAACGCATCAGGCGCACACGAAGCGCAGCCAAGCGCTGGGCCGAGGTCGTAGAGGGGCACGGTAAGCCTGCCCTGGATCGAGCGGGAAAGCTTGAATGAACACCGCAGCTAAGTCTGTTACCTCCAAAACGCGCAAGCTCGTAGAGATTGACAGAGCTGCTCACGCCAACCTGGCTTCGGGGCATCCATGTACTGTTTTGGATTCACCACTTGCATTACGGCATGAGGGGCTAGCGCGAGCGCACGGCCGTGCTCCCAGAACTCGATACCGCACACGCCACCGGGAAGTTTCTTCAGATAACGGTTGAGATTGTCCCCGCCAAACGAGACGTCTAAGACCGCAACCCAACCACTAAAATCAAGCTCCACGATGCTGTCCCCGTGGTGCTCTGCTGGTGATTTGTCAATTCCCGCATATCGGAGCAGTCCTTCACTTTCAAACCCTTGCCTTTTTTTGATAAGTACGCCATCAGGCACACGCAGTCCTGTACGCGCGATGCTATCTAGATAGTCCGAATTGGTTCCATGATAGATCCGTTGTTGTTTGAAGTGCTGGAGTTTCACGACGTAATAACCGCAGAACGGCTGTATGCCTTCATCGCGAAAGCTTCTTACCCCTGTTTTCAACGTACATTCGCACTTGTAGTCGGTCGGGGAGCTGTACAGCGTAGCTGCGCCATCTGCTTTGGTTGCGCTGGAGCGATACAACACATCGTCCATTAACGCTGTAAGCTCCTCCCCACTAACCATACAAAACGCTTTGACCGGCACAAAGTGCTCTTCACAGGTAGAACAGCGGTTTATCTGATCTTGCTCGCCATTAACTTCAGCGTTACAGAAGGGGCAAAATACTAACATAGAAGCAATCCGCAGGCATTGGTTAGAGCAAGGATTACACAGATGTTTGATTTTATGAAGCACTTCAGGGCCACGTGATTCATACGATTTTGAAAATAGCGTCTGAATCATCACGGGTTTCCTAGACTGTTGTGTAGTGGTCTACTAACCCCGGACACCATTTTAGGCGAGAATGCTCGCCACACAGAGGTGTTCGATGAGCAGACAACGACGTACCTTCACCCCGACTTTCAAGCGTGAGGCTGCCAGCCTGGTGCTCGACCAAGGCTACATTTGTCCCGAGGCCGCCAGATCTCACGATGTAGGTGAGAGCTTATTGCGGCGCTGGGTTACCCAGTTGCAGCTAAGCCGGTTTTTTTTTGATAGCAGGGCATTGGCTGTCGCGCACCACCGCGACCAGCATGCCTATGGTGATCTGAAGGTGAAAATCCTCAAGTTCATGCCTCATCGGCAATGAACCGTCCACAATTGCTCCCAACTGGTCATGTAACTTGGGCTCAGCAGCGCTCGACGCATGCCCCAATCAGGAGTTAGCGGCACCGCAGCGGTCCGCAAGCAATCATGCCCCCAGCGCCGGTTGATTTTGTCCATGGTGGCCATCAAAGCATCTGTGCGCTCTGGTTGACTGGGGGTGAACAGATCCTGGGTGTATTCCCCCCGCTTGCGCAAGTCCATTAGAAGGACCTCTGCCTTGCTGTATGCATAGCCCTGGCGGTAGATCCCATCCAAAGCCCGAAGCGCGTGGCGGGTGAGCTGACGGACATCATCTGTTGGGTAGGTTGGGATGATTGTCGCTGCATTGGCGTACTTCGGCCCGTCGCCATGGAATGACGTCTGAATGCTGATGCGCAAAGCACCGCAGAGGGAGCGTTGCTTCCGCAGCTTTTCAGCGGCACGGTGAATGTAGGTCGCTAGGGCTTCCTGCAGGCCCTTGCGGGTATGCACGCGTTCACCAAACATCCTGCTGGAGCAAATGGATTGCTTCGCTGGCGCTGATTGCTCCAGGTCCATGCACGATTCGCCCTGCAGCTCTCTGATGGTCCTTTCTAAAACGACGCTGTACTTACGGCCCATTGACCGCGCATCTGCTTGAGAAAGCTCCCACGCGGTACTGATGCCGTCGCGAGCCAGGTTGTCGCGCATACGGCGACCTATCCCCCACACGTCCTCAACCGGCATTCTTCGAAGCAGCCATCCGACCGCCTCTGGCTTGCGCAAGTCTACTACGCCGCCTGTTTTCTCCCGCCACACTTTTGAGGCGTGTTGCGCAGCCTTGGCCAGTGTTTTTGTATGTCCAATACCGACACCAACCGGCAACGCGGTCCATTGCAAGACGCGGGCTTGGATGGCCCGGCCCACTTCGATGATTGGCTCTGGGAGGCCATCGAGCTGTACGAAGAGTTCATCGATTGAATACCGTTCCCAAGCTGGTACCAAAGACTCTATCGCCAGGCCTACGCGGTTACTGAGCTCGCCATACAAGCCGTAATTGCTACTGAACACGGCGACGCCGTTTTGTTCGAGGAACCCGCGGACTTTAAAGTAGGGGTCACCCATCTTCAGCCCTAGAGCTTTGGCCTCGGCGGTCCGGGCCACAATACAACCATCCGAGTTCGAAAGAACCACGACTGGACGCTGCCGCAGTTCGGGGCGGAATATCCGCTCGCAGCTGCAGTAGAACGCGTTCACATCAACCAGCCCGAAGACGGGTCTAGGCTCATCAACTCGCATGCTGGGTTAAATCCCACGTGACGACGCCGAACACATCAATTGACCCGTACTGCTCTGGGGTAATTGTCTTGTAATCGGGATGGGCCGATTCCAACAGCCAACGATCATCGGCGGCTTTGGCCAGCCGTTTCACCAGCGGTTGGTTATCCACGTAGGCCAGAACGACCTGGCCGGTTCTCGCCGTGATTGATCGGTCGACGATCAAGACCCCGCCATCGTAGATTCCTGCATCACGCATGCTTTCACCCTGGACACGCACAATCCATACATGCGGTGCCCGGATGTTCAACAATTCATCCAGGGACACTGGAGGCTGATAGTAGTCCGAGGCTGGCGACGGAAAACCGCACGCAGCAGTTCCAGCAAGCACCGAGAGAAGCTGGCTTGAGCCTTGAAGGGGCTGGATTGATACAACGTTCATGGGAGCACCGATTTGTACTGTTTGCATATACAGTAATGCAGGCGGTACGGCGCGGCTAGAGTCGCTGCGACAAAAGGCCTTTCTGCAAGGCGTAGATTCGCCTCATGGGCGGTCGGATTGATAGGGCTCGCAGATACTGCAAGTCTTGGTACCGTCACGCTCAAACCAATAATGCTCACTGGAGAAGCTAGGTATGTGTAGCCATTACGAGGCGCCGACGCCAAACCAACTCGCAGCGGCCTTCGGCATCGAGGACGATCAGCAGGGGAAGCTGGACCTATGGCCAGGCTACTTCGGTCCGTTTCTGCGCCGAGCTGGTGAGACGGTTGAACAGGATGGTGAGCCAGCGGAGTTGGACATGCTCACTGGGTCGTTCGGGTCAATACCCAGCTGGAGCAAGGACACCAAGATAGCCAGGCGCACCTATAACGCCAGGTCCGAAACCGTGGCAGAGAAGCCCTCTTTTCGCATTGCGTGGCGGCGTCCGAGTATTTCGGGTCACGATCCTGCTTGATGTAGAGATGTATTTTCCAGTATTATGCGTACGTGTTATAGATTTTACGGTGCGCGGTCTTTGGTCTGCCGACCCTGGCCAGCTGCTCAGTGAATTTTAAACAGGAAGCATAGATATGGGGATGTTAGTTGGCCTGCTAATGGTTTTCATCTTTGGCCCCGCAATTGCAATTGTTCTGTTTTTCGTAGCGTTGGCGATCTCGCTGACTACTACGGGGGCTGGCTTTTCCCCGCGATGTTTGGGCTGATATCTGGAATCCAATTGCAGCTCCTTCCGTCGTCCGACCCAAATCCTCCATTTGAAAGTCTTGTAGAGGTTATTGCTGGGTCGCACCTCGTAGGCGTGCCGACTCCGTTTGTATTTATCTCAGTCTGTGTCTTTTGCATTCTGGCTAAGCCAGTATTCGCCCAGGTGAAAGTAAGAAATAAGGCATAGCAGCTGGGTAGGAAATTTTACTTAGGAAAAAGCTTGATGAATAAACAACTAAAAGTTGATGAAAGTCAGACTCACAGCGTTGTTGCTGCTATGGGGTCATCTGTTGTTTACGTTCTGATTGGACTGGGAGTATTGGCGGGTATCGCCGCGCTAGTCGCCCTAATAATTGCTTTACCCCCGGTTTGGTACGCTTGGGCGCGAATTATTACACACAACTACTTGGATGTTACTCCTGCGTTTTGGATAAACTCCATCTCTTTGATCGCCGCTGCTTGGTTTTTGGGTGTGAGCTATAAGCTTGGGAATGATGCATCTCGAGCATCAGCATGGTTTGCGGGCTTGATGGTTGCTACCCTCGTTTTTCTGACTATACCGGCCGCGTGTGCAGTGATTGCTGCGTCCGATAATCTAAAATTCCCACTGGATAGCAGCGTGTCATTGCTAGATAAGATTGCGCTAGGGACCGCATGTGTTACCTTCTTAGTTCTTGGTTTCGGGTTAATGATTTTATGTCTCACGGGAATTTGCTCTGGCTCACAAGAGTAAAGCATCATGAGTGAAAGAAAAATAAGTTCCTTAGCCTATGTCCTGGCGGCGATTTTTTATGTCGCTGGCATGCATATTGTTATGTCTTTGCTGGGTGATGAAAATATCCTGACGGGCACAGCAGGGAATCTCATTGCTGCTATTGTTGCTGTATACTTGGAGAGAGTTCAAGCGCGCTGGGTTACATCGGTAATCTATATGGTTCCCGCGATCTTGCTGCCGTTGCTTGCTTCGTCCGTTCTAAAAGGCATGTATGGAAACACAGTGTTCGGGATTTTGTGCGCTATTATTAATAGTGGGTTCATGCTTCCAGTCGCGAGACTTATAATCCCAATATTTGCTACCCTGGCGCAACGAAGGATCATCGCAAAATAGCTGTACCTTCGGCCCTGAGTCTACGCTCACTTGTGTCAACTAGATTCACAATTGTGAGCGGGGTTCAGCCTTTCCCGGGTGGCCCGTACTCCGCATCAAACCTCGCCTTGATGGCCGGCCACTCTGGTGAGGCCATCGCTTCACGCATGGACCGTTCGAACTCAGGTTCTGGAATCAGATGCTGCCATCGCTGCTGCTCACCGGAATGGTGCGCGGTGCTGATGTTCGGGGTCAATTCGACCCCGGCGGCGGCGAAACGCTTGCGTGCTTTGGCCCAGAATCCAATGGACGAGCCCTTTTCGTGCATAGGGGACAGCGGGACTTGGTACTGCTGCCAGAGCTTCCACAGGGTTGCCTGACCCAGACCACGGCGTTGCTGGTCGTTGGCGACTTCAAATTCGCTGATGTACACCCGGTCATTCAGCGGGCTGACGCAGTAGCGAATCCAGCCGACTTTCTGCCCTTCCTGCTCGATGGCAGCAACTATGTTCAATCCTGGGAAAACGAAGTGTCCGCGAGTTGATTCGCTGTGCTGAATGCTCAGCTGCAGTCCGACCGCCTGCGCATCGAGGCGGGTTATGTTGCGGCGCTGGAGGAAGAGACGACAGTAGTTGATCAGGTGCATGGCCAGCTCCAGGTTGGCAATCTGAAGAGGTCGGGACTTGGACCGCTGCCGGCGGGGGAAACAGTGATATGCAAGGCGCATCTCTCTTCGGTTGAGGGACCGATCATCGCACACCAGGCCCAGCTGGGCGGCCAGCAGCATGCTCGGCTTCCACCCATTCCCAATATTGGCGAATGGACCGATCCATAGCCGATTCCGGTACCAGGTTCTGCCAACGCAATTGCTGGGCGTCCTGTTCTTCATTCCGCAGATCTTGTGTAATGGTGGCGCCAGCCGCGGCAAATCGCCGGCGTACTGTGGCCCAAAACAGGCCTGATCCCAATGCTTGTGATAAAGGGGTGATCGGCAGCCGGTGATTGCACCACAGCTGCCACAGGGCGGCTTGGCCCAGACCGCGGCGTTTCGACGCCTGGGTGATCAACAGGTCATCAATGTAGACGCGATCAAGCAACGGGCTTACGCCATAGCAGATCTCGCCAACCGGCTGCGAGTGGAGCTTGATGGTGGCGGTAATAGACGGCGCAGGGTCAAGGAAGGTTCCTGGGTATACGACGCTGCGTTCGGTCATCAGCTCCACGCCGACCGCCTGATCATCGAGCAGGGCGGCCTGGCGACGATGGAAGAAGTCGCGTATCGGGTCAAAGGTCTGCTCGAGATCAGCGACGGCGGCCACGGATAGGCTCACGGTAGGCAGTTGAGTCGGCTGCAGCTATGCAGTAGATGTCGCAGAAGTGGCCGGCCTGCTGGTTGATGATGTTGGCAAACCACACGAATGCCGCTGTGCTGCTGAGCAGCAGCTGAGCTTCGTACACGGGTAGGCGGGGGTTGCGGGTACACGCCAGAGCATACACTTCAAGCCCTCTTGTGATGTTTGTGGTGGATCGCCAGACACCGGTCAATGACTTCCTTTACGCCAGGATGAGGTGTATGGCGACTTTTGAAACCGGGCGGGCAATTGGTCCTATCGTGGTACGGAAAGCCGCCGAAAATTCCGCACGGTGATGCGTTCAGTTCGAGGGAGAGCAGCACTAGGGTCATGAAGGCGTTGGGTACCTGTTCAGTTTCAAACTTTTCCCACTCTTTAGCCATGGCCAACCTGACAGTACCTTTGTCGTTTTCCCATTTCGACTTGTAATGCACCAATCTATTTCGCGCTTTCACCAGGTTTCCGAGCCCATTGATTGCTGGGCTCTCGAACTCAAGCGGCTGGCCGACAAGCCGCTCGGGCATTTGCACCCACTTTCGTACCAAGCCCCACTTGTCAATTTCACCCTTGTCCTCTTGGGAAAGCAGGGAAGGGGGCAAAAATTCGAATGCCGCCGCCTCTATGGCCATCGCGGCAAATACGATGGTCTGTATGCCATAAGCTTTGCTTCTCTCGTTGTTCCTCGATGCTTCTGATGCGGCAAGGGACGCTTTCTCATCGAGAAATCCAGCGAATGCGTCTTCGGCAATGTTGGAGTAGGTCTGAACCATCGAGCCTGCGATCGCTGGAAAGACCTCGCGGAATGAAACCGAATTCTGCGGTGGCTTCTGCTCTTCAATTCGTGTCATTGCACTTCCATATCAACGTCATCGTGGGTTGCAAAGGAGGATTCTCGAAGACCGCCATTCTCATCAAGAGTGAGGGTCATACGGGCTGCCCCTGGTGGTTCAGGGAAATGACTTTATCACCAAAATCTGAAGAGCAAAGCCTGTGTACGGAGGTCATAGGTCGTCGATCCTTTGTCACCCACCTGCTCGGTGAGCTCTCCGGTCGAGGGACGCGGAGCCACAGCTAAAAAGCAGCTGATGGCGACTAAAAGATTAACGTAAGGTTCAACATTACATTGTAAAATATTGCCTTATAGTTTAACTTATTTGGCACTCAATCACCCTTTCAGGGAATGGACGACGATGGATGTTGCAAAATCGCGAGCTGCGTACATTGAGCAGCGCCAGCAGACTCAAGACGAGCGTAAAGCCCGTGCGGCCGAGAAGCTCAAGAACCATCAATACAAGTGTCTGGTGAAGCAGGACGACGCAGAGATCTGGCGTTGCAAGGCTGAGGGCACCACGGCCTATGCCTTCGACATCATGATGACCCGCTTCGGTATCGCGGTAGTTGGCGACATCGGCCATCTGACGTTCAGTGTAGGTTTGAGCTATGGCATGAATTTCCTGGCCGGTGATGACGTCACCTATTACTTGCACACCAAGCTCAATGAGGTCCACAAGAAGCAGGTGTTCAGCACGGAGCTGTTCCGCCAGGTGTTGGTATGCAGCATCTGCCGAGAGCTGCACAACGATTGCTCAGAGGAAATCTGGGAAACTCTTCCAGCGTGGGCGCGGGACGCTGACCTGGTTAGAGGTGCGCATTGGGCTGAATTCCGCGCTCTGACCCTGACCCATCGTCGTGACCTGTCGAATGGTGATGACCGATGGATGCACTGGGACAACCTCTTTGATGCCGCGGAGAACGTCGGTTTCACCGAGGAAGCTCAAATCTACATGAGAGATAACTGTCAAACGTTGTGCCTGGGTGAAGAGTGGTACGAGCACCGCATCACGGAGACATGTGACAGCCTCTACGCACAACTGTACATGATCAACCATGCAGCCAAAGCAATTATGGCCCAGGCTGATAAGGCTACGGCTTGAGGGTGTAGATCATGACAATCGTAACCAAAGCACAGTTGGACCTGATCTATCGACGTACGCACTACGATTACAAGGGTGTGTCAGAAGATGGTGTCCGTATGATTCTGGTTTGTCGTGGCGCGACCTGTCTTGTTCCTCTGGATGACCTTACCCCAGAGGAAATTGCGCAAAGACTACCGAAGCCAAAAGCCAGTTAACGCCCGAAGCATCTGGACCTCGCTTAGAGGTCCGCACACATCCACCATGTAAACCTTCCTATTGAGCAAGCTAGAAGATGGTCACCCACTACGGAGCCGGCGAGGATCAAGTCGCCTGCGGTCGAAACAACCACAACCTGGTGTCGACGAGGAACCCCAATGGAGTTACGTGCAAGACATGCCGATCAACTGGTCTGCATCGCGCAGCGGTTGCAGCGCCAGCGGTAAACCCAGAGTCACAAGCGGACATCGGCCGCCAGCTCATCGCAAGCATACGCACCGCTACTGAGCACCTCCACGCAGAGGTTCAACGAACCATGTCGAGAAAACAAGCGTGGGAATGGCGTCTGACGAGGCTGGGGCCTGGAAACAGGCTGCCCCGGGGGTTCAAGCAGCAGCCTTTCACGAAGCAAATATGGATCATGAAGGACGATTGCCCCCAATACCCCGTTGGGCTACCCGGGCATGGGCGCGCAACGAAGTCTGAAGCGGAGGAGGACAATAAGCCGGATCAGTGATTACACTGAGCCATCATCCACGCAAGGAGCAGCTCCGATGGCAATAGAAGATGTAACCGAGTTGAAGCAAGTGAATGGTCAGACTCAGGCGCAGCGCCTGCTGGATGAAGGGTGGCGGATTTTGGCAGTGTGTGTGATGCAGGATGGCAGTAGCCAGTATGCCGAGTATCACTTGGGGCGTGCCAAACCGGTTGAGTCGGCAGTAGGCCCCGGCGTGCAAGTCAGCAGGGTGCCGCTCAAGGGCTGACCATCCGTTGTCACAAGTCTATATACAGCCTCGGGAAATCCGGGGCTGATCCATTTTAAGCGCAGCACAGGCCTCCGGCGCAGAGGGATAAGCTGGACTGCGGGCAGCGTGCTAGAAGGGAGTGTTGCCTTGTCCAATTCACCGCCCCGAAAGTTTCGAGGCTCGGAGAGTCTCGCGGCCGAACAGCGCTCTCGCGATGCTGTGCGGCCATTTCTAGAGGCCTGCGGCTTCAACGTTGTCGAGGATCGCCGGATCCTCACCGGTTCAGCATCCCAGCAAATTGTCGATTTCCACACGTCCGATGGCCAGCATGTCAAAGCCCGGGTGCGTCTGTGCTGGCGCCGGGATGGTCGTAACCTGAATGAGCAGAAGTACTCTGCTGCTCAGTTAACCGCTCACCTCCGACCTGGTGGTTGGGACGCCACCCTGGAGCACGTGGTGGGCAGAGATCTAGATCAGGGCATGAGCCACGCCATGCTGTTTCAGCGCGACGGCGAGGCAGTGGTGTATGCGGCTCTCATCCCGCTGGATGCTTTGCATCCGATCTGGAATCGTCAGCGGGAAGTGAGCGATGAGCTCTTGAGTCGTGGGCTGAAGGGCCGTATCAAGAAGAACCATGCCCAGAACGGAACCAGTCCGACGCTGTGGCTTCAGGATGATCGTTTGCCAGATACCCACCAGGTGGCTGATGTGTTGTGGCAATGGCCGGGGGTTGTCGATCTTGCGGAGCTGGTTGCTACAGATGCATTAGCGCCGGGCCTAGACGACACGTTCGACGATTGCCCTACGCCGAATTATTCGGCTTTAGGGCGTGACGTGGGAGAGAGGGTGAGCACTCTCCGGTCACACGTGAAGCGAGACCCTCGGGTGCGACTAGCGGTGCTAGAACGAGCTCAGTACCGATGTGAGAGATGCCACGAGAGTCGAACCTTCCGCGGCTTCCTAGACGTGCATCACGTGCTAGGTGCCGAGGTGTCGGACCGCGTCTACAACTGCGTGGCACTCTGCCCGAATTGCCACCGAGAAGCTCACTACAGTGCAAACCGAGATGAACTGAATGCGCTGCTTCTGGAATACGCCCTTCAGTTCCGATCATGACTTCCCATTGCCGATCGTCGTGACGTCATTCTAGGACCTCCTAAACAATGCAGGTCCGATCATGAACGCAGCACCAGAAGCAATTTATCGGCAGGTGGATGAGGACCAAGTCACGTTCTGGGTCGCAGTCGACGGGCGAGGTTATCGAGCGTGGGGCACTTTTAGGGGGCGGCACATCAACGCCCGGGGAGGATCTCGATCGGCCGCAGTTGGCGAGTGGCTACGAAAGGCGAATTACGCAGCCAACGAGTGATGTCTCGGCAGAGGAGCGTAGGGGGAATCCTCGACCGCTCCTCAGCCCCTGCTTGTGCCTGTAATGCAGCAGCATGGAAGCCGAGTGTGTGCAGACCAGGTTAATCGAAGGTGTGCAGCCCCGCGTGCTCGATGAACCGTTCAAGTACCGTTTGTTCGTCCGGTGCTGTTGGCGTGCCGCCGTGTGACGCCTTACCGCGGAGATCTACTTCCCAGCTGGCGTACCAAGAGTCTTCTGGGCCAACGTACACCGCCGGGCGGCCATCCGGAAACTGGTCTGCCGTCAGGTCAACAATCAGCGAATCCACAACGAGCCACATATGTGACTTGCCATTTCGGTTGGCGTTTACAGTGTCGGCCTCGGGGCCGCCTGGAATGCTGTTGAGATAATCGCCAAGGAGTTCCGAAGTCACTGCGCAGCAGGCGCTCGGGAAATCCATCATGTGTTGCGGAAGAATGCCCAGGGCTTTCTGTTCGTCGAGCGATGCACGGAAGTCATGCGCGACTTTGTGTAGGTCAATCACCATACTGCGAAACCATATCGTGAGAGGGGTGGGGGAGACGCTATTGGGGCGCCCACAAAAAAGCCCCGGGAATTCCGAGGCTTTTGACTCCCTTAGCCGTAACGCTATGAAAGTGACAACGTGACGAGATCATGAAGCGGCTGTTACGAACCGCAGCAAGAGGTCATCGCCCAGCATTGACGCAACTTACAGCACCGGCAGGACGGTTTCAACCAATACCGAATCGACTATTCGCAAAGCCGATTTATGGCTTTGTACTCCGGCCAGTCGATACCAAGCGCGTCAGCCATTTGCCGATGGCGCTGGATCCGCCACTCCTGGGCTTGCTGAGGGGATTGGGCGACCAATTGAATGACGAACTCATCCAGCTCAATGCCCCGCCTCTCGGCTGCTTCAGCGAACACCCGCACCCGCTGAACTTGGCGGTACTCCTCAACCGTCATTCCGCAGGCCTCGATCACCCCAGCACTAACCGCTTCAAATTTTTTCATTGCCTGAGGGTTTTCAGCGAAGAACTTGTTGCGAGCTGCGTCGTACCGGTCTTCGAAGGTCAGCATGCCTCACTCCCTGTTATTTGAATTCAACGCTGCGAGGCAGGGTTGCCCCAGATGCGCCAGTGCAGCGTAAGTTTACCGTGGAATGCCATCACAGGTGATGGCCCTGCGGCGGAACGTGAAGCTCTTTACCGTGAGTGGATCGACACCTCCAAGTCGGTAAGGAGGTCGCATGGGGCCTGGAGCTGCTGACCGAAGAAGAGTACATGGGCAAGCGTAGCGAGGCGTTGCAAGCCGTGGAGCGGCAATAGTGTCCGCAACCCTGCTAACCACCGGTACAGCCGGGCGGCCTCTGGGAAACGCGATGACGGGGCGCACCTAACTCCTCCAGCCGGGGGGGGGCGGGCGGAGGAGCCTGCTACAGAAGCAAGGCTTTTCGGAAGCAAATATTGTCGTATAGGCAAATACCCGTTGTTAGATATTGTCCTATAGGATAATCTTTATTCTCGGGTAACAGCCCCCTATTGCCGTGCCTCTCATTGCCGATACAGCAGGCGTAGACTGCTACGTTCACGTCGATGACCTGCTCATCGAAAAGCTCTTTCAGAGCGCGTAGTTTCAAAAACTTGCTGAGTGGCAGTACCTGTTGCTTCTGCCACTAGCCAACGGAGAATCACTTTTGAAAAGCTTCACGATCTCGATCGCCTGGCTAATGCTCGTGTTCTGGTGTGCGATTCGAGTAGGTTTCGCTTTGCAAACCATTGAGCCGGCAGTTGCTCTCATCACCGACCAGACAATTTGCCAAGCCGCGGGTGCTCCCGTCGTTGATGGCCACTGCCGGGCAGAAGGGCGGGTTGAGGGTGGCCTCGACGATCAATGGCATCTGCACACCCCCAGCACACCGGCGGAAGGCGTAACGCTGCCCAGAACCGTCGCCCTGTTGTATAGCGTCGACTCTTACCAGTTCCGCGGTGGTGCGGTAGCCGGCTACGCGCTGGCCATCCTAGCGTTCATCCTGGCGGCTCTGCCTGCACTAGCCAGCGCGTTGAGCATTTCTCGCAAAGTGCGTATTTCAGCTGTTTGATGGAAATTCATTGGGCGTAGCGAGCACTTTCAAGCGCACTCACATACCGGAAATCCGCAACGCTGTTCAAGTCTGTGGGACTAGCATTCACTGCTTAGGAGATTAAGATGGAATTCTGGCTTTTTGTGGTTTTGGCCTTGGTTGTGGGGCTTTGCGCAATGGCATTGGCTTTCATCCCCCCCTTCCAACGCTTTGGAAATGGGGTGTGCTGATACTGGCCGCATTCTTCGTCTTTATCTGTGGGAAGAAGGCTCTGCAACAACCATAGTTATCCGCACAACTGACGTCTGTCGCCCAGGTACGCCGCAAGCCCCGCCGTCAAAGGTGGGGCCTGGTGCGTAGAAGGACGCCCATTTTCCCTTCGGAGCGTGATATACAGATCAGTGAGGATCTTCACATGCAGATCACAAAGGCCACCACCTACCGCTTCGCGAAGAGTGGAAACCTTGTTCGAACGATTGAGGCGACATCCTACGGCGGCCGAGGAAATTGGGTTGTAGCCCGGCTCGACACGGGAAAAGAGATGGTCGTGGCCAGCAACGCTTTGACTGATCGTAATCACCCTGATTGGTCGTGAGAAATCCGTCCCGGCCAGTTACACTTCATGCTGGGCTGCAGCTAGGCCAGGTCTGAGGAGAGGCGTGAGGTTCGCGCCCACAATGTGAGGTATGTATGAGCGAGAACGAGAATTACAGCCAGCTAGACCAAGATCTTGACGCTTTTGGCGATAAATGGTCTATCGAAAACTCGATCATCTGGTGTCAGGATTGTAATTTGAGCCAAGCTGTAGATCAGGCCGCCGAATCCTTCGTTCATGCGCAAGGATGCTCTAACGAAACAGAAAGCGCACAGCATCCCTGGCACCAGCTCAGAGATTTGCTTCGTGACCTGCCTCGCCTTGGCTAGAAGAAAAGGTGGTCAATTTCTTCTTCTACCCTGGCCTCAAGCTGGGGCGGTTGGAATCTTGGTTATTTTTGGTGTGCAAGTATTTTCATGAAAGCAAGTATCTTCGCTGCTTTGGCTGCATTATCTATTAATGCTGCAGCCGCAGAGTCAGTCAATATCCACACTGAGCTATACCGTAATGGAGAGCTCGTTTCTCAGCCCCATGTTGTTGTTGAAAACGGCTCCCAGCGTCCCTACAGAAAAGTTGAGTATAGAAAGTATAGGGAATTAGTTGGTACAAATAAAGCTCGGCTTGGAAGTCTAAAGCTAGGTACAACCGCCTACTTTACGCCAGTCATCACTAGCGATGGAGACATCCGTCTCACCATGGACGTCAACTACGTGCGCCTGAAAGAAATGAAGTCCGACAAATTCGGTAGCCTTGTCGTCGACTTCCCTCAGACTGATGGCTTCGTGTATAAAGGAACCGACGTTATTCCCAATGGCGGTAAGCGCGAATACAAATCCAACGATAATGGGGAAGAATACATTTACGTCGTCTCAGCCATAAGACAATAAGTGCATGCATTTCCGCTCTAACACTAAGTATACTTAGTCGTTTGGCGCCGGGCCTCTTGCTTCAGCGTCAGTGCAGTCGCCTGGCGCTGCTCGCAGTATGTGAACCGACCTTCCGCAAGTTCTCTCCCATGATATTGCTCATACACATTTTCGTCAGTATTATGCGTACTTGTTATGAGTCAAGTAGCGCTGCCATGCCCTTGCGGCCGCTGTCTAAGACCTCAGCCCGCGGTTGAGTTGGGTTGGAAAATCAAATTCATGAGGGGGTCCGCGTGCGATCAGCAGCAGAGAAGTAATAGTGGCCGTTTCATGGCCTGGCGCGAACCGGCTATGGTTCAGATCTGGCCAGGCCCCCTGGGGATCACTGAAATCGAGCTTGAGGTTGTTACCAGGGCCCTTGCTGCAGAGTTCACCTCGCTGGAAGTTGAGGTCATGGGGGCGGCCCCTGAGCTAGAACGTCTCGGCAGGACTGTCCAGGCATGAGCTCAGTGCACTACTTTTTGGTGTCCCAAATAGGCACATGTGCCTAGAATGCGACGGTAGGCACATGTGCCTATTTTCAGATGTTTGGAGGGGTGATGAACGAAGAACAGCGGGAAGCAAACCGGCAAGCGTATCTGGGGCTGCTGAAAACTTTCAATGTGAAGCAAGGTGAAAGTGCGATTCTCATCAACGCCGTCACCAAACGGCCCTGCTCAATTCGTACTGTTCGATCGTGGCTCAACGATCCGACTAAGAAATCATCCCGGCCTTGCCCTTCCTGGGCGGTTAAAGCCTTAGAGGACGGGATCGTGTACATGCAGCAGTTGATGGAGCGTCGAAAGCAGCAGCAAGCCGCGAAGCTGACAGCTGATGGCACCCCTAAGTAGGCACATGTGCCTATTGCCTTGCTGGTAGGCACATGTGCCTACTTTCGGTATGCCTAAGCTCGAACAAACCCATTAAGCCGGGCCTGCTGCTGGGCTGAGACCGTATAAAACCACGTATGGGAGCCTGCAGGTCACCTTGTACCGGGGTGGCCACGGTCTAGTCCCGTTGAAGGTTTGTGAAGACCTGGTCGTAGCACGGGACGAGAAAATGACTGAACTGCGGTCCCTCATCGAGCACATGAAGACCATGAGGGAGGAATATTCAGTCGCCTATTACGAAGGGTTCATTGATGGTCGGCTCAAAGAACTGAGAGCGCTAGGGATTTTGAGCGAGGAGGACGTCTCTACTATCGAAGGGGAAGTAGCGGCGTGTGTGGCTCGGCTTTACTGAGCAAGCGCCAGCCCGCACAAATTTTGAGGTCCACCCGGCTGCATCATTGCACGTTAGCCAGGCAGCAGAAAACTCGTGTCGATTGCATTGTGAGGAATATTCACGCCCCACCATTCAAGCGAGCGGTCGCGGAAGGTCAGCCAGTCGGCCTGTGTTGGGCTTCCATGTGTACACATCCGGCATTCAGGTAAGCCAGACATCTGTTCGGTAACGGTTGTGAAGATCAATTCCCCGAGGACTGAATCGACCGACCGTTGAGCGATCACTGCTGTGTATCCAGATTGTCTGGCGATTAGCGGCGATCTGAAGCTCGTAAAACAGCTCCTGGTCGGTTTGTTGAGTCAAGCCTGTTCCTTGAAGTTTGCGTGTACACGGTGATTTACACCTACGTTGCTATCGTGGCAACCCTTCGAAGGAGCCACTATGACCTGGTCGGTGCATCAGATGCCTTGCGGCTTCACTCTACCTCAACGGAAGCGCAACGAAAAACGCCCCCAGCAAGCCGGGGGCGTGGTGTGGATGCTCAAACCTCAGATCTCTTAGGTTCAGTCATACGGGGTTGCGGCCGTCGAAGGCAGTCCACGCTCTGCGCGGAATTCTTGGGCCATCTCCGCACGACGCATATCGGAGAGGATGTCGAACTCGCGCTCAAAGTCAGGGTTGAGGCTGCCCGTAGCTGCGTAGGCGGCTCGGACCTTCTGTGCTTGTGCTTCAATTGCGTTATTCATGATGTTCCTGGGTGAGGTTGGAGGACTGAGGTGGACGGCTGGTGATCGGCCGGCGGCGGGCAATCGTTCATTCAGTTCTTTGAGCTTCTGGTCGTAATGCTCAACCAGGTCGCTGTATTCCTTCGACTCCCAGCTTTCTAGGCCGCCGGCGTTTAGGACCTGCAAGCAGTAGTCTTTCTGTCCTTGAATAGAAAAAATTTCGTCTTTGATCAGTTGTAGATAATGGTTCATGGTGTGTGTCCGCCCGATGCGTTGTTGGTTATGTACGCGGTGATGGCGCACATGCAAAAAGAAACTCCGGGCAATAAAAACCCCAGGCGAACCCAGGGTGTGGTGGAGCGTTTGCCTAAGTGAGCCTGGAGGCGCTATTCAAAATCCGCGGCCTGGTCGCGAGGGCGAAGCAGGCGCACTGCATAGGTGCCGCTTACTACATCGTCAACTTTGGCTGAAAAACGGCTGGTGCACGCTTCAATTGTCTCTGTTGAGCAATCTGGGGTGAAGCGCGCAGTCGTTGTGCTCAGCACATTGTTGCCCTCGCTGTAGTAATCAGCGATCAGGCGCCTGGCGCCGTCATCCCCGGCTTGCAGGTAAGCGATTGCCTCTTTGATGCCGACCGCTGTTTGGTACTGCTTTTTGGCCACACCAGAGGTGCAGTTGAAGCTCAGGTCGTCGATGATCAGCCAACCTTGAGACCCCAACCGATCAACAATGAGCGTTTTCAGCGCATCGGCGTCATCTGCAGTGGTTACAGGTGAAGTTGTAGTCGGCTCACCTGGTAGGTGTTTTGCGTCGATCCGGTGAGCCAGATCCTCGGTCACAATGAAATGCGTGGAGCCAAAGATTCGGACGACTCCACGCCCTTCGATTGGGGACTCCATGCGATCGAGGAGGGGTCTGGTGTCGCGAATCTCCACTCCCTCTCCGGTCTGGGAGATGCGCACGATGCACGCCATCTTGACGATGGTCCGTGCAAGCTCCGGGGTCAGGCAGGTCGCTACTTTCACGAGTGTTGTCATGGTTTCTCTCCTGAGGAATTGAACATCGTGCTCAGGGATGAGTTACATGGCAGAACAAGGACGCGGGCGCTCGCTGGCACATCCGTTACACGCGTGCGTGAGCCATCTCCATGGGCAAGTTCAACCAGATTTCCCTTCTGAGGAGTGCCCCATGAGCAGCAACAAAACCGTCCCTGTGGCCGAGTACCGCCGTGCCTATGACCGTCTCCACCGCAAGGTCAATGACTACCATGCCTGCTGCAGTGCCAATGAGGTATCCCATTGGAAAGAGATGACCCAACGTGTTTTGACTGAGGTATCCCACATTTCGTGCTCGCGTGCGAAACCCGATGATGTCGAAAACATGGCCAAAGCGCGAGCGAGGGTGGAGGGCTACCTGGCCGCAGCCGACGAGCGAATCGAGGCCTACAAACGCGCTGCGTGACGTTTTTCAAGGCGAGCAAAAAGTGATTATTGGCGGATGAGCAGCATGGAATACCTTCGATACACGCCGGCGCCGTCGGCACGCAGTGCTGATGTTCGCCGCATGCGTGCGGCATTGGCGAAGGCAGGCTACATGGCCAGCGAGAACGATATCGAGCGGCTGTGGGATGACTACAGCTTCGCAATACGCTTTTCCAAGGCTGGTTGGTTTGATTGGCCCCAGGACGATGAGCAACTGCTGGAAATTCTGCTTGTTGGGTTCAAGGTGAAGCCTGTTCCCTACGACGATGACGATTCTATCCAGTGGCCTTCGCACTGGTATTACCTTCCGCCAGGCCTGCTCCCCTAACGCTGCACCACCCCGTTTTGCTCACGCAGTTCGGGGTTTTTTACACCTGCGCTTCCTGCTCAGGAGGGTAATGTCAGGAAGGCGCAACTTAAAAAGCCTGCGGCGATCGGCTGCTGATACCCGCAGCTTCGCCCGCGGGAGCTGCCGTCTGGGATGGCTTATCAGGTGTTGTTGGTCATTCCTACCTATACGGCCAACCCACTCCTTGAGGAAGAACCCAATGCAAACCATGCCCGTGACCATCGCCATGCTGCGCAACATTGCACCCGTTTCAGTGGGCGCCAGCCAGTTCAACGGAAAGCCAGTATTTAAAGCCTACTCGAAGACCGTAGACCGCTATTTTGAGCTGCGCGGTGACGCCTCAACCAGCGATCACTACGCTGCACTGGTTGCCGAGTTCGGCGACGCAATCAGCAAGCCTGCGGCAGATCATGATGTCGAGCAATGCCCCCGGTGCTTCACCGATCTTGAAGTATTCCAGATTGGCCTTTGCGACGACTGCCAGGCACTCGGTTGCTGAACCAATAACGTTTCATCCACCCGGCCCATGAGGCCGGGTTTTTTGTGCCTGACAGACCGCGGACAGGTTGTTCCTAGTTGATTATTGTTGTCCTATAGTTTAAAAATGCACTTTCCCATCATGCTTGCGTGGAAGGGACGAGGTGGCGGGGGTCTGTTGACCAACCGATGCCATACAAAATTTTCGAGGACTTCTGCATGCCTGATCCATTCGCGCATCACCTGCGGCTTAAGCGCCCATGTGCGAACTGTCCATTCCTCAAGGAGGGAGCGATCGAGCTCTCGCCTGGGCGATTAGACGGGATTATTGAAGGGCTGCTGGAGGATGATCACAGTACATTCCAGTGCCACAAGACGGTGCACTCACGAAAGGGTGGTGAGTGGGATGAGGACGGCAATTACACCGCCTCTGGCCATGAGGCGATGTGTGCTGGTGCTGCGGCCTACCTGATGAAGAACGGGAGCCCCTCTGTCGCCATGCGGATTGCGTTTGCGACCGGAACCGCAACACCTGGTGACTGGAACGAAGCAAAACTCTCCATTATCGATTGAGTCAGCCGGCATACGGTCTGCCACACAATTTTTGGGTGCATGAATTTGGAAAACGAAGTTCAACTGAAACAGCCGCTGTTGACCCCGGCAGAGTTCAAGGCTGAGTACAAGGCCCGCGGCTGGAATGGCCGCATGCTCGCCATTCGCTGGGATAAGACGGCTGTGTGGATCAGTAAGGTGGTCAACGATCCAGACCGTGATCCGCACTGGGATGACGCGGTCCGCGGCTTGCCAAAAATTGTGATCACCAAGAAGCCCAGGGCGAAAAAACCATAGGCGGATTGAGCGATGCCGCCACCGGGATGCAAGCTATTCTGGTCGCTGGCTCGTTGTTGTCCTGGAAAAATGAAAGTCGAATGGGGCGTATGTAATTGCGTTTCGCATCTCCCTGAGTCATGCAACGCAAGCCTCAGGAGATTGCAAATGGGAACACTCAACTCGACCCCTGCTGGTCCGGAGATGCCTCTCAAATTGTGGGGAGGAGAACAAGGCCAGCGGCTGCGTCGCGCCCAGGCACGTCACGAGAGAATGGTAGCCAAGGCGATCAACGGCAACGTATCTAGCCGCCGACTCGAACAATTGGTTATGCGCTATGACCGGATACTTCTCGCCGCCGTAAAGCTTGTGCCTAGGTAGCAATGAAGAATCACGACCATCAAGAAGCCTCAGCCCAAGTGCTGAGGTTTTTTTTGCCCGCAGAAAGGCGATCGGAGCATCTGTAGGGAGCCGGAGAGCAGGCTCCTCAATCTGATTTGTTCGTTTACGATACATAACGCGTACGTGTAATATCTGCGGCTTCTGTCCAGGAGCCCGTCCCCAGCCATGCATACACCTTCCTCTGCTCGTGAAACCCAGCTGAGTAACCAGGTGATGCCAGAGGCTGAAGCCTGATGCTGCCCGTCGACGAACTGAAGGCGGTCAGGGCCCGTGTCACAGAGTGCCTGGGGCTGGCGGCGTCTCATCTTTCCCGTGACATTCCAGAGATACCGGTCCTGTTTAACCTCACTGGTAAATCCGGAGGCATGTTCAGGTACCGCAAAGACAAGGGGACTGGCCGGTGCTACGACCTGCAGTTCCGGTTCAACCGCATTTTAGCGCGAGAGAATCTCTCAGAGTACCTCGATCAAATCTGTCCGCATGAGGTCGCCCACTATGTCACTCACCTGATATGGGGGGCAGAGGTCGATCCGCACGGGGCCGAATGGACTCAGATTATGGTTGAGGTATTCAAGGTCCAGGCCGACAGATGTCACCAGCTTGACACATCGAGATCGGTGAAGAGGGAGTTCCTGTATCAGTGCGGGTGTGAAGGTAGAACATTCCGGTTATCGACCAAAAGGCACAACCGCATGGTCAAGAGGACGGCGCTATACAACTGCAATGCTTGCGGTCAGCTCCTGGCTTTCATCCGAGAAGCTGATAAGGCTGCGGCCCAGGTTATCTCAAAGCTGTTCATTAGTACCTCGGGCCCCGCGATCGACGGCGCTCAAGCTGACCGGATCGCCAAGCTCATCATTGATCACCAGGTGAACCAAGTCGTCATTGACTGCTTAATCACGGGTGAGCGCCACCGCCAGCTGATAAGCAAGAAATTGAATGTCCCGTTGGCCTCGGTGACCAGGCATCCGACCCCCGACACCCTGCCAGGCGGGGTGACTCACGCCATCGTCTTCGGCGATGGCCAAGACGAGCGCCAAGGGCGCGTAGCCAAGGCTTTCGAGCAGCGAGGGGTGAAGGTACGAATGGTGCGAGCAGGTGTTGGCTGAGGTGGCGGTTATGAAAGCGCCCATTACCACTGAAGCAATTTGCGTAGAGCTCACCATGCGTCATACCGAATCTACCCAGCAACACCCCGATGCCGCGGACACTTTCCGTCTGAAAGCATTTCGAGTCGTCACCGGCGAACTGTTCGCTGCAGCCAATGCGCAGCATGCGCTCGACATGCCCAAATCGCACCTCTCACAGCCCCAGCTCAGCATGCGTGACGTCGTCGCGGCGAACCACTGGGATTGGGTGGTAGCCGATGAGAATGGCGTTGAGCTCGCCGCCGGCGCTTCGGCGCTACTCGCCCGGGCTAGCGCACCGGGCTTGCTTGATCGTTGCAGAACAGACTATTGCTACCAGACCGTGTTCGTCGTCGACCTGAGCGGACGAAGCTTGGAATGGGCCATGCGTGAAGCGAGCTTCAAGGCATTTGATTTCATGATGAGCGCTGAGCCTGGCTGCCCAGTCGCCACTCAGAGGGACGCCGTACGGCGGTGGCTTAGGGATATCGTGAGCGTCCCTGCAGATCTACACATCCTGGACGTGCAAGCGGCGTGAGCCTTTTGCATGCCGGCACCATGCACCCAGCGGCAGGGGAGAGGCCTCACGTCATACATGTCCGTGTGGGGCATCTCCACCTACAAACTTAACGCACATGAGGTGCCGCACCATGACTAACCCAAACCAAGCAGTAGCAGTCTCCACTGAAGGCCGTGTACCAGCTGATTGGAAAGCTCCTGACTTCTATCAGCCATTGGACCTTCTGCGGGCCAAGCTGGCGTTCCAGTTAGGTGATTTCGCACATCTTGTGCTCAGTCAGTTCGAAAAAGCGAAGACAGCCTACTTGGGCCGCGATTTGTCGCAGGCTCAGTTCCCCCGAACTGGCGAGGAGGCGATGATCGAGCTTGAGGTTCGAGCTGAAACCCTGCAGTGGGTTGTTGAAATGGCCGGTCTGACAGGGAAAGCTGCTGACTACGCAGCCAACCGCTATCACGAGGACACCGCGTTCTTGCTGGTCTACTCGATGCCAAACGAAGATGGGCTCCAGACGTTCCGCTGTGGTGGTGGAAGCCCGGGCGCCGCTCTTGCTCAATTCGCGCAGCAGAATCCAGACCGAGTTCAGCTCGTGCAGGAGATCTTTGTGGACAAACGAAGCCTTCAGCCGGAAGCGGCATAACGATTTACCCAAACCCCACCGCTTAGCGCTGGGGTTTTTTTTGCCTGCAGAAAACCCGGACGTTGAGGCAGATAATATTTTTTCTGCATGCATAACACGTATGTGTAATTTTGCTGTTGTGCGTTACGGATACTGTCCGTAATATCGGTGCGTGTGAAAATGACAGCATGGTGCCATCAACCTGCCGTATCGATCGTCGAGACGCTGGCGCCAGGCACATTGACCCAACCAATCACGAGGCCCAATCGATGACCCCTCAGGAACTGTTGCAACAGCCCGACGACCAGTACATGAACCCTGAGCAAGTAGCGTTCTTCAAAAACCTGCTGGTGAGCGAAAGCGCTACCGCCACGGGGCGGATCGAGCAGCTGCGCATCGACCTGACGGGCTTGGAAAAAGCTCCTGATGAAGTCGACGCAGCACTGATCGAGCAAGAGCGCCAGTCCATCCTGGGCAGCATCGAACGCGAGAACCAAAGTCTGCGCGATATCAAACAGGCGATGTCTGCCATTGCAGACGGTAGCTACGGCTGGTGCGAAGACACCGGCGAGCCGATCGGCCTCCGTCGCTTACTCTCCTCACCGCGCTCTCTCTTGACTGTCGAGGCCAAGGAGAGCCGCGAAAACAAATCCCGGCACCTTCGCGCAGCGTAATCACTTTTCACCTGAGACATCACCAGCTCGCCATATTGAGGTTAATTCCCCATGCCCAAGTCCCAGCCCCGCAATACATCCCGCACAGCAGATAAGTTCGTGGTGCGCCTGCCTGACGGCATGCGAGAGAAGATCGCTGACATCGCGAGAGACAATCACCGCAGCATGAACTCGGAAATCATTGCCCGCCTGGACTTGAGCATCGAGCAGGATGAGCATGGCGACCTGACGGTGCGCACGCTGGCGCAGGTAACTCGGCGTTGCGAGGAGCTGGAGCAAGAGCTGGCGCAGATCAAGGCAGCTCAGGGCAACGAAACACCGAAGGCAGGTCTGCAGCAGCTGCCGCGACTGTCAATCGCCAGCGCGCAGTGAAGGTTGACCGCCATGGGGAACCTGCTTGATGTAGCTCCTGGCGCAACTGGCGCCGGCACTGCCGACACTGCGGCGTTGCTCTTGAAGGCCGCCCAGCGCTATTTCTACTTGCGTGGTCCTGCCCTCCGAACCGGGAATGCCAATACCCCAATGGTACGTATCGGCATCGACGCGCTGCTGAGCGGCGAATTGCTCGATGCTGAGGTCGACCGGGCCATAATTGAGGCGCATGCCTCGGGGCTCAGTGTTCCACCAGGAGCCAGCGGCCATGCCGGCAGCCATCAGTTCTCAGCGGCAGAAGCGGCTTTTTTGCGAAAGCTGCTCGCAGCGCCACAACCAGCGCAGGCGGCCCAACTCTTGAAGTACGCAACCGCGGTAGGGGTGCGTGACACCGCGAATCTCTTTGCCAACTACATCGCGTACATGAACTCTCCGATGCCCTGGCTGCAGCAGACGGCCATTGAAGGCCCTCTCGCGACTTTCAGCAGCTCACCGTCCAACCGTTGTGAAAATGCGCCTACTGAGCGCCAGCGGGCTACTGAGGGCAGTACGCGCCGCATCTGGTCACAGGCGGTACCCGATAGTGCCGGCCATTTTTGGAACTGGAGCGGGAAGGAGGGCATCGATGCCTCCTTGTTGGTGGTCACCTGGTCGTCGGACTTAGGCAAGTTCTGTGTAGAAGGGGCACCTGGTACATCGCGACCGATCAGTTGTGACGAGTGGGGAGGATGGTGGGCAGGGCTCGACCGGCCTAACCCAGCTCAAGAGATCAATTGCCTCCCCAACGCGGCTGCCGGCTGATCGACAGCTCACCTTTCCAGCAGATATCACTCAGCCGCTTCAACCTCAATTACTCAAGACTGCGTTCATAGGGGCGCTGTCATCACCTACATCACCCAACAAGGCATGACCATGTGGTTTAAGAATCTGACCGTTTACCGTCTGACCCAAGATATTAGATTCGCCGCGGATACACTCCAAGCCGCCCTGGCGTCGAAGCCGGCACGGCCGTGCGGTTCGCAAGAGTTGGTCACCTATGGCTTCATCGCGCCGCTGGGCAAGGGGGAGGATGCTCCACTCGTACACCAGAGCGGAAATTTCTTTCTGATCAGTGCTCGGAAGGAAGAGCGCATCCTGCCGGCAAGCGTGGTCAATGATGCTGTGAAGGAGAAGGTCGAGGAGATCGAGAGCGCCCAGCAGCGCAAGGTCTACAAGAAAGAGCGTGACCAGATTAAGGACGAAACGATTCAGGCCATGCTGCCGAAGGCGTTTATCCGTCGGGGTGTGATCACAGCGGCAATCGCGCCCAAGCTCGGGCTGATCATCGTCAACAATGCGAGCGCCAAACGTGCTGAGGATCTGCTCTCCACGCTCCGTGAAGTAATGGGGTCCCTGCCGGTGCGCCCGGTGACTGTGAAGATCGCCCCGAGCGCGACCCTCACTGACTGGCTCAAGACCGGCCAGGCGAGCGAAGGCTTCCACGTCCTGGACGAATGTGAACTGCATGATACCCATGACGATGGGGGATCAGTTCGCTGCAAGCGGCAGGATCTAACCAGCGACGAAATCAAAAATCACCTGGCGACTGGCAAAGTCGCTACCAAGCTCTCGCTGGCCTGGCAGGACAAATTGTCATTCGTCTTGGACGACAAGCTGGTGATCAGGCGCGTGAAGTTCGAAGAACTGCTTCAGGAGCAGGCAGCCCAGGATGGGGGAGAGGATGCCCTGGCCCAGGCTGACGCAACGTTCGTGTTGATGATGATGACTTTCGCCGAATTTCTCCCAGCTCTGTACGAGGCGCTGGGTGGGGAGGAAGTGCCGGCGTCCATCTGATTCAAGCTGGACTCCAAGCCTCCGCCGCGACGGGGGCTTTTTTGTGCCCGCAAAGTACTGGGTCGTGTTCGACATTCCAGGTAGATACGGACAACCAGTTTGTCATTTCCCCGATCGGGCTCAGTCCCCGTCAGGGGAGCTGTGTCGACTACTTGGAGCTGCACAATGACCACCATCATCAACGCAAAAATTGGCGAATCGAGAGGCGTTTCACGTGTCTTCATGGAGGGCCGTCACCTGCTGACAGCGGGTGTTCAGATTGGTAAAAAATACTCAATTAAGTCTGACAAGGTTGCCCGACGTCTAGAACTAATTGAGGTTCAATCCGGCTTTGCCGGGAAGTGCATCAGCGTTTCGAAACGTGAGCGTAATGGGGTTGTTCATCCAGTAATCGATCTGCGTTCAAAGCAAATTCGTGAAGTCTTTGAAGATGATCATAAGGTCCGGGTTGCGATTCGTCGTGGCCGGATTGTGATCACTGCTTTGCAGATTCAAACTAAGATCCGCGAGCGCCTCAAGCGCATGAAGGAAAAGTTAGAGCGTGGTCAAAAACTCGCAGTAGCGTCCCTTTTTCACGGTGGCGGGGTGTTAGACCGAGCTTTGCACTCAGGTATGGTTAAGTCCAGTGTTGGTTCCTTTGTGCAGGTTGGCGTTGAGTTGGAAAGTGATTATCTCGACTGCTCAATGCGCAATAATGTCGATATCTGGACAGAGGATTCGATTGCTATTAATTCTGATGTTCGAGATGTTTATCTTAGTGAAAACACACCTTTGTGCGAGATACTTGTCGGAGGTATTCCCTGCGTAGGAGCGAGCAAGAGCGGCAGGAGCAAAAACAAACTTGCATTTGCTGAAGGCCATAATGACGCCGGCGCGCTGTTCGTCGAATATCTGAACTGGCTGCGTCATATAAATCCATGCATTGCCATCATTGAAAACGTCGGAGAGTATGCCAATACAGCCTCAATGTCGGTTATTCGAAGCGTTTTCACGCATTTAGGGTATGTGGTGCATGAAGCTGTCCTGGACGGCTGGGATTTTGGAACACTCGAACATCGTAAGCGGCTTGTGGTGGTAGCAATTACTCCCGGGATTGGAGATAGTTTCTCATTCGATAATTTTAAGGTTAACAAGGTACGTGAGTCATGCATCAATGCCATCATTGATCAGGTTCCTCTCAATGACGGATGTTGGAAGAAATACTCATATCTAGCGGAGAAAGAAGTTAGAGACCTGGCTGCAGGGAAAGGGTTCGCACGGCAACTTTTGACAGGTGAAGAGGATGGTTGCGGGTGTTTGGGTCGGGGGTACGCCAAAGGCCGGAGTACTGAACCATTCCTGCTGCACCCGGAGGATCCAAGCCTCAGCAGGCTATTCAACAAGGCCGAGCATGAGAGGCTAAAAGGTATTCCAGCTGGATTAACCGATGGTGTTTCTGAAACTACTGGACATGAGATCTGCGGTCAAAGCGTAAGCTATCCAAAGTTCGTCTCTGTAGGTGAAGAAATCGGCAGGGCTGTCATGGCATCACGCAATAACGTAGTCAACTTCCCCTTTCGATCTACTCAAGCCAGCAAGGATGAGTCAATCGGTGTGGATTCCGACAAACTCCAAACTGGATCATTGGCATTGCTGATCTGATTGGTTTGTTCCGCTTTAAACGCAACACATACCCGGTTCGCTTATGCGAATCGGGTTTTTCTTTGCTCCCAGAAATTGTTTCAGGCGCTTGATGGCGCTCGGCTAATTTGCTATACATGATTCACCAGTTTTCCCAGAGAGGGGGCAAGCACATGAAAGCTAACACTTTCACTTCCGAATTTATGAGTGCGGCTAAGCAGGCCCCTCGCATCTATTTTGCGCCTGTGATTGGTGCCTATAAGGCCATCAAGGCTGAAATGGCTAAGGCTGGCGGCGGCGACCGCTCAGCCAAGACCACCCCCAAGCACTGACCTTCGCTAAGAACCCGCCGATCGAGCGGGTTTTTTGTTCCTGTGGTTTACTGGTTTCTGTGAAGCATCCCTTGGAGCAAGTTAACTTTCAGGGGGCCATCATGCTTCTCGCAATCAACGATCCAGCAGTTCAATCCGCTTTGATAAATGCATTTGCTGCTGTCACCAGTACCGTCCTGGCTGCGGCCTCGGCCGCTCTGATCGGAAAGAAATTTTCGGACCGAAAAAAACTGGAGCAATCCTTGGAGCTATGTCAGAAGGACGTCGAATTCTTACTCCAGGTGGAGGCAGAGCATGTCGAGCTCCACAAAGAGCGGGGTGACAAATCCAACAAGCTTAAGGTCCGCGAGCGAGTGAGGGATCTCGGCTTCTCGTTCTCAGGCAAATTCACACCAGGTCGGCTGCGGCAGGCCCGGCAGAGCTGATCCAGATGTTCCACCCAGCCAGGTTATGCCTGGCTTTTTTTGTGCCTGCCGATTAGACACCCGCGTTACGCATCTCCTGGGGCTAGGTCTACCGCAAGAAGGCCTATGGGATTTCTCAACGACCGCCCCAGGTCCTTTCAGGAGTAATAGATGTCGAAAATGCACAACAAAAAACCTTGGTGGAACCCGATCGCACACTTCGCAGCTCATGGCTTCGTCGGCACTGTCATCTTTTTCATCATCATGGTGCCAGCAGTTCTGCTCAACCATTTGGTCCACTACCTTGCTGATTTTGGTATTAGCAAGTTTACGCTGGATATATTGACGCTACTTGAACAAGCCCTTGTTTTGGCTGACGCAAGTCTCTTCTTTATATTTATCTGCATTGGCGCATATCGCGCAGTCAAGGAGTTTGCTGAATGAATCAAACATTTGGGTCTGAGTTCGCTAATGCTGCAAGGCAAGCACCACGTATCTTCTTCGCACCTTTGATGGGAGCTGTAGCTGCCATCAAAAGTGAGTTCAGACGCGTAAAGTACGGTGCAAACCAAACCAGCAAGCCGCTGCAATCCAAATAAACGCTCAGCAGAGCTACCTATAAAGTAACGCTAAATCCGACCCACCATCCTAGATGGTGGGTCTTTTTTTGGATCTGATTTTTCGGTGCCGCCGTGTCCTCCCAGGTGCTGACCGCTGCCAAATGCGGATAGAGCCTAGCAGATTTTAGGCAAATCTATAGCCGTATTCGTACGCGTTATGTATTCTTGAGCCTGGTAATTTTTCGAACCGATAGGAGCGTTCAATTTGGCCAACACACTCGAATTCGAGGTCGGCGCCGGCTACGAGGTGGCCAACCCGCCCAAACTTGCTGTTGGTGACGATCAGCTCCACCAGCTCTCTCGTTTTTTTACTGTGCTGGCCACCGACGAGCACGGGGTGTTGGTGTATGACGGGTGGTACGGTGAGGGTTTTTCGAGCCTGCATCTCCCGCATGATGTCCTTGCGCAGCTTGACGTGACGAGGCTGCCGTCCCGAGGTGAGGCCGGAGCTGCGGACCTGGCCAACGCTATCGCCACCTCAGCCGCCGCTGCCATCGAGCGTCGTGACCAGGTGAAGGAGCACGGTGCTGCTGAGCAAAGTGTGCACGCATCGCAACGATTCTTCGTGCAGTTTTTTTCCGGCCAGATCAGGGGGCTCGCTTCCAAAGGGCTGATAAACCCAGACCTTGCAGTTCAGATGATCAGCCTGTCGACCGGGGTGGAGTTTGCTGTCGGTGAATAGTCGAGGGCGATTCTTCTCTCTGCGCACCGCTATTGCTGCCATTGCCACTGTCTGCGCTGTTGCTGTTGTCGGCCTGCTCCTGTTCAAACCTTGGGCCCAGCGTGGCTTCGAGATTGCAGCAGCTAAGCCGGTGGGCCGGTACTGCCTGATCAAGCCAGGTGAGCACCACACCCATTGCGAGGGCGAGGATGCCGGCCCCAGGGACCCAGTATTAGCAGCCATCAAAACCATGAACCAACAAGGGGGGCGGCCGTGATGCCACCTCTCGCCAGTCAAATCGTACTACCTGTTCTGAATCCAACCTAACCTGAGGAACCGCTATGACAATCACTACCGACATGCTCGCTCGTATCGCCGTCGTGGTGCTGGCCGTGATCATTTCGATCGCTATCAAGCGCCGAAAAGCTCTTTTCACTGTGAAAAACGCCTCTGGTCCTGAGCAGGTCCAGGCCATTCAGGGCTTTGCTGACCGCTCGCTGCGCGATGTCAATATCCTGATCTGGCTGTGCTCGGCCCTTTGCGCTGGAGCACTGGCCGTGTGTCTCTACTCGATCTTCATCCCGCTGTAAGCCAGTCCTGGTCAATGGCCAAGGCCTCGGTTCATATCTGTGAACTGAGGCCTTTTTTGTGACGGCATCATGACATCGAGTGGCTAGCAGTATTCTGATTCGTACAGTATTATGCGTACGTGTTATCAATCAAATCTAGGAGCTTGAGATGCAGCAAATCCAATTCTGGGCCATGCGGACATTGAACATTGTTGGCCAAGTGCCGGCAGCCTTGGCACTCGCGGCTTTCGTATTCGTGTGGGCAAAGATTGGCCACATCACCCCCACACTAACTTTCGTGCTGATCGCGGTCCTGGTGATGGCAGTGCTCTTCGTACAGCTTATGAAGATGGCTGATCGTAAGAAAATCAAGGCTGAGCAGGCTCGTGCTGGCACCGGTCTTCGCTGAGTTGCATCATGCCTGCCAGCCTGACGCAAATCACTCGGTGCCGTCCGTATGTGCGAAGCCTGATCGATACCGGCTTCTACAGTGAGTTTCCGATGCATCGCGGGGTGGTTGAGCGCGTGGAGCTCGCAGGTGGCTATACCGTGGAGCTGAGCCTTTCAGGGGATGTATTTGATGGCTCTGCGGTGTGTGAAGGGCGACTGGTTACAGCCTGGCTCCTACTGAAGTCAGAGGCTGTACCGGTCGCCATCCTGGACGGGGTTGTGCTGTCCAGTGGAGAGGGGAAGCGATACTCCTTGGCTGATGCTTGCGATCTGATCAGCGAGGCCGTCCAGGCGCTGGTTCACGAGCTGGTCAGGACCTGCCACCAGGACTTCGCTGCTGTGCTGGAAGCGGGCAGCGTCTTTGTTCTAACCCGGCTGGAAGTTCGCGATAAATTCAGGTCGTCAGAACTGAGTCAGTCTATTGTCGACGCTTCATGCACCTGGCTTCGATCGAAATGCCGGTTGGCGCTTCTTACCCTGCAGCCGTTTCCTCTCCAGTACGAAAATACTGCACCCGTTCTAGGCAGCTGGCATTACGAGACATACTGGCGAGCCCTTAGAGCGGACGTGGAGAAGCTTTCTTCATATTACAGCTATCACTTAGATTGTATCGCTGCGTCACTTGAGTCAACTATGTTGATCAAACCTCTGAGCGGATACAAATGCGCGCTAAGCCGGGCAGGGTGGTCGCTTATAGCCGCGGAGTAATTATGCTCGCTACACAGAAGCAGCCTGAAGGCGTGAAGTACAATATCCAACTCCTCATGAATGGATGGGTGATTGCAGCGCTCTTGTGGACAGTTGGATCCTTGATTGGATTTCTCCTTGAGAAGTTAGAAGTCAACCCAGCCTATAGCTACGGCTTCTGGATCAAAGTTGTTGGCTGGGGGGTGGGCGGTATCTTTTTGGCTCTGTTCATAAGCCGCTTGGCTATCTATCGTTACCATAAAAAGATGGGCAAATACTTATGAGCCTGTTCTTGATCGGAGTTGGCTTGACGGTAGCTGCTCCGGCGCTCTGTCGCAAAAAGTACCAGGCCCATGGGCCAGCCTGGATTTACTCCCTAGGGTGCGCCGCCGCGGTGCTCGGCCCATACATTTTGCTTTGCACATTTTTGGACATGGCGACATTGCTCGCGACTGCAGCTGTCTTTGGCCTGCCGTTCTGGGTCTATGAACGGTATCGGGGAGCTAAAGGCCGGCAGCACTACACACAAGGCGTGGTGGCCTTTATGGTGGAGTTGACGCCTGTTGCAGTTTTCCTGCTCCTATTCCGATCCTTTGTCGCCGAACCATACCTTGTTCCGTCGTCATCGATGCGCCCCACGCTTGAGGTGGGGAGTGTCGTTCTAGTCGATAAGCTCACCTATGGGATGAGATTGCCATTCGTTCCGAAGCCAATCACGCAAGGTCGACCCCCGAAATTTGGCGATGTTCTGGTTTTCCGATTCCCACTCGATCCGTCTAAGCCTTACATCAAGCGTGTGGTCGGAGTTCCAGGTGACCACATCACTTATCAAGGCGGTGTATTGGCCATTAATAATACGCCGGCGGTACATGTGGGCGAGAAGCCATATGCTTACGAAGATGAAGCTAGCGGGAAGCTCAAGCAGGTCGTTTATGCGCTGGAGAATATTTACGACTTACACATCGGCACGATCAAAGACCCTGGAGTTAGTGACTTTGGTGAAAGTACTGATTTTCCTGCTATTCCCGGTTGTGAGAGAAATTTGTCAGGCTTGGCATGTACTGTTCCTGTCGATTCTTATTTCGTACTGGGTGACAATCGACCCAATAGCCTGGACAGCCGTTACTGGGGGTTTGTCACGGATAAGGAAATCATAGGTCGTGCCATTCTTGACCTTGATTTCACTAGCGGCACATTGGATATAAGCCGAGTAACTCGCTGATTCGCAACCAAGGAGCGCCTGTCATGGACCGACGCAAGAATACAACGCCGTGTTTCCCATTACCTGTTTGTAAGGCAACGCAAGGCCTTGCACCCACCTTTCAGGAGAGAAACGCATGAACTTCCATGACACAGCAATCAAATACGCCCAACTCGCAGCAGCTGCAGTCGATTCCCGCGGTCACCTGCTGCACCAAGTGGGATCGTACCCTGCAGGAACGGTACGTGACGCTGAGCTCGCTGAGTTTGAGCAAGCGTATCGATCGACAGTCATCGCAGAGGTGGTGAGCTCCAGTGAACTGAAGGCCACTGCACACGTCGTGCTGTCCCAGGACGACGACGAGTCTGGTGCGGATGCAGAGGTGATCGGTATCTGCTTTGACTCCGCTTCGGCAGCAGGTCTTGCCGACGAGGCTGCATCCGAAATGGCTAAACGCATCAACCAGTTGCTGGCCAATGACATGGGCGCCGATTTCGAACCTGTTTCGGTCACGCAGACTGGTCAGGAGCGCATCGTCTCCAATTCCAATGTCGGTATTCTGGGTGCTATACGCATCAAGACTGCTGCGGTAAGCATCGAGGTTAACGGTTTCGGACTGCATACTGTTACCTCGCCAATCATCCCGCTTGGGGTGGCCGGTTTGTAAACCAGCTGTATGCCCGGGCCAAGTGCCCGGGTTTTTTTCGCGCTCGGAAGTATGTGCTCCATGTGGTCGAACGTGGCGTTGTGCTGATATATGCTCATCCAGTATTATCAGTACACGTTACGTATCGATAGAGCATTAGTCATGGATAGCCGTTCCTCACACTCTTTAATCATTCGCGTCGTGGTTGCTCTTGTCGTCGTAGTCATGGGCCTGCTGGCTACCATGTCTGTCGACGCCGGCCTGGTGGAGATCTCTCCCAAGCTGATCTTCAAGGGCGTATTCCTTTGCCTTGTCGGTGGAGCACTGCTCCTCATCATTCGCGCCTACGTGGCCACTCCTGTGGAGCTGGATGACCAGGCTGCTGCAGAAGCTAACGGAAGCAAGTAGATGTTCGACCTTCATGAAGGGGGCAGCAGTCCCGAAGCGTCAGCCAATATGAGCTCTCGCAATCTCTTTTTCGAATCGGCGGAAAGCGGTTTGAGCAATGTTGCCTGGGCCCAGCTGATGGACCAGTTCCGCAACGAGCAGGGCTGGGCGGATACCCGGCTTAGCAAAGAAATTGGCATCAGCATCTCCATGATCCGCCAATGCCGAGTGCACATGCGCCCCTTGCCGCCTCCAGCGCGCATACGCACGCTGGGCGCGATGGGTGTAGAGGTGACCTTGTCGACTCTGCTCGCAGCATTGCCAGAGCCAATTCGAGAGGCAGTGGAGGCGGCCAATCAGCAGTCACAGGTGGTCCGCGAGTCATTGGTGTACGGTTTCTTCGATCGCCTGGACGCCGGCGGATCACCAGACCTGGTCAGTGCCTTCTTCGATGGTTTGGCAGCGATCTCGGGGCTGAGTGACAGTGAGCAAGCGTCCCGTATCGGCTTGTCCCTGGAGGATTTCATTCAGATCCGCACAGGGCGTAGACCCATCCCGTTTCGTGTCAAGATGGCCATCTCTGCTGCCTATACGGCCAAGGAACTTGGCCCCCTGATCCTATCACTGCTGCCGGTTGCCTAAGGAAGGACAATTCACAAGAACAGTCGGCCTAAGCCTTATGCATACGTGTTATGCTTCCGAAAGATTCCGACGGTTGTCGCCGGTGCAATTTTGGAGGTGTCCATGGGGGCTCACATTAACGCTTCAACCAATTGCCTTTGTGGGCATCTTGATCTGTTCAGCTTTTCCTCTCCGGGGACGGGAGGGCGCCGGCAGGATCGCCTCTACGCCAACAGCACTCTCTGCGGGGACTGCAGCGCCCATATCCGCGACCTCGTGAAGCCCCAGGCAAAGGGCTTCTATCAGTTCAGCCTGCCCCAGCTGGTGGGCCACCCTCGTGCTGTTTCCTGGGCCAATGCGCTTCGCCTAGCCCACATTCGCGCTCTCGGTCCGATCATGGCCCGACTGAAGGGCAATACTGATCCAGTGGCAGTCGCGGCGCTGGCCGTCTTCGAGATGCTCTTCAAGATTACTGATGCTCGGTACTGGATCGGTGGTAAGGAGCACGCATTTGGCGCTGGCCACTGGGTGGTCTCGGAGATCGAGCATTTGATACGTAAGCGTGACCTTTCCATGCACGAGAACTCCCGTTCGGCCTATTGCTACTGGAAGGCAATCAATCCCGCAGTCATCCACCAAACCCGGCAGGAAGCGTCTGCGCTTTTGTCCTCGACTCCAGTGTCGACGGGGGAATCGCCGGCAGTTCAGCCATCCCAAGCACAACCCTCAGCGAGCAGCACTTCGGTGTTCCTCTGATCGGTGTCTCAGGTGAATTCGTGCAAGTAGACAACTCAATAGCGCACCAAGGCGCAGCTGCGCTTCCTGTGCCAGCTCCAGCCGACATCCCTTGCTGCGCGGTAATAAGGGGGGCGGTTCAATGCGCTGGATATGGTTTCCTGGCGAGCGAGGGCGTCATCGTTGGCCATAACGAGATGACCCCTTGCCCTGCGTGCAATACGGTGTTGTTTCTGGCCAACGCGAAGAACCAGGCCTCCGCGCCTGCAGGCGCAGACGGCAGCGACATGGCAACAGAACAGATCTGGCTGGATGCGCTCCGCGTGGCTCATCGGGAGAACCCCGGTGGCGTGCACGCGGCCTTGGAAGAGGTCGGTGAGGTGCATGTCAGGGTACTGGGGCCTGATCGATCGGCCGCCGTTGTTCGTATTTACAACGCTCCCTACCAGCTCAGTGAGACAGAGCTCGATGATGCGGCCGTCGACGCCATCGCGCTCAGCATGAAGGTGAAGATGGCCAGGAGCCGGGCGAAAGGCCGTGCTGGCTGGAATGAAGGTGATACATGCCCTGCTGATTTCCTGTCGAGAGAACTGCGCGAGCACGTCGAGAAAGGAGACCCGCTCGATGTCGCTATCTACGCGATGATGTTGCACCTACGCGGAGAGGTCATCTCTCCAGCAGATTGCGCCACTCACGCATCAACCCAAAACGAACCTGTTTGAGTAAGCCCCCATGATCAGACTGACAAAACTGGCAATCCTCGCCATCGCGGCATTCGGCGTGTGCAGTGCCTCTGCTGTCGAGCTTGTGCTTTCTTCCAATGCCAATGAAATCCCTCAGGATCTGGTCAAGGAGACGATTTCATCGCACTTGCCAGAGCAGATTGTAAAGTTGGATGGCGGCTACAAGCTTTACGCCTACCTGGAAACGGCCGACTATCAACCAGGTGAGCGGCTTTTCAGCTATTCGGTGCAGCTCCACAAGCGCGTGGTGGAGGCGGGCACAGGCAAGGTCTACTGGGTTAGCACAGGCGGCGTCAGAGGCCACGGTGTAGCCGCTTCTCAGGATACGATCCTCGGCAACCTAGGAAGTGACCTCGTGGCTGGCGCCAGTTCTTTAAAGCTCGATCAGATGTAATGCCCGGTTTAGGTTCACAAAATAGATGACATACCAGGCCCCGTATGATCGGCGCCTGGTCATTTTTTCGTGAAGCGGGGCGGCGTTTCACAGAAAAGTTGCACTCCTGCCCATTGCCCACAGCTGTTGACCATCCTTTCGAGAGCCTGGGTGTCCATGGGCTTCCGCTTCCGGCCGCTTCAGCGGTACTCCAGCTGCACCCCGAAAATAGGCCAGCCCCAGCCGTAGGGGAAACCCTGGGAGCTCATTCTTTCAACGTGACAATTAAATCTCAGGCGATACTATACATATACGCGTACGCGTTATGTATCAAAAAGCCTATTGATGGTGTCATCGTTGGAGCCCGATATGACTGCGAAACGACCATTGCTTTTGTCTCTGTCAGGGGTGCTCTCACTGTCCCTGTTCTCAGCTGACTCGTTCAGTTTCAATCTTGTGCCTGACCCGCCTTCTAGCGAACTGCCTACGTACCTGGCTGCATCCGCGGGGGCCCTTTTCCTCCTCGGCGCTTGGTACTGGTTCAGCCGGTCCAGAACGACGGCACAATTGGCAGAACTGCGGATCCAGCGCCAGCTTCAGGCGCTTGAGAAGCTGGAGACCCAGGTTGGCCAAGCGGAACAAGTACTGTCCTTGAAGTGTGAATACATGACGCACCAGGTGCGCACCGAGCTTCAAGATGCCCTGTACGCCATCACTACAGACACCATTCGGAACATGGGTGGTCTGCGCCGGCGGGAGCTCATGACCGACAAGCAGTTCCGCAAATTGATGGCGCGGTCTGATGAGTTTTTTAACAGCCTGAAGAAAGCGCAGGCCAGTGAGGTCACGCTCAATCTGGACGATGATGTGCCACTGCTCATGCCAGATCGGGGCAATCCTCTACCAAAGCCGGTACCTCAAAAGCGTCCTGATGCCCCCCTGACACTTCAAGCTCCTACGGCAACTGCGGCAGCGAGTATCCCGATTCCGGTGAAGCCGCGGCCGAAGGGCGCCAACGCTGACGCAGGGGAGGTTGATGGCGTGCCGGCGTTGGCGGTTACGTCAGCACTCGTTCTGGGTGGTGGTCTGCTCTCCAGCAATGGGGTGTTCCTGGGTGGTGATGATGCCCAAGAGTCAGATCAGAACGACTCCCTGGAAGATTGAGACTTATGGAGACCTCCAAGCCCGCGCCTCGCAGCGAGGTACCGCCTGCCAGGCTCATCGCTGACTCAAGCATGCAGGGCATTACCCGGGACAATCGCCCTTCGAAGCCTTCTGATGCAGGCTGGCGTGTTCGACTGATGAAGGATGGAAAGTTTGTCGCCGATCGCCATTTCCGCGACCTGGCCTACCACGGCCGTTCCCGGGCAAAGCGCGCAGCGCAATGCTACCGCGACGACATGGCCACAGAGCACCAGATCCAGTTAGCCCAAACCGTGCACACTGATCTTGCCCTCCAGCGCCATGCAGCAGGCCTGACTCAGGCAGCTATAGCCTCGATGCTGTTCGTGTCACCCGGGCTTGTATCGAAATGGGAGAAGGGGGCCGATATGCCGGCTGCAGCTCGATCGCTCTTCCAAGCTGCAGTGCAAGGTGAGCTGGTCGGCGTCGCACCGAGCCTGGCCGGTGCAGACATCAGGCGCATCAGGTCCGAGGTTCTAGGCTGGACACAAACACAACTGGCCGATGCGCTGGGGTGGGCGTACGCCGCAGTAGGCTATTGGGAGAGAGGGCAGCGGCGGATACCAGGTTGGGTCCAGGTGTACATGAAGGCGATCGATGAGGGCCGTGTTAGTGGCAAGCAGTAATGGTGTTGGCAGCAGTACAATAATTGACGGTGCGATCAGCCAGTGGCGGCAGGTTATGCCCTTGCACTTACGCCTCCCGATCGTCTTTTCAGATGGTACTCAACTGGCCCGCTTCGCGGTCGACTGCGGTCAGTGCCGGCGTAGTTTGAACGGAGATTTGGTGAGGGGGGTGATCACACCTCAGCCGGGCGATCGCTTCGAGCTGGCTGGGCTTGCTGCCTGTCAGGCATGTGCGTCGTTCACTCGATTCACGATCATGTGCACGGGCTCATCCGGTTCGGTGCAGCTTGAGTGGTCAGCTGCCGGGGAATTGAAGCGGCGCGAGGTGCACCCAACCTGGTGGACGAAGTTGAAGACCATTTTCCGATAGGCAAAAAAAACCCCTACATCGAGTGTAGGGGCAGCCTGGAAGGCATGGTTATTCCTCAGTAGTTTTGAGGTTGAGCTCTTGCTCGGTGGACTGGTTCACGTTCAGTTTTTCCTCTTCTTTCTCCGCCAGGCGGAATTGTTCGAGAATGTCTTCAAGCCGCTTTTGGTTCTCCGGTGAAAGCTGGCTAAAGGCTTTGTCCTGGCGGATGTCTTGGATAGCCGTTCTCATCGTTGGAGCAGCGTTGGTCACTGCCTTCTTGATGACCTTGCCTGGAACAAACCGTGGCATGAGCTTTTCGGTTTTGCCGCCTGCAGCAGCTGAGCGGGCAAGGCCTTGCTCGATCACTTGCAGAGCTTTGGGGCCATGCTCTTGAAGGATCTGAACAGCCAGCGTGAACGAAACCACTTCGTCCCGGACGTAGTTCCGAATCTCCACAGGACCGTTAATCATCAAGAGGTAATCAGAAACCTGGGCAGGCCAGAGATTCAGTTTCCTGGCGATCGCGGAATGGTCATCGGGATGGAAGCGGGTCATGCGTTTGCAAACAACTGCTGTCGCATAGGGGCTAAGCGGTGAACCATTGTTGCTGATGACAAGGTCTGCAGTCATGTCCTCTTCGGAACAATCATCTGCAGCAATGATGCAAGGGACGGTTGGGATGCTTTCACCTTCGGCGAGCAACTCCATCGTGGCCTCAAGACGCTGATGGCCACGCTTCAAACAAATTGACTGCTCTCCATTTTCATCGCGACGGATGATGACCGAGAGGGCCGAGTCTTTCTTGAATCCATTGTCCTTGATGGATTTCTTCAATTTTTGAACGTTGGCCAAGTAAGCAGCATTTCGCTCCCTGACATTGTACCCCGGGATGACCTGGATAGTACCTGGCGCTATGTTCCAGAGGTCACCTGCGGTGAACCGCTTCTTGCCATCACCCTTTTCCATCGCTTTCTTGATGTTGCCAGTGGTGATGATCATGCGGAAATCGAGATCCATCTGGTGTTCGGTGCTGCTGTTTTCGATGATTGCGGTCATGGCGGTGCCCTCCTAAAGGGTCAGAAATCGTTGAACTTGCTAAGAGAGATGACTGACACCTGCGCATAACCCAGATTTGCCGACACCAGCCATTGGGACAGAGTTTTATCTGTCCGGCGCGGCAGTATTACATAACGCATACGCATACGCGCTAGGTATTCTTATATGGATTTCGGCCTTCGACTACCCAGATCGTAGAGCGCTGCCCGGCATCGAGGTGCCCCGTGGCAATAACCCCGTCGACGAGGGATAGCTTGATACCAACAGAGCTGCGGACAGTTGACTCCAGATGGTCAAGTGTCAATTCTCCTTGGTAGGGAGACATGGCCACCTCAATTGCGCCCGTCACCATCAGCAACTCGCAACCAGCACTACGGGTGTTTGCTCCGACGCGAGTAATGGTCAGGTCACGGATTCCACCATCGGTGATTGCGAGGCCCAGAGCTTTTGGACCTTGCTCGATGACGCACATAGCCGCAGTGACCAGGCCACTCAGTTCATCGCTTGACCGGCCAGCGTCGACAGAAATGATTTTCTGAAAAGTAGCGGTGAACCCTGGCCAGGTGTCAGGAGAGGACATCTTCCCGTGTTTTGATGACCAGACTGGATGATGGCTGACCAAGACCCTTGTCACATCATGGTCGAGGCTGTCCGCAAAAGACCAGTGCTGGTCGGCGCCGTCACGCACCTTAGCAACTTGCCACTGGGAGCGGAACGCCCACAGCTCAAGGGAGGACGATTTGTCGATCTGGTAGAAATCACATTTGGTTTGAGCGTGGGTCAGCGCTGGCGCCATCACGGCATCACCATGCCATTCGAACTGGTCGTGTTTTTTCAATCTCTGATTCCCGTGCCAATACGAAAGCTCGACAGTGACGTGGGAGAACCACTTAACCGCTGAGGTGCTGGCGGCCGGCAGGTGGGCGGGAGAAGAAGTGCCTTGCTGGGGCTGGCTCGTGAGCATGGTGATCCCTCATGGTTTTGACGCGTGAATAATACATGAACACATACGCCAGCAGTATCGAAACGCCATCAATGCAATCGATCGACAAAAAAACCGCCTCGAAAGGCGGTTTGGGTGTGTTCAGCTTGTAGTAGCGGGTGCTGCAGGCGATGGCAAGAGCTCCTCAACGGTTGCGCCCGCCAGAGCAGCTTTCACCATGCTGTTGATAACGTCGGCGGTAGTGCCCGGCTCTGCTCGTTGGATGCAGGTGCTGTATGAGAGCAACAGTTGCTCACCGATCAGGCGGATGCCGTCTTCGTCTGGGTCTTTCTCGTGATCGAATTTCCCGCAACCATCACCGATCTTTAGCTTAAAGGCTGCAGAGTTTGCACAATAGGCTGGGTCGCAGATGCCGCGAACGTCAAAGCGGATGCAGAAAGCTTCTGCAAATGCGCGGATCCGCGGCGGTACGTTGTAGCTCTGAAAGGCCTCCTCAAAGAAGCCTAGGCGCACAGCTGGGAGCCGTGAGGTAGCATTGAGGGAAGTGTTGGTCATGAGTCATCTCCTGGTGGGTTGAACTTGCACCAGGAGATGCAAAGCAGGGGTCTGTAATCCTAGAGGGCGAGGGTTATGGCAATGATGGTCGCCAACCCTATGCCCATGAGGAGCTTCCTGTTCCTGTCATCAAAGTAGATACCGCGGCGGTTCAAGAAATGCTCGACGATCGTCCAACCGTCCATTGGTGGCAGGGGGATGATGTTGGTAGCTGCCAGCAGGATCGAGCCCTGGGCAGCGACAAGCGTCGGCCAGTTCGGCGACACGTAGTGAACCCCGAAAAACAGCAGGCCGGTCACTAGGGAGATGAGCGGGCCGCCTGCAGCGATGATCGCCCGGCGGTCTGAAGGGGCTTTTTCATAGTCGGTGCTGACCACATATGCCCAAAGCGGTATCAGACCAATTTCATGAATGATCCCGGATTTTCGGAACGAGAAAAGCTTGTATCCGCCAATAATGAGTTTGTCAGGCTTTATACCTAACCGTTGCATCGGTATTAGATGTCCGGCTTCGTGGATCAAGAGCAAGAACACCAGCATCAACCAAATGACGAAAAAGGCGATGGCTAACATCCCGATGGTTACCAGTGCGTCAGGCAGCATGGTTTTCATTCCTAGAGCATGATGCAGTAATTCTTTAGCAAAGCTTCAAAACCTTCAAGTCAATATCCAGATATTTGTCCCGGCCCTTGTACCGCACAGTACAACTACAGGCCGGATGGGAATACAGGTCCGTGTGCGTCATTACAGATAGTTATGAAACTACTCTGGTGAACGTATGAATACTTGTTTTCAGCTTGCGGCTTACGCTCGATCTCAATGGGCTCTAGCCGTACTACTCATGAAATCGCCGGAAACCACTCAACTAGCAGCCTATGCATTTCAAACTGCAAAGGATGCTGCCTGGGGCTACGGCTGGGGAGCGTCTGAAACCCCTCATACTCTCCTGTCTGATATCCCGGAACTCTTAAACGCTTTCAATGAAGGCAAAACCGCACTTCAGCAAGATATAAAGCTTGCTGGTTAATGCCAACTATTTGTGGAAGATTGATCATGTGCAACACTGAAGTAAAAGCTAATCAGCCCGTACTCGAATTGTTCGCAGTTACTCTGAACTGGGGGCAGCAGGATGAGGGTACCTATTCCGACTATGTCATGGCAGCTTGTCAAAATGATGCCTGCTTCAAGTTAGCGGAATCCATGGCAGAACAACGTGAATATGTTGACGATCTGGAAACTCCGGAGGAAAAGCGAGAGTGGATTTCTGGCCGAGCCTGGGACATCGCAGATTGCCACTTTGTTGAGGACAGCTTGGCTTCTGATTTGGCAGCACTATACGGCGACGTTCTTTTCCCTGATGGCATAAAACGCTCGATCGATATGACTGCATTGCGAGCGTTGATCGTTGAGCATCGTCATCGCCTGGTACCGCCAGCAGAAGTCACGCCGGTTGAGCATCTGGCATTCCACTCTGTTGAGTCGGGGTTCTGCCGGGTCTACTACAAACGGCCGAAAGGCACCTTGTGCTGCTTCCAGCTCGATACGCGTAACACTTTCAAGCTCTACCACTGCTCACGTGAAGGTGAACCGGAGCATGAGATCAGTCACGCGAACAAGGCAGTTAAAGCTTTGCCTGAAGACAATGGCTGCTCTCTGGTAACCAGCTTCCGCGCTTGGTGGGAGCAGCAGAACAAGCAGTCTGCTGCCTAACATCAATGATCCACGGCCACTCTTCGGAGTGGCTTTTTTTTGCCTGACGATAACCGCCCACAAACAAAAACGCCCCACTACTTAGTGGGGCGAATGGTAAATCAGTTTCCGATTAGAAACCGACCGACAGGGACAGCGTAGCGACGTCCGAGGCAACAGCTTTGTCGCTGCCGAAGCGGTGGCCGTAGGTGATGCCCACGCGGGAGGCCTTGAACGGGCCGGCAACCTGCAGGCCAACGCCCACTTCGTTCCAGCGCTCAGTGGTGTCTTGCTTCATGTCGAAGCGCGACACGCCCCTCACATCACCGGTCAGATCGTCTTGCGAGTTGTTCAGGCGGCTGACGTGCTTGATGTTCGCCGAGACGATGGCTTTGTTTGACAGGTTCATGCTGGCGTTCAAGCCCCCGGTAGCGTAGATATTTTCCTCGGTACGCTTATCGAAGTGCGCCGGGAAGGAGCCGCTGGTCTCGGTGTAGCTATCCAGCTTGGTGTTGAGGTAGTCCAGGCCCAGGAAAGGCATGACCGCGATGTTGTCCTGCAGGATGAAGACGTAGCCGACCTGGCCGGATACGGCACGCTGGCTGACATCGGCCTTGCCTTTCGACTCCACGTCGCCGGCACCGGTTTTGTAGGAGCGCTTGATGGTGGCATCGCCTTCGGAAACAGCCACGGCGCCCCGGGCGAATACGCCTTTGCGCAGACGGTTACCGTACTCGATGAAAGCACCGATCGTGTTGGTATCACCCTCGACGCGGTCATCGTTAATCTTGAGCGAGGTGCTCGGGCCTTGGTAGCCGATGCCGGCAACCAGGTCAGGAGTCAGTCGATACGCAGCGGTAACACCGCCGTAAACGTTGTCACCCTGGACAGTGCCCGAGTGGTGAGTTATCTGGCTGCTCACGCTGACACAGATGCCGCTGGTGTCGAAGGTCGAGCAGGTCAGCTGGTCCTGGACGAAGCCTTGCAGCTGATTCTGCATGGCCTGCGCGTACAGGGTCGCATTCTGCAGCGAGTCACCGAGGTCCAGCAAACCGATCACGCCAGTCGGTGGAGTGGTGACGTCAGCGCCACCAGCGCCAGTGCCAGTTCCGCCAGTACCACCAGTACCCGTGTCAGTGCCCCCAGTACCACCGGTGCCGGCGCCCGTGCCTGCATCGTTGCCGCCAGTGGAAGTGTCCCCTGCGTTGGAGGAGCCACCGGTGCTCGGCGACGTTGGGTCAGTAACTGGCGGGGTGACGACGGGAGGGGTCACCTCTGGAGCGGTCTCTTTAGGCGGAGGGGTCACCTCTGGAGCGGTCTCTTTAGGCGGAGGGGTCACCTCTGGAGCTGTCTCTTTAGGCGGAGGGGTCACCTCTGGAGTGGTCTGTTCAGGCGGAGTGGATACCACCGGTGGGGTAGTGACCACAGGCTCGGAGACTGGGCCGTAGGAACGCGCTACGAACGGCTGCGAGCGACCATTCAGGAAGCCCAGGCCGAAGACGGTGTTGCCGTCAGCTGATACCGCGGTGGCGGAGTTGAGAGTGTTGTTGGCCAGCAGGGCGTAGGACGGGTCGTTGTCCTGCAGCCATTCGACCAGCGACTGCATGCCGGTCTCAGCGGTCCAGCGGAAGCCGGAGAAGACACTGCCGGTGGTGTCCGCGATACCGACGACCACGGCGCCGTTGGCAGAGACACCTTCAGCCTTGGAGAGGGTGCCGTCGGCCAGCAGGCCCAACCCCTTCATGCCGGACAGCTCGGACCAGATCATGGCTTCGCTCAGGGCGAGCGAAGACTCGCTGGCGCCGACGATGTAGGTGCCGTCGGCACTGGCGGCCAGGGCGATCGACTGGGTACCACCTTCCAGGGTGCCGAGGCTCTCGGCGCTACCGCCATTAACCCAGCGAGCGGCGACATCACTGTTGCCGGCGCCGTTCTGTGCGTAGCCCACCACCACCTCGCCGTCGGCACTGATGCCCATGGCGTAGCTGTAGTTGCCGTCGCTCAGGTAGCCCAGATGAGTTACAGCGCCAGCCAGGTCCCAGGTCACTGCCGATCGGTTGCCGGTCAGACCATCATCGGCGGAGCCCGCGATGACGCCGCCATCAGCCGAAACGGCGCGAGCTTCTGCCTCGGCCCCACCGTTCAGGAAGTCCAGCTTGTGAATGCCGGCGCTGTTCCAGTACACGGAGGTTTCGTTGTCCGTGAGGCTGTCTACGGAGCTGCCGACGATGACGTCAGCTTCATTCGATACCGCGTATGCAGCGGCGTTGGTGCCGAGATTGGCCAGCAGCTGCTTACCGCCCAGCAAGGTCCACTTGAAGGCCTCGGTGGTGTCGGTGCTCGGGTTGTACTGAGCGCCAACCAGGGTGGAACCGTCACCCGAGCCGCCGATGTGCGGATCGTAGGTGGTAGTGGAGGAGCCCAGCGTCGGTGCGTAGACATCAATGCCGGCGTAAGCGGCATGCACAGTGCCTGCGTTCACGGCCAGTGCGATTGAGGCGACAAGCAGGGAGAGACGTGGCTTGAAGGGGGTTGCATTGTTGGGCATGGGCTGTTTCGTCCTGACCTTGTTAGGTGATATCAATTGGATGGCCGGATAATACTGTCATGGGTATAAGCAAAGCAAATAGAATCTTATACGTACGTGTTATTTATCGATTTTCGTTTTTCATGGTGGTGGTCGAGCAGTCGCTTTGCGTGCCTGTGTTGCACATATCCGGTGACCAGGTCTTCGCAAGAGACCGTCATTCCCTGAGGAGAAACGTCATGCTGCAAATCCCCAAAACGCTGCTCGAAAAACGCATCACCAAAGAAACCCTTCACCGATCGGGCAAGCGATTGCTCAAAGAGATCGCCGGCCGGCTCAAGCTTCCAGAAAACACTTACGAAATCCGTTCGTGCAAAGGCGGCAATGCCGTGATGGGGGAGGTGGTCCTGCACAGCGATCACCTTTATCTCCAGGTACATTTCGGATCCGAAAGAGTGCTCAAGGTGCTCTATCGATCCTGCGAGGGCCGGAAAGACTACTCGGGCGGTATGAACCGTTTTGAGTCAGTCTCTGAGCTGGCTAGCACCACCGCGGCTGAACGATTTATCGCGAAGCTGCACACCCTCAATGAACTAGGCAAGCGCCAGCACGCGCACCAGGCCCACCGGGCCGCTTGATCGAGAGGTAGGTATGTCTTCAGTTCTGAAGGAATTTCCAGAGGCCTTTGCCACCCGCGTCAACAAAATCCTGGAAATGCCTGATCCGGTTCCTGGGAATCGCGAGAACGGCTGGTTCGCTGGATACGGGTGTCGGTGGTGCAATTTTTCGAAGGCTTGGCTGATAATTTTGCCGTTCGACATGATGCCAGTAGCCGAAAGCGTGGCGAGTATGTTCATGAACGCAGGACTGCAAGATGTGACAATCACTCTTGAAGCCGGCTTGACGCAGGCTGAAGGAGGCAAGGGTTACCAGGTCTCTGCCCGCATCTAAATCGCTGTACAGCCGCTCCCTAGGGGCGGCTTTTTTTTGCCTGTCATTACAGCCTCCTGTGCTTCATCTCAGACCAAGATGACTACCCAAAGAGGCGCAACACCATGGACGTAATTACAAGCAACGCAGCTGATACCCAAGAAAAGGTCATGACCGAGGTGCTGCCAAATGGCGAGATGCTCAAGCGATCGTATCAATCGTCGGAGATGGCTTTCATGTTCAACGACGTGGAGATTCGCAACCCCTACTTTTCACCCTGCGGGACAACAGTTGTTGACCCCGTGCATGCGTATGGCTTCGAGGTCTATCACACCGGAGGCGGTTGCATGGCTTTGCGGAAGGAGTTCTGCAATGGTCGTTACCTCCTTCTGTCGATCGAGGTGTCCATCGCTGAACCTGAGGAGTGGGACGAGTGCACATTAGGGCTGTACGACGCCGATGGCGATGAGAAAGCCTACTGTGAGCTCCGCAATGTTCCATATGCACAAGTCGACCTGACAGAGAATCTCGATGCTCCTGTGCGCTTGCTGTGCGCCTGCTGTGGTGCTCGAACAACCGGCCGGCAGTGGAGCAATCAGGATGCAGGTCATGGTCTGTGCACTGATTGCATCGAGAAAGTGCTGGCCAATATGCCTGCAGAAGAGTTTTCCAAATGCTACGGGCACCCAAGGGTTCACTTCGGCCTGTCGCAGTGCCCTCCCGCTGTTCAGTTGCTCAATGAGCTCGCTCAAAAGAAATTGCTGGCGCTAGAGGAGCCAGATCAGCAGGCAGTGGACTCGAACGCTCTCAAGGACCGGTACCGTTCATGGGCGCAGGACAACATCGCCAATGATGACCTGCAGGTTCATGAAGATGCCCAGGTAACGCTGTATGAAGATGGCGCATTTGTCGCAACCTGGACATGGGTGCCGCGTGATTCCATTCCGGACGTTGCTGAATCGGAAGAGTCCGCTGACTAACGCTATGCAACCGCTCCCTCACCGGAGCGGTTTTTTTATGCCCGGGCGCCGGCCGGCGTTGTAGGTCGCTGTGATGCATTCCAATGCATACGACTAACCTCTCTGGAGATTGCCCATGGCAAGCAAACTAGCACGCGCGGTACCACCCACCATCAAGCCACTGGCAGAAGCATTGTGTGATGGCCACCGGTATCCGCCGGCGGAGATGTTTCGATTTTTCCTTGGGGCGGTGATGGAGATCTGGGGTTTTCAGCCCTGGTATCCCATACCTGATAATGTCCGCGGAAAAATAGGACGAGTCATCACGCTATACGATCAGGCGGTGGCCAATGAAGAGCCGTTCAAGGACATTTTAGGCCCACTCTACGAAGAGCTGGCCAGCCATGGCGGTAAGCAATTGCTGGGGCAATTCTTCACCCCCTGGTCTTTGGCCTGCATGATGGTCAGGATGAGCGATAGCGACATCGACGTGCCTCGCGCCGGTGATCTTAAGGCTTACTCAGATCCGGCTTGTGGCAGTGGAGTTATGCTGTTGGCAAAAGCAAACTACCTGCTCGAAACGAAAGGTCCTGGTGAGCTGCAGCAATGGCTTTTTCACGCGTGCGATATCGATGGCATTTGCGCTCGAATGGTAGCGATTCAGCTGGCCGCGAATTGTTCCATTCATAGGGTCGAAATAGGGGAGATCATTGTGCTCCAAGGGGACACGCTCTCTGCCTCAGGCACCAAGCAGCAGGTCTTGCGCGCCACCTCTCCGACACTGATGCGTTCACGTCAAAAATTCAATTCCGAAACTTGAGGTCGCCTCATGAAACGCTGGTACTCAATCGCCGCGGCTTTAGCCTTCCAGGTGCTTCCGCATGCGGCAAGTGCTTCGGAGGCTTCAGATGCTGTTCAGTCGGTTGCTGCCTCCAAAGTGACCACCGTAGCTCGCATCAACGGTGCCACACGGCCGGTCATCTACGTGGGTAAATTTGAAGGCTGCGACTCGGTCTCGATTCAACATGCCCCCGGGCGCTTTGAGCACTTCCGTGTTTGCGGTAACCAGGTCAGTGCTCGCAACACCGTGTCACCCAGTTGGACCGAAGACGATGGCGCCGGGGATGTTCTCCGCGCAGTGGTCGATAATGCGGTTTTGTTCGGCGCTGCATCGCAAGTGGACCCCAGCGGTTACCTGATCGCAGCACGCGCTGTGGGGCCTTCCCAGCGCTCGTGCACCAAGGTTGAGGTCATCTTGAGTTACGAAGGTGACCTGGTCGACAGGGCCTTGAAGAGCATCTGCTCTCATCGCCGTTAACCCCCATCAAACCCCGTCCTAGCGACGGGGTTTTCTTTTGGTCGTCATTCAGTGGGGCAGCGCCGCATTGAGGGGCGCCTCAGTCTCGGGGGCCTCGGTTCATGTTGACTGTGATGCATCTCTCTTCACTAGACCAACACACCCGAGGGTATCGCTATGAATTCGTCCAGCACCGCAAAGGCCTATATCGTTGAAACCCGCGCCACCAACGGCGCAGAAGATACGCCAGATTTTGCCTCCTTCAACATCGATCTGGCTGCAACTCAACGCATCATCAATCTAGCTCGACTGGTTAAAGAGAATGGGCTTCACAAAGTGGAGACGTTTGACAGTACTGCTTCATTTCATCAGTACGCTCCTGGCACTGAAGAGGCAGAGGAGATCGGTCGCGACAACGATGTGTTACTGAAAGCCGGCTGCCTCAGCGTGGATGCGTCCAGCTTCTGGTTCTCGGGATTCATCAGACATTCCGACGTCGAGGTTGTCAGCGCACGCCAGCTGATCGCTGAACTGCAGAGTCACTTTCACTTGGCCGGAGGCACAACTGAAATTGAAGCTGTCGGTGAACGGCAATTCCTCGTTACCTGGAGTGCTGATGTTGAGGTTGAGGGGGATCACCATGCGGCAGCCCAGGCTGTCGCAGACCGGTATTTCCGCAGCCACATTGCCGCCGGTGAACAGGACAGCGCGTGCACCTTCGTGGTGACTGCAAAATCTAACCAAAAGCCAGTAGAGATCGATCTCTCGGCTTGTCGCTCCGATGACGAAGTTATTGAGTCGGCATGACTGCTGCACTTCAGACTTCAGCGCCAGCTTGATGCTCGCGCTCCAACGCTGCATATGACCCGGTCACTAGACCGGGTTTTTTTTCGCCAGGGACCCGTGCATGTGGAGCGTATCCTAGGCCATGGGATCTCCTCGATTGGTGCTGTTCCAGTTGCCTGTGATGCATATCCCAGAACTAGACCAACACCTATGGGAAATCCACGCTATGAGTCTGATCATCGAAACGCTGCAGAATCGCGTCAACAACGCCATTGGTCCGGAGCGGGAAGAGCTTCAGGATGAGCTGGACATCGCGCTGATCAATCATGAAATGAGCGAGCTCCGTCGACTAGAGGGTGGCACACGCTATTGCCTCCATTCTCGTGAGCATAAGCCTGCATTCAACATGCTTCGACGTGGAGCGCGGCGCTGCGACGTGGTCACCCACTACGCCTACAAGGTGCCTGTTAAGCGCCAGAACGCGGCTGGGAAGGGGGGCTGAAATGGCGTCATCCAAGACTGAACAGAAAATGCGGGAAACTGTGGCCAAGCGTGGCTTCTGGCATGTCACCGGTAAGAGAGCCTTCGACGTGACTAAGCGTTTGGAGGAGCTCGGCAAGCTCGACGGACTGACGGCCAGCTATGGTTGCCACAACGCCAACGGGGTCTTCTTCAAAAACCAGTGGAACTGCCCTCGGCCGAAGCTGGTTTACGAGGTGGTGGTCCGCGCTTGTGAGCCTGCTACCGCTCCCAGGCCCTCCGTATCCTAACGCTACGTCCGACCCGGCCACGTGCTGGTTTTTTTTATGGTGCCCCGGGCGCTGTGCCCGATACGACAAAATGGTTGAGCTTCGCGGTTCGTGTGACTCATCCCCTTGGACTTGATCAACGTTCTAAAGGGGACACACTCATGCTTGCAACACTTGATCTGACTGATGGAATGATGGTGATGGTCCAGACCGGTCGCCAGGGGCTGACCGGCATCCGGTGGTCAACCCCATTCGTTGACAGCCTGAACATCGAAACAGACCGTGAGGGTGCCACCTCTGGGCTTTCACTGAAGCACACCACCTTCGCTGAGCTCGATCCGCGCTATCACCGTAATGTGCGGAATGAGTTTGTCGCGCAGGATCACGCGCTTCGGATCGTGAGCGGCAGACTGGAAGGACACCAGCAACGCTTCGACACCACGGTCGACAAGCTCGTAGCTGCGGGCACTTTGAAACGTAGCGAACTCCCTACATTTGGGAATCTGCTCACGGCGATGACTGCCCTGGCAGCCTCAGAAGAGGTCTGCTTCGATCGGTTCATCGACTTTCACCGATACCATCGGTTCTCCGACTTCCTGTGTGATTGGCAGGCGGAGAAAGCGAAAGCTGCCGGTGAGAGATCATTAGATCTTGCCCATCAAAAGCCGGCCCTCGAAATCGCATTCAGCACGCTTGTTGAGTTCGGGGTTTTTGGTGAGGCGAAACCAGCTGGTCGACTGTGACCGCGAAGGGGGATCCGAAAATGTCGCATTACCAGGAGCAGAAGGTTGCTGAACTGAAACGCTTGGGCTGGTCTGAAGTCGGAAAACGTCATCTGCCAGGCCCCGGCCGGACACCAGCAAAGCAGGTGTATGAGCTGTCATGCCTGCAGGGAAAACTTCAGGTCTTCGTCTACCCGGCGGAACTGATCTACCAGCCCGCTTAACGCTACACCCACGCCCGACCTAGTCGGGCTTTTTTTTGCCCGCGGCCAAGCTGCTTGCGTGGTGATCGATGTGCGCCATCTCCACGCACTAGGTCAAAAATCACAGGAGTAACCCCAATGACCACCGCAACAACGCAGCAGTCAAGCCGACCGAAAGCACACGCCCTGTTCAAGTTGAATTTCTGCCTACGTATGGCAAAGGAGAACTCGTTCTCCGCTCGTACCGAACCGCACAGTTATAGGCCCGAATACCGCCGTATGAGAAGGGAGTCGATGCAGGATGCCCGTTACTGGCGCGCCCTATATAGCCGCTTAGATACCTGTTCAGAAGCTTGATCGCTATCACAGACAATGCCCAGGGGGCCACCATGTTGCAAACCCTTACTGCTGCCCACGGGGCTTCGGTGATCCCAACAGGATTCCACCTAGCACGTGTCATAGGTGTGAAACCGAAGTTCAAATCTGACCCTGACATGCGTGAGGTCGTGATCTACGAATGCTTCCTCTCCGAATGTCATGGAGCCAACGGTCTTGAGCCTTGCGAGTACCTGGCAGAGCGAAATCGTTACCTGTTGAGTGCAGCGAAATACATGGTCAATACAGGCCTTTCCACGAGCCCAGTGATCCAAAAGCTGGTGAGGTCCGAGACCGAGGTCAAGTATCTGTCGGCTTAGGCTGGATCATCTCCAAACGCAGCACAGACCCGACCCTAGTGGTCGGGTTTTTCTTAATGAAAAGGTGGGCCAGGTCAGGTTGCTCACTAGATTGCAATTCGGATATTATTCTGAGGTTCGACCATTTCAGTACGCGCATGCCAGATGAGCCTCTCATCTCATTTGGCCTAAGAAAGCCGCCCATTCTCAGGCGGTTTTTTTGTGCCTGCGATTCAGCCCTGTTCGGCCATATTCCTAGGGGTTGCTAAGGCCACACCGACGTTCTAGGGTTGCAGTGATGAAGCCAGGCCGAACCTGGCAGAGGAATGTATATCCGCAGATCTGGCGGTGCAGAACCCCATCCACCACCAGCTTTGCAATCAACTGTTTCAGAGGACGAACGATGTTTGATGCAGCCCACTATCACGTGAAAGCCACAGAGCTGTTGACCGCCTTCGGCGTCCACCAAAGTGCACTGAGCACGTGGTCGCTGAGTGATGTGGGAACGGCCAGTCAGGGCTATATCCACCACTCGCAGAAGCCCGCAGCCCTCGCAGCATATGCCGCGGTCAACCCTACCTTTGCAGCCGGGCGTTTTCCTGGATATACGTTGGTGGACCTGGTCGACAAGATCCCGAGCCTGGACTATGCGGAATATGCTGCCCTGGCGATCGTGTGCGGGGCTGAGCTGCCTTCGTTCAAGGGTTCCGAGGAGCGAGCATGCATTTTCGGCGAGGCCGCCTGGGCTAACGTTGAGAAGTATCAGCTGCATGGGTGCTTTGAGCGCCACAACAAGCCGTTCCAAGCTATAGGCGATCATTACAGTCTCCGGCCCAAGGGGTGTGATTGGGCGAGGGACTACGCTGAGATCCCGGAAAAGCTAACCGCGATGCGTAAGGCGTATAGGGCCATGACCCCGCTTCAGAGGGTGATGACTCTGACTCTTATGCATCTATACAACCAAGGTAAGGACAACGTGTTCCTCACCGGCGGCTGCCCAACGAAAATTCTCGCTGCCGAGGCGCTGACCATCCTGCGCGATAACTCGGCTCTCGCTGACTGGGGCCACCTCGTGTCCCACTACGCCGGCTGGTAATCATCGACCTCACGCCACCTTCCAGGACTTCTACAGATGACCGAATCTCCTTTCGCCACCCACCGGGCAGTGTTGGTCGACAGCGACTATGCGGCCGCGGGCTTTCTTCAGTCGTTCGCGATGGCCATGTACGCCGGCGCTGCCTTCCCTATGGACGCCAGTGGCCTGCGTAACCTGGATGACCAGCACATGCAGATCTTTCGAGAGATGGCCGCTTCCTACCGCCGCCATGGGGAAGCTGATCCCGATTTTGTAGACGTGTGCAAGGGGATCAAAGCCAAACGTGCAGCTCACGCTCTCAGGGTCAAGGTAATGCTCGATGAGCTTATGGATAGCGATCCGGACCAGTACGAGGGAGGTCGACATGAGCATGCTAGAACCGTGAGTGTCTACGAGCGTGAGCATCAGCTGAACATCGATCGTCGCTGGTACGTACCTTCGTAAATCGTACCCGGCCAGCCCTCCTGGGCTGCACGAGACGGAAACAGAAAGGCCACCTCTGCTTACGCTCGGGTGGCCTTTTTACATCTCAACACTGGACGGGCGTTTAGACCGCATCACAGTGGTCACGCATGAATCCCCACACAGCCGACAAAAGCCGGTAGAGAGTCCAGACGTGGCTCAGAAAATTCAGCATACGCTTCATAATCGTTGACCTCCGTATCAGGAAGGCCAATCTTCCAACGCCTAACCGGCACTTCAGCGCTTTCAGAACGCACGTGGTGCATTCCAGAAGAGGCCCAGGTGGCCCAACGAATGCAGCAAACCGGCACGGTCTAAACACCGTGTCGAAGGGTGTATCTCATCCTCGGAACATCGAGATTCTCGGTTTACCGAGCAGAGGACATAACCACCCAAGGGCCTCTTGAATTGCAGGTCCACATGCAAGCCGGCGCATCATACCTGTGCCCGATTCAGAAAGCCTAAAAAAGATTTAAACTATCGTGAAAATGATAAAGCCGCCCCGCCTGCCGCCTTCCACACCCGTTTGACGCATTCCTGCAGTACCAGGTCTTCGCAACGCTTGGCTTACCTTTCAGGAAAGTCACGAAATGCAATCCCAAACCGTAAGCGCCGTTACTCAGCAGGACACCAGTGATGATTTCAACCAGTCGAAGCTGCCGATCGACCGCTAGACGATTCGCTCGCGCCGGCTCTTGCGCCTGATCGAGCTGGTTGAAGTGCTTCGCGTCCCGGACAACGATCGCACCATCTGGCAGATGCTGCTCGATGCCGGCGCGAACCCAGACTTCATCATGTTGCGTGACTGCGACGATGAATCTCGGCTCGCCCGTCGCCCGGCGCTGCAGGTGAATGTAAACACGAGCAAGCTGCATGGCTTTCTGGTGATTACCCACAACTCCGACGATACCGGCTACAAAATCCTGCTCCAGGACCAGGGCCACTCGGTACCAGTCAAAACGGTCGACAACGTCACCGTGCGCAAACGCGCCGCCACGCTCGTTGAGCTGATCGATGACGGCACCAAGCGTGTCGAAATCCCTTCGCAGGGCCTGTCTACGAATGCTGTCATCGCAGGGGACTACCTGCTCAGTTCTTGAACGTTTCACCTGACCCACCGTTCGCGGTGGTTTTTTATTGGGCGCTGCAAAGCATTCCCTCAGACCAAGATGAGGGTATGCAAATGACCATTACTGTACAGTTCACCCACAGCTACAAGCCTCGCGGCCGCATTGTGTTTCGCCTAACCGGAGGAGGGGAGACGGCACTTGCCGGCGTGCTCCACTTCGACCCTGCCTTTAAAATCGCCGAGGGAGCGAGCTACTTGGCGCGAATCGGCGCCAGTGGGTTTGAGGTGTTCGATACTGTTATCGACACTGATCTACCTGCGGACCTGGCGCCCTACAATATCGATAACCACCTGCGTGCTTGCATCTGGCGAAAGCCTGTTGCCGACGGCACCCTGATGGTGAGATTCATCCGACAGTGGGCTGGCTGCCAGAGTTGGCTGGTCTATGGTTGCGCACCAGCGTCACCGATCAGCGCGGTTGCCTATTCGGCGACCGGCCATGCTTGGTTCGATGTTACAGGATTCGAACTCTCACCTATCGCTGCACCGGCAGAAGAGGTGGGCCTAACCATGGCACAACTGACGACCATTCCCCCGGTTTGGCCCGATGCGGATGGCGTACATCACGCGCTTTGCGCTATCCCTTTAAGCTGGCGCCCAGACTACCTGGCGTATTTGAAACTGCAGGTCGCCCTCGGCCGTGGTGAATTGAGTCGAGAGGAATTCAAGGCACATGTGCTCAACCACGAGCGTCTGAGGCTCCTATGGTCGAATCTTGGTGATGATTACTTAAATTACCTGGTGCACCTCGATGACCTGGGCGGCGTCCAGGAGGTTGGGCCATACAACAGCCAGCAATTGCTTGAACGCGAGGAGCGGAGCCGTATGGCAATGCTCGCTGCACGCTGAAGGCAACGCTACCGACCGGCCCTTGAGGCCGGTTTTTTTCGGGCAGAAAAAACCGCTGACCTAGGTGGCCAGCGGTGGGGTATTGCGTTGGAACCTCATGCAGCAAGATTGCGCGTCTCGAAAGTCACGTGGTCCATACAGGCAAATAAACTGTGCGCTCTCTGCTGGAAAAGGCACAAGGCGATTTGCTTGAAGTCAGTTTCCACATCCCGGCTCGGTGTCGATTCGAAGGTGAAGCTGACGGTACCGCCGTATTGGCCTCGGTTGTACAGCACCTCGATGTCAACCAGCGCAACGAGGCGACCGCCTCGTTTGATGTGCCGACCCTCGAACTTGTATTGCTGGTGAAGTAACAATTCACGCCCCATCTGTACGGAGATAGGTTTGATCGTCGCAGCACCGTCCTTCAGTAGGGTGATTTCGAACACCTGCAGTGCCTCCTGCATTTCGAGCGCGCATTCCACAAACTCAGTGAGCTTGGGATGCAGGCCGAGTGAAGCCAGGTGTGTGCCGTTTTCGCGGATGACCCAAACGTATCGACCGCCGACCGTCCCAGTTTTGGTGAGGTGGAGGAGGTCAAACTGGTAAAAGTCTTGTTTGAATCCCCGCAGAAGGCAGTCATCAGCCTCAACGATGGCACGCATTTGCTCAAACGCTGGTTGGAATTGCATAGAGTCTCTCCTGGAAAGGCTTTTCATGATGCAAGGAGATGTCCCACAGGCATGTAGAAGGTGGATTGTAGGGCTGTGTGCAGCATCCCCTGAGGTCAGTTAAACAACCAACTACCTGGTGCCCCACATGAACGACCCAAAAAGTTCCCTGCAAGCGGTGGAAAGCCTTCTCAGTGCCGTCAACGCGCACGCCCAAGACCTCAACGACAAAGAATCACCTCCCGATGGGGATAGCTACAACGAGCTCTTGCACCTGGTCACTGATCAGTTGAATGCGATTTTGGGCGCTGCCCGAGTTATCACTGCTGATCCTGCACCTGACACAGCGAGCGCTGTAGCTAATGCGACTCAGGTGTGTGGTTCTCCTGTTGCCATCGTGCTGGACGCCATCGTCGGCCGGCTCTCCCTAGGCAATCTCCGGTCAATTCTCCAGGCCTCTGAGAGATGCACCCAAGAGCAGCTCAACGGTAACGCAAACTCGCAGCAAGTCGCTGGAAAGGCGCTCTCTGCAGCTATTTTGCGGGGCGTCGAGTCGATGGTCGCAAGTGATCGACAACACCTAGAGCTACTGCTGGCGCCGCAAGCGTGAGCAGGAAACCCCACAGCCCGGCATTTGCCGGGTTTTTTTTGCCCGCAGGATGAATGTGCTTCACTGCTGGCTCCAGATACACGTGGCGTGCAAGGCATTTAGTATTATGTCCACGCGTTAAGTATCGATATGTTCTATGATGTATGACTCAACTGGTGCTAACACACAATGGCGCCGGAGCCTTGGGGAGGGACCCAGCATGTGCAATCGGAATCTGATCGAAGAATGTTCGTGGGATGGATTATCGATCGACGGCATCAAACGCTTCGCTACAGAGCTCGGAATCGGCCGGCAGAAAGTCATCGAGTCATTCTTCTGCGACGGATGGCCCGAGACAGTTCCAGAGCCGTACCGCGGGGTTGTTAGAGGGCCGATCAGTCGAGATTTCACGCAAGGGGAAAATAGCCTGGCAGGCCACCAAAACTCCACCCACATCCTTGCAATTGACCTAGCCGGCGCTGCACTCGTGATGGATATCACCCGCTGCCTGTACACCGATGGGGAAACACAAACCCTGGTCGAGCGCCCAGCGACAGACTCGCTGGCCAAGGTGGACGAGTATCGTCTCGGAGGGTCTGCATATCGCCCGGAGGTGCGCGAAGCATGAACTACTTGAAGCGTGCAGCAGACGACGCAGGCTATCCCAACCTCGACTTTGAAGATATGTATCAGAAGGGCCTCGCGTGCTTTCAGTGGGGCCTACCTAGGCCGTTGATTCGCCAGGCATTCAAGCACGCATGTGCATGGTGGACTGAGCGAGACCGCCCGGTCTTGATGTGGCATGTCCGTGCATTCGTCTATGGGTTGTCAGGCCGCTGTGACGGCGGAATTCGGAAACGCCTGGCGCCGGCGGGCTACCAATGGCCAATCCCCCCTGATCCGTCCTGGGAGCTTGTAGTGTGCGCCTATCCCGACGGCACCTGTGAGCTTGACCTAGTTCATCCAGTGAGCGGCCGATTCTGGTCCGAGGACAACGTTTTTTTCGAACTCCCCACCGAGAAACGCACGTTGATGAACCCTTTGTGGTTCAAGTCCATGGGTTTTGACGTCATGCACATGCAGCCGGCGCTGCCGGTCCGTATAGGCGACCCTAAAAGACCCCATCTAAAGCTGGTGTGATTTAGGGACCGGAGGACCTGATCGCATCTCTGTTCCATTGACCTAGGAGATAACCGCTATGACCGATCAAGTGATGCACATTTTCGCGCCCGAGCAGTCCAAGATCACCCCGTTCATTACCAAAGTTGAGATGCTATTGGGAGGGATACCTCAGGTGATGTTCCCTGACGGCACCCTGCAGTTCGCAGATCAGGACCAGCGGCCAGTGATTCTATTTTCGCCGCGGTTACCCGAGCCTGAGCTGGAAGAGTTCTGCCGCCTCAATATCAAGATTTACGAGCAGCATTACCAGCATCACAAGGAAGCCATCGACAATTTTGAGACCCGGCCTATCACGCAGTTTTGGTGATGCCCACACCGTTGGCAGGCGGGTGGGCTAACCCAGCGGGCCAACTCGCCATTGCAGCACTCGATCTACCCGGGCCGGCCCCAGGCCCATGATCCCTGATCGCGTCATTGCCCGGATTTACCGCTCTGTGTTGCACATCTCCGGTTATACAGCCAACAGGAGATTTTCCAATGCAACATTTTCAAAAAGCCGCAGTGGACCGCACCGATCGTCGAGCGATGATCAGCTTCCTGGCTGGTCATTATCGCTATGACACAATGAACTCTTGGAACCGCGTCACCAGTTATGCTCACTGCGTGAAGATTCATGCCCTTGGCCTGGATCGGGAGCAGACAGAGAAGGCTTTTGAGCTGCTCAATGTCGACTACTGGGATGACTTATCTCTGGTCATCGAGGACTTCGTCGTGGAAATGAATGGCGAGTTCACCATCAGCAGTAATGGCCGATCGAGCGGATATCTGGTGCTCATGAAGAGTCAATGGGAATCCACCGGCTATCAGTCCTACTGCAAAAGCTGCTCCCAGCGCAATTACCAAGCCTGTACCGAGGGTAACAATCGCTGCGGTCGCTGTGGCGCCGAGGGTGATGCAGGTCGTTCAAACTTCCAGCATCCACCCAAGACGCTTCGTGTCTCTGGCCAGGCGTTGGACCAGGATGAAGACTTCAACGAATGGTCTCTGGACCAACTCGCGAACCGAGTGGAGGTCGTCGAGGCATTTGACAATGCTTGTGACAATATCCGCTCAACCTTCATCGACATGCTGAGCCTGAACGTCGTCGAAGAAACAGTGCTCATTCCGCAGAAACGCTATGTGCTGAAATCGGCATAGCCCACACAAACGCTCCATCCGCCGCTGGTCTTCGGACTGGCGGTTTTCTTTTGCCCAAAGAAAAGCCCCGACACATGGTCGGGGCGGGTAGAGAGTTATACCCCCTCGGCATCAGCCTCAGGGTCTGCGATCAGACGCAGCAAATCAGCGACAGGCAGAGAGCACAGCTCGCGCATGTCGTCGTTCGTGTCTTCCAGTCGGTGACGCAGGCCCTGGAGCAACTCGTGGAGCTGCTTTTTCTCCAGGAGGTTGACCGCGATGACCAAGACTCGCCATACCAGCTCGGATTCTTCATCGAGAGTGTCGGTGCGTTTGCGAAGATCCGCGAAGAAATCGAGGGTCTCACCGCTGTCCAGGTGGTCGTAGACGCAATCCGCACTCCAGGTGACCTCGGTACCGTAATCAGCCGCGAGCGCAGCCGTGACCTGCTCACGCAGTTGCGGCATCGAGGCCCAGTCCCATACGCCGAGTTGCGCGGCTTTGGTGAGTGTTTCCTGGACGGTATTCAGCGTTGCAAGCATCTGCGGGAAGAGCAACCGTCGGACTGCCTTTGAACCTTCCCAGACAGCTACCTGCAGGGCATTTTGCATGTTGGTTGGAGAAGACCCACGGCGATTAGCTTCCAGCAACAGCTCACGGAGCAAGGCATCGAGCTCGTTCGGCGTGCTGCAGTCGGGTTTGATTGTTGTCGTCTGCAGTAATTGCAGCATCACCTCGCGACCGTGAATGTCCAGGCAGTGGAACGTGTCGTCGACCCAGTGGCCAGTCGACAGTGCCTCAGCAGTGATCAGCGTCTCGCAGTTGCTCGACCACAACAGGCGAAGCAGGGTGACTGTCGAACCTGATTGCTCGACCTCTGCTGTGCAGCGCGTGGTAAGCCCGGGCAGCGTCAGCTGCACGTGGGAGGCGCAGTGCAGCAGGTTGATGAAGCGGATGAGCGATACGTTGTTCATGGCGAACTCCTGAAAGTAGTTGAACTTGCCCTCAGGGATGCCACACACGCACGAATACCCCCTCCCTTGTTCTGTGCTCTTGAAGCCACCGCTCCAGCTCGCCCGCAGTGCCGGCGCCAGGCACACCCCATTCTGTCAGTGAAAAAATCAGGCAAGTACAAATGTTCTCCACTACACTTCAACGACATGCAATTAACAGTCAGAGCAGGCCAACCTTGCTCCCATCCATCCTGTCCCCCGGAGGCGCCCATGAGTGCTACTGAAGACCTCTTCAAGCCTGACGGTCCTTCTTGGAATGAACGGCCCAAGGAGACATTCGACCACTGGATCAGCCAGCAAGCGGGCAGGGGAACCTCAGCCCGCATTCGAATATCGTCCGCAGAGGTCTATCGCTCGCAGTGGGGCCGGTTTGTCGACTGGATTGAGCAAAAGAGCATTAAATTAGACGAAGTGGATGCAAGCGATATTTCAGACTTCCTCGATAGCCTAACCCCTGAGATCGAGAAGAACGAAAAGCGAGTAAACAATAGGCCGCAGCGCGACCGGTACCGCAAGCTCATACAGCGGGTGTTGGCAGACCTCTTCAAGGAAAAGGAAGAGCCAGGTTTCCTCAACCCGGCGGCGCAGGCGTTGAGAGCTGAAGGGGTCAAATGGAAGGATGTCGACGGCAACCTGCCTACCAGCTTTCTGCGGCCCCAGGAAGCTGAGCTGCTGGCCAATCACCTGGTGGCGCCGCTGACGGCACAGAACGAGCGGGGGCGATGGCGCGAGGCGCGGGATCGGGCGATGGTGGGTCTGTGCGTGGGGGCCGGGCTCAAGGTGCAGGACATCGTCGGCCTGACTGTTAATTGCATCACCCTGCAAGCTGCCCCATGGATAACCCTTTCCTATGCGGATTCGAAGTTCGAGCACCGGACCAAGCCGTTTGACTACGCCGCCCGGGCGCTGGCCACCTGGTTGCACATCCGTCAGCAGGCCGGTACCGAGGGCGACCTGGTGTTCCCCAGCGACATCAAGCCGGTGATCAAGAACAGTCGCAAAATCACTTCGATCAACCCGTCGACGGTGAATCGCATCACCGAGGCCGTGATCGTCGAGTCTGGAGTGAAGGCCATTCGCGATCCTGAACATCGAGCTAGCCCGCAGACCCTGCGTAATACGTTTGCTGCTGAGCTGTTCGAAAGAGGTGAGACGCCGGCACTGGTGGCGGAGTGGATGGGCTTTGCACAGCCCATATCGGCCGAGAGGCTTTATGAGTCCTGGAAGCTGTGGCGGCAGACCATCAAAGGCACAGAACAAGGGGAGTAAGTGAGCTAGGCAGAGGCATTCAGAGCGATGCGGACTTCGCGGCAAACATCCTCATAGTAGGCGTCCCGCACTTCACGGAAGGCCGAGAACAATGTGAAGAGGCCAATCATGGGAACTAGCAGGTATCGCGCTACCTCAATGATTTTGGTCAGCCCCGCAGTGATCTCAGCAGGACTAGCAGACTGCAACGCAAAAAGGGCTCTGGTGACTGATTCGGGCTCCAACAATGTCGCAAGCAGCACTAAAGCGAAAACGGCCGTTGGCAAGGCTGCAAGGGCTCCACGCAGGGTTCGAGTCAAGGCGCCCATCACAATGATCAGGGCTTTGACGTACGTCCGAGGATCTCGCCGCACGCGGCTTCGCATCTCCTGGTACTTCTCCATCGAAAGAGAACCCACCCCTACACCGTTAACCTCCACCCTGACTTGCTTCTCGCTCATGCTCATATCCTGTGCTGATTCACGAACGCCAGAAACCACAAGGCCCACTACGAAGTAGCGGGCCTTGTGGTCGCAAGTTCAACCTTTCGGTTGATTTCCCAGCCTTTCAGGAGATTGGGTCGGTTGAGGCTTGATCGCCTACATGGGGCCTATTAAACACTGGTTTCGATGGCAATGCAACATGGAACTATAAATATCTGCGAACGAGCGTTCAGAGCGGCAGAAAGCCCGTGAATACGCTGTTTCCGTTGGGTATCGAGCCAAGAGGGATGCCTTTGAACCCTCAACCCGACCCACGAGATACTCACAGTATCGGAATGGACAAACTGAATACATGCATTCAGAATCATTTGACGTATAGGTACGAGTTAGCACGAGCGCGACTTCCGCTCCAACCCAATAGGGACAACGATGGCCACCATACTCTCACATGACCAGCAGCAACGCCGGGAACACACCCAGCTCATCATGCAGCCTATCAGCCGAGCCAAGCCTCCAACCATCAGCAAAGAGTCGACGCTCTGCGAAGTATTCATCAAAGAGTTCAACCAGATCAGAGGATGGACGTGTTATCCAGAGGCTGCAGGGTTCGATGTATTGGTGGTCAACGACGACGGCCGCCAGATCGGTGTCCAGGCAAAGCTCTCGCTGAATGCCAAGGTCGCTGAACAGATCCTTCCCAATCAAGGCGACGACTTTTGAGAAAGTCCGGGCCCAGATCACCGCCTGGTCATTGTCAGCAAAATCACCGATGCCAGTGCCGGCATTGCCAAGATGCTCCGTCGGCTTGGAGTCAAAGTACTCTGCCCGTATGAGTCATGGACAGTACAAGGCTACGTGCACACGTTCGGACTTGATCATCGGCTATTTTATGCAGAGGACAGCGCAGGCTCTGATGAACGTATGTTCGATTGGTCGCCCTCAGTGCGCTGCCGTGTACCAGCCATCGTGACTTCACTGCCAGCTGGAGTGCCGGCCCCGGTTCGACTCACGCCTTGGAAAGAATCGGCACTGAAAGTGGTGGTCCAGATGCGCAAGCAGGGATTTATCACGGCCAAGCAAATCGCATCGTTCGGAATAGGCGTCACTGCATGGACCCAGCCGGCCGGCAGCAAGAGGCCCTGGCTCGAAAAAAGCCAAATCCGCGGTCAGTGGGTGGAAACCGAACACATGCCCGGCTTCGACAAGCAGCACCCTGATATGTACGCCAAAGCGCTTGCCGAGTACGAAGCCGAGGCGACGAAATTACAGCTGCTAGCCCAGCAGCAAACTGAATACGATCGCGTACACCACTGAATCAAAACTACCGTCTCAAACCCGGGCAGCTTTATAGCTCGATGCACACCATCTCCGGAGACCAGGTCACCGCATAGACCTGCTTTTCCAGGAGATCAGTATGTCCAAGCAAATCCAAGCAAATCAAACTGCAGTTCTGGTCGCTGACCGTGAGCAAGGTACGATCCTCGCCGCACTTCGCCACTACCAGGAGTTCCTCCGAAGCGGTGCGTCAGCAGCTCCCGGCTTGCTTGATATCGCAAGTAACGCCGGCCAGCTAACTCCGCTGTCGACCCAAGAGATCGAAGTGCTGTGCGAGAAAGTAAATTTCGGGTCGACTGTCAAGGAGCTCGAATCGTTCGTCGCTAACGCAAAAGCTAAGTGAAGGGTGGCGGTATGCATCCGATCATTGAAGCCTCGCGGCTTATGCAGGGCGCGCAGATCACCCGGAAAGCAGCGGTACATGCCAATGGGGGGACCATCTTCCTTTGGGAGCTCTCAACCGGTGACACCATTGAGACCATACGTTCATCGCAAGGCTTCAGTTCAACCGCGTTGAAGGCCATCCCCTTTATCGATCGCGTCGATTACTACAGTGCAATGCGCGGCACCAAGGTAACTGGTAGCTACCAGCTACAAGCTTAGAAACGGTCCATCCAACCCGGCCATGCGCCGGGTTTTTTCATGCGGGTTTATAGAGAGCTGAGACTCATCTCCCGAGGCAAGTTCAACGCCTTACGGCATGACAAGTGCCTTGGCACACCTCACATGAAAGGAGCAGGCAATGGCCACTCTCACCGCAGTTCAAGCGAAAAAGAGAATCGATGATCACCTGTTGAAAGGGGCGGGCATCTACGCCTACCACCCGAAGCTGGGATGTCGCTACTTCAAAGCACGTGTGTCAGGCGAAAAGCTGGAGGTCTGGGACGGATTCAGTTGGTTCGAGGTACCTCGCGAGACGAAGTTCAACAACGGCCATGGATCCGCGGGTGACCTGTTCACTTATTGATTTGCCAGCAAAAAACGCCTTTCAGGAGAAACACATGAACATCCGCACCCCTATCGCGAAAATGGGCAAGACCATCAATGCTGCCGAAGTCGAATTCAAAGTCGCCCGCAGTTTTTACAAAGTAGAGGTCCCTGCCGGTACTCGCTGCTGCTACCTCGCCGGCGGAATCAACGAAGGACGCTGGGTCGTTGACGACCTGTCTTTCCTCAATCCGAACTCTGCCGTGTACCACGATGCGGACCACTACGGGATTCCGGTTCCAGAAACCAACGTAAATGAGGATCCACGCCGGACGTGAGTCGGCTGGACTCTTGCGAGCTCTCCAGCTCTGGATAACTGCGTCACCCGCCCTCGAACCTATTGGTTCGGGGGTTTTCTTATGCCAGCGACTGTTCCCAGGAGCTGGGCGCTCTATGAAGTGCCCCTTCCTCCGCCGGCATCTCGGCGCCTTCGCGCACGATCCCTCCCGCAGTAGATACCTCAGGCGCTAGCGGCAGCTGGCAATCACCGCACACCAGGTTGAACTGGTCGCCGCCGAGCACAGATTTGTTGCAGCCAGCACATGTGTATTTCGTTCTGACCCAGACTTTTTTTTGCGCGCTTCGGCGGCCAGCACCAGCAGGCCCGGCCGCACCCACCAGATTGATATTCCGCCCCTGATCGTGAAGCTCGCGGATGAGGAGGCTCAGGCCCCCACCTTCGAGAAGGTAGTGCGACACCTTCTGCCCGATCACTTGGCCACCAGGCAGGCCGGTACTGGACGGCTGCAGACCGATCTCGACCATTTTCTCGGCCCAGACCCGGTCGTGGTAGGCCCGCCGCGGGGGCTGTCCGGAGTGCTGCCGGTACTGATGACAGGCCTGATGCGCCAGCGATTCGATCATCTTACTGCTCGAAAGGTGCGCCCCAACGGCGATTTGGTCCAAGGCCGGGCAGAACTCCCCGCTCGGAAGAGCGCCAGGCCGGTAATGGCCTTCAGACCCTTGGCGTGTCGAGAACCTGATTTCACAACCAGGTAATGACCCGGAAAAGAAGCGCTCATTGATTGCCTGATAGGCGTGGTGCAGTTGCTGCAACGGGTGAGTTGGCGGCTTTGCGGTATCCATAGCTCTCTTTTAATACTTGCTGCGTATAGTCACGCGTTGTCGGTATTGCTAGTATATGGTCACACGTACACATAATTCTACCGGCACCATTTCTGAATCTGAGGTAACCGATGAAAAAGCTCGTTGTCGCTATCGCTCTCGCCAGTTGCTCGCTGGCTGCATTCGCCCAGGCCGAGTCACCTGCACCCGAGGTTGCTCAGGCCCCTGCCGCAGCCGCCGCTCCATCAGCTGCGGCAGCGGCGCCAGCTGCTGATATCGAGATCATGACCGTGCTCAACACGCTCAAGGGCAAATACCCCTCCACCAACTTCACTAACGTAGAGCGGGCGCCGATCGATGGCCTCTACGAAATCACCATGGGCAAGAACATTGCCTACACCGATGCCTCAGGTCGCTACCTGTTGTTCGGCAGCGTTTACGACATGCAGACTCGCAAGGACCTGACGGCACCCAAGCGAGCTGCAGCTGAGAAAATTGACGTTTCGAAGTTTCCGCTGGCAGACGCGTTCACTCGCGTAAAGGGCAACGGCTCCCGCAAGCTCTATCTGTTCTCTGATCCTGACTGCCCGTACTGCAAGAAGCTGGAAACGGAGGTTCTCAGCAAGTTGGACAATGTCACCATTTACACCTTCATGTATCCGCTGGAGTCGCTGCACCCGCAGGCTCGCGCCAAATCTGAATCGGTCTGGTGTCTGCCTGAGGCTGGCCGTGCTACTGCATGGGAATCCTTGGCGCAAGGCACCCAGACGCCGGCGAAGAAATGCGATAACCCAATCGACCGCAACATCGCGCTGGCCGAAAGCATTGGCTTCCAAGGTACTCCCGCCATGGTGAGCGAGGACGGTCGGAAGATGCCGGGGCTTGTATCGGCCGAGCGGCTCGACGCCTGGCTCAACGGCGGTTCCTGATCTCCCGCCAACAGTCTTCTCCACGTGGCCATCTCGATGGCCACGCTGGTTTCTGGTCACCTGATCGTTATGAGCCCCGGGCTGGGCATTCTCATTGGAGTTGTGATGAAGCTACGCAGCTTATGCGCATCCGCTTTCCTTACCGCCCTCTACCTCGCGTCATCCACTGTTAATGCCGAAGAGCTCGGCAAGTACGGAAACACCTGGGAGATCCAGGAGCAGGATGCAATCGACATGATTCAAGGTCGGTTGAAAGCGATGGATCAGAAAGGCGAGCTCGACAAGTTCTGGAACGACTACCGCGACAAGCAGTTGGCGGGAGTAGAAAACCCCAAGCCGGTATCCGGTATTGGCCCCGTTGTTGAGCCACAGATCAGGATGTACGACCCGACCTACACGTACCCTGAGACCGTCAAAGATCATCTGGGCAACATCCTGGTGCCGGCGGGCACTCGCATCAACCCGCTGGACCACATCACCCTCAGCAAAGCGATCATCTTCATAGACGCTCGCGATCCGAAACAGCTGCAGTACGCCAAGAAGCGCACCGATGAGCATCCCCGGGACAAAGTCATATTGGTCGCGGGTTCGTTCCTGAAGCTCAATCGTGAGTGGGGTCGCCCGGTCTACTTCGACCAGATGGGGATCCTCACGAAGAAGTTCGGGATCGAGCGCGTTCCCGCGGTCCTTACCCAAAAGGGTAGGGAACTCCAGATCGAAGAGTTGAAGCTATGAAGAAACTGCTTATGGCCCTGGGCTTTTTGGCCACGGCCCTGCTTAGTACGGTCAGTTCCGCTGGTGAAGGCGTGTGCACCGGTAAATTCCCGAACCTGATTTCGGACGTCTGCTGGTCCTGCATGTTCCCGATCAAGCTTTTCGGTTCAACGGAGCTCATTTCCGATGGCCAGGAGGACTTCGACAGTGGGAACAAAAGCGCATTCTGCACGTGCGATAACCCGCCCAAGGTCGGCATTCCCACCTCGTTCTGGGAGTTCGACATGATGACCGACGTTACCACGGTGCCTGGATGCTTCCCCTTGCTCGGTGGGGTGAAAGTCAACGTAGGCGTCAACGCAGATGCTTTCGGCTACATCTCAGACGATCAGAGCAGCGGCATCGGCAGCACCCGCGACTCGTTCATGCAGGTCAACTTCTATATCAACCCGGCCATGTATGTGATGGGCGCCATCCTGGACGACACGTGCATGGACAACCGTGGTATCGACGTGCCCTGGATGTCTTTCGCGGATCCCACCCACAACGATGACGAACTCGCCGGCATCCTGACCCCCTACGCGTTCCCCTTCGGGAGCATGCTGGCGATCGGGGCCATGTCCGCCGATGCAGTTGCTGCTGCAACAGGCTTCCCATTGTCCACGATCTTCTGGGCCGCCGGCTCCTACGGTCACATGTACCCGCTGACCGGTCGGAACGAGGCGCACTTGAGCATGGAGCAAACCGCCCGACTGCAAACCACGCGAATCCTCGCAAAACTCCATGCCGCGGGTACCCAGTGGGCGGCAATGGGTGGTGACGCAATGTGCGGCTATTACCCGCAAATCATCATGGACAAGCGGCAGTACAAGCTGACTCGCCTCTACCCCAAGCCTGAGACCGCAAAAATCGCAGGCAAGTGCTGCTCTCCAATCGGGCGGTCGACCATTCTGACCGAATCGAACACTGAGTTCCCTCTCCCAGGATACAAGGACTTTGGCTATGGCATTTTCCGTAAACGCGACTGCTGCGGCGGCGCTACTCTTAGTAACTAGCTTCATCGCCTTGCCTGCCGTGTCCCAGCAGCTGGAAATGCCTTCCAACGAAGCTATCCAGAAGATCATGCAGGAGCAGGCGGCATCTCGAAGTGCCGCTCTGAACGGGAAGATTGATCCGGTGAAGCCGGGTACGTTCAAGGCCACGGTACCGGTCATCGACGCCCCAGCGCCCACCATGACAGAGTCGCTTGACGACGTCATTGCGCGATTCAACGCCGCAAAACAGGGTGCAAAGGGTGGCCACGGCGCGAACGACTTCATCATCTTCGTGTCGTTCTCGATGCCCAAAGACAGGCTTGAGCGGCTGGCGCAACAAGCCCGCGAAACCGGTGCTGTCATGGTCGTGAGAGGGTTCAAGAATGGCTCCCAGATGCAGACCAAACAGGCTGCGCTGGAGGTGAACAAGACCGGTGTGCCGTGGGAGATCAATCCCAATCTGTTCAAGGCCTTCAAAGTGGAATCGGTACCAACGTTCGTCGTGGCGTCTGCAGAAGCAGAGTCCGTTCTGGACGATGGCTGCTCACCAGATGCCACCTTCACGTCGATCACCGGCGACATCAGCGCAATGTTGGCCCTGGATACCATCCGCCTCCGTGCGCAGCCTGAGATCGCAAAGCTTGCCGAGGCTAGGTTGCAGAAGATCTACAAACAACAAGCCCCTGGTACCGTCCACTGATCACGATCGAGCCCGACATCGCGCCGGGCTCCTGGTGAAACTATGCAAACTGAACTGACCACCATTGCTTGGGAGCCTGGCTTCCAACTGAACCTGAACTCCTGGGCTGATTTGGAGATTGTGAAGCGTCGTGGAGAAAGCCCCGGCGAACTATCAGCATGCGCTCTGAATTCCTGCATCTTCTACCTAGGCGCCTATGTCATGACTCGCGACCTAGTCGCACACGTCGAAAAGGGCATAACCTGGAACGCGCAGGTTTGTGAGGCATGGAACTATGGCCGCTGCCAAGAAGTTCATAAAACCTGCCGAGGGCTTGCACCGTCAGATGCCGACGCCCTGTTGCATGCTAGTGGGTATGCGGACGTCAGCCTGGATGAGCTCAGCGACGCCTCGGACGAAGCAGTCCAAGAGACATGGGACGCGCTGTACTGCAGTAATAAAAAACCCGGCCTCAGGAGAGGCCGGGTGCTGTAAAACGTTAATCAGCTTGAGCCAAGCGCCCAGAACCGTATGCCACACGACGGGCTACTGCATTCCATTCCTGCACAGTAACTAGCATGCTGGTGCGGGTCTTCTCGTGACCGTTCACTGTCTGGCGATACTGCAAGCGCACAAAGCCAGGCGTGACACTTGGATACCCTTCGAGCTCATACACATTACGAAAACCGTCAACGTCGATGTTGCTGGCGGTGTAGATCTGCGAGAAGAACATCCTAAAATAACCGGCCTTGGCCAGCATCACTAAAATCTCAACGATCAGTTTCAAGCGCATGCAGCACGCGCTGATGAACAGAGCGAGCTCAAGCGACAGAGCTTGAACTTTGCGTTTGCAAACATCGGTGTCGATAGTCAGTTTCATGGTCATTCTCCCGGGGTGATTGGCTAAGCCTTGCGTTCGCCTAGTACCCGGTAATGCACATCACGCGACTACAAATCGGATTATCCCTGTGCAGCCTCCTCACCGCCGAGCGCTTCCATGAGAGCGGGCACGAGCTTTGCCAGCACGCCCGCGTAAGTCAGAAACATCGCGCCGAATGCAGCCTCCTCATCCTCCTCATCGGGAATCTCTTTGTTCACGTTTTCGAGGAAGACAATTCGCTTGAGTGTCGACTTGTCAGTCAGCACGAAGGACACCTCTTCATTGTAGGTCATGGCCAACCGTACGGGCCGCCGACCTTCGAGGAGGTGCTGTCGGATCTCCTCGCGCTCCAGGCTGATTGAGGCGTAGCCCACCTTAGACTTTTCAAGGTCAAGCCCCTGCAGGTTGACCTCACGGTCGACCGTGAATTCGTCGGGGGATTCGTTGTTCATCAACCAGGTGGCCATCGCAGAGGAGGGGTCCATAGAGGTTCGAATCAATGATGCAGGAATATCGATGGCTTCATGTATTTGAGTGACGACATCATCGGCTTTAGCCGGTGAGCCACAGTCGATCCCGATCAGGCCCGCCGCAGTATCGATCCACACCTTCTCCGTGCTCTGTGACTCGAATGCCCTGGGCAAGAGCTCGATAAACGCCTCTTCCTTCATCGCCTTGAGCTGGTCCCGGCTCGGCTTGTAGCCCTTCTCGGAGAGCATCTTGGCCGCCTTCTTCGCCACGTGTCGCTGCAATACAGGCTCGGGTACCTTCTTTTCTTCAAAGCACAGATTTAGCAGGATCTGCTTCTGCACCTCGAACACGAGGCCACCGCCAACCCGGGGCTCCACCCAACCCTGGGTTTTGATGACACTACCCGTACAGGGAGTGAATGCCCTTTTTTCCAGACGTTTCGCAAGCTCGGCCGTAGACAAGCCCCAAGGCTCAGTAATCCGGTAGAGGTGAAGGTTCGAAAACATGATGCAACTCACTCCTGGCCGGCTTGCCACCAGCACGATTTGACGCACGAAAAAGAAACATATACGCATAATACTGACAGATTTATTATCATGCACACACCTATCCTGCCAGTGGAAAAACCATGTCTGAATTCACCCAGGCTGAGCAACGCCTTCTTCAACTCCGTGCAGAGGTCGCTGGACACATGGATGCGTACCACCGACTCGATTCCCCCACGATCCCGGACGGAGAATTCAACCTTCTGTTTCGTGAACTGGAGCAACTGGAAGCAACTCATCCAGATCTGGCTTCCGCCGACTCACCAACGCAGCGGGTCGGTGGCCGGATTCTAGAGGCGTTCGTCCAAGCACAGCACGATGTGCCAATGCTGTCGCTCAAGGACGCAATGAACGAGGAGGAGGCCCGGGCGTTTGCAAGCTCTGTGGTGGATGAGCTTTCACAGCCGGCGGACATCGAGTTCACCGCTGAGCTGAAGTACGACGGCTTAGCGCTTTCGGCTCGATACTTGGCTGGCGTTCTGGTTCGCGCAGTCACCCGCGGGGATGGAACGACCGGGGAAGATGTAACGGCACAGGCCAAAACCATCCTGAACTTGCCCCTGACCCTACCTGCGGCCATTGATCTGGAGGTTCGTGGCGAGGTTGTCATGCTCAATAACGATTTTGAGATCGTGAATGAGCGCCTCAAGAGCCAGGGCTTGAAGATCCTCGCCACCCCCCGCAACGGCGCCGCCGGTAGCATGCGCCAGCTGGACCCCAAGGTAACTGCCTCCAGGAGGCTTTCCTTCTACTCGTATGGAGCCCAGGAGCTCGATGGCACGCCTGCGTTCAAAGCAGCCAAACAGTGGATGATCATTGAGGGCTTGCTGGAGCTCGGATTCAGCATTGCCCCGGAAACGACCATGGTGCGTGGGTGGGACGGCATCAAGGGGTTCTACGATGCGGTGGGTGCGAATCGCCACAACCTCCCCGTAGCCATCGACGGCGTCGTATTCAAGGTCAATTCCCTCGCCGACCAAGAACGATTAGGCTGGAACAATCGCACCCCCCGCTTCGCCATTGCGTTCAAATACCCGGCAGAAGAGGCCATCTCCGTCGTCGAAGACATTGTGGTGCAGATCGGCCGAACGGGGCCTGCTACCCCTGTAGCAAAGCTCAAGCCTGTGCGCGTCGGTGGCGTAGTGGTATCCAGCGCCAACCTCCACAATGCCGATCAGATCGAGGCCAAGGGTATCAAGGTCGGAAGCACCGTCATCGTTCGCCGAGCGGGCGATGTGGTACCGGAGATCGTTCGGGCAGTGCCCTCAATCGGCGATGAGACCCTCTCCCACTATGTGATGCCGACAGAGTGCCCGTCATGCGATAGCCCCCTGGTTCGCCTGCAGGGCGCCGTCGAGATGCATTGCCCAGGTGGCATCAAATGCCCGGCACAGAAGCAGGGCAAGCTCGCTCACTTCGCGTCTCGGCTGGGAATGAACATCGACAACCTGGGCGACAAGTCGGTCTCAACTCTGATCGCCGCCGGCCTGATCAGCATGCCTTCCGACTTGTACAGCCTGAACGACAAGGTCATCGCACCGCTCCCCGGGTTTGGGCCGGTCTCCGCGAAGAACCTAGTCGCGGGCATTGAGGGCTCGAAGTCTCCCGACCTTCCGCGGTTCATTTTCTCGCTGGGAATCGAGGGAGTCGGCGAAGCGACCAGCAAAGCCCTGGCCGCGCAGTTTGGGTCCTGGTCATCATTCCGCGCAGCGTCATACGCGCAACTGCTGGCCACCGCAGATGTTGGGGACGGTACCGCCACCAACATCACTCGATTCTTCGAGGATTCGACACTCGGTGCTGAGGCGGATCGCCTGGCCATGATCACCAGACCGAACGACTTCATTGCCATCAGTGGAGCCTCGCTGAAGGGCAAGGTCGTCGTCCTCACCGGCACTTTTCCAACCCTTAGCAGAGAGGCTGCCAAAGCCCTGGTTGAGGGAGCAGGGGGGAAGGTTTCCAGCAAGGTTTCAAGCAAAACCAGCTTCGTCGTTGCCGGCGAAGAAGCTGGCTCGAAACTCGAAGCTGCCCGGGAGCTAGACATTAATGTATGGGATGAGGCGCGGTTGCTGGCCACGGTAGCGTGCTGACGATTACAGGCCGGCGTGAAGCATCACAAAGCATCAAGATTTCATCTGGAGAACCAGAAAATGTCAGTAACTAATGGACCATACAAGCGCGATGCTTTTGGAGTCGCCTATGAGGTTGACTTTGAGTATGTGCGAGATAATGTCCCGCTCGACTGGTTCTTCGAGCACATGCTCGGTGCGAAAGCGAGACCATCAGCAGGTGCAATTCGGTACAACATCTGTCCAAATCCAGCGTGCGGAGCTTCTTCCCTTCACTCGGTGAAGATCAGCGTGAAAAACGGTGGGTGGCTGTGCTACTCGTGCGGTGAGCAAGGTGATGTGGTCGCCGCAGCGGCATACTACTGGGGAAAATCTCATCGGGAGGCTGGTCTGGATCTGATGGGCGCCGATGTGGAGCTACTGAAGCATTATATTCCGCCCAAGCCCATGGACGCGATCCAACGCGATGACAGTGCTCTTGCGCTGGTATTGCAACGCGTAGCTGAAGCTCGCACTTATCCGTCGCAAGACGCCCTGAAATACTTTGCTGGCCGGGGTATTTCCGAGGGTGTAGCCCGTGAGGCCTGCAGCCGAGGCATCCTGATCACAATCTCGAATAACCCAATGGAAGCCAAAGGCTTCTTGACTGAGGTCGCAGGGCAGGAGCTGATGGTGAAAGCTGGCCTGTGGAATCCCGATAAGAAGGCACCTGCCTGTGCATTTCGGCCACTGTGGTTTCGGTCGCAATCGCACTGTGCTGCAGAGTTCAGGCTTATGCGTGAACCCAAAGAAGGGGAGAAGAAAGCCATGCGGTACGGCGGAAAATCTCCTTGGATCTGGGAAGGCTCCGAGAGTGAGTTCATGATCGTCGAAGGCCCGATCGACATGTTATCTGCCGTCGAAATGGGCTCTAAAAGGACGATCTTTGCGCTACCTGGTTGCGAGAATTGGGAGCCTGAATGGTTCAACATGATGGCTAAGAAGAACGTGCTTCAGGCGCTCGATCCTGATAAGCCGGGCTTCAAGGCTGCAGAGAACCTCAAGCCAGTGCTAGAGGCTCTAGAAGCCAACCTTGGTACCTTCAATCCGCCCAACCGGGTCGGGGACTTAAACGAGCAGCTCAAGCACATGCGAGGGCTCTTAAACTAAACCACCACACCCGGCTCTCGCAGCCGGGTTTTTTTTACTTGTTACAAAGCGACTCGCTGAAGAGTTAGATTCATAACGCGTACACATACGATGATAGGGGTGATAAAATCACCGCTCAGAGAAGTGGAGCCCCCAATTGGACCGCCGAACATTCCTGCACTATGCCCTGGGCTTGGCTGCTTCATCAGCGCCGCTGCTCTCAAGCGCAAGCACCTTCTGGGATCAGCCGAGACGTCTCTGGTTGAAGCGTGAGGTCAAACCCGGGCAATGGGAGGAGGTCGACAAGGTGTATTACAGCAAAGGTCGACTCGATTGGTCCGGCTACGACCCTGTGTGCCGACTGATGCGCGATGTTCACACGGGCAAGGCTGTGCAGATGAGTCCTGTGCTCCTAGACATCGTCGCAGGAATTCAGGGTTGGTTCAAAATTCACGGGATAACGAAGCCCATCATTGTGCTTTCAGGGTATCGCGAAGAGTCGACCAACAGGAAGGTGGGTGGCAAAAAACACTCTGCCCACCTGAGAGGAGGCGCCTGCGATCTCACGGTGCCAGGCGTCCCGACGGACTATCTTCGGCGACTTGCCTTGTACCTTGAAGGCGGCGGCGTGGGTGTGTACCCAGACCGGAACTTCATTCACGTAGACGACGGAAATTTGAGGGTTTGGCGGGGGTAGGACCAGGCTCTCATTCGATGAAGAGCCTGGCTGCCACTGAGCATGCTCAGAACATGCTAGACCAGGATATCTGGTTGACGAGGGGCTTGTGGGGCAGCAGGGCCAAGTCCACGGCCCTCAGGGCTGGGTTACGGCCGGTGAGATACCAGCAATCATTCTGCTGACTCAACATGTAGCGATCACTCAACCGCTCCAGAGCCGAGCGGTAAGCCTCGGTGACATCGCCGCGGGATGCAAGTGCAAGTAGGTCGGCCGATCGGATACCAGGTTGTCCCCACGCGACCCGGGCAAGATCGAACCCTTCATCACCGGCCAGGATGAAGATCTCATCCGCAACAGCTTCTGGCACTGGGTCAATCATGAAAGGGAATTCGACTGGGAACACGTACCAGCGACGCCAGAACTCGTAGTGGATCCGCAGGCGAATGACGTCCTTGCGAGCTCCAAGCACCTCACAGCACTTATCAAATGCCCAGTCGCCAAGGGTAGGCCCGAACACCCATTGGGCAGCTGTCACATACACATCTGTCGGTAGTTTCTTCGCAAACAAAGCCTCGACGTTGGCCTTGATAATGCGGAACGCGAGACGCGTTACGCCGTCCTCGAAATCCTCCTCATCAAGCCGGCGCAGCTCATCCTTCTTCAGTTTTCGTCTTTGCGCTCCAAGGTTCGATAGATTATTGAGTGCGGCGAGCCCAAGTTCTTCAGCAAAAGGATATGACTCGACCACAGTTTCGTCAGTCCCCAGAAAATCCACTTGAGCATCGTCTGCAGCGTTATCAAGATCGAAGGCGTCAAGACCTTCGAAAAGATTGGCGCTATCAAAGCTCTCAAGCCAGTTACGAACATCGCCAGGATCAGAAAGACCGCCAGAATCGTCAGATAGAAGCTCAGATCCGAAGACATCGTTTTCTTCCTCGTTGCCCAGGGGCATATCAGTGAATTCGTTCATTGGCACCACCCTTAAACCGGAACTGTTTGTGTGAATTGGTCTGCGCCAGCGATCCGGGCATGCTGGCGCCTGGCCGGCCGTCTGATGTCGGCCGCTGTGGCGAACCTCACTTCACCCGGGGTGGCTACACTCGCCCAGGTCACCTGGTGCTCGCCGGAAACAATCGCGTAGTCGGTGGTGCCCATCGACAAGAGTTTTTGCATCACATCCCCTGTGCCCTGGGCTTGCTCAAGCTCAGTAGGCAACAGCTGGGAATAGACCTGCGCTGCCGACTCGGATTGAGGTTTGAACAGAACCAGGTTGCGAGCTCGACTCAGGCAGGCCTCGCGCAGATCCAGAGACTCACGCCCAAGATCGTCGAGCGAACCAGCCGCAACCCATACGCTCATCACCTGCTCAGTCTCTGGCGAGAGCAGCTGCTCGATGCTCGGGTCATTGCAACCACCTGGATCGGTGAACACAGCCAGCGCAGTGGGTGCACCAGGCTCACCGATCGACCGCAGAACAGCATCCGCCAGATTCGAGATCACGATGCGGCGGAGATTGGACGCAGCCTGGCCTCGGCCAATGTAGGGAATTGCGAGATACACGATCTTTCGTGTCACCAGCGCCTCGTGCAGCACGACGTCAGGCTGGTAGCTGTTGAACACTTCACCCGCTCTACCGGCGCCGAGCATGCACATGCTCCCAGCGAGGCCCGAGAAGCGTCCTTTCAGCTTTACCGCACAGATGTCGCCACCATCATCCTGAAAGGCCTTGCAGGCCTGCTGCAGAGCTCCCAGCTGCACTGAACGAGGGTATGCAGTGGCCATGTGTTTGATCAGCGCTGAAATAGCGTCAGGCTTCATCACGAACATACCCAGATCAAGGTACGAGTAGGGCAGGCCAGCGAGCTGCAGCGAGGATACAATCGCCCGAACAAGAGCTGCCGTTGGAGTTGAATCGTGACCTGCCGTCGCATCCTGATCCGCGAGGAAATTCAAGACATGGCTCGCGACTTTGGTAGGTGCTGTATGCAGCACCGGGTTATAGGTATGGCTCAAGGCGGGACTACCAGGATTCACGATGAGCAGATCAGCCCCCCGGCCAACTGCAGTGCTGGCGCCGATCATCGCTCCCAAAAGAGATTCATCGACCGATGAGCCAACCACGAAGACCGCAGCGCCGGCTGCAATGCGTCGCTGAATCACCTCCCTGATCAGTTGCCCCTGGCCCTCAGTGCTCTCATCGAGCACAAGGGTATGCCCGGGCACAACATGAGCGCCCTTAGGTTCTACGTTACTCATCTCTCAGTTGCTCCTGCTGTTTCTTCCGCCCACCAGGGGGCAGCCCGCTGCCACCCAGGTACTTGTCACTGTTCTTGAAGAAGTCCGCACCCTTAACGGACGGCCTGCGGAAGTGGTTGATTCGAATAGGGCCGATTTCTTTCTGCAGCTTTCTGTCGATGCTGATCATCGGCACCCGGACGTTGAAAATCTGGTCTCCGCCGTACTGGATGATGCATTCCCCCTTACCGAGCGCTTTGAGGTCATCCGGCGAGACCTTGTACTCCTCCTGCTCTCGCTCACCGACCGATATGCCGGCGGCAGCACCGGTGCCACCCTCTGGCGCCACATTGAGAAGGGGGGTGCTACTGCTTTCGTTCTGCGTACCGCTTAATGACTTCGTGATACCGATTTTCATGCCGATGAGGTCAGCACACTCAACGGCCGTGGCCTGGGTACCGATCTTGAAAAAGATCTTGGTCCAGGTGTTACCGATGACCATCTCTTTGAAGTCAGGGGAAACCACATCCAGGTTGGCCAAGGTCTGGGCTGCGGGGAACAGTGCCATCTGCGCGCTGCGCCCCTGCTCAAATGGGCGTGCTAGCGACTGAACGGCGTAACTGCCCAGCTCATCCATAAAATTGAAATGCGGGGGGTTAGGCCGGTCCTCTTCAGGCAGCGCCTGGATCCACGAGATAGCCGTACGCAGGTCGCCCAGGAACATCTTGCCGAAGTTGGAGGCGGCTTCGTTTTTACCCATCGTCGGGAGAGCGACGTAGATGATCTTTTTCGCCCGGATTGCTTCGAACAGGTCGATCTCGGGGGCGTAGGTGTTCATCACGTCACCGAATTTCCCCGTACCGAACAAGTACATCCGGCCGGCAAGACCGCCGAACGTTTCCTTCATCCGCTTGATGTCGACCACGTTCTCCATGCCCGGCTTTCCGCCGATCTTGTATTGCTCAAGGAACAGGGAAAAGTTCTTGGTCGCCGGGTTGTGAGGCTGGGTCTTTTTGAGCAGTGTTTCCAGCTCCTCGATTGCTTTGTGGTTCATCAACAGGATCGTGAAGTCGATGAAGTTGTAAGCGAGGCCAGCAGCTTGCATCGCCGCTACGAGGGTGGTGATGCCTTGGTTCGCCGACTGCTTGTAGTGGTCGGCGCCAGGGTTATTCTCGGTAGACGGAATGATGGACAGGATGCGGGCGGCGATCTCATCAGGGTCACCCCGCAGGATGGGGTTGTAGGAGTTGCTGAGCGATGGGTTGCCCGGATTCAGAATCAGCAAATCCTGCTCGCGGCCAGCCCAGACGCAGTACTGGTAGATCGTTTGAATGTCATCCGCATTCATCTTGCCGTCAATAAACGTCAGACCGCCGCCACGCTGGATCTGCTGGAACATCATCAGCTTGCCCAGTACGGTTTTACCGACACCGGACTGGCCCAGGATGAAACCGTGTCGCATGAAGTCTTCATCTGGGACACGCACTGGCTGGCCTGTGTCAGTGGTGAAGCCGAGTAGCAAGCCATCACCGTGCGCCAGATCGGTAGCCGAGCGGATATTGATCTTCGACTCAAGCAGGAGCTGGTTTTTCCAGAAATCAAAGACACGGTTGCCAACGTATGCCGCACCGGCGGCCCCCATGGCGAGGGGAAGGGTGGCCGGCACCGAGCTGAAGAAAGGCGATGTCAAAAGTCCACCGGCACCGATCGAGCTCAGTGCCAGAGTGTCTTTGAAGCCACCGATTTTCGAGCGAAGTATATGATCCATAATCATGGAGGTGAGCCTTTAGCTACGCACAAAAAAACCCGAGCACCGTGAGGCGCCCGGGTTGTGGGGGTTAGAGGAATACGCTCGACTTGGAAGGCTGCGCATTGTCATTCTCTGCGGCCGGTAAGCGCAGAAGCGGCGATTGCAACAGCGATTGGATTTCCATCTGCGTCAGGAGCTTGTCCTGTTCGATGGTGGTCCGAACGCCTGGTACGTTGTTTACAGCCTGACCATTGTCAGCAATCTGCTTCAGCTGGTCTCTGTACTGCTGGAACCTGGTTTTATCGGCAGTTTGCGATGGTGCCTGTTGCTGGGTATCTGCTTGAGTTGTCCCAGCTGTGCTCGTAGTGCCTGTAGCTGATTCGTTTACCTGACCCTGCTGGAGCTCCTCGCGCAGCCCTTCAACGTATTTCGTATCATCGAACTTGCCAGTGAAGACATCAGCACTGAAGCCGAGCAACGAAAGGCATTTCGAGGTCGCGTCTGTGAGGCTTTTCTTGGCGTGATCCTCATCACTCATGATGACTCCGAAGGAATCTCGCGTGATGTAGGCGGTCGCGCCGAACTGCTTCACTGAGCCGCGAAAACCCTGTTGTAGGTACCACAGCTCGACGTACACCTTGTGAATGACTTCTTTACCAACGACCTGGCCATCCACCACGAACGGTTTCCCGTCCACGTACGCTTCACTGATCAGCTCGACACCCCAGCCAAGTCCAAAAGGTCCGAAAACCTCAGTAGCACGCTTGATCTGATAGATGGGCGCGATCGCGGTCCCCTGAAAACCACTTTTGTTGAAGGACTTGGTCTCATCAGGATTGGTCTTCTCAACCTTGTTCCACACCTCCAGGCCAATAGAAGCCGCGGCCTGGCCCTGGCTGGCCCACAGCGATTCGCCGTTGGCCGAGCTTTGTTGGGTTGCTGCGTCTGTTGTGGTTTGCATTTTTTGACTCCTACGACTCTGCAAAGAGGGAATACCTAATGCAGGGGTATGAAGCACAGCTGCTGATAAGGTGGTGGGGCTAGACCGCAAAATCGCCAAAAGCGTTTGCAATACGTAACACGTCGCTATATTTTAGGCGCCGCAGGAGGACGGTTGCAACAAAAAGCCAACTATCTGTATTATCTCTACGTGTTAATTAGCATTCCAATTCAACGAGTATCCTATGATCATCTTGAACAGAGCCATTCTGCTTGCGTCGCTTGCGCTCTCAGCAAGCACCGCGGGTGCCGTTGATGTGCGACAGGTAGTGGTTCCAGACAGTTACGGCGTTGCGATTGAGCCCGCGCATGCAGGGCACGCGCTTGTTGAATCCATCCGCGACACCCAGCAGAAAGCCAAATCTCCGGTCTGGACGGTGACTGAGCCAGCCAGGCCTCGCCCACTGATGCCAGCAGAAGAGGCACTGCTCGATGCAGAAGATGCAAAGATCGCCGAGGAGACCCGTCACACGCGGACCACGCTCTATTTTGACTTCGACAAGACCATGCCTACGGGCTGGTGGCCGCTGACCAACGTCATCGCTGACGCTCTTCGCGTCGGCAGCACCATTACCCTGATCGGTTATGCGGACGAAGTGGGCGAGGCGATTTACAACCAGCGCCTGTCCGAGAACCGCGCCATCGAAGCTGCTCGTTACCTGGTTCGGCACGGTGTTAAGAAGAAAAACATCAAGGTTTACGGCCGGGGTAAGCGTGACCCTGTATCGAACTCAGATAGCTCGATGAACCGTCGGGTCGAGGTCGACATCGTTAAAGCTGCGGGGAAACCTTTGTGAAAGAGATCGATATCCCGCGCTACGTTGACAGCCAGACACAATTGCTCTTCTGGGAAATCGATGAGGCTGCGATCTTCATTGGCTGCCTGGGCGCAGGTATCGCACTGGGGGGCTGGGCAACCATCGCATCCCTCGTCGGCGGTTGGTATGCAGTGAAGCGGTTTAAGCGTTTCAAGAGCGGTGCACTGGACGGCATTCTGCATCACCTCTGCTACGAGGCAGGCGTCATGGGGCTGAATAAGCACTACGATGACTCTTCGAAGCGCGACTACTTCTACTAAAGCTTTTGTACGACTTTATCTGTACGCGTTATGTATTAGATAGCGCTTAGAGGCCGCAATGAAGATCAAAAAAATGCAGAACACGATGGAAGGGCTGAAAAGTCTCAGGAACTTCCAGACCTTGTCGATCGCATGCCTTTCGGTAGCGGTCCTGCTGCTTACCTTCAATCAGATGGGGCAGCACGAAACAACACGCTTGGTACCGCCGAACCTGGATAAGGCGGTGAAGGTGGGTTGGAACAGCGCGGACGACGAGTACATCAAGTCCTTTGGCCTCTATGCCTCGACCCTGATGGGCAACGTCACGCCCAAGAACGTGAACTTCATCGCCGACTCTGTAAGCGCCTTCGTTGATCCGAAGATCTACGCAGACGTTCGCAAGAAGATGTTCGTGCTGGCCAATGATCCCGTGTTCGCGACGAACGCCGGCTCCGTTTCCTGGAACGCCACCGACATCAGCTACGAGAAGGCATCGAAGAAGGTTTTCATTCTCGGTTCGATGGAGTCACGCAGCGCATCCGGCAAGCCTAAACAGGACTACCAGGTGGTCGAGTACGTCATCGAAATGCGTGCGGGCCGCCCTTGGATCACCGGCATGGACCACTACCCAGGCAGCAATCCCAAAACACTCAAGTGGCTTCAGTCTCACCCGCCTAAGCCAGCAGAACCAACCAAGGAGGCGCTTCAGTGAAACGCTCAGCCATTGCTCTAGTCGTGCTGGCCACCATCCATGCATCCATCTCATGGGCTGATGGGATGGCGGAAGTCAAACTGCCGCCTGTTCCTACGGCAGCTAAACGTGTCAAACCTGTCGAAGCGCAGCCTCTACCAGGCTTGGGCGTAATGCCTGGTGCCGAATCTGATTCGCGCACCCAGGTAGTTCGCGTGAGCTCGGACCGGAACGAAGTTATTTACGTTTCGAATAGCTTGCCGAACCGAATTTCCACTCCATTCGCTTCGCCTAAATCGGTTGACCAACAACCTGATGACTTAGATATCAGCCAGATTGGCCAATCGCTTTATGCGACGATGAAAACCAAGGATAAGCCTGTCGCACTCTACGTGACGGGATCTAATCCGAATGACCCGGTTATATCTTTGACCCTAATTCCGAAGGAGCTTCCACAGCAGACCATTACGCTGCAGTTGGACAAGCCAATGGCAGAAACCGGTGGTCATGCGTCCGAGAACCATGCGCCCGACAGCAACAACTACACCGATACTATTCGTTACGTGTTGCGAGAAGCAGCTCTCGGCAAAACCCCTGAAGGCTTCAGTGAAGGTCTGTTGCCGGCGTCGGCCGCGAACATTGGCAACGTAATTGCCTATCCAAAAGTTCGTTACTCCGGCCCAGAGTACGATATTTATCGTTACAGCCTGCAAGGAACGTCGAAAACCGACGTAGATCTTGATGAAGGTACGTTCTACAGCAATGGCGTTCGTGCTGTGTCTTTCTTCCCGACAGCCACCCTTCGTGCCGGCATGAGCACTGATGTGTTCATCGTCTCTGATAAGTCGGCTACGGGGAATTAAGCATGGCTATCAAAGACCAGCTGAAAGATAAGTGGCAAAATCTGACACCAGGCGTTCGATCTACTGTTGCAATTATTGGCCTTTTAGGGTTCTTGATGATTGTCGGTTCAGTAATTGTTGGGAATGACAAGCCTAAGAACAATACGAAAACCGACGGAACTTCCGACACCAAGCTGCTCTTGCCTCGTGGGGATAATAATACGCCTGAGCAGATCATGGCTAAATTGGCTTTACAGGACAAACGTTTTAAAGAGATCGGCCAATCGCTCAAGCAGTTGGATCAAGATCGCAAAGATGATCGCCTGCGCGCCCTCGAAGAAGAACGGCTGCGGGGGCAACGGCCTGACCCTGTTACCCAGGACACACTTCGCGAGCTAAAACGCTTGAGTGATCGGATGGAGAAACTGGAACTCAGCAAAGGCGGTACCGCTCCGGCTCTGAATGCTGATTTGCCAGGATATCAGAGCGCTGCTGGCACTGGTGAAACCCTGCAAGAACCGAAACCGAAGGCAGCAACCCTGCGGGTCACTGGCGGTACCCAAACGGCCCGGAATGAGACCCCGAAGCAGACAGAGAAGCCGACTCCGGCATTGCCACCCGGCTCGTTCTTCGAGGGTGTGCTGTTGAACGGTATGGACGCTCCAACGAGCTCTACAACGCAAAAAAACCCTGTGCCGACGACCATGCGAATCAAGTCTGACGCGGTACTGCCAAACAAGTACAGCGTCGATGTCAAAGAATGCTTTGCCCTCGCATCTGGCTACGGGGTTCTCTCCAGCGAACGCGCCATGCTCCGGACGGAATCTTTCTCTTGCGTGCGCAAAGACGGAAAGATCATCGAAGGGAAGATGGAGGGTTACATCGTTGGCGAGGACGGGCGGGTCGGTATGCGTGGTCGCCTTGTGTCCAAGCAGGGCCAAATGATTGCCAAAACTTTGGTCGCCGGCGGTCTCTCGGGCCTGGCACAGGGCATGACACCACAAACTATCCCGCAGTTGAGCCTGGGTGACAGCAGCACCACTCGAACCCAAAGCGCTGACACATCGACCATTCTGCAAACTGGTGTTGCCAAAGGATTCTCTACTTCCGCGAATGAAATTGCCAAATTCTATATGGAGATGGCTCGTGAAATGACTCCGGTAGTTGAGATCGACGCCGGCCGCAAAGTTACGATCATGCTGGTGAAAGGGATCGAACTGAAATGATGAAAGGTAAAAATATATGAACCGTAGTGCTTTAGTCGCAGCACTGTTTCCTATTGCTCTTCTGAGTGGTTGTTCGTCCTGGTTGAATACAGCCGGCGAAGACGAATTCTCATGCCCAGGCATGCCGCAAGGCATCATTTGTAAGTCGCCAATGGCTGTTTACAAGTCCACAGAACAGAGCCCAGCGCTGACCGACAGCGATATGCCAATTGGGCAGAAGGCACCGAATGTTAAGTACGGTGACGACATGGGAAAGACTGCCGGCTCTGAGCATAACCTCAAGGTATCCAATGGTGTGCCAGGGCCAGCTGTTGCAGATCTTGCTCGACCAGTTCGAGTTCCAGCTCAGGTCATGCGCATCTGGATCGCTCCGTGGATCGACAGCAAGGACGACTTGCACTTTCCGTCTTACCTCTTTACCGAGATTCAGCCACGCACTTGGTCGTTCGGTAAAACCGAATACTCAGGCCAAGGCATGGTTGTTCCTCATCTTGAGTTAACCGCTGTACCGCCAGTCAACGTTGCCGCCCCTAAATCGGAAAACGTTGCAGCAGAACCAACCAATTACGGACCGCAAGTTACGTCGTCCGCAATCCCACCCACAACTGACATCAATCTGAACTGATAACACTGGGAGCTACACAATGACCGCACAAATCGCACAAATCGAAACCAACGCAGTAGGCGCTGCTCCATTCAAGAAAATCGACAAACGTGCTCTGGTGAGCATGGCTGTGGTCGGTCTGGCTGTCGCCGTCGACGTGACCGCTGGCTCCGACTCTACCTTCACCGAGATCGTCACCAGCCTCGACGGTTGGATGACCGGCTCCCTCGGTAAGGTCTTTGCCCTGGGTGCCCTCGGTACCGGCCTGGCAATCGGTGTGGTCAAGCAATCGGTCATGGCCGTTGTGACCGGCGTAGCCGTAGCGCTCTCTGCAAGCGTGGGCCCAGGCGTACTGACCAACATCTTCACTGCAACGCTGTAACGCCCTCAAGGCGCACTAGGTCGCTAGTGCGCCTTTTCAACTGGCTCTGCCTGCGGGTTGCCCTCCAGGCCTTCCAAGCCTACTCAACCACCACACATGGCGAACAGTGAAATGGCAGCTTCGAAAGCGACGCTCAAAGGGGATAGAACATCCACCCCTCAAAAAAAACTCAATGTCAGGGCTATCGACCCCGACTCAAAAGTATTCTTCTGCTCCGACGGGAATGAACATTACCTCGGGGCATGTTTTGTATCTGACGCGCTGACAGGCGCCAGCTCCTCGACCGTCGACAAGCTTCAGTCTGCCCTGAGCATGAACTTCGCGGCCGGCACGTACATTCAGATCGCCATGCTTGAGAGCCCTGATGTCGGCGAATACATCGATGCCTATTTGAACAGCAAGCCAGCGCTGAACCCGATTCTTAAGACTCTCTCACGCCAGCACGCCAATCTGATTAACGGTGGCGTTGATAACCCGCTGGTTCAGCGGAGTGGTGTGATGCTAAATCGTCAGCGCGTCATCGTGACCGTGAAGTTCCCTTGCCGCACCGATAGACCCGATGACGCAGACATCGCGGCGACAAAAGAATCGGCCGACCGGGTCACGGAAGCTCTCAAAGCAGCGTCGCTTAATCTGGTCCAGCTCGATGCAGTTGGGTATCTGGTGCTCATGCGAATCCTCACGAAGCTCTGGGATGCTCCTCGGTCGCACTACGATGAAGATCAACTGATCAAGGACCAGGTCTACTACCCTGGCGACTCCATCAACTACGATGATCCTTCGACCATCAATTTTAATGACGGCGCCCACTATGCCAAAGCGCTGAGTGTCAAACACTTCCCTCAGAAAACCAGCCTCGCAATCATGAACCACATGATCGGCGACCCGAATGGGCTTTCGAACCAGATCACCGACCCGTACTACATGGTGCTGACCATCCACTACCCGGACCAGGTCGTCAAGAAGGACGAAGTCAAGCAAACGTCCTCGATCATCAACCACCAGGTCTTTGGGCCCACAGCTCACCTGATACCCATCCTCAGCTACAAGAAAAAGGGCATCGACACCTTGGTTCATGAGATCGACGGCAAGGGTGCGATCATCGTTGAGGTGAATTTTACGATTTTCCTGTTCTCGCGTGACAAGCAGCGCTTGAACAAGTTGTCCGCAGGCCTGCAGGCTTACTACACATCTCTGGCTTTCGAGCTGCGCGAAGACAGGCGCATCCTTGAGGCTCTCTGGAACAACCTGCTGCCACTCAATACGTCCAAGGAAGGCGTCAAGAACCTCTATCGCTTCCATACGATGGCAGTTCGACATGCCTGTCAGTTCCTACCGATACTCGGCGAATGGACAGGTAGCGGCATGGGTGGGGCAATGCTGCTGCTCACGCGACGTGGCCAGCCTGCTTTGGTTGATCTGTACGAGTCGAGCACCAACTACAGCGGGATCATTTTTGCTGAGGCCGGCGCTGGCAAGTCGTTCTTCACACAAAAAATCGCCGCCGACTACCTCTCAGCAGGCGCAAAATTGTGGGTGATCGATGCCGGCCGGAGTTACCTGAAGCTGTGCAAGATGGTTGGTGGCGAATTCATCGAGTTCAAGCCTGAGTCTGATGTGTGCCTGAACCCGTTCACGCATGTGGAGGACTTGCACGAGGAAATGGACATCCTCAAAGCCACCATCGCAAAAATGGCCGCCCCTGAGGACACGCTTGACGATTACCAGCTGTCACGTGTCGAGCAGGCCATTACCAGTACCTGGGAGAAGTATGGCAACGCCGCAAATATCACGGCTGTTGCAGAGTGGTTCATCAATCAGTCAGACGACCCAGAGTGCCTGCGACTGGGGCGACAGTTGTTCCCGTTCGCCGGTGGTCAATATACCAAGTGGTTCGATGGTGAGAACAACCTGGACATGAGCAATGCGTTCATCTGCATGGAGCTGAGCGATCTGAAAGGGCGACCAGCACTTCAGCAGGTGGTTCTGCTGCAGTTGATTTCGCGTATCAATCACGACATGTACAAGGCTCAGCTGGGTGAGCGAGGCCGGAAAAAAATCCTCATCGTCGACGAGGCCTGGGAGATGCTGGACGATCCGATGATGGCCAAGGCCATGGTTGCTGCTTACCGCAAGGCGCGGAAAGAAGATGGTGCGGTGCTGGTTGTAACGCAGGCTATTGGCGACGTCTATGCATCGAAAAACACAGAGGCGATCGCCGCAAACTCGGCTTGGCAGTTCATCCTGCAGCAGAAGTCGGAATCGATCGACTCGGCCATCGACAGCAAGCAGTTCAAGATCGAACCCTACGGGGCTCACATGCTGAAGTCGGTACACACCATGCCTGGCAAGTACAGCGAGATCATGGTCAAGCGTAGCGAAACCGATTGGGGCATCGTGCGCCTTGTTGTTGATGAGTTTCACAACGTGACGTTCTCCTCGAAAGGGTCAGCCCGCAATGAGATTCTTGACGATCTTGACCGTGGGGTCGATGCGGTAGAGGCAGTGAACAATTACATGGCCCGCCAGAGCTCTGCGGCGTAGTCGGGCCAGCAAGCAGTCAGCACCGATACCAGCATCATCATTACTGCAATGCTCGCCCGGCCATTCGCCGGGCTTTTTATTACCACTAACTGATACTTTGGACGTAGTGCTACGTGTTATGATTAAAAAAATAAATGCGCCTTGAGCGCTACCACTCTCCACCGCTATTAGGGAACGCCACGATGACTGATACAGCGAATAGCCAACAACAGCAGCCTAGGGAGCAGATCCGCCCTGACGATGACCAGGCGAATACTAAGCCAGCACAGGGTGTCAAGGCCAAGCAAACACCAGCAGGGATTTCCTTTCTGACATGCGCCATCGTGGCTCTCGCTGTCTCCGGCTTCACCAGCTTCATGGCTTATCACTTCGCCGAGCGGAACCTGAATTCGGGAGCTCAGATAGTGCTGGTTGATGGCACCAAGCTCGCCAATGCGCAGATGAAGCGAACTCTCGATAAGGCCGGCTTAAGCCCCGAGCAAGCGCAAGCCGACGGCCTTGCATTCGTGACAGACCTTCAAAATGAACTTAAGGGGTTCACGGATTCAGGGGTACTGGTGATCAACTCATCGGTAGCCTTAAACGTCCCCGCGGGACTGAACGTTACCGACCAGGTTGCACAGCACCTTGGCCTTGAGCTGGAGTGATCGCATGAACCCCAAAGCACTGGCGTCTCGACTGGTGTCCCCGTTTAAAACCCTTCGGACAGACAAAGCACGGCTTAGATTTCTTCGAAACTCTCTCATAGGTATCACCGCTGCATTCATCGTTGCCATTGCGGCTGTTACGACGTTTCGTCAGGACTACCGTATCGGTGTTGATCTTGCGTCAGTCCGCTGCCTGCCCTGGCGCCTTTACGTGATCACTTATGGCCAACCTGCTGACCTCAAACGGGGTGATTTCGTCGCGTTCGTGCCGAAAGGCGGCCTCATGGGGGAGCACTTCGAAGGGAAGACCGTTGGAAAGATGGTCGCAGGCCTCCCGGGTGACAAACTGGTCGTGAAGAACAATGTCGCCTACATCGGGGGTCGACTGATCGGTGAGCTGGACCTCATCGAGAGGCTGGGCAAGAAGTCCGGCGATTTCGACCGCGTGATGACAGTACCGGCCGGCAAGATTCTGGTCATTGGAACTGAGCCAAGGAGCTATGATGGTCGCTACTGGGGCTTCCTTGATTCGAAGCTGATCATTGGCAAGGTAGGGCCCATCATCTGATGAAACCTCGATTCAAACTACTCATGCGTATGGGTACGCGTAAAGAATTAGCAAAGAGATTTTCAGTATTGACGTTATTGACGCTCGCCGCCTTGCCCAGTGTTGTCTACGCGGATATCGAAAGCGGATCTCCGAGGTTCATCGAGCGCAAAGCTGAAGGGTGGTTTTTTTACAAAGATCCAAAAGAGACTCCACCGCCTCCGCCTTTGATCCGTCAAGAGCCCAAAGCTCCCGACGGCAAACCTGACTCCAAAGAGCCGACAGTTCAGCCGTTTTCAGTTTCGTGGCTGCGCGAAAACATGCCGAAGCTATTGGACGCCGCGATCGACGACCCTAGCAAGGAAAACGTTGAGGCGTATCTATACGCGCAGCGCGTGGCCATGGATAAGTCCCAGCGCTATGCAGAGATGACAACCCGCGTTGTGGCCGCCGATCCATTCCTGGACGAGAACAACCGAGTCCCTATCGCTACTTACACGAAACCATTCTTTTTGAGGAATGCTCAGTCCGGCGTAACTGAGGCACTAAAACATGTCGCGACCGTGGGCGGGTTGTGGGTTTTCTTCGATTCGAAGTGTGAATTCTGCCGGCCTCAAGTGAATACCGTCCAGAAGCTGGCCAAAGAGTATGGATTTGTCACGAAATTCATTTCCATGGATGGCAAGGCGCTACCGAATGTAACGGAATTCGAAAAAAACACCGGACAAGCGAGCATTCTTAACCTGCGCATCACGCCAACTACAGTTCTCGTTGTTCCGCCGAACAACTACTACATCGTATCGCAAGGGATGATGGCCCAAGACCAACTCGCAGAACGGATCATCATTGCAGCTGACAGCAACAATCTGTTGCCGAAAGACATTGCCCAGAAAATCAACACCTATGATCGAGGCGTCTTAACCAACGAAGACACTCAAAAGGGTGCGAGTGATGATCCAAAGCAGTGGGTTAAATACCTGAAGGACAAACTGGAAGGCCGTTACGAAGGGGGCAGCAATAATGCGGAATAAATTAAAGCAGTTGGTATCATTATTACTGGTGGCAACACTTACCATGGTTTCAGTACCTGCATCAGCTGGACTTGCTGATGCGCTTGACGGCATGTTCATGTCGAACAGTACCAGCGCGGGCGCCTTCACAAGCCAAAGCCGCGGTGGCATGGTCGGAGGAGGCGCAGCGCTTCGAAGCCCAGTGCGTAATATTAACCTTGTCGCTTTCGACCCGCCCCGTTTCTCGGCCGGCTGCGGCGGGATTGATATGTTCGCGGGGTCGTTCTCGTTCATCAACGCAGACGCACTCGTAGCGCTGTTCCGGCAGATCGCGGCAAACGCCGTTGGCGTTGCTTTCAAAGCCGCCATTGACGCTATTAACCCGGCGCTTGGCAAGCTGATGCAGGACTTCCAAAACAAGCTGCAAGCCCTGAATCAGATGATGAAGAACACATGCGCTGTGGCGAACTCCATCGTCAAATCCTTCACTGACCCATCAGCTAGAAAAGAGATGGTTGACCAGGCATCGACGGCGGCCTCGGCAGCAACTGGCTCATTCTCTGATCTGTTCGCTGGTTTGACAGATATATTCAGTTCTCCGAACAGCAGTTCTGACAAAGGCACCAATGACGGAAGCTGCGAGGAGTGCGGCAATCCGGTTTGGAAAGCTCTTACCGACACCTCATCCGGCCAATACCTGGGTAACCCCGACACTGGCGAAGCTGACAGCAACCTCGCTAACGAAGTTGTGATGAGCATGATTGGCGCAGTAGTTATGACTGCGCCAGACAGCTCCTCTAAGAACTCTGACGGTTCTGAAAAACCTAAGGTTGGTCAAATCTATAGCCCAACCTTGACACTGATGAATTTCAAAAACGGCTCAAGCTCCAACAGTACGCCGCTTAAACTGCTGCATTGCGAAAACGGGTACGGCCGCAACAAGTGCACTAGCATCAACCCCAATAAGACGTTGAGATTCGATGGCACCTTGGGCTATACCAATAAAATGCTGTTCGGTTACGCACAAGGCGCGACAACTGGTACAGCTAGCACTTCAATAGTAGGCAAGCTTACTAACTGCACCGGCAACGCATGCGACTTCACTGCTGCACAAAAACAGTTCATCAACTCTGTAAAAACACCTGCGCTTGCCTTAATTAGAAAGGTACAGCAATTCCCTGGGGCTATTCAGGGGGTTGCGGAACAAATGGCACCAATAATCGCCAATGAATTGGCCCTGAAGTATGGTGAGGCTGCTTTATATGCAGCGAACCAGACCTTCAATGGAGTTAAAGGGATCAAACCTGACTTTGTTGACCCCAACATTAATAAGCTCGTACAGGAACTCGCAGCCATCAGAGCGGAGGACGCAAACTTCCAACCAAGGGTTGTCGCTACCGAGCAGTGGATCAAGATGATTTTAACCAGCAACCCGGCAATCTTTGTCAAGCCGGGCCTTTAGGGATATATTATGGACTTCACTGTATTTGTATTAGGTGATGTTTCGACTTTTTACAATACGCTCAACAGCGTAGCGATGATATTCAACGCCAAAGGTTTCATGACTGGCGTGTACCTGGTAGGAGGGTTCATTGCGCTGATTTCAGGGATTATGTTTGTAATTCAGAAAGGCGCATCGGAACAATTCATTCCTGCAAATGGACCTGTGGGTGGTCTATTTGGCTTCGCCATGATGGTTGCGTGTTGCACCATTAAAGCCGATGTAAAGATCGAGGATATTTACACAGGGACGGTCAACAAGGTTGACAACGTCCCCCTTGTAATCGCGGCACCAGCCAGTTTGTTCACAACGACAATGTACGGTCTTTTTGAAAAAATCAACACGGCCTACCAAAGCACTTCAGGGAGTTACATGGCCGTCACTCAAAATGGCTTTGTCACTCCGTTGAAATTGCTTCTTACCCTACGCAAGGGTGTGGAGAACGTGGACCCGTACCTTGTGGCCAGTCTTAAACAATACATTATCGACTGTGTGCCCGGCTCAACAACATTCAGTATTGCGGATTTCCAAAAATCCACAAATATTGTTTCTTATGTATTAGGCCATTCCCGTGGCACGGGTCTAACCACCTATTGGGATAACGTCAACATTACAGGATCTGCTCTTTCTTGCCAGGAAGCACAGACGAGGATAGCAAGCAAGGTTGATGCATTTCCATCTTCCGCAGCCGCGAAACAAATGATCAATGCCGGCATGAAGGTTAAGAGCCCTTCGGGTAGCGCTTACACGCCTGACGATGTTAGTGCTGCAATTACCAACCTAGTGCCGTCGCTGTGGTCCGCTGCTCAAAGCGCTGATGATTTCATGGTGAACGCGCTGTTCTACAACTCTGTAGTAGGCACTTATAACTGTCTAGATAGTGTTTCCGATCAAAACAGCTTTAACCTTTGTATGACATCGTTGACTCAGCAGGACGAGCAGTTCCGCTCAGATGCTGCGGCGTCTGGTAGTTTCTTTGCAAAGGTTATGACGCCTACAATGGTCTTCCTTCAGATTCTATTCTTCGGTTTCGCGCCCATAGTCATTATTTACAGCCTGTTTAAAGGCGCTGGATCGCTGATGATGTATGTAAAGTTTCTGGGGTTCGGAATCTGGACTACTTCCTGGCTTCCATTTTCCGCTGTGATTCAGATGTACATTCAAAACGATGTCGCAGAGAAACTGACAGAATTTACTGAAGCAGGTCTAGTACCGAGCAACATGAAAGCGGTCTACTACGACGTCTTGGCAACAAGGCTTGGTATCGCGTCGGATATGTTGGCCGCCACACCACTCATTTCTGCAGCAATGCTTGGCCTGACTGCTTACGGCATGGTGAGCCTTGCAAGCCGCTGGTCAGGCCGTGACCACAATGACGAGAAACTTCAGTCCCCTGATCTTGTAAAAAATGGTGCCCATGTCGATGTTGCAAGCCGTAACCAGTACCAGTCTGAACATTCCGGCAGTGTCAATAACGGTCTGTCACTCAATGGCGCCAATTGGAACACGGCGGATCTTAAAAACACTCTGAGCACTTCCACCCAGAGTGCCTTCGGCTCTGACCATTCGAAACGTAGCGAGAGCTCCTCAGCAGTGGAAGCTTCTCTCCGCCAAATGGCCTCGTATAAGTCTGGTGACAGCTGGACAGATCAGCGTATGCAGTCGCTTGATCGCCAGCATAGTACTATCTCCCAGCAGGCAATGAAGCTAGGGGATAGCATTGGCCAGTCGTTGGGTTACACCGGTAAAGAGCTGAATCAGTTTAGAGAAGCTTTTGACGCCAGTGTTGGTTTCAAGGGTATCTTTGGCGGCGTGTCAGCTGGGATCTCGAACGCAACTGGCAAGGAAATGTCGAAAGACCAAGCCTCAAAGGTTGCATCTCAATTTGGGACTGAGATCTCCAAAAACGAAAGCGACATGTCAGGGTGGAAGGCCGCGGTTGCAGACACGTTCTCTCATAGCACCGGGAGAGAAGCCGCAACTGAAAATGCGTTGGGTCGTCGATTGAGTGCAACAACCGCTGATACCCAGTCTTCATTCAATCGCTTCCAACAAGCTACCTCTGCGGAAGCCGGGGTCTCTGCGAACGCGAAAATCAGCGAGGAGACCACCGGTGGGAACCTCAACCGATCTCCACAGGGTATTCAGGCCCTGAATCAAGCTATCGCGGGTCTCAGCGATTCGCAACGCAGCGAGTTCAACAAGAAATTCCCCGAACTTGAAACTCGCTATGCCCAACAATCCACTGGCATGGTTGGCGCTCGTGAGTCCGCCCAGCTGTGGGCCCTCAAGTCCATTGGGGCGGACACAGAGTTCGCGAATGTCATTTCGGCTATGACTGGAAACGTTGTGGGTGGGCCGAGCGAAGGTGATGCAGCCAAATTCCAAGGCGTAGGTGGGCGAGCAGTCCAGGTCAGTGACAACCCAGCCGGTCAAGTGTCTCGGGCTAACATCGGCAACCCGTCGACCAATGTTCCGGGGGTCAATCCGAATCAGGTCGGCCCTACCGGTGCACCGCAGCCACAAGAGCTCAGGGAAGTCGCATCAGGAATGGATCCATATCGTTCCTACGAGGACCGCGAGACATATGTATCTTCGCAACTGCCAAGCAGCCATGCCAAAGCGCAAGAGCAGATGCGTGCGGGGAAAACAGCGCTCGAAAATGCGGACACCACCCTTTCCCCTGAGCAGATCCGCGACACACTATCGACCAAACCAATCACAAACACCATGGTCGGCGTAGGCCAGGCTGAGCAGCAATGGGAGCAAGAGAACCCAAAAACTGCGATGGCCGTTACGGCAGCGACGATGTTTGTGCCAGGCGCTGGGTGGGGTGGAGCAGCGATCAAGGGTACTCAAGCGACAAGAGCAGTTCTGGCAGCACGCAGCGCTGAAACTGCCTTGAAGGCCGCTGAGGCTGGTACCGAGGTTGCTCAGGCTGCACGCGTGGTCAATGCGGCTGGGCATGAGGTACCTGCGCTGCTTCGTGGCCAAGGCCAGGCTTCGCGGGTCGTGAACGCCGAACATGTGGCAAAAGCGGCTGAAACTGCGAAAGCCGCTGCAGCTACTGCGAAGACTGCCGGCCGCGAGGCTGCAGCCGCCACCAAACTTGCTGGCAACGTTTCGGTTGTTCCAGGGATGATGATCGCGTCCGATCACATGGCAGACAACTACAACGCTGATGTGGCCGCCAACGGCAAGCCTGAGCGCTTTGAGCCCGGATCTAATGTGCGCTCGATGCTCCAGAGTGATAGCGCCACAGCAGGCCTTCAAGTACAGAGTGGTCAGCCGCTTGTAACTCCAATACCGGCGCCCGCCGACGCTCTTGCCCCCCTGGGCGGACACGCAGGCAACTTGATGGCCGCCCCGGGCCAAAATTCGCATGCTGCAGCTCGTGGCCAGCCACTGCCCACACCAATGGACGCATACGCTAAAGCGCCTGCACCAGCACCAACTCGACAAGACGCGCCCAATGTACAGAGCAGTCCGCCTGTAGAAGCGAAACCTTTAGCCGGGGGGAAGGGCAACACACCGATCCGACAAGACGCTGCACCTATGTTGGTAAGCCCGCCCGTAGCGGCCGAGGCACACGCACCAATCCGCCAGGACGCTGCACCTGTGCAGGCAAGTCAGCCTGTAGCAGCCGCAGTACTAACCGGCGCCGAGGCACACGCACCGATCCGCCAGGACGCTGCACCCGTGCAGGCAAGTCAGCCTGCAGCAGCCGCAGCACTGACCGGCGCCGAGGCACACGCACCGATCCGCCAGGACGCTGCACCTGTGCAGGCAAGCCAGCCTGTAGCAGCCGCAGTACTAACCGGCGCGGAGGCACACGCACCGATGCGCCAGGACGCTGCACCTGTGCAGGCAAGTCAGCCTGTAGCAGCCGCAGCACTGAACGGCACCGAGGCACACGCACCGATCCGCCAGGACGCTGCACCTGTGCAGGCAAGTCAGCCTGTAGCAGCCGCAGCACTGAACGGCACCGAGGCACACGCACCGATCCGCCAGGACGCTGCACCTGTGCAGGCAAGCCAGCCCGTGGCAGCCGCAGCACTGATCGGGGTCGAGGCACACGCCTCGATCACGGGTCACGCTGGGGAGCTGAAAGCGGCGCCTGGTGCGGGGCTATTGACGGCGGGTGCTAGTCAGAACCTGATGGAGCCCATTGGTCACGCGGCCACCTCCGTTCACAGCGGTCAACTCCATCTTGATTCGCAACCAACCATGGCCGAGTCTCACGCTGACCTACAAGCGGGCGAAATGATGACGGGATCGGGTGCTGGTTTGATGACCGCTGGTGCCGCATCGCAGGCCAGCGCCGGACTCTCAGCAGGTGAGCCGCAACTTTCCGGCTCAGATGATGGGCCAGGTAGCCCGTACGGTGAAGGCATGATTGGGGCGGCGGATGCTTACGAGTCGCCGTTCAATGGAGGAGGGAAGCCGGCACCCGTTACGCGAGTGATGACCCTGGAAAACACCGTGGTTACCCCTGAAGACAAGGGTGACGACGACGACAAGCCACCCAGGACGAGAGGGGGCAAAAGCTAACTTCAGCTGAGAAAGGGAAGCCCGACCATGTCGGGCTTTTACTTGTGACACTGCCTGACTTCAAACTGGACTGCTTTTATCGGTAGATAGCATCCCAGCCAACAGGCTAGACGCCAGAATGCAAAACCCCCGTGGTATGGGGGTTTACCGTTTAGACACCAATCTGCACAGAAACAACCGTGGCCGGGACTATTGCTCCTGCATCACCTTGGAAATCATACCGTTTGCCAGGCTCATGTAGAGCGCACTATCGCCGGAAACATCGTCAGGTGTGATCACATACTTTCCACTGATTACCATGGAAGGTGTGGCATCAACCCCATATATGAGAAGTTTTGCAAAAGCCTTCTCCAAACGCTGCTGACTGACGTTGTGCCAGGCTTCGTTGAATCCCTGAACATTCGATAGCGCTACAGCGTTCCTCCATGTATCAGCGCTGTCCATCGGCTTGCCATTCTGCTGTATCAACATATAGGCCGCTGACATGAAAGCATCAAGGTGCGCAGGATCTGCATCCTGAACAGCAAAGAATGCGCGGGCAGCAATGAAATTGGCTTTGTCGGGGACCGCTACTGGAAGGAACTCCGCGGACCAGCCAGGCGGCATTGTTTTTGCCCACCGAGCAAAAGTCTGATCATACGAAGCACAGATGTGACACCCAAATGAGAAGAATACGATGACCTTGTGACTGTCTTCTGCTTGGGCCGCAACCTCTCTATACGGCATCGACGGCAACGCCAGCTGCGCTATGGAGAGTGTTGGAGTTGCCAGCAGGGCTGCCATAGCCATCCGCGCAATAAACTTCTTCATATAAACTATCCTTGCTGATAAGGTTCTGCTCAATGAGCATGTCAAAGATTGACTCTTGGTTACGTTCTGTTCGCCACAGCTCGACCGTTTCCTTAAGAGCCCTGAAGTTGATTTTTCGGGATGCGGCCAACTCAGTTAGAAATTCCACTGCACCCTCAGTGAAACCAAGGGCATTCACCACGTCATAATGTGACACAAGCGCTAGATCAATGAGAGCTTCACCGAACTTTTTTACTTTGCCTTCTATAGCGCAACGCAACTGTAGTTCAGCGGCCTGATTTGCTTGGGTAAATGTAATAAGACCCTGAGCAATGAGAACATCACCAATGCGCCTAACAGTTGGCTTTACGGAGTCATCTTTAATTAACGACTGCACCTTTGCCATAGTGGTTATACCGTCAGTCACCATACGTACTGCGGACTGGCCCAGAGTGTCGAATTGATTTTGCCGAGCAGCGGCATTTAAGACTGCCATCTCGCCACCACCACCGATTATGGCTGTACGCACTGATTTGTCAGATCTGATAAGCTCAATGATTGGGCACTTGCCTGAAAACGATTCCTTCGATGGTGCAAAGGGCACTTTCCCTGTAACAGCAGGCAGCCCGTTTTTCTTTAGCCACATGCGCTCTACATCATTAATGGGAATCCATTCGTGATCGATATCAGACCGCAGAGTCTGAACGAGTCGCTGGGCAATCACTCCAATTAGAACAGAAGCCAGTGATTGGGCATCAATCCCAAGATCAATGATGCGAGGGACGGCTTGAGCGGCACTATTGGAGTGCAATGTGGCGAAGACCAAGTGACCCGTATTCGCAGCCTGAATGGCAATTTGAGCCGTTTCTTGGTCACGGATCTCACCGATCAGAATAACGTCCGGGTCCTGACGCAGCAGCGCCCGGAGGCCAAGGGCGAAACTCAGCTGGGGTGTGACGTTGATCTGGACAAAGCCCTTGACTACATACTCAACCGGATGCTCGATCGTGCAAATGTTGAGCGTTCCATCATTGATTGCATTAAGTGCTGCGTATAGGGTCGTCGTCTTACCAGAGCCGGTTGGGCCGGTGACAAGGATCAGACCTTGAGGTTCGGTGATCATCTCGCGGAACGCGTGCTCAACCAGTGGCGGCATGCGAATTCGGTCAAGACTCATCGATGCGTTCTCTTGGTCGAGTAACCGGCACACGATCTTTTGTCCGTTGTGACTCGGTACCAAGCTCACACGGACCTCCAAATCTAACCCTGGGTATCTCAATCCGATGCGCCCATCAAGCGGGACTTGATGCTGCGAGAGATCCATGGTGGCCCGCGATCGAATTTTCGTATCAATCAATTTTCCCATAGCGGGCTCTATGGTTTCAAAGTGCCTAAGCTTACCGTCTTCCCGCAGCTGGATATGTACGTGACCTTGAACCCATTGGAAATGAATATCCGGAATCTTACGTTGAGCGGCCATCCTGAACAGATCGTTTAGGTATGTAGCTGCAGGTTTATCTGCGGAGGAGTTGAAAATAAAAAGATCTGGTGCCCTTGCCATAGTCAGCTCCTATTACGCCTTACCGTTAGTGCAGTTGAGCTCTGGTCCGTAAAACAAACGCGAGATAAAACTCTGCACAGATTTATCAACTTCAACACTCCAAATCAACAAGTCAATCCGAGAATCAGTGCTGAGGTAGTTCGTTCCAGCCCAGCGAACTGCGTCAAACACTACTCGGACAGGTAAAGCGCCACGCTCGATGCGTTCACAAGGCTCCTCAGGGGATACCGTGTACAGAATCCAGCCAAATAATAGAACAGCAAAAAAACTGCTGAATAGCTGCTTCATTTATAAATCGCCATAGTTGTTCATTACCTTCTGTATATATATACGCTGTCTTTCCGGATTTGGACTGTTGTATGCACCTACCGCTTTCCAAACGGGACCGTGAGAAGCTATGTTGCTCGCCAAAATCCAAGCTCCGACGTTCGCACTGACACATCTATCTAGAAGTTCTTTCTCACCGATGCCGAATCGCGAAAGTCTCGGGAGCCACGATGAGTTGATTTGCATCAAGCCAATATCCCAGGTCCCATCGCTGTTCTTCGGGCTTAATGCGGCGGCGTTGCCCGGTCGATTCTCAGTGACTTGGATGGCTCGAAGCAGCTTCTCGCTAACCCGGTAGCGCTTGGCCGCCTCGGCGAAGCAGTCAGCGTGGCCTGCAGAAGGAAGCCCGGCCAGTGCACTTACCATGAGAAAAATTGGGGATAGTCTAATCATGAGCTTAAGGATACATTACGCGTATCAATAAGCAATGAGTATCGGATATGCTTCACTGGAACAGGATCTCGGCCTTGCTGGCTCTCCCCTTGTCGTTGACGTGCCAGGCCTGTGCTGCAGGCAGCGCCCAAGATACATCCGCAGCTGCGTATTTCAGCAATGAAGCAGCTGGGGACTCCGGCATTCCAGACGTCTCTACGGCCATGAAAGGGCTCCTTTCCACCGCTCGGGAAGGTGGCGATGTACTTCGGACCTGGGCAGCCTACAAAGCAGGGGATAAGAGTGCGTTGCCAAAGCTGTTTGAACTCGCTCAGGGTGGGAACAGCCGAGCACAGAACGTGGTGGGCTACCTGCTCGATCACGGGGAAGGTGTTAGACAGGACAGCACCGCGGCTGCCGCATATTTTGCAGCCGCGAGCGCAGATTACCCCCTTGCTCGGTACAACCTAGCAGTCCTTACCTTGCTTGGCCGCGGGGTAGTGCAAGATAAGGTCAAGGCCATGGAAATGTTCGAATCATCAATGAAGGAAGCATCCGTCGACCTGGCAGCAGTACGCCTATCTCTCTATTACCTCAGTAAAGGCGATACTGACAGAGCCTGGGAATGGGCGAATGAGGGTGCAAATCGAGGCAACGTGACAGCTTACTATCTGCTCGGTCGGATGCTCTACGATAGCGGGGAGTACCAAGAGGCGTACAACTGGCTGACAAAAGCAGCACAAGCGAGTGAACCAAATGCACCAGCTATCCTGTCAGCAATGTATAAAAATGGGAACGGTATCGATAAAAACATGAAAATGGCCGCTTCTTGGATGCTGATCTATTATGGGCTGAATAAGGGACAGTCAAATATGAACTCTTCAAAATTATCATCGTTCGGGCTCACAGCCAAGGAAATGAACGACGCTACGAGCTTTTCCACTACCTGGCTCTCCAATCATAGACTGGTCAAGCGCCCGAACTACAATGCGACGCTTCTCCAATCAAGCAAATAGGTTGACGTCGAAACAAGGAGCATAACACTGTAAGTAGGCCTGGCAAAGAATGCAACCTTCATGATTTAGCGAAATTTGTATAACTCTATAATGACAAAACGAGGAACATAAGTAATTAGTTTTGCAAACACATCAATTCCACAATGGCATAGTTTAGATATCAATTCGATCGCTTAATTCTGCGGGATAATTTTACACGCATCCGCAGCACCTACCTCTCCGGGGAAAAACCATTGTCCGGTCGATATTCAGAGCAGGAATGATTCCGGTAGCACGGTGGACGTCGCCCTTGTGGCCTCGGGTAAAGCACTAGTGAAGCCTAAACGAGAGACATCCTCAACGAAGCTCAGATCGAAAACTCAACAGAATCTGAGCACTACGAAGACAGCAGCATACTGCGTGATTGCTTTCGATACCGGCAGTATATTATGGTTACGTGTAACCAACTACCAGTATTCGGTGAATCCATGAGATCTAAAGCCTCACTGCTCACGCTTAGCGCCTGCCTAATCTGCTTCAGCCCATTGACGGCGCAGGCTGCCACCTCGAAAGAGCTTCTCATCGAAGCCGTGAAGGATGGCCATGCAGCAGGCGAGCTAACCGGCGATCAAGCAGATGCTTGGATGGCCTATACCCACTCACAAGAGCCCATTCGGGTCGAAGCTAAGGTCGTTGGAAAGCTTCAACAACAAGGCTGCGCCCGGGTTGCGCTTCAGTACAGACAAGAAATGGTACCGAAAGTGAATGGCGGGTCTGGTCCACTTGAGGTCGGTTGGGGAATGGACATCTGCGAAGACGGTGCTCCTCCTCTGAACACAGGTTTGGTGCCAGAAAAACAAAATCTTCCCAGTTACGATGAACAGGTGATTTCAGAGTGAACCTTTCGGCTAAAACTGGCTTTATCTGCGCCTGTTTTCTTTTGCTCTCGGCTTTTGCTAATGCAGACCCACATAGTGACGGCCTATCCCTCGGCAAAGCATCACTAAGTAAGTTATCCTCTAATGTGACATCCGCAAACGCAAAAGGGATCCCGTTCTATACTGAAAAACCAAGTCAATCTTCACAGTTCGGCAGTACCTCATTATTCAACGTCGGGACGGGAAGGATCAACAGCTGCAAGACTGAAGCACCTGGATCTGACAAAATCGCTAATCAAGAGTGCAGTGCTGTTAACTTTCTAGCTAAAAACCCTTATGAACGGGTAAAGGTGAAGATTGATGAGAAGGATCCTATTATCACCGGGATCGGTGAAATTATTAACAACGCGAAACCGGGGGATATAACTGAAAACTGTGGTACTAAAACCACTACAACACCCAATATCTATGGTACGGAGGTTTGCAATAGATATAACTTGAGCGAGACTCAAACCTGCTCTTTGGGCCAGGTGGTAGACGTGAACTCAAAATCGAATTTCCAGTGCCAGAAAACCAATAGCGTTCTAGAGAACGTCAGTTGCGACAGGTACTTGGCGGTGACATGCCCCGACCACCCTGCGCTCTGTGAGGCAGGGGGAATTCTGGCGCAGACTATTTCTAATAGTACTGGTACAGCAACCGCATCCTTCCAAAATCCGTATTTGGACTTCTATCAGTTTATCAACACGGTCAACACACGCGAAACTTCAACCTTTACGTTTGAGATACCTGATGCCAGCTTAATTGGCGTATTCAGACTTATGTACGTACAACAGGATAACTGGCTTGCCTTGAAGATAAACGGCCAGTTTGTAAGAGTGTTTAGAGCCCAGTTATCTGAAGAGCTACAGACAAGTGCTAACAAGCTTGAGATCGTTTACTCAAATGGCCGTCCATACGTAGATATTGGGGTTGGACAGCTCTTCACTGTAGAGCCAGGACTTTACCCTCTTGCCGAAAACAAGGACTTAGACATGCGCAAGTATCTAAAGTCGGGCACAAACACAATTGAGTTCATCTTGGCGAACGGGAATAGTTACGGCATAGGGGAGGCCAAGTTTGAAGTGCGGCAGTTCTGTGAACCTTGCAAAGAAGAATGGACAGACCAATGTTCAGCACTCAACAATCGGATTTAGTGTGGGTCAATAAATGAAATCTTGTTCCGAAAGATTCCTATCTGAAATTCTTTTTTCTGAAACTATAAAAATTCTGACAGTAGTTGCGATGTTACTGATCTGTAGTTTCGCCAGAGCCGGAGATTGTCGCATCGTTAAGCAGGACTGCGTGGAAGGCCCTGAGACACGTAATATTTCAGGTAACATGATTTTCAAACAGTGTTGGAGATATCGATCCTCCTACGAATGCAAGAATGGCAGCGATGTAGATTTCTGCGCAGCCATATCCCGCACTGCAGGTTGCTATCAGACATCGACAAGCTGTATCACTACAGCGTGGGATGGTTCATGCCAGGTGGAGCAGAGAACTTACAGATGCGATGACCCTAGCACACCCCAGCCGCAGAATACCATTAAGCTAGACGACACCCACACAATTGTTCGAGATGAACTAGACTCTAGTCAATGCAAACCATTAGACTCGAACCCTCTATGTTACAAAGCCTCCCAAACATGTGTTGAGGGACCCGAGACAAGGATTATTAACGGACTTCCTGTTTATAAGGCATGCTGGAGGTATGAGGACAAGTACTCATGCATCAATCCTGAGAAAAAGGATGATTGTCAGCAATTTGAAGACAAAGGCTGCAAAAAAATTGATGAGACTTGCATCGAAAGTACTGATCCTATCGGCTGCGTGATGGCACAGATCACGTATAGCTGCATCACTAAAAAGGGCGAAACAACCACGACGCAGGATTGCTCTACCAAAGTATCCTGCTATGAAGGAGTCTGCTGGGATACCAGTTATCCATCAGATAGCGACTTTGCTAAGGCAGTTGCAGCTAAAGAAGCTGCACGCGAGGCTGGTGTCTATGGAGCTGATGGTGAGCTATTTGGTGGTGAGGATGAGTCGTGTAGAAAAGGATACGGCGGAATAAAGAATTGCTGTGTAAAAAGTGGAGGAGCTGAAACTAACTTTTCAGTAATGGGACAGGCTGTTTCCACAGTTGGCACCGGTTTGGCAAGTTATGGCTCTAAATACATGTATGATTTTGCATACACAAATGCAGAGTGGGTTAGACAGGGGGCGTCAGCTCTAGGTTCTGCAGCGCCATCGGCACCAACATTAAGCTTTAGTGTATATGGGCTGAGTTATGCAGTAGGTGGAACCATCCCTGCGACTGGATTACTCGGGGGGCCTGTTTATGGCTTAGGGGGTGGCTTTTACTTTGACCCCTACAGTTTTGCTATTGCAGTCGCAATACAAGTAGTGATGGAGCTAAAGTCTTGCGAACCTGAAGAACAGAAGCTTGGCATGCACCGCGGCGCAAATCTCTGCCATTTCGTGGGCAGCTATTGCTCTAAGAAAGTTGCAGGCGCTTGCTTAGAAACTACCGAGTCTTACTGTTGCTATAACTCGAAGCTTGCAAGGATTATCAATGAGCAAGGCAAACCACAGATTGGTAAAGGCTGGGGGACGCCAGAGAGTCCGAGCTGCGGAGGCTTTACAATCGCAGAATTCCAACAAATTGACTTCTCCGCCTTAGATCTCTCTGAGTTTATCGATGATGTCATGAACTCAACAGTTTTACCCAAAGTCGACAGCATACAAAAGGATATAACTAACAAGGCGAGCAACCTCAAAACCAACTGAAATGAATTCTTTAGATAGCCCTGCGACAGCGCAGGGTTTTTTTTGTCCTTACCAAATCTCTGTCATGGAAGCGGATCCCGTGATACTCAGAATTCTTTATACGCAGGTACTATGCATACGCCCTGATTCTAGTGCCGGTATGTCTGATTGCGCATTAAGAGCCATAATTTATGGTTGCCACATAAGCGCGAGACACCACATTAAAGGTGTGGGATTGTCCTGAGATCGACGTCACTGCCATACCGTTGATCTGCCTTGACCAAATTCTGATTCTGATGGGGTATAGTTACGCGTGACCAAATAACCTACACCACCTGTGAATCTGGTATGCATGACATAGGCCGCCTCACACGCTTGGGCTTTACCACATTGGCAGAATGCCTTCTGACAGCGCCTCAGTCCTTCATTGATCTACAGGATCCGATTGAGGTGCTTCCGTTGCCGGATACAGGGATTAAGTCCTGCATGGCGCTAACAATTATTGCTCAATCATTCTACGACCGTTCGTGTACAGCTCTTCAGGAGGCCAAGGGCAGCTACCGTGGATTCGTCATTGCGGTGGACGCTCGTGGTCAGCGCCTCCGAATCAATTTGATAGGTAAGCGATCGATTGATCCATGGCTTTCTTACGGGCTCGGCGAGACGGTTTATCTCTATGGTGCAGTCATCACCTGTGAGGCCAGGCCGTCTATGTCCAACCCGTTGCTCATTTCGCCCACCGCGATTGGGCAGGTGTTGCCTGTGTACCAAGACAAACTCAATCAAGTCAGCGCTGAAGCTATCAGACAAGCCATTGCAGCGGCGATGTCTCACATCAATGAGGCAGCCTGTTTGATTCTTGAACAGGCCTTAATGCACGAAGGCGAGTTTCGAAAACTGACTGGCCTCTACGACCCTGCTGATTTGCTGCGTAATCTCCACGCTCCTCTGTCCGTTCGAGAGGGAGAGGAGGCGGTGATTAAAGCCAAAGCTGTGTGCATACAGGCGATCGTAAACCGCGTAAAAGCCTATCGCAATCGGCCAGCAGTCAAAGGCGCGCTGCTGCGAATCGATAGAGGGCAAGTGGCTGATCTTGTCAAGCGAGCACCGTTCTGTCCATCACCGGACCAGCTCAAAGCCATCGATGAGATCGTGTCCGACCTTAGATCACCGTACCCAATGCTACGGATCCTGTCAGGTGACGTCAGCACTGGCAAGTCATTCACGTTCATGGTTCCAGCGGCGGCAGCCTTCCTCTCGGGTGCAAAAGTCGCCATTATCGCACCAGGCCAGATATTGGCGCAGCAACTAGCGGCCGAGTTAAGCAGCCTATTTTACGAAATTCCGGTGGTCATAATTGTTGGACCGATGAGTAAATCAAATCATGACCTAACTAGCGGGATAGTTGTAGGCACCACTGCAGTGCTTTCTGCTGCCAAGAAAGCCGATGTTGTTTTTGACCTGGTCATCGCTGACGAACAGCAACGATTTTCAGTTGCTCAACGGCAAAGGCTAATTGAAACTCACACTAATTTCCTTGAATCGACGGCAACTGCGATCCCTCGAACGGTTGCATTGGTCAAGCTTGGTGGTCTTCCAGTTTCGATCCTTAGAACCACGCCGGTACCGCGTGAAATAAAAACAAGAATCATCACACATCATGCCAGGAAGAAATTGCACAGTCTTGTCATGCAAATTTTACGAAAGGGGGGACAAGTAGCTTTTGTTTATCCAGTGGTGAATGGTGAGGCTACTAGTCGAAATACAGTTGAAGCCGCGTACGAGCGTTTTAGACGGTTACTAGCAGAAGAGGTTGGACGCGTCCACAGCGGAATGTCGGATGCTGAAAAAACGGACGTTATTGATAAGATGAAGGCTGGCAAGATCAGACTTTTGATTGCGTCGACAGTTATAGAGGTTGGAGTGAATTTTCCCGGCCTAACTTTACTAGTGGTTGTGAATCCTGAACACTTCGGGGTAGCACAGTTACATCAACTCCGCGGTCGAGTCTCTCGCGGGGGAGGCCGAGGATTCTTTATTATGTATCTTCCAACCCCCATTAAAGAGTCTGCATCGTCTCGCTTACGGCTTTTATCTACTTACAACGACGGATTCGAACTTGCAGAGAAGGATGCGGAATATCGCGGGTATGGAGACCTGAGCCTTGATGGCGAAAAACAATCGGGTGCTGCTAGGCAGTTGTTCTACGGCTTGCGGCTCGAACGTGATGAAATTGAGGCCGGCGCCGTTAAAGCGGGCCTGATACCGGCTCGGCAATAAGACAGGGGGAAAAATTGGCTGCAAAATCAACACCGCTGGCTGTCAAGGTAGCGATTTATCAGCGACTGCTCTCCGGAGACATAGCCCGTGACGTCGGCCGTATGTATGTCATAAGTATGCCGACCATCTGGAAGTATGCAAATGACGCAGTTGCAGAACTGCGCTTGCATAAAGCCGTCGAAAACTCTTCCATTTTGGTGGGCTTCTTAAGTCGCACCGTGAAGATTCAGTGCTATCAGTATGTGGATGATGAGATAGTACGTGAACTCATGGCGCCAATCTTGGAGCCATATCTGATCCAAGCAGAGAAAATTAACTTTGCAAACCGGGAAAGCGCTGATCAGCCGCTATCGACTCGGGTGAGACGTACGACTGACGAGAGTTTTCAAGCGATCGTTGCTGAAATGTCGCAAACATCTCACCCGGGCATTACATCTTCTGCACTTTTACGTGACATCGTTGAGGACTACATCAATCGGTACAAAGCAAACGACTGCCACTTGCCACATACCTCTGTCCTCAAGTCACAGATTCCGGTACCAGATCATCCTGTAGCGAATGTACTCGACGGCATAGCTCTCTTAAAGGACCTGCAGGCCGCTGTCCGTGACCAGTTGCTAAAGCATGGTCTCGAACTGCCACTAGGTGACGATTGAGTTTATAATCACGTGTGAAGCATCCCCCTTCGTAAGGCAGTGGCATTTTCGATGCCGTCATCTAACAGAGGGGGATAATCATGGGCCTGGCTCAATTTCAACTTCCAGCAACGTCCAATGTCTCAATGCGTCACATTCATCTCTACACACATCTGCTGATCGCGGAGACGAATAAGCTGGGACGTAAGGTGCGTGTCATCTGGGACAATATCAAAACCGCTTCGATCGGACCGGACCAAAAGGCTGCTGGTGGGTTACTCCTGACCTTGCCTATGACCGCTGCGATGGGTACTGATGAAGACCTCGAACTGATTCAGGGTCTACTCGACCATGAGATCCTCTGCCACGGGCTGCACACGGATTTTTCTGTTGTGATCAAGCCTGATATCTCCGGAATATTGCTTAACGTTCTAGAGGATCCCCGTGGCGAGCTTTTGGCGAAGCCCCGCTTCCGTGGTGCTAACGACAACATTCACAAAACTCTAAGGATCCTGGTTAAAAGAGGGATTTTTCATGGCCCGCTTTCGGGGCAGGAAACTCCTCAATCAATACTGATCGCCTGGTTGGTCACGGAACTACGTAGTGAGCTTCTTGAACAGACCTGCCTTAAAGAATTCTCTATTGCATATCGCACGCTCGCAATTGCAACATTTGGTGAGTCTCTAATCCGACAAGTCAAAAAAATTGCTATCAAGGGGTGCAACGCATCAGACACTCAGGGTGCTAGCGACGCAGCGAATGAAATTTTGGATCTATTCCGACTAACTAAGGACCAACAGAAGCGTACTTGCGATCAAAATTCGCGAAGCACGACCCCGCAAGGCCAATCTAGCTCTAACCGTCAACAAGTTAGCAACGGGAAATTCAATTCCTCCGACGTTATTTCCGACGCAATTGACCAGGTACTCATCGCTAGTCCAAGCGATTGTGGCAGCTACGCTAAAGGTTTGGAGGATGTAATTTGTTCCAGCCTCCCTGGTGTGAGTCAAAATCGCATGGGAGGATATCAACCCGATGCCTCAATCGAGATGAAGGAGTTAAGTCTTTCGAAGATTGGCGGCTCACTAGAAAACCGGAGCCTTCTTCGAGCCGGTGCTCAGAAGACAGCTGCAATACTGTCAGCGACTTTCGAGGAACTCATAGAAACGATCACCCGAAATGAGGTATGGGCTGCAAGTGAAGGAAGGCTCAACACTCGGAAAATTTGGCGATACGCAGTAGGCGACGACCTGATCTTCACTAGGAAAAAACAAGCGGAGGAGATTGACACCTGTTTTTACTTGTTGGGTGACGAAAGCTCTTCCATGGGGAATACGTTCGGGACCACTCCAAAAAAGGGACAGAAAGACGATCGGATCTCTGCACAGGAAGCTTGCAACCGGGTTTCAGTAGCAGTAGGTGAGGTTTTGAATAACTCGGCTATTCCATTCGGAATTGCTACCTATAATACGGTAGTTCGTGAATGGCATGGGTTTGAGGAGAGCTGGGCCGGTACACTCCAGCGATACATGCCTGACCCTAAACATGGTACGAAAACCCACCTTGCTGTGGTTTGGGCCCTAAAGAAACTCATTGATCGACCGGAGGCCCGCAGAATTTTGATTGTGGTTACTGACGGGGATCCTGGGAACGGTGATGTGCTGCGTTCAGCCGTTGATGAAGCAGCACTGATGGGTATCGAGGTCCGCTTCGTCTTGATTGGTGAAAGCTACCAAGAACTCTATGCTGACCTCGGTTTGACCTGTGGAGTGGCAGAATCCGATAAGGACCTTTCGACAGCCGTTTTTGCTGCGCTGAAGCGGGGTATCGTGTAGAGCCAGAACGTAAGACCCGCCGGACTCCTAGGAGTCCGGTTTTTTTTTATGTTTCCACTCGCGTGTGAAGCATCCCCTTGTACTAGGCCTTCGCAAGAGGCCATCCGTCACCTAAAGGGGATTTGACCATGACTGCTTATCAACACATCAACGACCCGCAACTCGACGCTGAAATCGACACCCTCAATCCGATAGCTGTCCGTCTTGCACCACAGATATTCGGTACTTCCGCACCATTTTTTGATGGAATGCAGACCAAGATCTTTGCTGAAACACGGTTCACACCGAAAATCGTGCCCTACACCTTCGATGATGAGTTGCTCACGCGACTGATCCTTTGGGCATCTTCTGCGGGTGCTCAGGGCTTATTTAAAGCGTCCATCAAGAAGGCGACCTACATCTACGGGCCAACCGGCGCTGGTAAAACAACGTTAGTTGAGGCCTTTGCGGCACGTACGGGCAGGTCGGTTTTCACCGTCCAGTGTTCCGAGGAAACTACCCTTTCTGACCTTTTCGGCAGTTGGAAATTGTGTGGCCCCGAAGGCATGAAGTGGATCTACGGGAAGGTGTGCCAATGGGCTAAAACACCGAACTCCATCCTGCTCTTGGATGAGTTCGACCAGTTACCGCCACAAATCCAGATGGGTCTCAACGGTATACTAGACGGCAAGCCGATCTTTCTCGATCAGACCAACGAAGTGATACCAATTGCTCCTGGATGCTTGATCGCTGCCACCGGCAACACAAACGGGCAAGGGTCTGCTGGCGGCAAAGGCGGTAGCGCTACTGGCTACAGGGGTACCAAGAAAATGAACATTGCGACGATGGACCGGTTCAACTCGATGTACTGCACTTACATGGAGGAAGATCGTGAGGCAGACCTCATTGTTGACCAAACGAATACTGACCCACTTGTCGCAAAATCCATGGCAACCCTGGCAGCCAAAGTGCGCGCGAACTTCATAGCTCTCAATGAGGATGCTGGGGCAGGGGGAATGGCCTTCAACTTCACCATAACCACCCGAAATGTGCTGAATTGGGCGATGAACTACAAACTTCTCATGCATATGGGGAAAACAACAGAAGAAAGCCAAAAGCTTGCTCTGAAAGTGACCGTTCTTGACTTCGCACCGCACGATGAAGCTGCTGCGATCCTGAGCACCTGGTCGACGATCGTTGGAAAAGTCTAACGCTTCACCATACCCCGGCTCGCCGGGGTTTTTTCGTTTATGTGTGCCTGTGAGGCATCTCCTGTCACTGGGTCTTTCGCAAGGGACCCGTCCTTTCAATTTCAGGAGAACCACCATGAGCACTACCATGCAAACCGATGAATTGGGCATCAGCATCCTTCAGGATGTGGTGCTTTTTGACGTCATCATTGGCGGAAGTACAGGTGAGAAAACTGTTGATGGCGATGACTTCATCCGTGAGGTCGGGCGCATGCTGCCGTCGGGCGCATTCGCTTGGGTTAACAAATACCGATCAGAAGCCAAGCGAGAAATTCTCAAAGTAGGGGTTTCCCGAAAAGTAAACAATCGAATCCGCGGTTACTTCGTACCGACCCAACATGCAGATGAGCTTGCAAAAACGTTGCATGCGATCAAGGGAAAATATCTGGTAGAGAAGGCTTCCTTTCTCACCACTTTACCGGACCTGGTGGAGGAGTGGGCTAGCTCTCCGGCAAACGCGGTTACAACACCAGGAGGTAAGTCCCGTGCAGATTTGATCCGCCAGCATGCTCCACAGCCACAAGTGCTCGAAAGACTATTGACGTTTGACACTTCGGCGATTCGTATCAGCAACACCAGCTACTTTGGCGATGAAGATGCGCTTCAAACGGAAGTTAAAGGTTTAGTCGGTCAAGCCGCTTTGGAGATCGCTGAAGATGTAAACCGCTCTTGGACTCGCAAAGGCAACGGCAAAACCACGTCGAGAATCCTGGGTCTGATCCGGCGAGTTCAGGACAAGGCTGAAGCTATGAGCGTTCTTTCAAGCAAATTCTCGAACTTGGAGAAAATGTGTGCATCCGTATTGGCTGCTGTACCGAGCGGACCGAGCATTGAAGGGGTTGCTTACATCCAGATATCTGGCTTGTTGTCTTTCTGCATGGATCCTGAAAAAATTCTTGGAGAACATGCCTTCGAGTTTGATCCGTTGAATGTAGCGGCCTCTAATACAACGCTGACTGGTGCTGACGATAACGCCGTTTTTAATAGCTCAGCATCTGCAACTATTCATCCTGAAGCAGAACAAAATGAGGTTACCATCGTTCCTGAGATCTCGGTGATCCCGCCGCTTCCAACTGCTCGCAAGGCAGAAGAGAATCTCTTAATTGCGACTGAACCCGAAAAAAACCTGGTAGAGCCTGAAAAGGTTGAGCCATCGGACACTACATCGCAGCCGCCATCTGCTCCGTTCATCTTCTAACCTACAAAAAACCCCGGTCAATGACCGGGGTTTCTTTATTCCTGAAAATTATGCCACCGGAGGAGGTTGCATTTCAGGCAGCTCGATTTCGGCCTTAGCCAACAATTGGCGCCCAGAGAGCTGTTCATACAGCAACACCATGGTCATGCGAACGGAGAGAGGAGTCTGCTCCCATTCGTCCTTCTTCGGAATATATCCTGCCCAAGTAGGATCGCTACTCATCTTTTCAATCGACAGCCAAAGTTGCTCATCAAGATCTTTCTTGTACACGAAATCTTGCGGCGTGAAAAAATCAGCTAGGTTGTAAACCTGGATGAGTGGGAGCCCCAGGAAGTCAGCCACCAGCTGCAGCTTTTCCTTGCCCAGCGATCGTATCTGGCGGTTCCCATTAGCCAGGGAGTTCCAGTAGATGACCGTGATACCCATGACATCGGCAATTTCACGATCTGGCAGTCCACGATCAATGATTACCTTCTTGATCATCTTGACAAGGCGGGAGCCCGGCATTTTGTTCCGAGTTTCGATTGCTGCAAGTGCCTTATCTTCTGGTGCTGCTGTTTTGGCCTTGGCAGAAGCACGAGGTCTCTTAGACGCTGCAGCGTGAGAGGCTTGCTCCTTTGCAGCGGGATTTTCAGCTGCCGGCATCGCCGAAGCTTTAGCAGATGGTTTTACTGGACCTTTGGCGGGCGCTTTCGACCGCCGTCCTGTCGATTCACTTGCGGTCTTGTCGCTAGCTTTGGGCATTGTGCGGCTCCAGGTTGGTCGCGGCGTCTGACACGATTCAGGACTCCCCCTAAACAAATAAAGCAAAGAAATCCAGCATAAATTTAAAAGATTCTACACAGATAACAAGTAGATTCAAATCTCTTCTTCCGGTGGAAAAAGAGACTTTTGGGCTGAGTGAGCCCCCCCTGTCAGTAGCTCTGTGACCGCCACGCGCTTGATAAGTGCATTTTGATTCATCTTGTATTATTGGTACGTGTTGCGTATTCTTTAGAAAACCAAGCCATTCACGTATCGAGGTACTCAATGCTGCCCCAGGACGCAAAGCGGAAGCCTGACTCCTATTCGTATCCAAACGGGATGCTCAACTCTGGCTACATCGCCGGCGTCCTGCGGTTGAATGATCCGGTCAATGGGATCTGCTTCATCCAGCAGACCCGGGCGGAAAATCACATGCTTCCCATCCACTACGATCCCAAGAAGTCCCCGATTCCCAAGGACATCAAGGAGTGGGACCTCATCATGGCGTTCGTTCACACCGATGGCGCCATCGAGGGTGATAACCGTATTGCGCGGGTGAAGAGCATCCGATTCGAAGCTCCAAACCTGATGCACCTGGGAGGGCGTTTTCGAGACGACTTCATGCGGAAATGGGATGTAGCCGTGCACGCAGCGGCAAAGGACTCCGGTACACCGGATTCTGTGGCGCAGCTGGAGAGTCTGCCCAGCGCTGGCACTGAGGACCGTCTCAACTCGTTCGATTGGAAGGCAATGGATCTCAACAAGAACGCCTCGAACCAGATCCGTATCGCAGGCTTCATTCAAGCCAAGTCGCTGGAACGCAACCGCAAACATCCCGTAGACGGTACTCCAATCAACGACCGCCTGGTCGTGCTGATTAGGCAGTCGAAGGACACCGATGCCTGCATCCCTGTTCGTTGGTACGGCCGTAATTTGCAGCCGCTGTCTGAGAAACTCGCCCGCGGCATGCCTATCATCGTCAACGGCGAATTCCGTATGGACGTAAAGGCCATCTCCCTGCCGGATGGTGAAACAGGGATCGCCGAAGTGTCCAAGATTCCGTTCATTCAGGCTAAGGACATGCCAGGCCCTGTGCTCCCTGACTCTGGCCACATCAAGATCGTGCCAAGCTGGGCGGCTGAGCTCTTCAAGGGCCACGGTACCCAAGCGCCGCAACCGAGACAAGGGGATGCAGAGCGCAGCGCCATGTTCGCCTCGGCCTTTGGTTCCGACTCGGCAAGCACGCCTGCAACTCCGGGTGAGCAAAAAGACGCATAGCAGCGGCCGCCTCACCTCGTTCTGTGAAGCCATCGAGATCCAGCACTGGAGTCGATGGCTTTTTTTTGTTTCTCACCCAGCAGCCGTCTGGCTAGGCCGGCAGCTTGGAAGAAATGTAATTCTGCACTGGAAGGCTAGTCCGCATGGGCAAGACACTGATCATCACTGAAAAAGCAACCGTAGCGGTCTCAATCGCGCAAGCGGTCGGAGGCTTCAGCAAGGTGGAAACTTGGCTGGAGAGCGAGAACGCAATTCTTGCCCCCGCGGCCGGCCATCTAATTGAAATCCACTCGGAAGAGATGGCCAAGGCCGGCCGGGACATCAGCAATTTGCCTGTGATCCCAAAGAAATTCGACCTGAGGGTCATCGAGCCCAAGGCCAAGTTTTACAACATGCTGCAACGCCTGATGCGCCGGCCAGATGTTACCGCTGTTGCGAACGCGTGCGATGCCGGACGTGAAGGCGAGCTGATTTTCAGGCTCATCTATAAAATGGCTGGATGCACAAAGCCAATGCTTCGGATGTGGATGAGATCAATGGTCGATGACGCTATCCGGCAGGCGTACAAGAACATGCAGCCAGGCGCAGACTTCGACAACCTCGCCATGGCAGCAGAGATCAGAAGCGAAGGCGACTTTATCGTCGGTATCAACGCGAGCCGGGGTATCTCACGCCTCTATGAGCGAGAGACTGCTAAAGCTGAGATATTCCCGCTTGGCCGCGTGCAGACACCAACGCTGTCCTTGGTTTGTGCTTTGGAGCTGGCAATTTTGACCTTCCGGCCCGTGCCCTATTGGGAGGTTCACGGGAGCTTTAGGGTTGCTGCTGGTAAATACACCGGCAAGTGGTTGGCACCTCAGACGCCTGAGCAGAAGGGCGGCTCGCAGCACCGGATCATGGATCGAGCAAAGGCCGATGCTCTGATCAGCAAGTGCTCCGGAGTAGCGCCGAGCAGTGTGGTGGATGAAGTCAAGCCGGCCCAGACGGGCCCTGGCAAGCTGTACGACCTGACCTCGCTGCAGCGAGAGGCGAACCGCAAGCTTGGGTTTTCTGCAGCGTACACACTGGAGATTGCCCAGAAACTTTACCTGGAGCTCAGCCTCACTACTTACCCGCGGACTGACTCTGCATACCTTCCCGAAGACGCAATCAACGACACGAAGAAGGTCATGGGAATGTTTGTTGGAACCCCATATGCAGATCACGCGCAGCGCGTGCTCGATGAAGGCTGGGTACGACCCAACAAGAAGATTTTCGACTCGACCAAGGTGTCGGACCACTTCGCTATCATTCCAACCGGAAAGCGAGCTGGGGACCTGGAACCGGACGTTCAAAAAATCTATGACATGATCGTCAAGCGCTTCATTGCCGTGTTCCATCCAGCGGCTGAGTATTCGGTGACCATCCGGCTTACGACGGTGGCTGACGAGCTCTTCAGGTCGACAGGTCGTGTGCTTGTGTCCCCAGGCTGGATGGTGGTTTACGGAGCTGGGATCGTCGAGGACGCAACCGATCGAGATGGTGACTCCGACGACAAGAAAGAGCTCGCACGGTACGTAAAAGGAGAGTCAGTCACTCCGCAGGGCATCGAGCTGAAGATGCTCAAAACCAAGCCTCCAGAACGGTACACCGAGGACACATTGCTGGGCGCGATGGAGACGGCAGGGCGCCTGGTAGAGGATGAGAACCTTCGTGAGGCGATGAAAGAGCGGGGGCTAGGTACACCGGTCACGCGCTCTGCAATGATCGAATCGCTCCAATCCACCAAGGACGGCGCCGGCCGAAAGAAAGAGCCCTATCTCATCCAGCAGAAGAAGTACTTTGCTCCCAGCGCAAAGGGTATGACTGTCTACCGCTTCCTGGTCGACAACGGTATCGATGCCCTCACGTCGCCAGTCCTCACCGGGGAATGGGAGCACAAGCTCCGTCAAATGGAAAAGGGCGCGTACAAGCGGGATGAATTCAAGGCCGAGCTTGCAGAGCTGACGACGGAAATCCTCGACACCATCAAGAACAAGTACGTAGGTGTCCAGGTCAAGAAGTTGAACGCCCCTTGCCCAACCTGTGGCGGTGCAGTTGAGATCCAGGCCCGAACCTTCGCTTGCGAGCGCCAGTGCGGCTTTTCTATATGGCGAGAGATCGCCAGTCGCATGTTGAAGGTATCTGAAGCCGAAACTTTGCTTCGGGATACGGTGGTGCTAGGGCTCAAGGGCTTTGTCAATCCGAAGAAATCCACCAAGTTCGAGGCCGGGTTGAAGCTGCTCGAAACCGGCAAGGTCGAGTTTTACTTCGACCCGACGGCGAACACCCGGGACTCCAAAGGTAATGTCGTTTCCTGCCCGAAATGCCAAGGCGGGATGCGCAAAATCAAAGTCCCAAAAGGGCACTTCTGGGCCTGCGTCGATCGAGAGCAGTGCAATCACACCATGAACGATCGCAACGGCGATCCAGTTGAGCGGCCGCAGTCATTTCCATGTGACCTCTGCGGCAAACCCATGTACCTGCGAAACGCCGGCAAGGCGCCTTTTTGGGGGTGCAGTGGCTTCGTGAAAGGGGGCGGAGGGTGCTCTAACACCCTGAAGGACAATAACGGGTGCCCGGTACCGAAGGAACAACCAGCCAGTTCAGACGGGGTGCCGTCATCTACGATCCAAACAGACAGCGGAGCTTTCCTGTGAACGCCAACAACAAGGTCATTCGCGCAACGGCCATCGTGTTCGGTTTCTGGTGGCTTTTGCTCACTGCCCGGGCCTTTGGCGGTTCTCCGATGGAGTTTTTAGAGAACTGGCCGCTGGTGGGCTACAACGTCTCACACTGGATCCTGGGCGTTGTTTCCGGTCTGATCATCGGTGTCTGGTTTATCTGGTTCACCAGGTTGTCAGCAACGAATAAGCTATACGCCGGCAAGAAAGGAAACATCCTCAACGGCGCACGATCGACCCTCGGCAAGGTTCCCATGCCCACCTCGGCACTACCGCGCATTGAGGTTCCGTCGAAGCGTCTTCCTATCGACAGTAAAAGGGTGCTGGCTTGGGTTGCGGCTGATGAGAAGAAGTGGCCGGCCCATGTAGCGTTTTTCTGGGCCATTTGGGATACCTATTCCGCACATGCACACTTCCCCGCATCGCATCGCAAGGGAGGGCACGGAAATCGCCGGCTTTGGGAGCACTGTCTGGCCGTTGCGGACACCGCACTGGAGGATGCTGGCGCTTACGTATTTGACGGGGTTTATGTAAAGGCCCGGGGCAAGCCCAAATTCAAAATCATCGACCTGAAAAACAAGGAATACCGGTTTGACGCCACTGATCCGCTGATCCCGATTCTTGGCCTGGCGCACGACATCGGTAAGCTTGAGGCCTATGAGCTACTACCAGACGGCAGCGTTAAGACTCAGGAGGAGGGTGGAGCGCTGACACCGCAGGATGACAACCGCATCTCGCACGATGCCCTGGGCGCAAGAATTCTTGCACGCTTCCCTGAGTTCTGGGCCCTGCCAGCACGTGATCGACAAGCAGTGAATCTGGTCATCGCCCATTACCACCACCCAAGCGATTTCCCGGTTGACCGCAATGGGCTCAGCCTGGACGACCGCATGACGGCGCTCATGGAGTTCCTGATCCTCGTTGACAAAAAGACCGGCATGGCCGAGTCGAGCATCACCGAGACGCTGAGTGATCACGAGATCTCAGAAGACGAGTCCAACTCCATTTATCACAGCTTCGTCGAGATCATGACGGAGTACGGCAGAGTTAACGGCACCGGTGACCAGGCCAAAGATTCCACGCTGAAGATTGCTCAGAAACATGATGGACTGATCGTCATCCGGGAAAAGGACCTTCGATCTCTCATCTTGGCCAAAATGGGCTGGTCGTTGGAGGAGGGTGATGGTCGATACCGAATGACCCTCAACCTGATGACGACGCTCCAAGAGAAGGGGCTGCTGTACTCGCGACATAATCACGCGGACATGAGCCGGTTCCTGCCGATGTACTCGGTATCGTTGCGCAACGCACAAACGGGTGCTCACCTGACCACGTGGGAACCTTGCATCATTGTCGTGCCAGTTGCCACAACCCCAGAGCTTGCGGGCCTCAGTGGATTACCCAACATGGGTACCAAGCTGGACATCGAGCGCCCATTGTTCACACACAATCGGGGAATTACTGAAGCAGATGCGCTTCGGGAGATCGTTGCCCGTGGATTCAGCGCTGAGATCGCCGCAAAGATGAACATCGCCGGCAAGCAAGAAGAGAAGGCGAAGCCGCAGCCGCAGCCGCAGCCGCAGCAAGCACCAGCATCAGCATCAGCATCAGCATCAGCATCACAAGTTCGGCCTGAACAAGGGCTTAGTCAACCTGCTGCTGATATCGCACGCGATCCTCAACCGGATGCTTCGACAGCTAACACAACAGAGCACGCGACGGCTGCGCTTACCGGCGTCGCAGGTGGTGAGCCTAAGACTAATGACGATCTCGAAGCGCAACTCGGTATGCCCGCTGAAGCGCAAGCGGCGCAGGATGATGATGACCCGCTCATGAGTGGTGGTGCAGATGACGACTTGCTAGATGAGGACCTGCAGAGCTTGTCGCTCAGCTCGTTTGGTCCGGGGCAGGAGGTGGAACTGGAGGAAGATTTTCTCGCCATAGAACCTGGGCATTCAGGAAGCGATGACGTCGATGATGTGGATGATGTGTTCGGCGCATTCGCGCTCAGTGAATCCTCGATCGTGGACACAGCCGAGCAAAGCGTGAATTCAACTGCAGGAGAAGAAGGGCCGGGTGCTTCGCTCACACACAATGATGGTGATTTAGGCGTACCGGCGCCGGCACCTGTGGCGGTAGCCATACCTGATCCTGATGCAACCCCAACGAAAAGAATAAGCCCTGCTGCCGAATCCGCAGCGCTCAGGGCTCTTGAAGAGGCGGGCGCCAACTTCACCGCATTCGTTGCACCCAGGAAGAAAAAGCCAGGCTCTGCGGAGCAGCTAGAGGGTATCCGCGCAGCAGTAAAAGCGGCAGAAATACCGATTTGTGGGACAAGGGATGGGTTTGATTACGTGCTGGAGTCAGACCTGATGGTCTACGACCCAAAACTGAAATTGAGCACGCTGATTCGGGCGGAGAAGTTGCCTACTGTCGAGGCTAAGCCAGGCGTGGTTATGGTGGGCATTCCGGTGGCGCCGTTGCAACTGGACCTTTGATGAGCTGCCGGCTCTGATCATGACTCCCTGGCTGACATCAAGAAAGCCAGGGAGCCATGATCATTTGTTGGTGTCAGCGATAAGCTTTTCGGGCATCCGGCTAAGCAGTTTAAAATAGGTAGCTCGCGTCGAAGTGTCAAAGACATCGGTTTGAACCGACAGCATGTCTGCCGCAGCTTCATTCGCGCCTTTGCCCGAAGTGAAAGGCAGTGGCTGTGTTGCGAACAATACAGTCCCGCCGCTGGCCTCGGCTGCATCCAATACAGCTTTTACTTCCCGGTAGCGCTCGTACCGGGTCGCAGTGAGGAAGACCCCGTCATAGACGTGGTAGTCTCCTTGGCTATCCTCAACCAACACGGCCATCAAAGGCCAGTTCTTAAAAGTGCCATCCGTAAGCGCTCCGCCCTTATCTGGGCTAGCGAAAAAGATGACCTGACGAAAACTGTTATTCGCGAATACTTCCAGAATCGCTTTCTCGTTGGATGCTGAGTCGGCGTGGGTCTTACGTACAGCCATAAAAAATCCTCTTGATGTATGGTCGCACAGACGGTGTGCATGAAAACGGTAGCACCTTTCATCTGATAAAATCAATTAATACTTGACAAATTGACAAATTGTCAATAAAGCAAATTATTCGCCGCCCACCCCCGATCCTGGCTTGGCACCTCTGAAGCCTTCTAACAGGGCCGCCTGCAGTGTGCTGTTGAGCTCGCGCAGCTCCTTGTTTTGACCCTCTAGGGTGCTCAGATTCTGCTGAGTAACCTCTAATCTGCCCCGGGTCTCAGCAGCATCATCAGTAGCCTTCGAGCGCTGGATCCGCAGTTGCTCGATGAGCGTCAAAGCTTGCTGCAGCTCCTTGCTAACCTTCTCTGTTTTGCCTCTCTCTTCATCCCGAACCCTGGCGGTCTCCATCATCAGGTGGTTTTCGGTTCTCTCAAGGTGCTCCTCCGCGGCAATCCGCGCAGTCTCAGCCTTCGCACGCGCAGATTCAGTCGCATCGTTTGCCGATTGGAGCTGCTGCTGAAGGCGCTCAAGCTCTCCGCGATGCATGTCCTGGGCACGTTGAATTGCGCCGCTGTGTACTTCCTGCAGACGTTTGATTTCCTCACCATGGGCCTGACTGGAGGCAGTGAGCTTCTTGTTGAGATCTGCCAGCTCAGCCTGAAGCTGGCGAATATCAGCGCTCGCCTGATCCAGCTGATCGGTCAACCGTTCCTTGTCTGCGATGAGTCCAGCCAGCTCTCGGCGCTGAGCCTCAAGGGCTGACACAGCAGTTAGTTCATTCTCACGCGATTCCTTGGCTGCCGCTTCGGCTGCAGCAGTGGTCGCCTCAAACACCTTGCGCTCAATCTCATGAGAGCTGGTGGCTGCATTCAGGGCTACATCCCAGATCTCATCGAGCTTCTCGCACACGGCGTCAGGAATACCTGGCCTGCGCAGCCTGGCACTCAGCACGGGGCCGATTTCGCTCCAGAATTTTTTGATCTCTTCGTTGACCAGGTTCGGCGAGGCCTTGAGGTCGTGGTGGATAAAGATGCACTCACGGATATCTGCCTGTCGAACCTCGCGGCCAGCATCAAGCAACTCCTTCGCGTAACGGTGGACAAGCTCACGCGTGCCCAGGCGCTTGTCAGGTTGAACTCCGTCTGCGGTCGTCATGGCTTGGATCCTTGAAATGTGATGGCAGTAGCGGGATAACCCAGCGGCGACGGCTTTTTTGCTAGCGCAATGCGCCACCGCACTGCGTGCTGCATGGGAAATCGCAGCTTAAAACCGCGGAGACAGAAAATCAATTTCTTATCGAATATCATACGATTCTTATTAGAAAAATGTAAAAATCGTGAATATCTCCGATTATCACGAATTTTTTTTTGTTAAAAAAACACCTCTCCAAAAGCCCATCGCTATCAGTAGCTGGCTTATCAGAAAGGCGATTTGGATTTATTGTCTACCCCTTATGAACAAGGGGTTTTGTTAATTTTGCTTGCGCTGCAGATCAAGTATTTTAATCAACTCAAAATGCAACATCGCAGTCAGATATGCGTGACTGGGGCTACTCGGTACACCACAACGCACCATACCCGATCATCATGCGAATCTTTGTGTGGCGAGCCGTGGTTGAGCCGATCTCGACAACAGCCTCACGATGGATAAGGCTGCTTTCCAGCATTGGCTTGAAAATCTGCCGGCGTCATGCCATAGCAAACTATGAAGAGGTCACGACAGCCTTGCTCTCGATACCACTCCACAACGTTCTCGATCATTTGGCCCAGTACGTAGATCAGCGAGTCGCTGTAGCCCGTTGGTGAGTTGGCCTCGTATGGATACCGAGCGTTTGTGAAGACGTTACGGTACCGTTCAATCCATTCTTCCTCTTGGTTGAATCGAAGGCGCATGCGGATATGCGCAGGGACTGCGTAAAAAAGCGTGAGCAGATCGTGCTTGTCGACGCGCTTGTCAGCCGAAATCCTGCCGGCAAGCTGCAGCTGGCGATGTGCATCCTTGATCAATTGGGCGTCAAGATCGTAGGTTTCATTGACCTGGCCATGGTTGCCATTGGGCACAGCGACGAAGCTTTTCAGCAAAATCTCCATGCCGATCGCAGCGTTTACCTGGGCAACAGCCATCATGTCGCGCCCAGTAAGCAGATGTTTGGCGGCTTCCCAATAGCGATAAGCGCTTTCGATCATCCAAGGCGTAAGGTGCTGCTGCATCGAAGTTCTCCGTCAGGCTAGCGTGCATGCTTGACCGCTAGCTCACCAAAGCTACAGTGTTTCTTGCATATACTCAAAAAGGATAACTATACTAAATAGTCATTTAGTTTAGTTATAAACAATTACCTATGTTTACGTCCGTCTTCCGTTGAGGCTAGATCTAATCGCCCCCCCTATGTTAGGCGACGCCTGGGCTGCAGATATGATCCAGACAACGTTCAACATGAGGTCTGTGCAATCGACGGTTACCCCTCTAGGGGCTAGCACAATGCGACCGTGGCCCAGCCAGTGCCCGTCCACTGTCTTCCCCGGATGACACACGACGCACCGAAGGTGCTGAGAAGCGTGGTTGAACTGGCATGGGTGCGCCTATGGGCCGCCTGATTCGCGCCGGCAGCGATACACACGGCCGGGGCGGCAGGCAAAGGCTGAGCAATTCGTGGACTTGGAGGTCCATCGTTGTGTTCTGAAGTGCCGGGCATCTAGCAAGATCACCCTTCCCTATCGCCTTGCTCATGAAGCTGCTGGTGCGATCAAAGGCCAGTTTGAGCGCCTCGGATGCCGCTCCTGCGTCGATTCTGATCAGTTCGCAGGGGCAAAGGACACCAGATTCCACACAGGAGCGCGTAAAAGGCCTGTCTTTTTGGCTCGTTTCAGTGGGGCTTGAGCACAGTAGATCGAGCTTACCCTCCTACTTGATTTCACCGTGAAAGCCCCTAAAATCAAGGCTTTCAACATAAAAGACTTGCGCTGTGGATCAAGCCAAAAATGCAAAGATTTCTCGCGGGCTGCTGCTCTTGCGCCCAGGGAAACTGCCCCGGGATGACTTCAAGCAACTGATCGCACAGAAGGGATGGCGCATGGCAGATGTGGCTTGCCGATGGTCAATTCGCCCAGAGCATATGAGCCGCATTGCTGCAGACGAGAATCGGGACTTCAAATGGGATGACCTCGCCCGGGCACTACCGACATTGAGCCCTAACGAACAGGCCGCTGTGAAAGCAGCTCGCTTGGTGCTGGTGCCACCAGCGAAACGACAGCGCAAGACAACTCATGTGCAGGAGACGTCGACCGAGACGCCACAAGCGGTCGCAAATTCCGCGGCCCCTACTAAACCCTTCAGTTGGGAACATGACGACGACGATGATGACGATGATTTCTCTGTGGTCGCCGTA